>Ga0255334_1000622_pt1 | contig 24977 bp, 19 predicted proteins | sample EtOH5_35cm_T3_12_FD_202080 | JGI IMG/M metagenome (GOLD analysis project Ga0255334, IMG submission 202080) | Sandy soil microbial communities from University of British Columbia, Vancouver, Canada - EtOH5_35cm_T3_129 | ecosystem: Engineered > Artificial ecosystem > Sand microcosm > Unclassified ... | reverse complement strand
GTGCTGGAAAAGTACCACCCGGAAGTCGTGCGTTACCTGCTGGTGTCGAGCCACTACCGCAGCGCGATCAACTACTCGGAAGACAACCTCAAGGACGCCAAGGGCGCACTCGAGCGTTTCTACCATGCGTTGAAAGGTCTGCCGAACGTCGCGCCTGCTGGTGGCGAAGCCTTCGTCGAGCGTTTCACCCAGGTGATGAACGACGACTTCGGCACGCCGGAAGCCTGTGCCGTACTGTTTGAGATGGTTCGCGAGATCAACCGTCTGCGTGAGAGCGATCTCAATGCTGCGGCCGGTCTGGCGGCTCGTTTGAAGGAGTTGGCGAGTGTGCTGGGCGTGTTGCAGCTTGAGGCGGATGACTTCTTGCAGGCCGGCGCTGAAGGGCGGGTGGATGCGGCTGAAGTTGATGCGCTGATTGCTGCGCGTCTGGCAGCACGTGCTGGTAAAGACTGGGCCGAATCCGACCGTATCCGCGACCAGCTCACCGCGATGGGCGTGGTGCTGGAAGACGGCAAGGGCGGCACGACCTGGCGTCTGGCTGACTGATTGCTGCGTTTGCTACAAACAAAACCCGCCTTGTGCGGGTTTTGTTTGCTCCACTGATCGTTCCCACGCTCTGCGTGGGAATGCCTCAATGGACGCTCCGCGTCCGCTTCGGCATGGGACGCAGAGCGTCCCGGGCTGCATTCCCACGCAGAGCGTGGGAACGATCAGTCGCCTGTCTGACGTAGCCGCTTGTATAGGGTATTGCGGCTAACCCCCAGCCGTCGGGCCAAGTGCGAAATATTCCCCCCAGCCGCCTGCAGCTGCCGATTCAATTCCTCTGCATCATTCAAATCCACCGCCAACGGCTCCGGCGAATCCACCGGTTCCATCTCCAGATCGACAAAAAAATCATCCGGCAAATGCTCCGGCCGCACCGGTTGTTCCTCGGCCATGGCCAGCGCTACCTGGATCACGCTGCTGACCTGTCTTAAATTCCCCGGCCACGGATGACGGCTGAACAACTCCATCACCTCTCGGCTCAGCCCGGCCCACTGCGATGGTTCGCGGTGCTGTTCCCACAGACGTTTGAACAAGGCCTCTTTATCACTGCGTTCTCTTAATGGCGGCAGTTCCAGGGTCAAACCACCAATCCGGTAATACAAATCCTCACGAAACCGCCCCAACTGCACCTGTTCGCGCAGCGAGCGGTTGGTCGCCGAAATAATCCGTATATCCACCTGGAACAGCTCGCTGCTGCCCACCGGTTGCACGCAACGCTCCTGCAACACTCGCAGCAGTCGAGCCTGAGTCGGCAACGGCATATCGCCGATTTCATCGAGGAACAGGGTGCCTTTGTCGGCCTTGCGGATCAGCCCGATGCTGCCTTTCTGGTTGGCGCCGGTAAACGCGCCTTTCTCGTAACCAAACAGTTCGGACTCCACCAGTTCGGCGGGGATGGCTGCACAGTTGACGGCAATGAACGGTTGTTTGTTGCGCGAACTGGCCTGATGCAGGGCTTTGACGAAGACTTCCTTGCCGACCCCGGTTTCGCCGTGGATCAACAGCGGAATGTCTTTTTCCAGCAACCGCTCGGCCTGGCGCACGGCTTTTTCCACGCGGCTGTCACCGAAATGCAGTGTATTGAGGCTGATCGCTTGCGGTGTCGCCACCGTGGGCTCGGCGCTCTTGGGTTCTGTGCTCTTTGTTTCAGAAAATTGCCGCGCCTGAATCACTGCCTGTTTCGGCCGCTTCAACAGGCACTGAAAGCGGTTGCGCCCCGAGGTTTGCAAGGCAAACGGGAGGCCGTCCGGCTGGTTCAACAACTCCAGCAGCGAGACCTTGAACAGGCTTTCGACACTGACCCGCGACAGACTGATGCCCAGCAGATTGTCAGCCCTGCGGTTGGCCGACAGCACCTGGCCGGTTTCATCAAAGATCAGCAGCCCGGCCCATTGGCTGTCGAGGTTATTCAGCCCGGTGTTGAAGGTCAGCTGGAAATGTTGGCCATGGAACAGGTTGAGGATCAGCCGGTTTTCCACGGTCTGACTCATCATCTTGACCATGCCGAGGGTGTGGGACGGCGGCAGGTAGCTGTCGCTGGACACATCCAGCACCGCGATGACCTTGCGTTCGGCATCGAAAATCGGTGCGGCGGAACCGGTCATGAAACGGTTGGCCTTGAGGAAATGTTCATCGTGCTCGATGTGCACCGCCTGCTCGCAGGCCAGCGCGGTGCCGATCGCATTGGTGCCGCTGCAACGCTCCATCCAACTGGCGCCGACGCTGAAACCGCGGGTCAGGCTCGGCTCGATGAAACGCTGGGTGCCCCAGGACGTCAGTACCTGGCCCTGATTGTCGGCGAGCATGATCAGGCAGTTGGAGTTGCTGAGGATGTTCTCGTAATACGGCAGGACTTCCTGGTGAGTGGTTTGCACCAGTGAGTGCTGGCTCTCCAGCAGTTGCGCAATGCCCTCGGCCGGCAGCTGATCGAACGCCGGGGCGCTCTGATGATTGAGGCCGAACGCGCGGCATCGGGACCAGGAGTCCTGAATGATGGCGTCGTGGGAGAGCGGCAGGGCGGGTGCGGCCATGGCAGTCGATCTCTGAGCAAGCTTTTATTGTTGTTATAGGTAGTTCCCTGTGGGAGCGAGCCTGCTCGCGATAGCGATTGGTCAGTCGACTTCAATGCTGACTGATCCACCGCTATCGCGAGCAGGTTCGCTCCCACAGGTTCTGCGACTTTGCGCATCTGCAGGCAAGACAAAACATCCACAGAGTGTTGTTCACTATTGTTCATTGTCAACCACCGGATTGTTCAATTGTTCAGTCGCGGTTGTTCATTTCTGTTCAGCAACGAACGCGGTTTTTCTTCCATTTGCAGGATTCTCAAGCCGGATCAACGGCTTGCAATTTCTGGCACGAATGTCGCTCTGTAGCTCCGGTCGCTTGACTCCAATAATAAAAAGGCCGAGCCATGTCATTAACCCTGGAGCACGTCAGCCGCACCGTCGAGGGCCAGACCTGGATCGACGATGCGTGCCTTAATTTCGAAGCCGGATCCTTCAACGTTTTGCTCGGGCGCACGCTGTCCGGCAAAACCAGTCTCATGCGCCTGATGGCCGGTCTGGACAAGCCCGACAGCGGCCGCATCCTGATGAACGGCGTCGACGTCACCCAGCGCCCGGTGCGTTTGCGCAATGTGTCGATGGTCTATCAGCAATTCATTAACTACCCGACCATGACGGTGTTCGAGAACATCGCCTCGCCCTTGCGCCAGGGCGGCGTTTCCAATGAGCTGATCCAGAGCAAAGTGCTGGAAACCGCGAAAATGTTGCGCATCGAGAAATTCCTCCAGCGCCATCCGCTTGAACTCTCCGGCGGTCAGCAACAGCGCACGGCGATGGCCCGGGCGCTGGTCAAGGACGCCGAGCTGATTCTGTTCGATGAGCCGCTGGTGAACCTCGACTACAAGCTGCGCGAAGAACTGCGTCAGGAAATGCGCGAACTGTTCAAGGCTCGCCACACCATCGCCATCTACGCCACCACCGAACCCAACGAAGCCCTGGCGCTGGGCGGTACCACCACGATTCTTCACGAAGGCCGGGTGATTCAGAGCGGCAAGTCTTCCGAGGTTTATCACCAGCCGCAAACCGTGCTGGCCGCGGAGCTGTTCTCCGAGCCGCCGATCAACCTGATGCCGGGGCGTATCGCCGGCAACGAAGTCAGCTTCGCCAATTTCGTGCACTTCCCGCTCAACGTCGATCTGCGGCCGGTGGGTGAGGGTGAGTTCCGCTTTGGCGTTCGGCCCAGCCATATTTCGTTGGTGCCGAGCAACGATGATGACCTGGAACTGGCGGTGACCGTCGAGGTGGCTGAGATCAGCGGGTCGGAAACCTTCCTGCACGTGCGCAACGAGCATTTCCTGTTGGTGCTGCACTTGCCCGGCGTTCACGAATACGACGTCGATGCACCGATTCGTATCTATATCCCGACCCATAAACTGTTTGTCTTCGATACACAGGGGCGGCTGGTCCAGGCGCCCGGTCGCCGTATCGCGAGGGTTGCCTGATGGCCGAAATCCGTTTGCAGCACCTCGCCCACAGTTACACCCGCACGCCGACTGGCCCCGAGGATTACGCGATTCGCGAGATGGACCACGTCTGGGAGCAGGGCGGTGCCTATGCCTTGCTCGGGCCTTCGGGCTGCGGCAAGTCGACCTTGCTCAACATCATTTCCGGATTGCTCAGCCCGTCCCAGGGCCAGGTGCTGTTCGACAGCAAAGTGGTCAACGAGCTGACCCCGGAGAAGCGCAACATCGCCCAGGTTTTCCAGTTTCCGGTGGTCTACGACACCATGACGGTGTTCGATAACCTGGCCTTCCCGCTGCGTAATCAGGGCATGGCCGAGGCGAAAATTCACAGCAAGGTGCAGGAAATCGCCGAAGTCCTTGACCTCCAGGCGCTGCTGAGCAAGAAGGCGCGCAACCTCACCGCCGATGAAAAACAAAAAGTCTCCATGGGCCGTGGACTGGTGCGCGATGACGTGTCGGCGATCCTCTTCGATGAACCGCTGACTGTGATCGACCCGCACCTGAAGTGGAAATTGCGACGCAAGCTCAAGCAGATCCACGAGCAATTCAACATCACCATGGTCTACGTCACCCACGATCAGCTCGAGGCCTCGACCTTCGCCGACAAGATCGCGGTGATGTATGGCGGGCAGATTGTGCAATTCGGTACGCCGCGAGAACTGTTCGAGCGGCCGAGCCACACCTTTGTCGGCTATTTCATCGGCAGTCCGGGAATGAACCTGATCGAGGTTCAGCCGCAGCCAGGCGGTGTCGGTTTTGCCTCGACTCATTTGCCGCTTTCCGATGCTCAACAGAAACGCGTTGCCGAGTCCGAGTGGAAAACCCTGAAGGTCGGCATTCGTCCGGAGTTCGTGCACGTGTGGGATGAGCCGTTTGATGAGGCGATGCAGGCACAGGTCGTACACGTCGAAGACCTTGGTACCTACAAGATCATGACCCTGAACCTCGACGGTGCCCCTTTGAAAGTGCGCCTGGCCGAAGACAAGCCAGTGCCTGAGGGCACCGCCTACATCAGCTTCCCGGCTCAATGGCTGATGGTGTATGCCGACGAATATCTCTTGGAGACGTAGCCATGAACAAGGTGCAGAACAATAAGGCCTGGTGGCTGGTGTTGCCGGTGTTTTTGCTGGTGGCGTTCAGTGCGGTGGTCCCGATGATGACGGTGGTCAACTACTCGGTGCAGGACATCTTCGACCAGTCCAGCCGCTACTTCGTCGGCGCCGACTGGTACAAGCAAGTGCTGCTCGATCCGCGCCTGCATGACTCATTACTGCGTCAGTTCATTTACTCCGGCTGTGTGCTGCTGATCGAAATCCCGCTGGGCATCGCCATCGCCCTGACCATGCCGATCAAGGGGCGCTGGTCATCGCTGGTGCTGATCATCCTGGCGATTCCGTTGCTGATTCCGTGGAACGTGGTGGGGACGATCTGGCAGATCTTCGGTCGGGCGGACATTGGTCTGCTCGGCGCCAGCCTCAAGGCCATGGGCATTAACTACAACTATGCGGCCAACACCATGGACGCCTGGGTCACGGTGCTGGTGATGGACGTCTGGCACTGGACGTCGTTGGTGGCGCTGTTGTGTTTCTCGGGGCTGCGGGCGATTCCGGACGTGTACTACCAGGCGGCACGGATTGATCGGGCCTCGGCCTGGGCGGTGTTCCGACACATTCAGTTGCCCAAGCTCAAGAGCGTATTGCTGATCGCGGTGATGCTGCGGTTCATGGACAGTTTCATGATCTACACCGAGCCGTTCGTGCTGACCGGTGGTGGTCCGGGCAATGCCACGACCTTCTTGAGTCAGACCTTGACCCAAATGGCCGTAGGGCAATTCGACCTCGGCCCGGCGGCGGCTTTCTCGCTGGTGTACTTCCTGATCATCCTGTTGGTGTCGTGGCTGTTCTACACCGCCATGACTCACTCTGACGCCAATCGGTGAGGCCCGCCATGAGCAAGAGAAAGCTGATTCCACTGCTGATCTACATCCTGTTCCTGCTGGTGCCGATCTACTGGCTGCTGAACATGTCCTTCAAGAGCAACAACGAAATCCTCGGCGGTCTGACGCTGTTTCCCCAGGATTTCACCTTCGCCAACTACAAGGTGATCTTCACCGACCCGAGCTGGTACACCGGTTACCTCAACTCGCTGTACTACGTGAGCCTGAACACGGTGATTTCGCTGAGCGTGGCATTGCCGGCCGCGTATGCGTTCTCGCGCTATCGGTTCCTCGGTGACAAGCACTTGTTTTTCTGGCTCCTGACCAATCGCATGGCGCCGCCGGCGGTGTTTTTGCTGCCGTTCTTCCAGCTGTACTCTTCGATCGGTTTGTTCGACACCCACATCGCGGTGGCACTGGCTCACTGCCTGTTTAACGTGCCATTGGCGGTGTGGATTCTTGAGGGCTTCATGTCCGGCGTGCCCAAGGAGATCGACGAAACCGCCTACATCGACGGCTACAGTTTTCCCAAGTTCTTCGTGAAGATTTTCGTTCCGCTGATTGGTTCCGGGATCGGTGTGACGGCGTTTTTCTGCTTCATGTTTTCCTGGGTCGAACTGCTGCTGGCGCGGACGCTGACGTCGGTCAACGCCAAACCGATTGCGGCGGTGATGACACGCACAGTCTCCGCGTCCGGCATCGACTGGGGCGTGCTGGCGGCGGCGGGGGTGTTGACTATCCTGCCAGGCATGCTGGTGATCTGGTTTGTTCGCAACCACGTGGCCAAGGGCTTTGCCCTGGGCCGGGTCTGAGGAGCTGATGATGGAATGGATGAGTTGGACCGGCCCTACGGCGGCATTCTTCAGCGTTATTGCCTTGATCCTGGTGGGCATGACGACCTGGGAACTGCGTTCGCCGAGCATTCTTCGCCGTGGTTTGTTGCCGATTGCCACCACCCGTGGCGATCGGTTGTTTATCGGTCTTCTCGGCAGCGCCTACCTGCATTTGCTGGTAATCGGCGTCACCGACTGGAGCATCTGGGTTGCGTTCGCGTTGTCCCTGGTGTGGCTGTTGGCTGTGATGCGTTGGGGCTAGTCGAATCGCTCGGCAAAGTTGCTCCGAAACCCTAAAAGGAGGTCTCTATGTTCGACAAAAACAATAAGCTGCGACATAGCGTTTCATTGGCAGCCATGCTGGCACTCAGCGGGCTGAGTGCTGCAGCCTGGGCCGATGCCTACGAAGACGCTGCGAAAAAGTGGATTGGCAGTGAGTTCAAACCGTCCACCCTGACGGCAGAGCAACAGCTCGCCGAACTGAAGTGGTTTATCAAGGCGGCGGAGCCGTTTCGCGGGATGGACATCAAAGTCGTCTCCGAAACCCTGACCACTCACGAATACGAGTCCAAGGTGCTGGCCAAGGCCTTTACCGAGATCACCGGGATCAAGGTGACCCACGACCTGCTGCAAGAAGGCGACGTGGTGGAAAAGCTGCAGACCGTGATGCAGTCGGACAAGAGCATCTATGACGGCTGGGTCAACGACTCGGACCTGATCGGTACGCACTTTCGCTACGGCAAGACCGAATCGATCACCGACCTGATGGCCAACGAAGGCAAGGCGTATACCTCGCCAACCCTGGACATCAAGGACTTCATCGGCATTTCCTTCACGACAGCGCCCGACGGCAAGATCTACCAATTGCCTGATCAGCAGTTCGCCAACCTCTACTGGTTCCGCGCCGACTGGTTCGAGCGGCCGGAGCTGAAAGCCAAGTTCAAGGAAAAATACGGCTACGAATTGGGCGTGCCAGTGAACTGGTCGGCCTATGAAGACATCGCCAAATTCTTCAGCGAAGACGTCAAGGAAATCGACGGCAAGCGCATCTACGGGCACATGGACTATGGCAAGAAAGATCCGTCCCTGGGCTGGCGCTTCACCGATGCCTGGTTCTCAATGGCCGGTGGCGGCGACAAGGGTTTGCCCAACGGTTTGCCGGTGGACGAGTGGGGCATTCGTGTCGAAGACTGCCATCCGGTGGGTTCCAGCGTGACCCGTGGCGGCGATACCAACGGCCCGGCCGCGGTGTTTGCCACCACCAAATACGTCGACTGGCTGAAGAAGTACGCGCCACCGGAAGCGGCAGGCATGACCTTCTCCGAATCCGGTCCGGTACCGTCCCAGGGCAACATCGCCCAGCAGATCTTCTGGTACACCGCGTTCACCGCCGACATGACCAAGCCCGGTCTGCCAGTGGTGAATGCCGATGGCACGCCGAAATGGCGCATGGCGCCATCGCCGCGCGGGCCGTACTGGGAGCAGGGCATGAAACTGGGGTATCAAGACGTGGGTTCCTGGACGTTCATGAAGTCCACGCCTGAGAAGCAAAAACTCGCGGCCTGGCTGTATGCGCAGTTCGTGACCTCGAAAACCGTCTCCCTGAAGAAAACCATCGTCGGCCTGACGCCGATCCGCGAGTCGGACATCAACTCGCAAGCCATGACCGACCTGGCACCGAAACTCGGTGGTCTGGTCGAGTTCTATCGCAGCCCGGCCCGCGTGCAATGGACCCCGACCGGGACCAACGTGCCGGACTATCCGCGTCTGGCACAACTGTGGTGGAGCCACATCGCCGAAGCCGCCAGTGGCGATAAAACTCCGCAACAGGCGCTCGATGGTCTGGCCAAGGATCAAGACGCGATCATGACCCGTCTGGAACGCTCGAAAGCGCAAGCCACTTGCGCACCGAAAATGAACCCCGAGCGCGATGCGCAGTACTGGTTCGATCAGCCGGGAGCACCGAAGCCGAAACTGGCGAACGAGAAGCCTAAAGGTGAAACCGTGAGCTACAACGAACTGCTGAAATCGTGGGAGGCGGCGCGTAAGTAACAGACCATTTGCCGTGTTGGACGGCACCTTCGGGTGCCGTTTTTGTTAACGGTCACTTTCACGTTTCAGTGACTGTTGCACGGCCTTCAGTATCGGGAGGTCGAAGGCGTTGTGTCCGGCGTGGAGCAGACGACAACGGATGTTCTGGTGCTGACGAAGCCAACGCACACTGGACATGCCGAAGGTGTCCCTGATGCCTTGTATCACCAGGGTATTGGCGTCGAGCGAAAGACTCTCGTCCGCTCGTGTGAAGTAGTAATGATTAACGTGGTAATGCAACTCCAGCCGGATGGCGCGCACGGCTTCTTCATTGACGAAGTCTTCGAGTGCGCACAGGCGCATTGATTGCCCATTCAATTGCAAAATGGTCTGCAGCCAATGGATGGCTGCCTGACGCTGTTGTACCTCGCAACCATGGCTCAATATCTGGTAGATACCTCGCGCACTGGCGCCACTGGAGCCATTGGTTATTTCAGATAAGCGTTCGCTCAAGGTTTTATCGTAGGCACTGACATTCGCCGAGAACGGCACAAACACCGAGACCAGTGTGGTTTTCAGAACGGCCTCGGGATAGCGCTGCTGGTATTGAATGGCCAGCCAGCTTCCCCATGAAACGCCCAACAAGCTGATTTTGTCGAAACCAAAATGCCGACGCAGGGCATCGATGTCTTCAACGGATAGCCCGGTGTTGTTGTGTCGCAGCTCGCCGAGAGGGCGGGAGCGCCCGCAGCCACGCTGGTCGAACACAATGATGTCGAAACATCGCAGATCAAAGAACTCAAGGTGATGGGAAGTACAGCGACCACCCGGGCCACCGTGCAGGAAAAATATCGGTTCGCTGCCCGGTGTACCGTGCCGCTCCCAGTAAAGATGGTGGCCGTCGCCGGTTGGGTAGTAGCTTTTGTTCAGGAAGGCAGCCATCAGAGGGGAGCCCTCAGCCGATAGAACTGAAACAATTCCTTGTGTCCAGGGCGGGCCGCTACGCTGGAAACCAGCTCCAGTTTCAATACCTGGGCCATGTAGGGAACAGCGATCAATACGGGCGTATGGCCGAAAATGATAAGGGTGCCACCCGGGTTCACACACGGTGCCATATCGTGCAATGTTTGCTGCGCGTCGGTGCGAGTCATCACTTCGGCATTGAGAAAGCGCAGTATCAGCACATCACATTTAACGCCGGTTGCGGCGACGTTGCGGGCGTCGGCCAGGTAAAACTCGGCGGATGAGGTGCCATGACGAAATTTTGCGTGCTCGATCATCGAAACTGATCGATCAGAGCCCAGACAACGACGATCCGGGAGCTCGCGGGCCAGGTGCGCAATGAACTCGCCAGTCGAACACGCCGGATCATGGATCACTGTGCCGGCGCTCGATATCGTTTTGAGCAAGGCAGCACAATGCTGGCGAAAGTGACTTTCGTCGGCATCCAGTTGCGAGACGAGCGACTCAGTGCACTGCCAGTATTCGGGCGGGCATACAAACTCCTGCCCGGTGTCATCAGTGGCAGCAAACGGGAAATAGACTTCGCTGTCCGGCTGAGTCTGCGCGATGTGGAAAGCCGTTTCCTTTTCTTGCGGAGTAACCCCTCGAAAAGTGATCACTGCACCTTCATTACCCCAATGCAGTTGAGCCAGTGGGCCGAGCAACATCCAGGGCCTTAGCAGGCTGTTGATGTGCCAGCCGTCAGGCTCGGTATATTGCAGGACTTTTCGGCCTACCCAGTCGCGCTCATTGATACGCAAAACGAAGAGATGGTGCAGTCCTGGCCCCAAGGGTTCGATGTAGCGATTGAGTTCGCCCGGGGGGGCAAGGGAATGGACGAAGGTGTCAGCCAGCCGTTGTTCTCGAAGGGGGGCGTTCGTATCGAATCGAAGGTTCATGCCGGCACTCCCAGCCTGTTTTCCAGGCGCTGCCCCCGAGCCTGCGGGATCACCACATTGCCGCTGGAAACAACGAAAAAACGCTCCAGCCCCGGAATGACGACATTGACTAGCGTGGTCCCGAGTTCGGTCTGATGAAGCTGTGCAATGCCCAACGTGCGCCCATGCCGGTGCAGGTCTTCGGCCAGCAAGTCGATTTGCTCGGCCAATGACCGCTCATCGTAGGCGACGGGCAAGTTCACCGTTTGTTGCTCGCACAGGTTCAACAGTGGATACAGATCGAATCGCAGGCAGCGTAATAGGCGAGGGAATTTAGTCAAATGACGTTGGGCGTTGTTCAAATAGTCCCTGAACTCAGGTTCCGAGGCCGAGTGATGCAACTGCACCAGCTCGGTCAGCGCTCGCCACGCGCCGTGTCTGGCACTGATCGAGCAACCGGTGCCGAAGACTCGTGGCTGGGCGCAAGCAGCGGTTGAAAAGGCCAAAAAGGTTCGTGCAAGAAATTCAGTGCTGATGTCGACAAGGACAATCTCGGCGCCGATCTCCGTTTCGGCGTCCAGCCATAGCCGACCCAGAGCGTCTTGAGCGGACATGCGCGCGATGCGGCGCAAGGGCGGGTGGACTTCGTAGTAAAAGTGTTTCAGTAGAAACAACGAAAGTGCATCACGCTCTATGCATTCATTGGCTGCATGCAAAACCGCCTCGTTATAACTTGCGCCAATAGCCGTTCCACTATTACTGGCATAACGCTGCAGTGCGCCATAGTTCGTTGTGTCTTGATCCGGCGCCTGCCGTGAATAGCCGGGAGTGCTCAGGGCGACCGGATAAGAAAATGTAGTGTTATTTAAAACGCTGGTATACGTTCGGCAGCCTGTTAAGGCATTGGGTTGTTTGACGATATGTGCAAGGACAGTGTCGTCGGCAAATAGTGGCGTTTCGGAAAAATACCGCGGGGCTATATAGTGAATATCGGAAGTGTTGAACGAGTCACTTAAATAATGTTCCAGCGTTTCATAAAGCGCACCGACACGGGCGTGTTGTGGGTAACCTTTACCCGATCCTCTGGCGGTACGATGTGGATCGGTGGCGCTGACAGAAACATGCACAGCGACGATCTGCCGGCCAAGTGTGCGGGTGTCGACGCTGAGTCCCAGGCCATCCAGTTCGGCACCAATTCTCTGCTCTGCCTGCTCCAGGCTGAGCTCTCGTTCAGCATTTGTGAACCTGTTCATTGTCCGTTCCCTTGAGAAACGGGGGGCCGTGGCCCCCCGTTTTTTATACAGCTTCCAGTTCGGCCTGCTCGGCCTCAGTCAGTTGCAGTTCTTCGATTTGCTCTTCCGTAGGGGTTTCCTGTTGTTCAAGATCGATAACTTTGTTGGCGTTCCAGCTACTCATGTAACCCATGATTGAACTCTCTTTGTTAGAAGTTGGATGTGCCTTATCGAGCACGGAGTAAATGTATAAGTCAGATGTTGGATCGGTCAAAAATGTCTGGAAGTTTCAATGTGGCTTTTCAAGGGTGGATGAAATACGTACACATCATTTGTCGGATTGACGATTTTTTCGTGATTAATGGGTGGTCGCTGAATAGGACAGTATTTAAAAACATACTCGCCCAACGATTTTGGCGTACGCATTTGTCTGAAATTTCAGCTGCATGGGGGGGTTAAATCGTGGTGACTGCGATTTGTGATCCTTTGGATGCTGTGCGCAACGACTTTGCCTATAACGCACAAAGACGTTTCAAACAAAACGGCGTGTTGAGTCAGCGGCTTTTTACCGCCGAATCTGCGTTCGGACCCACAAATGCAAAACGGCACCCGAACAGACGGTGTGAAAACGCACTGAAGGTGGTTTCACACCGTCTGATCAGGTGCCGTTTTCTTTGGCGCCTGTTCCATTGCGATCGCGAGCAAGCCCACACAGGTTCCAGTGATGTCTACAGATTCTTTGGCCACCCCCGATCACTGCGGGAGCCGGGCTTGCCCGCGAAGGGGCCGGCCCGGACATTGGAGGCCTGGAGCCGGACACCTCAGCGCGCCACCCCCTCAACCGCAGGAAATCCCAACCGAAACACCGTCATCGCCCCCGGCAAGCTCTTCACCTCGGCCACCCCCTGATGCAGGCTCATGATCGACCGCACAATCGCCAACCCCAGCCCGGTGCTGCCCTGTGAACGCGAGCGGCTGCTGTCGACCCGGTAGAACCGATCAAACAGGTGCGGCAGATGCTGTGCCTCAATCCCCGCGCCAGGGTTGCTGACCAGCAACGAAACCTGGGTCGCGCCGCGCTCGATCAGAAGCGTCACGGTTTTCCCGACCGGGCAGTGGCGCAGTGCGTTGGACAGCAAATTCGAGATCGCCCGTTGAATCATCAACCGGTCACCCATCACCCGCGCACTGCCGACCACGTTCAGATGGATCTGCTTGTCCTGCGCCGACAGGGAAAACATCTCGGCGAGTTTCCAGGCTTCTTCTTCCAGGGCAACCGACTCGAACGGCGCGAGCGCCGACGGATGACTGACCTGTGCCAAAAACAGCATGTCCGAGACAATCCGCGCCACGCGCTCCAGCTCTTCAGTGCAGCAAACCAGGACATCCTTGTACTCATCCACGCTGCGTTCGCGGGACAACGTCACCTGCGCCTTGCCCATTAAATTGTTGATCGGCGTACGCAGCTCATGCGCCAAATCATCAGAGAACTGCGACAGCTGCTGCACACCGGCATCGAGGCGATGCAGCATAAAGTTGATGCCCTGCGCCAGTTCGCTCAGCTCCTGGGGCATGTTCACCACCGACAGCCGATGATCCAGATCCTGGGTCGAGACCATCGCCGCCACTTTGCGAAATTCACGCATCGGCGCCAGACCGCGCTGCACCGCGCCCCAGGCACTCAGTCCGATAAAGATCAGCAGCAACGGCAAGGCAATCAGGGTCGAGCGCAGGTAGGCGCTGAGCAAGGCCTCATCGTGGGCGTTGTCCATCGACAACAGCACCGGGACGCGGGTGCCGTCCTTGAGGCTGATCAGCCTGGACGCCGTGAGGAATTTCGCCCCCTTGGCGTCGGTGTTGGTGGTGTAGGCCAACTCGTCGCTGACGGCCCGCACCGCCTTCAATTCAAGTCGCGGATCGGCCATGCCGGTGCCGGATTTGAGCAGTTGCGTGCGCAGGTTGTTGCGGTCGTAAATGGTTAGCGTGAGGTTGTCATGGCCCATGACCTGATCAAGCAGGATGTGCGGTTTCGCCCTGATTTCGCCAGGGTCGGTGTACAGCGACAGGCTGTGTTCAACCTGTTCCATCTTCTTTTCCAGACTGTCCCTGGATAACTCGTTCAGCTCATGGGTCAGGGCGAAATACGCCAGGATCGCCAGGAACACCACGAGCAGCGCGCCGAGAATACTGACCGTCAGCCCCAGCCGCATCGACAGGCTGGCCGGCTTCATTCCCGCGACTCCAGCACGTAGCCGACACCGCGCAGGGTGTGGATCAATTTGTTGTCGAACGGGTCATCGATCTTCGCCCGCAAACGCCTGATCGACACTTCGACCACGTTGGTGTCGCAGTCGAAGTTCATGTCCCACACCAGTGAAATGATCTGGGTACGGGTCAGCACTTCGCCGGACTGGCGCATCAACAGATGCAGCAGGGCAAACTCCTTGGTGGTCAGGTCGATACGCTGTTCGCCACGAAACGCACGATGACGGCCAGGGTCGAGCTCCAGGTCGGCGACTTTCAGTACCTGCGGCACCGGGATGTTCTCGCTGCGACGCATCAGAGAGCGCACCCGTGCCAGCAATTCCGGAAACTCGAACGGCTTGAGCAGATAATCGTCGGCGCCCAGATCGAGGCCACGAATCTTGTCAGCCAGGCGACCGCGCGCGGTGAGCATCATCACCCGCGTGGAGTGGGTGCGCCGCAGTTGTTCCAGCACGCCCCAGCCGTCCAGTTCCGGCAGATTCACATCCAGAATGATCAGGTCATAAACCTGTTGTTGCGCCAGATGCAATCCATCGGCGCCGTTGGCGGCGTGGTCAACGATATAACCACTTTCCGTCAGTCCCTGATGTAAGTATTCGGCAGCTTTAAGCTCGTCCTCGACGACAAGGATTCGCATGATCAATCACCACTTTCATTGAATGAATATTTAATTAAGGTGGCCGGGAAAGTTGTTGTTTTTGTAAGGGCTTCCGGACGGGTTTGAATAACGACTCACTATTTTCCTACAGCACTTTCTCCGATTGCATGCGTGCACGGTAAAGGCTGTAGTGACTACAGAGTCAACCGATTACTCGGTGTTGAGGCTTTAAAACCGCAGTCTGCGACAGCCTGTCGCAGCAGGCGGGAACAAAAATCCATCTGCCTCATGAGCGCTGGATTGAGACAAGTGCTGTTCGGCGGATGACGGTACATCATTTGTTTCTATGTATTGCTAGTTAGGTATTTGCACTTTGCATGCTAAAGCAAAACAACTTGGTGCAACCGTGGATAACGGATTTGTAATGTTTCAGTCACCTTGTCGATAAGTTCAAAACCCTACCGTGGCGGCATCGAAGATTCTTGATTAAAGGAAGTACTCCATTGCCCGGTTTAAGAGAACTGACGGCGCGGTCACGCCTGAAAAAAACGGCGTGGGTGGTCATGGTCAGCGGCGGTTTGTTGCTGGCCGGCGCGCCTTTTGCCAATGCATCGACCCTGACCCTCGATCAGGCCCTGCAAACCGCATTCGCCCGCAACCCGGATCTGGCAGCGGCGCAATGGGAAATCGGCATCGCCGAGGGGGACCGCCAGCAGGCCGGTCTGATCCCCAACCCCGAAGTGTCGTGGGAAGCCGAGGACACCCGCCGCGATTCGCGCACCACCACAGTGATGCTCAGCCAGCCGATTGAACTGGGCGGCAAGCGCGGCGCGCGGATCGATGTCGCCAGCCGCGCTCAGGACGCCGCCGGGATCGAACTGCAGCGCAAGCGTAACGCCTTGCGCGCCGATGTGATTCAGGCGTTCACCAGCGCCCAGACTGCACAGCAACGCTTGCAGTTGTCTCGCCAGTCGCTGCAACTGGCCGAGCACGGATTGCGCGTGGCGCTGGGGCGGATCGAGGCGGGCAAGTCGTCGCCGGTCGAAGGCACACGAGCGCAAGTACAACGCTCCGAAGTGCGACTGGAACTGAGCCGCGCCGAACGCGATCAGGCCAACGCCTATCAGCAACTGGCGCAGGTCATGGGCGCACCGATACCGACCTCGACCACCGTGCAGACGGCCACGCAAAGCATGCCCGCCGTGCCGCCACCGACCCGCTTGCTGGAGCGCCTGAACGAGACCGCCGAGCTGCGCCTGGCCACGTTGCAGATCGATCAGCGCGAGGCATCGTTGGGACTGGAGAAGGCGCAACGGATTCCCGACCTGACCGTGAGCATCGGCAGTCAGTACAGCGAACTGGAGCGCGAGCGGGTCAACGTGGTCGGGCTGTCGATGCCGATTCCGCTGTTCAACCGCAATCAGGGCAACGTGCTGGCGGCGGCGCGCCGTACCGATCAGGCGCGGGATCTGCGCAACGCCACCGAGCTGCGCTTGCGCAGCGAAATCCAGACCACCCTTGAGCAATGGCAGACCGCCAACGGCGAAGTCCAGGCGTTCAACCAGACCATCCTGCCCGCCGCACAACGTGCAGTGGACAGCGCCACGCGCGGCTTCGAAATGGGCAAGTTCGGTTTCCTCGACGTGCTCGACGCCCAGCGCACCCTGATCAGCGCCCGTACTCAATACCTCCAGGCCGTTGCCGAGGCGACGGACGCGCGGGTGCGCATCGAACGCATTTTCGGCGACCTCGGCGCACTCGCCGTCAGCCCTTGAATTTCACCTTTCAGATCACTGCGCGATGGCATGGCGCAGAGGAGTTTCCATGGATAAAAAACTGATCGTTGTCGCGGTGGCGACGTTGGCGCTGGGCATTGGTATTGGCTCAATGTGGGCGGGTAACGGGTCCATCGAGGCCCACGCCGATGAAGCGGCGGAGCATGCGGACCATGCCGAAAAAGGCGCTGCAGCCGAAGTCGAACATACCGAAGGCGAAGAGGGGCATCTGACGTTGAGTGCCGAGCAGATCGCGGCGGCGGGCATTCAACTGGCCCAGGCGCGGGCGCAAAGCATCAGCCTCGGTTTGTCGTTCCCTGGTGAAGTGCGCTTCGACGAAGACCGCACCGCCCACGTCGTACCGCGGGTGCCAGGGGTAGTCGAGTCGGTGTCGGTCAATCTCGGGCAGTGGGTGAAGAAGGGCCAGCTGCTGGCGGTGATCGCCAGTCAGCAGATCTCCGATCAGCGCAGCGAACAGGCTGCGGCGCAACGGCGCCTGGCCTTGGCGCGCACCACCTACGAGCGCGAGAAGCAGTTGTGGCAGGACAGGATTTCCGCCGAGCAGGATGTGTTGCAGGCGCGCCAGGCGCTGCAAGAAGCCGAAATCGCCGTGAATAACGCCCGGCAAAAGATCAGCGTACTCAGTGGCAGCGTGGTTGCCACCGGCGGCAATCGCTATGAACTGCGCGCGCCGTTCGACGGCATGGTGGTGGAAAAGCACCTGACGCCGGGGGAGGTGGTCGACGAAACCACGGCGGCATTCACGCTCTCGGACTTGTCGCGAGTGTGGGTGACCTTCGGCGTTTCGCCCAAGGATCTGAACAAGGTGCAAGTGGGCAAAGCGGTCACCGTCAGCGCCCCGGAACTCAATGCGCAAGTCGCCGGCACGGTGGCTTACGTCGGCAGTTTACTCGGCGAACAGACCCGCACCGCCACCGTTCGCGTCACCTTGGAAAACCCTCAAGGTTCGTGGCGTCCCGGATTGTTCGTCACCGCACGGGTCGCTACCGACAGCCGCCAGGCCAACGTGGCGGTGCCGGAAACTGCGATCCAGACCGTCGAGGACAAACCCACGGTGTTCGTGCGCACCGACGGCGGCTTCGAGGCGCGGGCCGTGGAGCTGGGCAGTCGCGCAGCGGGGCAGGTGGAAGTTACGCAGGGGCTGGAGGCCGGTGCGCAAGTCGCTGCGGCCGGCAGCTTCGTTCTCAAATCGGAACTGGGCAAGGCCTCGGCCGAGCACTCTCATTGAAGAAGCTCATTGAAGACTCCCACTAAAGACGCCCATCGATTCGCCCCATCGACGAGAAGGTTCTCATGTTCGAACGCCTGATCCAGTTTGCCATCGAGCAGCGCATCATCGTGCTGCTCGCCGTTCTGCTCATGGCCGGCCTCGGGATCGCCAGTTATCAAAAACTGCCGATCGACGCCGTGCCCGACATCACCAACGTCCAGGTGCAAATCAACACCGGTGCCGCCGGGTTCTCGCCGCTGGAAACCGAGCAGCGCATCACCTTCCCGATTGAAACCGCCATGGCCGGTCTGCCGGCGCTGGAGCAGACCCGTTCGCTGTCGCGTTCGGGGCTGTCGCAGGTTACGGTGATTTTCAAGGACGGCACCGACCTGTTCTTCGCCCGGCAATTGGTCAACGAGCGGTTACAGATCGCCAAGGAGCAATTGCCCGACGGCACCAAAGCGGTGATGGGGCCGATTTCCACTGGCCTCGGCGAAATATTCCTGTGGACCGTGGAAGCCAGGGAAGGCGCGCTCAAGGACGATGGAAGCGCGTACACGCCGACGGATTTGCGGGTGATTCAGGACTGGATCATCAAGCCGCAACTGCGCAACGTCCCTGGTGTGGCCGAGATCAACACCATTGGCGGTTTTGCCAAGGAATACCAGATCGCCCCCGATCCGAAACGGCTGGCAGCCTACAAGTTGACCCTCACCGACCTGATCACGGCGCTTGAGCGCAACAACGCCAACGTCGGCGCCGGGTACATCGAGCGCAGCGGCGAACAGTTGCTGATTCGGGCGCCGGGACAGGTGGCGAGCATCGAGGACATTGCCAATATCGTCATGGCCAACGTCGATGGCACGCCGATCCGGGTGAAGAACGTCGCCACCGTGGACATCGGCCGCGAACTGCGCAGCGGCGCGGCCACGGAAAACGGCCGTGAAGTGGTGCTCGGCACCGTGTTCATGCTGATCGGCGAAAACAGCCGCACCGTGTCCCAGGCCGTCGCCAGCAAGCTGGAACAGATCAACCGTTCGCTGCCCAAAGGTGTGATCGCGGTGCCGGTGTACGACCGTACGCACCTGGTGGACAAGGCCATTGCCACGGTGAAAAAGAACCTGATCGAAGGCGCAATTCTGGTGATCGCGATTCTGTTCCTGTTCCTCGGCAACATCCGCGCGGCACTGATTACCGCGATGGTGATTCCGCTGTCGATGCTGTTCACCTTCACCGGCATGTACAGCAACAGGGTCAGCGCCAACCTGATGAGCCTGGGCGCCCTCGACTTCGGCATTATCGTCGACGGCGCGGTGGTGATTGTCGAAAACACCCTGCGACGGCTGGCCCATGCACAGCAGCATCACGGGCGTTTGCTGACCCGCTCCGAGCGTTTGCGTGAAGTGTTTGCGGCGGCCAAAGAGGCTCGGCGACCGCTGATTTTCGGCCAGTTGATCATCATGGTCGTGTACCTGCCGATCTTTGCCCTGAGCGGCGTCGAAGGAAAAATGTTCCATCCGATGGCGTTCACCGTGGTCATCGCCTTGCTCGGCGCCATGCTGCTGTCGGTGACCTTTGTTCCTGCCGCGATTGCGCTGTTCGTCACCGGCAAGGTCAAGGAAGAAGAGGGCATGGTGATGCGCGGTGCGCGTCGGGTGTATGCGCCGGCGCTGGCGTGGGTGATGAGCCATCGCGCCGTGGCGGTGGGCGCGGCGTTGGGCGTGATTGTGCTCAGCGGCGTGCTGACCAGCCGCATGGGCAGCGAGTTCGTGCCGAGCCTCAGCGAGGGCGATTTTGCCCTGCAAGCCTTGCGCGTGCCGGGCACCAGCCTCACGCAATCGGTGGACATGCAGCAGCGTCTGGAAACCCTGATCCTGGGCAAAGTACCGGAAGTCGAGCGCGTGTTCGCCCGCACAGGCACTGCGGAAATCGCCTCCGACCCGATGCCGCCGAACATCTCCGACAGCTACGTGATGCTCAAGCCAAAAGAGCAATGGGCGGACCCGGGCAAGTCCCGCGAAACCCTGATGGCGGAACTGCAACAGGCCGCCGCGACGTTGCCGGGCAGCAACTATGAACTGTCGCAGCCGATTCAGTTGCGCTTCAACGAACTGATCTCCGGCGTGCGCAGCGACGTCGCGGTCAAGGTGTTCGGCGATGACATGGCCGTGCTCAACGCCACCGCGGCGAAGATTGCCGCCGCCCTGCAGAAGGTCAATGGCGCCTCTGAGGTCAAAGTCGAACAAACCACCGGCCTGCCGGTACTGACCATCAACATCGACCGCGACAAGGCGGCGCGTTACGGGCTCAACGTCGGCGATGTGCAGGACACCATTGCCGTCGCGGTGGGTGGGCGTCAGGCCGGCACGTTGTATGAAGGCGACCGGCGTTTCGACATGGTGGTGCGGTTGTCCGATGCCATGCGCAAGGACATCGAAGGTCTGTCGGCGCTGTTGATTCCGGTGCCAGCACTGCTCAATGGCGCGGCTGATCAGATTGGTTTTATTGCCTTGAAAGAAGTCGCCAGCCTTGATCTGGTGCTGGGGCCGAATCAGGTCAGCCGCGAAAATGGCAAGCGCTTGGTGATCGTCAGCGCCAACGTGCGCGGGCGCGATATCGGTTCGTTCGTCGAAGACGCGGGCGAGGTAATCGAGCGAGAGGTGCAGGTGCCTGCGGGTTACTGGATAAGTTGGGGCGGGCAGTTCGAGCAACTGCAATCGGCGGCCAAGCGTCTGCAGATCGTGGTGCCGGTGGCCTTGCTGCTGGTGTTCGGGTTGCTGTTCATGATGTTCAACAACCTCAAGGACGGCTTGCTGGTGTTCACCGGGATTCCGTTTGCGTTGACCGGCGGGGTCATGGCGCTGTGGTTGCGGGACATTCCGCTGTCGATCTCGGCAGGCGTGGGCTTCATCGCGCTGTCGGGGGTAGCGGTGCTCAACGGGCTGGTGATGATTGCGTTCATCCGCAACCTGCGGGAGGAGGGGCGTTCGCTGTCTGATGCGATCAATGTAGGCGCGCTGACACGTCTGCGCCCGGTGTTGATGACGGCGCTGGTGGCGTCCCTGGGCTTTATTCCGATGGCGCTGGCGACCGGTACTGGCGCGGAAGTGCAGCGACCATTGGCGACGGTGGTGATTGGCGGGATCCTGTCCTCGACCCTCCTGACGCTGCTGATCTTGCCGGCGCTGTATCAGCTCGCCCATCGCCGGGACGAAGACCAAATCCCGACCAAATAGGTAATCCCCCTGTGGGAGCTAGCGTGCTAGCGATAGCAAATCTGTCAGCCGACACTGATGTTGACTGACCCACCGCTTTCGCGAGCAGGCTCGCCCCCACAGTTTTTTGGCACATAACGGATATGTAATTTGCGCGCCACCGTTAGGAAAGGTTCGGATTGTTACCTTGATCCCGTCAGCTACTTAAACGAGGAATCAAACATGAAATTCGTACAAATCAGTGCCTTTACAGCAGCGTTGGCGATGTCTTCTCTGGTCTTGGCCGAAGGCGGCGGTGATCGGACCTTCGAAAAAATGATGACCGCCAATGACCGCTCTGTAGAGCTGTTCGTCGCCAAGGAACAAGCTCGCGACCCCGTCGTCGTCAATGAAAAGAAAGACGGCAACACCAAAGACTTGTAAGCGCATCGCACTTGAACAAGCCCGTCATCGAGTCTCGATGCCGGGTTTTTTTATGAGCCAGGATTGGAAGGAAATGGATATGAAAGTGCTTAAGTTAATGACGTTCGCCAGCGTGCTGACGATGTCCCTGAATGTGTTCGCCGAGGGGGGTGGTGACCGGACGTTCGAGCGGGCGCTGAGTGCCAATACCAAAGCCATGGAGCAGTACGCGGCCAACCAGGGCAAACCGGCGCCGGTGGTCAAGGACTACGAATACGGAATGAAGCTGGACGTGGTGAAAGTAGTGAGCGTTGTGCGCCCGCCAGCTGCCTGCGCCGTAGTCCCCACGGCCATGACCTATGAAGACTCCAAGGGCCAGCTCAACACCATCAAATACACGGTGGCGGGGGATTGCCGCAATCGCGGCGGCTGACACCGTCTTGATGGCCAGGACCGGATTCCCCCATAGGAGCTACCGAATACTCGGCAGCTCCTATGGGTTTTATTCAGGCGCACATAAAAAAGGCGCCCCGAAGGACGCCAAAGATTCACCTCTTACCAAAGGAGCAAGGAGCTTCTAAAGGTGAATGGGTACGAAGGGTTAACTCAGAGAATCGCCAACGGGTACTCGACAATCACCCGCACTTCATCCAGATCCGATTCAAACGCCGTGGCGCGAGTCGTGGCCTGGCGCAAACGCAGCGACAGGTCTTTCATCGAACCGCTCTGCACCACGTATTTGACTTCGACATCACGCTCCCAGCGCTTCTGGTCGGTCAATGGATTGCCGTCAGCATCGCGGCGCATGTACACGGCGTTGGCGTTGGAGTAATCGGCGTCGGTGCCTCGGGCGTAACGAGTCATGAACGATAGCCCCGGCACGCCGTAAGTGGTCATGTCGAGGTCGTAGCGCACCATCCACGAACGTTCCTTGGGCGAGTTGAAGTCGCTGTACTGGATGGAGTTGTCGAGGAAGATCGAGTCGGATTGACGCAGGTAGTCGAAGTCGTCATTGCCGTTGTTGCGCTGGTGCGAAAGAGCAACGGAGTGCGCGCCGAGTTTCACGCCGACCCGGCCGCTCCAGATGTTGTTGTCGAACTTGCCGAGCAATTGTTTGCCTTCGTCGACCGCCTTGTAATAGTTCAGGCCGCCAAACAGCGACAGGTCCTCCGATAGCGGATAGGTCCAGGCCGTGCCGGCGTAGTACTGATTCCAGGCATCCTTGAGGCGGCTGGAGTACAGGCTGAAACTGAGGTTCTTGTTCAGTACATAGTCGCCGCCGCCGTAAGCGATCCACGGCGAATTGACCGGGCCGGCATAAAACGTGGCGAAGTTCTCGCGCATGTCGCTGGACACGGGTTGGCTCATCGCATGCAACCGACCGCCCTGAATCGACAGGCCTTCGATGCTGGTGTTGGTCGCCGTCACGCCGCGAAAGCTCTCCGGCAGCAAGCGCGAGTCACCGGCCGCCACCACCGGGTTGGCCGGGAACACGTCACCGACCTTGACCACCGTATCGAAGGCTCGAACTTTGGCTGCGCCACCCATCTTGGTGTACTCATCCCGCGCCTCGCCATCACTGTTGACTGGCAGCACATCGAACGAACTACGGCCACCGTTGCGCCCGTCACCGGTGTCGAGCTTCAAGCCGATCATCGCAAACGCATCGACACCGACGCCGACGGTGCCTTGGGTAAACCCGGATTCGAACTTGCTGATCACCGCGTGGGCCCAAGCCTCGGAATAACCATTGCCGGTGGGGCTGGACTGGCCGTTGCGGTGATCACGGTTGAAGTAGAAGTTACGGTTGAGCACCGTCAGGCTGCTGCCTTCGATAAAGCCCTCGGGCTTGTCTTCTGCAAACACCATGGACGGCCCGGAGCCGACCACCACTGCTAAAGCGGCCATCGACATTTTTGAATTGTTAACCATCAATCACTCCTTGGGTTCGGCAGAACGGGAACGTGCTTCGGCGTGGGTTTTATTGTTCGGCGGAGAAGGCCCGCCGGCATGGTCGCCGGGTGACATCGTTGCAAGCTTCGGATAACGCCAAGGTGATGGGGGAATTACAATTTCGTCATGTGGGTGGAACGCCAAGCCCTGCGGGTGCACCCCACAGTGATCCGGGGGGGGGCCACAGAATTAGCGAACGGCACACAACCTGTAGGAGTGAGCCTGCTCGCGATAGCGCAATGTCAGGCAATGACGATGTTGAACATGCCGACGCCATCGCGAGCAGGCTCGCTCCCACATTGGTCAGGGTGGGTCTGATAGATCCAGGTTCGCAGATGTGGCTTTTACTTTTCGTAGGTATCTAGCTGGCTGTCTGACAGAGAGGTATCGATGTCATTTGGAAAGACGAGTTTGCCCAAAACAAAAACGGCACCCGAAGGTGCCGTTTCTGTTTTCTACCGAGTGTCGCTCAAGCGATCAACCCGCCAACCCTGCCTGCTGAACCAGCACCAGTAACGGTTGCGGATACAGACCGAGGAAGAACGCCAGTGCGGCGATCGCCAGCAGCATCACGCCGCCTGCACGTTGTTCCCAGTGCAGTTGCGCATCGTGGCGACGCAGGTTCGGCTCGATCAGGTACAGGGTGACCATGACGCGCAGGTAGTAGAAAACGCCAATGGCGCTGCCCAGTACCAGGGAACCGACCAGCCACCATTGGTGCGACTCGACGCCGGTAGCGATGATGTAGAACTTGCCGATGAAGCCCGCGGTAAGCGGGATGCCGGCCAGGGACAGCATCATCACGGTCAGGACGGCGGTCAGGTACGGACGGCGCCAGAACAGGCCGCGGTATTCGTACAGCGCATCGGCGTCACGGCCGTTGTACGGCGAGGACATCAGGGTGATCACGCCGAACGCGCCAAGGCTGGTGATCACGTAAGTGACCAGGTACACGCCGATGGCTTCCACGGCCAGACCCTTGCTCGCCACCAAGGCGATCAGCAGGTAACCGAAGTGAGCGATGGACGAGTAACCCAGCAGACGCTTGAGGTTGCTCTGGGTCAGTGCCAGCAGGTTACCGAACAGGATCGACGCGATGGCGATGATGGTCAGCACGTCGCTGAGTACACCGCTGCTCGCCGCCGGCGAGATCTGGAACAGACGCACCATCACCGCGAACACAGCGACTTTGGAAGCAGTCGCCAGGAACGCCGCCACCGGTGCCGGAGCACCTTCGTAAACGTCCGGGGTCCAGAGGTGGAACGGTACCAGCGACAGTTTGAACGCCAGACCGATCAGCATCATGCCCAGGCCCAGTTGCGCCAGGGAGCTTGGCAGGCCGGTGGCCGCGAGGGCCTGGCCGATGCCGACGAAGCTCAGGCTGCCGGAGTCGGCGTAGAGCAGGGCCATACCGAACAACAGGAACGCGGAACCGGCGGCCGACAGCACCATGTACTTGATACCGGCTTCCAGCGAACGCTTGTTGAAGAAGGCGTAAGCCACCAGACCGTAGACCGGCACCGACAACAGTTCCAGACCGATGAACAACCC
>Ga0255334_1000621_pt1 | contig 25004 bp, 43 predicted proteins | sample EtOH5_35cm_T3_12_FD_202080 | JGI IMG/M metagenome (GOLD analysis project Ga0255334, IMG submission 202080) | Sandy soil microbial communities from University of British Columbia, Vancouver, Canada - EtOH5_35cm_T3_129 | ecosystem: Engineered > Artificial ecosystem > Sand microcosm > Unclassified ... | reverse complement strand
CGGGCGTCCATTGCGTGCGGATCTCCACCGCCAGCGCCACCGCGTTCTTCCTGCCCGAGCGGAACTACAGCGTGGTGCTGTCCAACTTCACGGTGGACGGCCAGCTCATCAACAAGGTGGTGGGCCAGTTCTCCATCGAGTACCGCTACGAGACGGGCCTGATCCAGCGGGGCACGCTGCTCAACGCCTCGGCGTCGGCGGTGAGCCTCGCGGCGGCGGCCTCCAGCCTCAACTCGTTCTACGACGGGGCCACCATCCTGATCTCCGACAACACCGGGAAGCTTCAGGCCCGGATGATCGCCAGCTACGCCTCGGCGGGCCAGACCGGCACCCCGGATCGCAACTTCATCACCGCCCCGGCGAACGGCAGCACCTACCGGCTGTACGCGGGAAGCCTGCCGAGCACCGACAGCGAGCTGGCCGACTCCATCCTGACCCGGAACATCGCCACCGGCAGCAACGGCGGGCGGAACGTGTCCAGCGCCCTGATGCCGCTGCGGAACAAGGTAACCACGGGTGGGAGCACGATGACCGTGTTTGGGACCGACGACAGCACGTCGGCGTGGACGGCGAGCATCACCACGGCGGGCTCGGCGCTCGCCTCCATTGACCCGCAGTAATGCTCGTCCCCCTGTGGCGACAGTTCGGGTCCGGGGGCGCGGACCTGAGTGGGGGGGCCGTGGCGGCTACCCCTGAGATGGTGAGTTCCCATCAGACGCGGTGGGTCATCCCGATGCGGGTGAACCAGCATTGGGTGGCCCCGTTTGAGGTGAAGCCGATCAGGGTGACGCCGCCATGAGCCTCAACGGCAACGGGCGCACACCGTCGTGGGTCTGGCCCCTGGTGTTCACGGTCCTCGTGGGGCTGGTGGGGATTGTGTGGCAGAAAACCGACGCGAAGGCGGAGGACGCGGTACGGCGGGTATCGGAGGTCGAGCGGATCGTGGCGGTCATGGCGCTGGACATCAAGTACATCCGGGATCTGGTGAAAGAAATCCGCGACCAACAAAACGCTGCCAACAATCGGAGCGGCAGATGAAGTGGTTCCTGCGGTTACTCTGGGACCCGATTTACGCCTTGGATCTCAAGGACGACAAGGGGTGCCCGGACCACGGCAAGATCGCTGGATGGATCATGGCATGGGCGGTCCTGACCGCCCTGCTGGCAACAGAGGGAAAGGTCCCCTCGCTCGGTCACACGATTGCGCTCTTGGCCGCCGCGCAGGGATCTCGGGTGTTCGTTGCGTTCCTCAAGTACAAAACCGCTACGGCCCATGAAGTAAGCGGGGACCCGGCGGTGAGGGCGCGGCGACAGGGGGAGGACTTCGAGCCTTGGCCGTAACGCCACTCACTCGCGATCAGCTAGAGCGCGTGCTGTTCGTTGCCCAAACCCAGGTCAACGTTACCGAGTGTCCCCCCAATTCCAACAAAGGCCCGAAAATCGAGGAGTACCAGCGCACCGTGGGGATACAGGTCGGCAAGGACCCCTGGTGCGCGGGGTTCGTCGCGTGGTGCGGGGTGACCGCGTTAGGCGACGACTGGTCAGTCCCGAAGGTCGGAGGCTGCGCCACGCTTGGGGAATGGGCCGCACGGGAGGGGATTTCCGCTACCGCCCCGAAGGCGGGCGACGTGTTCCTCCTCTGGTTCCCGAAACTCCGACGTTTCGCGCACACGGGGTTCATCGAAACCGTCAACCGAGACGGCTCCTGCCTCACCATCGAGGGCAACACCTCGGGAGCGGGGAGCCGGGAGGGGTGGGGTGTGTTCAAGCATACGCGCACATGGAAGCCGGAAGATCGGTTCATCCGGCTCGGCGCATGACCATCAAGCCGATCCTTTCTTGCCGCAGGCTCCGCGAGCGGGGCGGGTGGGGTGTCTGCTCTTTGCCTTCCACGTCAAGCACTTCGACCTGCTGATGGGTGGACTGTTTGCGGTTGCCGCCATACCCGCGCTCTGGCGCGGGAACCAGGCGGTAGCGCTGTTGAGTGTCATCCTGTTTGCGCTGGCGTATCTGTTCTGGCAGGGGGATAAACGTCGGTGGAAGATCGTGGGCCTGTGGGGGCACGCAGGCTGGCACGTCGCCACCGCCGCCGCGATGGCTGCGCTGTTCGTCGCACAGACCTGAAACCCGGAGTTCTATGCGTTACACGCTGGCGGTCGTATCGGACCTGCATTGCGGATCAACCGTAGGACTGTGTGGGCCAGAGGAAATCACCTGGGATGACGGCGGCTCCTACACCCCCTCGAAGGCGCAGGGGTGGCTCTGGAGTAATTGGCTCCAGTTCTGGCAACGAGCGAAAGAGGTACGAGGTAAGGGACAACTCGGGGTGCTGTGCAACGGGGACCTAGTGGATGGGGACCACCACGGCACCGTCCAGATCATCAGCCGCGACCAGCAAGTGCAGTTCTATGTCCTCAAGGAAGCCTTCGCCCCCGTCCTCGCGCTCAAGCCGGATACCACCATCGTCGTGCGGGGAACCGAGGCGCATGTCGGCAAGGGGGCCAGCGTCGAGGAAGGCTTCGCTCGCTGGCTCAAGGAGAAGGGCGTCTCGGTGCCCAAGAGTGACGCGGGGATGTACTCGCATTGGCACTTCCACGGTGAGATACTGGGGCACACGATAGACGCCGCCCACCACGGAAGAATCGGTCAGAGGCCGTGGACTAAGAGCGGGGTGGTCGGGAATCTGGCCGCACAGATCGTGATGGAGGCGGCGAACCGGGGGGAGACGCCGCCGACTCTCGCCTTCCGCTCCCACTACCATACCCACTTCGATACCCACGACAGCTTCATCACCCGCCTGATCCAGACCCCCGCCTTCCAGCTGCATACCGCCTTCGCCCACAAGGTCGTTCCCGAGGTGTTGAGCGACATCGGGGGAGTGCTGGTGACGTTCGAGAAGGGGAAGAAACCCGAGGTGGAGTCGGTGCTGTTCAGGCCCACGAAGTCTAACCGAACGAGGATCGCGTGACCGAGAACGCCCTGCTGGAAGCTCTCCGAAAGGCCCAGACCCCCAAGTCGGGCGGGGAGGGGTTGCGGGTGGAGGAAATCTGCCGAGCGACGGGACTGGGGGAGTCAAAGGCCCGGCGGCTTATCTGGGAGGGGTTACAGAGCGGCACCATCCGGCGCACCGAGCGGCGGATCGAGCGACTGGACGGGAGGCCCGCCGTGGTCGTGGGCTATGCCTTCGTTCCCAAGAAGGGTACGACCGTACCCAAAGCGAGAACGTGACCCGAACCCAGAAGCGGGCCTTGATCGTCTCCCTAGTGGAGAAGTGGCAAGTCCCGCTCTATCTCGGAGGGTGGGCGGTCAAGGTGTACTTCCCCTCCCGTATCCAAGAAATCGCCAGTTGCCGCTCCCAACCCGAATATCTCTGCGCGGACCTGTATTTCAACCTCAAGCGGGTTCCGGATACCGACGCCGAGATCCGGGAGCTGGTCTGCCATGAAATGCTGCATTGCCACGTCGAAGCTCTGGCTCAACTGGCTAATCGGGGAGCCCGCAGAACCCCGGAACGGCGGGAAGCGATCCGGTTAGCCGAGGAGCGGCTGGTGACCACGCTGTCCCGCGTCGTGCTCCCGGCGTTGCCCTGATGCTGGCCCTCGCCGCCTTCGTACTGGCCTTCCTGGATGAGTGGGTGGCGACCCTCAGAACCAGGGCTATCGCGGACGGCAGGCGGCGGGGGGCGGCATACTGGAGCGGGGTATATGTGCTGGTCACCGGGCTCTGGGCCTACGTCACAGTGACGAACCTTTGGACGGTCGCCCCCTCGGCCCTCGGCGCAGCGGCAGGGAGCTGGTGGGGAATGGGGCGTCGGGTTCCGCGACGGTAACGGGCAGAATAGTGCCCACAAACCGATACATTACAGCTTAACTGGTGTTATGGGTTCTATTCGCTGTCTAGGCTCTTGACGGTGTTCGCAAACTGCACGATATTGGGCGATGGGCGCGCCGGGCGTCCTTGAGGGGGGTTCCTCGCCGGGCCGAATTGGCCCCGACCCCTTCCCGGCCCCACCCCGGAGACCGCTATGAGAGACGGCTGAATGAAGGTTCCGGGGTGGCTCCTGATCGCTCTGGCCGTGGTCGTTGTGGGTCTGTACGTCCGGGGCAACGTGTTCCGGGGGCAGGCCGTCCAAAACGCGCTCCGCAGCGACTCCCTGGAAGCCGCCGCCGACACCACCCGCCGGGTCTTTCAGAACGATCATGTGCGGCAGGAACGCCGGATCGTGCAGGCCGAACTCAAGCGTGACTCCCTCGACAAACAACTGAAGCGCACCACCGCCCTGCTCGCCAACGTGAAGGCTGAGGTCAAGCCGCTCACGGATGTGGCGGTTCTTCCGGCGGAGCCGGAGGTGGTGAACGGTATGACGCAGGTGGGGTTCCGGGCGGATCGCCCTCCGTATCATCTGACTGAGACTGCATTTCTTCCCCTCAACCACCGCATTGATTCCATCCGCGTTGATACGATCCGCCTGGACCCCGCCCTCATTCAGATGCGGACCCAATGCGGGCAGCCCGTGAACAACGTGCGGCCCGCGACCCTGATGTTCTCGGGGCCGAACTGGCTGGAGTTCACCGTGCAGTCCGCCCAGCAGGACCCCCTCTACTGCAATGCATCCCTGATGAAGCGCGTCCACTCCGGCGGGTACTACGTCGTGCGGGGCGGGCTGCTGGTGGGGGTGCTGGTTCTCCTTAGCTCGGTGGCGTTCTGATGCAGATGACCATGAGTCAAATCTGGTCCGTGGCGACCAGTCTGGTGCAGGGGCGGAACGACTACTCCACGTCGGAGTTGTCGCTGGCCGCGAACCTCGCCTCCCAGGACGTGGGGACCAAGATCCGGTTCGGTGGGCATGAGGCCGTCGCCACCTCCAGCATCACGTCCGGCGCACACCGGATTCCTCTTCCCTCAGACTTCGGCTACGCGCTGGCCCTGTCCAACATGTCTCGGGATGTGGGGAACCGGGACCTGTACCAGCGCGACCCCACGACCTTCGACAGCAAGACCACCGAGCGCGGCGTCCCGCTGTTCTACGGGATGTACAACGGGTGGATGGAACTCTGGCCCTCTTCAGATACCGACACCACACTCCAGCTCCGCTATGTCACCGCCGTCCCCGTCATGGTGTCCAGCGCCTCGACCCCGGTGGTGGATGAGCGGTGGCATGTGGGGATCGCCTACAAGACCGCCGAAATCCTGGCAGCGTTGCGGAACGATCTGGAGGCGGAAGCGGTGTGTCGGGCACGCTATCTGTCCTACATGGGCAGCACCCCGACCGACATGGCGTACCGGCAGCAGGCGAAGGCGGGGATGAGCGTGAGCATTCCGGTGCGGCGATGAGCTGGGCACGAATTGCGGCTCCGGTTGCACGGGCAACGGTAGCGCTCGACAGCGCTGACTCGGATTGGGTGAAGGCCCACGGGGACAGTGGCGGAGAAATGCTGGTGATGGGGTCAACGGGGAGACTGGAGGCCGGTCCCGCCGACTTGATGATCTACCGCTACACGGGAACCGATTCACCCACCGGGGACCAGCTCATCCGGGCGAACGTACACACAGGCACATCCACCGAAGAACATTTTCAGTTGATGGTACGGGTCGGGTCCACGGGGTCGGGGTATGTGGCAACGTGGCGTCCCGTTCTTGGGGTGGTGCGCCTTTATCGGGTCGCGGTTGGCGTCAGCGTGAGCGCCACGTTACTGGAGACTGCGACCGCCACCGTGTTGGTGAGTACCACCTACCTAATGACGTTAAAGGTAACTGGAACAAACCCGTGCGTTCTGACGCTATCTGACAACGTGAACGGTGAACTGATCTCCTATGACGACAGCAACGCCAGTCGGGCCACGAGCGGATACCCCGGACTGTATTTCAACGCCGCGAACAACCTGACCGGGGACACGTCTCCGGCGTGGGTGGACAACCTACAAATCGAAGACTGGTCTTCCGGGGCCGGGGTGTTGGTGTACGGCAACAACTTTGATTCCGTCGGCTGGAACAAACTCTCTCCCCCATGAGCAAAGCCAACCGCCCCCACCAGATTGCCCGCGACCTCTGGGTGGCGCGGGTCCCCGTCGAAACCATTGCTCACGAAATCGGTGTCAACAAAGCCAAGGTCTGGCGCTGGCGATACCGCTATGACTGGCCCGCCCGCATCCCACTCGGCGTCGAACGCGCTAACCGCGTGACGATGGCGGCGAAGTGCTGGAAAGACGGCCTCCCCCGCATCGAGATCGCCCTGCTCTGTGAAATCTCCCTCGGAACCCTGGATGCCTGGAGACAGCGATACCACTGGGGGAAGCGGAAACCCGGCGTCCGACCGGGGGCGGGGATGGGGCTCCGGGCCATCGAGCAGGACCGGGTAGCGCGATTGAGGGAGCGGCGGGAGCAGCGGCGGCAGCAGGTCGCGCAGGTCGTGTCCAAGATCCGCACCACCCGACGGTGGCGCTGCTGTGACATGCTGTTGGATGTTCCGGTCTGCCCGCAATGTCAGAGACGGTGGCCTTTGTGCGCCTGATCGCCGCCTTCCTTGCGCGAAACGAAGCAGGGGAAGATCGGTATTTGGTGCGGTGTCTCAAGAACGCGCAGCAATGGTGTGACGCTATCGTCGTACTGGACGACCGCTCAACCGACGACACCGCGCAAGTCTGCCGAGCCGAAGGGGCCATCGTTCATACCCGATCCTCCGATGTCCCCGCATGGGGACACGAAGCCCACGCGAGAAAGGAACTGTGGGACCTCGCGGTGGACGTGGCAGGCGACGGGTGGGTGCTCTTTCAGGACTGCGACATGGAGTTGTCCGCCGACCCCCGCCCCCTCTGTGAGACGGTGGACCTCAACACCTGGGCGTGGTCGCTCTTGGATTTGTGGAACTCCGAGGACACCCACCGGGTTGACGGGTACTGGCAAGGCTCCCGGATCGCGAGGCCGTGGCTGGTCTGCCCCTCACGTGTTCCCAAGGGGTGGGTCGCGGAGTGGCCTGCGCGGGGGATTCACTGCGGGCACCTCCCCAAGAACTGGCCGATGCGATCAGGGATCGCGCCCAAGGAGTATTGCTGGGCGCATTTGGGTTACCTGAAGCATGAACACCGGATTGCCAAACACGCGCAGTACATGACGACCCTCGGCCAGCTTACCGACTGGGAGGCCGCTCATGCCAATTCCATCCTCGACGGAGATCAATGATGTTCGGTATCGCCAAGCAGATCAAGCGCCTCGCAGATGCCGCCGAAGCTTCCCGGCCCCCAGACATGACGGAAGAGCTTCGCGACTTCATGGCAAAGGCAGCCGAAAGGGCCGAGATCGACAACAGGGGGCTTGCCGATCACTACGCTAGGGTTCGAGCCAACGAACAGGCAATGAAGGAAACCCTGGCGGGATGGAACGCCGCCCTACAGGAGGTGCGCGAGCGGATCGTGGCGCTGGAGGCGCGGGTTGAGGGCGAGGGGTGGCGTCAGTGAACGTCGAGAAGGCGCTGGTCAGTCTCAGTAACCAGGGGAAGCCGCTGATGCTCGGCTACGACCACCTGCAATCCCGCTGGGTGTTCCGCATGGAAGCCCGAGAGATCGCGGGCGCGGTCCTCAAGGAAGTGGTGCGGGAAGCGCACAAGGAGTTTCATGCTGCTTGAATCCCTTCTGACAATCCTGCGACTGGCCGACGAGTCCGGTGAGTTGGTTCTTCGCTACGGACGACCGTCCGGCGGAGAGCCCAACCCGCCGCCCATCTGGTCGATCCGCTTCAGCGCGAGGGGCCGCGCCGTGATGGCGACAGGGCCGGACCTAGATGGCATAGTGGCCGCAGCGAAAGAGCGGCTTGAAGAGCCTTGGGGTTCCGATGCAGCTTGAGCCCGTGGTCAAGCCGATCCGCCTGCTGGTGGGAGGCTGTTCCCGCAAACCCCCCGAACTCCTCCGGGCGCACCTCCGAAGCATCGAGGCGCAAATCCTCCCGCCACGGGTGACGCTGACCCCGGCGTTCGTGGATGACAACGTGGTGGACGAATCGAGCGAGATTCTGAAAGCGTGGATTGAGGAACGCCACGGTATCTACCTAGACGCCCGAGGGCAGGACCGCCCAGCCTTCTCCGACGCCCACCCAGTCACCCACCAGTGGAGCGGGGAGGCGATGCAGCGGGTAGGCCAACTCAAAAACGCGCTGATCCGCGACTGCGTAGCGGGAGGGTACGACGGGCTCTGGCTGGTGGATTCGGACCTGATCTTCTCCCCCCGAACCCTGTGGTCCCTGTTCTACTCCGACGCCCCCATTGCCTGCGGGGTGTTCTGGACCAAGTGGCAGGCCGGGGGGGTAGCCTTACCCCAGGTTTGGTTGCGGCACCCCTACGAGCTGAGTGGCCGGGGGATGGAGGCGCACGAGTTCCTGAGACGGCTGGTGAATCGGGGGCGGGTACAGGTCTGGGGACAGGGGGCCTGCACCCTCTACCGGACGGAGGTATTCACCAAGGGAGTCTCCTATGATTTCCTCCCTGATTTACCGAAAGAGGGGATGTGGCAGGGGGAGGATCGGCACCTCTGCACCCGCGCCGAACGGCTCCATGTGCCGATGATAGCGGATGCGTGGCCGGACATCTTCCATGCCTACCACCCCGAGGAACAGTCTCAGGGGGAGGAATGGCGGGAGCGGCTGTCACGGGAAACCGAAGGCCGCCCCGTAACGGACGATCTGGTGAGCCTCTACCTCCATGCGGTGGAACCCGTGCAGTCGGGAACCCAGTGGACGCACCTCCAGCCCTACCACGTCCGGGGGAGGCTGGGGCGACTGGCGCTCTGTCCCGAGTTGGATGACGCGATCCGCACCATGACCCGAGGAGACGCGCAGATCGTGTCGGTCACCTATCCCCAATGGAGCGAGTCCCAGTTCAGGGGCCAGAAACGGTTGATCCAAGTGACGCTGGTGGACTGGAAGCCGCACGCTGATCCGGTGGGCCTATGAGCGACACGGTTGAGGTCCCGCCGGGATTAGTCGTCACAACGACCTGGGGTTTGGTGACCGCCGAGTCCGCCCAGTGTATCGCGGATACCCGGTCGTTCTGTGAGGGGCAGGGGCTCAAGAACATCCAGTGGCGCATGATCCACGGGGCCTTGGTGGACAAGGCCCGCAACGACGCCTTCCGGGCGATGCTCAACTCGCAGGCCCAGTGGATACTGATGATCGACGCGGACATGATCTGGGAGCGGGATGCCGTTGTTCGGCTCCTATCCGCCGCCTACGGCACCCACCCCCAGTACGACGTGATGGGGGCCTACTGCAACCTCCGGGGCAACCTGGCTCTCCCCACCATCGACACCGGGACCGGAACCTGGGAATCCCACTACCCCGGCCAAGGGGTGATGTCTGTTATGCGTACAGGGGGGGCCTTCCTGCTGGTGAAGCGGCATGTCGCGGAACGTGTTCCAGCGCCTTGGTTTGCGCTGCGCGTCCCCGTCCGACCGCTCGATGCGGTGGCGGAAGTTGATACATTTTGTAGAACGGTGTTCGATGGGCGGAACCCATTCCGGGGTGAGGCATGGGATCGGCTCACGACCGCCGCCGCCACCCACCCCTCCGCCCAGTCGTGGTCTGCCGAGGAAGTGGGGGAGGATTCGAGCTTCTGTGACCGGGTGACCTCGGCGGGACTGAACATCGGGGTGCAGAGCGACATCGTAGTCAAACACCTGGACCGGGAAGTGAAGGACTGGACCTTCCATCGGAAAGCGATGGACGAACGAACGAAACAGGACCGCCTGCTTTCAGGCTTTACGGAATAGAGGTGTAGCATGGCACTCGGAGGTATCACCGCGACCTGGGATGAGAACGACCCGGCAGATGCGGACGTAGTGGGCACCGGAGCAGCGGACATCCGGTCCACCAAAACCAACCTCCGGGGTGCGCTGGACAGCGAACACCACTTCGCTTCAGCGGGTGGGGCGGGGATGGGGGCGCACCGCAAGGGGAGCGCCGTCGCGTTCTATGGCGCAGCGTCGGCGGTGAGTTCGTCGGACACCGAGGGGCGGCTGATGCTGACCTCGGATACCACGCGGCTCTACCACGTCGCCTCGGCAATCACCCACTTTGTCGGCGGGCGGTTCGCCGTGGAGGCGGCCCCCGCCACCAATATCCTTAACTCCAGACTAACCTCCGCCGTGACCCAAATCTGGGCGCTGGAGTGCGGTGGTTTCCAGGTTCCGGCCAACTCCAACGGCACGACGGTGACGCTCCAGAACACCTATGTGTCGGCGGTGGCAATGGTCACCCTTATCTCTGGGGTGAGTTGTAGCGTTCCCGCCTTGCCGACCGCCGCCGCCACTGGGGCGACGTTAACGATGTCGCTTTACCAGAATGCCGCGGAGCAGATAACGTCCACGTACACATACACCGGCTCCTATATGGTCATGGGGTTCAAGGCCGGGTGAGAACGTCACGCTACGGTCAAGCCCTTCCCGCCCCGCGTTCGGCGGTGACGGTGCTGGTGGTGGAGCCCACGCTGGGCTTCATCTCCAGCCAGCCGCCTACCGACCTGCCCGTCGGGGCGAGTCCGGCGTCCGAGAACTTCATGATGTCGGACACCGGGAGCTTGCGCCCCCGTCCGGTCTTGTCGCAGCACACCGCGAACGCGAACCCGATGGCTGTCTTGGTGACGGGCGGAGCGGAGATACAGTCCTCGGTTGGCTCCCGGTTCAACCTCGTGTCCGGCACGACTCGGCTGGCCTACTACTCCACCGCCAGCTACTCCCCGCTTTCTCAGGTGTCAGCGGGCGGCGCAGCGTATGTCGCGTGGTCCGCCACGACCCACGACCGCACCGACATCTGCCAGATATACGAACCTACAAACGACGAGATGCTGGCCGTCGTCTCCACCACGTCCAGCTACAACACACTGGTCACATGGAAGTCGGGGGCGACCATCTTCTCGGTCCTGACCCAAGCGCCCCGCGCCCGCTGGCTGGCTCCGTTCGACAACTTCGTTCTCGCCGGGAATATCCGGGACGTGGGCTCCGCGCAATCGAAGTATGTCCAGCGCGTCCAATGGAGCGACCGGGGGAATCCGTTCTCATGGACGCCGGGCGCAGCGAGCCTCGCCGGGAATCAGGATTTGCTCGACGCCACAGGACAGATCCAGCGAATCATCGCGCAGGAGTCGCGGGTCGTCATCTTCTTTGATGAGGAGATCTGGGTTGGGGTTCGGGGCAGCTTCCCGAACGTGTTCCAGTTCGCGGTACTGGATCGGTCAGTGGGCACCCCCTACGGCAAGACGGCGGTGGACACCCCCAAGGGGATCATCTTCCTGGGGCGGGATTTCATGGTCTATCTCCTCCCGAAAGAGGGAGGCCCAGCCGTTCCGATTGGGTCAGCGGTGCAGCCGTTCCTGCGGGACAACGTGGGCACCCCGGAGAATGCGTGGGCGGTGTACGACTCGGTGCGGCGGCAGTATTGCCTCTACCACCCCATGCGAGCGGTCAACAATCTCCCGACTCGGGGGCTGTGGCTGAACGTCGAAACCGGAGCGTGGGGGCCGATGCGGTGGGACCAAACCGCCGCGATCCGGAACCTCACGGCGGGTTGGCCGGGGCTCCTCGCCACAGGCACCGAGGGGATCACGTGGTCCGCGCTGTCGGCGCTCGGCACCACATGGGCCGCGTTGCAGGGGACGTGGGCGAGCCTCATGCCCACATCCTCCTACGGCCAGCAGGTCACCTACATCGGCTCCTCGAATGGGACAGTCTGGTATCTCAACTCTGCCGGAACCACGGACGACGGCACGCCGCGAGAGAGCAAGTGGAGGTCGGGGGCGTATGGGGGCGATGCCCCGGAAGCACAGAAAGCGGTGAACGGGTTCCGCATGGACTACAGGGCGGACGTGGCCTCGACGGTGAGCGTCAAGTTCAGCCGGGACCAGGGGGCGACGTTCGACTCCGCCATCACGATCAGCCTCCCCATCGCCACCCAGCAATCGAATGCGGTGGGGTATCCCTACACCACCAGTAGATACCCGATGTTCGAGATCAGCACGATGGACAGCTTCGTGGACATCTACCGGACGTGGATACCGATGCGCCGGGGCGGTCGGTGATTATCCCCTCCGGGACCACCATCACCATCCCCCACCCCTGCGGGCACCGGGTGGGGTACATGACCCACAACTGGACCGAGGCGCTGGTCGCGGAGAAGCTGATTCAGGACTGTCCGGTGTGTCAGTGGTCGCATGAACGCAACTGGCACATGATTTCCCGGTCCACGGTGACGACGTGAGGCCGGTCCCGAGCTGTTTTACCGGGGAGCAGGCTGTGTATCTCCGGGAGGTGGTGGATGAGATCAATCGGCTCCCGGTGTTCTCGTTCTTCAGCGGCACCACCCCGGAAAGCGTGGTGACCGGAGTATCGGGGAATTTCGCCATCAACCCGTACAGCACCGCTACCAACAACTTCCTCTTTGTGAAGTGGGGGTCCCCGGTGACCGCAAGCAAGGTGAGCTGGGCCACGGTTTCACTCTCTACGGTATCCTGATGTCTTGTTCTTACTGCACGCAGGGGTGCGCGACCTGTGCCGATTGCTATGCGTGCGGGCACGGGTATCCATGCCCCAACCGTGGTACTCCGGGGCACTCGGTGGTTGATGCCCCTTACCACCCCAGCGTAAGTTTTCGCTGTCCGCGCTCCGGAAAGCACCTCACCGACGAGTGTGCCTATGTGCCCGCGCTACGGGGATACCGTTGCTCTGTGTGTACATGACCGCCCCCTTCGCTACCGGGCTGCTGGCCCTGCCGTACAACTGGCAAGAGGTGGACCCGGAGCATAGCCACAAGCTGCTGGACGAGTTCGAGGCCCATCCAGCCTTCGTCTCCGTCCCAGCCTCGCGGGAGGAGCGGCGGCGGATCGGGGCGATGGTCCTGACCAATCCCGAGAACCGGGTCTGGGGGGTGTGGCGCGGCGGGGAATTGCTCGGTGTATTAGTTTTAACCAGGGTGCTGGAGGGGCTGGATGCTCTCCTCCACTTCATGTTTCTGGACCAGAACCTTGTCGGGAAGCGCACCCTCCTGACCCACTTTCTGGCCTACTGCTTCACGGTGCTGAAGTTCCGGCGGATCTCGGCGGAAGTACCGGAGGACGCGGACAAGCTGTTGCGGTTCTATCGGACCCTCGGGTTTCGCTTCGAGGGGGAAACAAAGGCGCAAGGGGCCTTCCCCGTCGCGTCGGCCACACCATCCGCAGGCGGGACGAAAGTGCAACGGCCCGCTACAACCATCGCCAAGCTAGGCTCGCGGGTGGACGGCATGTACTGGCGGGATGACCGCTGGATAGATGTGATTCGGTTACGTCTGCTCCGCGAGGAATGGGAGCAGAGCAATGCCGATAGCGCCAGTCGCAGCCGCAGCAGCACCTATCGTGGGCGGACTGATCGGGAAGGCGGTCGGCCCGAAGCAGTCAACCACCACCCCCCAGCTACCGGCTGATCTGGCGGGCGACCGAGCGGATACGCTCGGCCTCATGCGGTTCCTGCTCGGCACCGGCTCCCAGAACCCCACCGCCGTCAATAACCTCGCCCCCAATCTCAACCCCGGCGCAAACGCCTTCGGGGGTCCCTCGGTACAGGGGATGAACGCCGGGGCGGTCAACTTCGGGGACAACCCGCTGGGCGGGATGCTCTCCACCATGCCCAAGACGGGCGGAGGGCTAGGGGGGCTCCCGACCCTCAACGCCCTGCCGGGCGGGGAAGGGTTCTCCGCCCCCTTGACCCCGCAAGGGGGGCGGATCAACTCGGTATTCGGCAACACCGGGATTCAGGCCACCCCCCTCCAGCGTCAGTCCACCGGGGGGATCTCACAGTTCTTGAACCAGCCCTCCCCGGAAACCCGGACCTTCGACCAGCTCCAGCCGGGGCTCATGGCCCTGTTCTCGGGCCAGACCGGCGGGGTGCCCGCGAACGTCCAGAACTTCCTCGGTAACACCCTCTCGGGTGGTGGGAACCTCCTCCCCCCGGAGGTGCTGGCCTCCCTCACCCGCGCCGCTTCGGGCTCCCCCGGCAACTTCGGGTTCAGCGGGACGGGCATCGGCCAGCCCGGAGTCGGGGAGCAGACCCTTGAGGAGATCGCCAAACAGGCCCCCGGTCAGGGGGTGCTCGACGCGCTTCAGCCCCACTTCCAGCGGAACCTCGCGCTCGCTAATCAGGCGGGTGGGCGGTTTGGCACGGCGAACGCATTTGGGCGGTCGGAAGCGGTGAACGACTTCAACCTCCTCGGTGCCCAAGCCGCCGCACAGGGTCAGGACCAGCGGCTGAAGGCCGCCCAAGCCCTCGGATTACTTCAGTCCCAGCGGGGCATGGCGGGGGCAGCGGGACAGGGGCTCATCAACCAGTCCCAGTCTCAGGCCATTGACGCCCTGCTCCGGTCAGCCTCGGGCGGGCAGGGACTTCAGCAGGGGGCCGCAGGATTGCTCGGAAGCCTCTCCCAAGGCGCGCAGGGCGGCCAACTCGCCGCCGGAGGGCTCTTGGGTCAGCTTGCTGGACAGAGCGGCCAGAACGACTTCAGCAGGCTCGTCCAGGGGTTCGGGGTGGGGTCGGGGCAGGCGACCCAGAACGACGTGGAGACCCAGCGGAACCTCGGGATACTGATGAACATGTTCGGCGGGTTGAGTCAGGCGACGTTGGGGGCACCGACCCAAACCACCCCGAACGGGTTCCAGCAGGGGGCGGGGCTGGGGTCGAGCATCGGCCAGATCCTGGCGTTGCTGAACCCGCAGAAAAAGGCGAACGGCTAAATGACCATTCCTTTTCAGGGGCTTCCGGACACCCGACCGGGCTACGCCTTCCAATCCCCCGGCGACGTGGGGGCGTTGGGTGGTGGGATCGAAGCGGTACTCGCGGCGTTGATCCAGCGGCAAAAGCTGGATCAGGAAAACCAGGCCCTCGGTATCCAGCAACAGTCGGTCGATCAGATGGGGGCGTGGCGCGAAGCCCAAGCCCAGCAGCAGGCAGCGGAGTTCGCGGCAGCACAGCAGGCGGCGTTGGCGCGGCTGATGAACGAACGAGAGGTGGGTGGGGCGATCCAGTCCATGACCCGGCCCGAGATGCCGGTCCAGTTGCCGTTTGGGGCGTTGGCCGGGCAGCAGTTCAACATGCCGCCCGCGTCTCTGGGGGAAGCCGTACAGTCGGTGTCCCCGGAGAACGCACCGGAGGTCATTAAACAGGGCCAGCCGATCCAGAAAGAGAAGGACGCCCAGAAAGCCGCCGCGAAAGCGGAAGCGGCCAAGTCCGCGTTCCTCAAGAGCCTCCCACCCGATCTTCAGAGCGCGGGGCAACTGGCGGTACTGAGCAAGGACGGGGGTATCTCCCCTGAGATCGCGAACCTCTTGGCGAAAGAGGCCATGACGGCGATCAGCCCCGAAACCATCAAGATGATCGCCGGGAAGCATCCCGAGTGGGCCGGACTCCCGCCCGAGGAGATGGTCAAGCTGTTTGTGCATGAACAGCAGCAGCGGAACGAGGCCAGGTTCCGCCCACCGCCCGCGTCCTCCATGCCGGACCTTGACAACGTGCCGCCGGGGATCGTGACGGCGGTACGGAGCAACGAGAAGGTCATCGAGGCGCTGGAGCAGGCGAAGAAAGACCTTCTCGCCAACCCGTCGGCTATCGGCTGGGTCAACCGGATTCCCGGCTTGGCTGATGCACGGGATGTGGTCGAGGCCAAGAAGGGCGACATCACCGGGGGCATCACCCGCGCCGCCACCGCCGAAGCGGGCCAACTCATCATCTACGACAACACCGGCAAGCAGATCAACGTCGAGGAGCTGAAGCGGTCCCGGCAAATCCCGACAATCAAGGACCCGCCCTCGCTGGCGATTGCCAAGATTGACCGAATGATTGCACGGGCGAAATCGGCTGCGACGTTCATGCGTGACGCATACCGACCCAAATACGGCTTCAAGCCCCAGATTCAGGTGGAGCCAGAGATTCCCGCCGATCCGGCGGCGAAGCGCCAGAAAATGACCGGCATCACCGGGACCTTTATACCATGACCGCGCCCATTCTGCCGGACCCGAAATACCATGCCTGGGTGAACCAGAACATCCAGAAACTCCGCAAGGCCGGATTCACGGATCAGGAGATTCGGAACGACTGGCTCATGGGCGAGCAGGGGATGGCCGACACCACGGCCAGCAAGTTCATCCCCCCGCCCGCCCCTCCTCCGGTTCCGGGGGCGGCACCCGATGCGCTCACCAGCGCCATGAACCTGCTCGGAGCGGCGATGCCGGGGATGCCCAAACGCCCCCAGATGGGAGACGTGGAGAACGTCGCTAACATGGGCCTTGCCGGAGTGCGGGGCGCTACGCTCGGGGCCTCCGATCTGTTGACCGACCAGATCCCCGCCGTCAAGCAGTCCGCCGAGGAGTTCCGCGCCAACAACCCGCTGATGAATGCCGGGATGGAACTGACAGGGGGGATGGTGGTGAACCCGTTCAAGTGGCTCGCCAAAGCTCCGGGCGTCGTCGGGAAGGTGGGACGGTTCATGGCCCCCGGAGCCTCGGAGGTCAAGTCGGGGCTCAAGGAAGGGCTCAAGAAAATCGGTGGGGCCACAGCAAGGGGCGCAGCCTACGGCGGCACCTATGGTGCGTTCACCGGAGAAGGGGGGCTTGGAGACAGGGCGTTGTCGGCTGGAGCCTCAGCCTTTGGCGGGGCGGTACTGGGTGCCGGGATCGGAACGGCATTCGCCATTCCCGAACACATCGCGGCCACCAAGGCTATGCGTGCCGCGACGGGTTTGTCCCCCAAGTCGCGGGACATCATCTCGGAAGCCCAGAAGGTGCAGGGCGGACTCCGCGACCCGTCCACCATGATGCCGGGGGAATTGCTGATCGACAACGCCGGACCCCTGGAGCAGTCGTTGGTGCATGAAGCCCTCCGCCGTTCCGACGAGGGCCTGGTACTGGCGAACAAGGTGAAGTCCGAGTGGATCGCGGCGCAGAAAGACGCACCCACCGGATTCGCGTTGGAGATCGCGGGGGTGGACAAGCGGATGCCCAACCCCAAGATCCTCGCCACCACGCTGCGGAACGAAGCCAAGCAAGCAGCGGCTCCGCTCTATGCCAGACTGAACGCCGAGAACCCCGTCATTCCCCTGACACCGGAACTGTCGGCGGCGATGGAGAGCCCGACGTTTCAGGGGTTCCTCACCTCCCCCGCATTCCGGCGGTTCTCCGCTGACCGTGCCGCAGGGGACAAGGTGCGGAACCTGATGGGGAAGGCGGCGCGGGGTGAGATAATGTCGCCCGAAGCGATTCAGGGGGCGATGCGGGGGCAGGACCCCAAGATTGCGGACCTCATGGCTCGGATGGCGGACAAGGAGGGCAAGGTTCCGCCCAAGGTCGCGGAGGCCATCATGGCGCTCGGGGGAGGGGAAGCGCCGACGTTCGACTGGCGCACTCTCAACGCCGCGAAGATGGCGATTGACCAGTCCCTCCGAGGAGAACCCGTAGGCGGGTTGGCGAAGATGGCTCGCGCCGAACTCCAGACGGTACGGGAAGCGCTGGTCACCACCATGAAGGCCGCCGCCCCCGGTTACGAGGAGGCCCTGAACACCTACGCGGGTGGGCATGTGATGGCCGAGATGCTGGAGGCTGGACAACTCGCTGCCGCCAAGGGCGTCATCGAAGCGGAAGCGTTGCTGGCCGACCCCAAGGTGCTGGCCCACGGCAAGAGCGCGGTGGATCAGGTGCGCTACGGCATCCTTCAGGGACTCCACGACCAGTTGAACCGCGCCAGTCGCTCCGCGCAAGCGTCGGGAGAAGTATGGACCGGGGACCGAATCGGGCTCCTCAAGTTGGTGGCGCAATCTCCCGAACAAGCCGCGTCGGTGGATGCGTTCGTCAACGCGCAGGCCAAGCGATTCGCGGCCTTCGGGGTTGTGCCTCCGAGGGTGCCGAGGATTCAGACCGGCGGGCAGGAAGCGGCGGAAGCGGCTCTGGCGGGTGGAGGTGTCGCGGGACTCACGGGCACGGGATTGGGGTTCCGCATGGGGAACGCGGTCCAGCGCATCTTGGGGAAGATGAGCCCCAAAGAAGCGTTCGAGGTGGCCCAGACCTACTTCTCGGGTGACCCGGTGCGGGCGATGTCAGCGGTGATGCGCCCGTTTTCGCGGGATGCGAGCCGGGTCGGACAGGCCGCTGGACTGACGGCGGGGATCGGGATCAGCAACGCGCTCAACCCCTAGCACCGCCAGCACGTCCGATTGTTTGATGACGAACTCATCGTCCCGGTCGGTGGGGAGCCACGTCCGGTGTTTGCACAATACCCAGGCCCCCGGTACGAGCCGGGGGTCAATGGGGACCAATCCCTCGACCTGATCCTCGTCATCCTCCTCGGCGTAGGCCGGGGGACCCACCGCCACGATTTCCGCTTGCCCTTGTGCCCAGCCGTGGCGCGTCTTTTCCAGCAGGACGATCCCCCCCACGGTGTCTTGGAGGGTGGGCTTCTTGATGAGCAAGAGCCCTCGGGCGGGGGTGCGGGTCATCGGTACACCAGCCCGATGCCGAGCCACGGCGGGTGATCTGGTGCTCGCATTACAAGCCCGAGCGGCGTCTCCACCTCGTAGCGACACTGACAGCATTGAACCAAGAGGTGAGCTGGCCTGCTGTCCCTCCACCACGTCCTGGGTTTCGCGGCGCGGAAGGTGGCAATCAGAACCTTTGATCTACAGGCGGGGCACCACACCCGCTCTCCGGGCGTGCCGGGGGAAATCGGGTATTTCATGTCTGGTTCCGCAGTGTTCAGATCGGCCACAAATCACACTCCGCGAAGATAGAAGGGTGGGCTGTGGTTGGCCCCCCCGGAAGGTCGTGCAGGGCGTGGAGAGCGCCGTGCGCCCAGACCAGCACCTCCCCGGCTACCCGTTGGTCTACCCAGATGTCCCGCCCCCGCACGTCATCGGCTCGCATGGACCCGTTTATATCCGGGAACCCGCTGGTCAGGAAGTACCGTAGGTGCTCCGGTGGGTGCCGCACCGCCAGATGATGCCTCCTACCGCATTCTAGGGCCATCTGGACCCCTTGGAGGACGGTTGGGGTGGGGGTAAGGGGGGTGCCAGAGGGCTCCAGAGGGGAGCAGGCCAGCGCCAGCAGGAGGGGGGCAGGACGGGTCATGGTTCGCTCAAATGGGAGACAGCCCGCCGCTCCAGAAACCCCAGCACGTCATAATGTCCCCACGTCATGTGGGAGGCCGCCTCTCGGGTTTCCCGGAGGGCTCGGGCAGCAATCAGCGGCCCCACCACCCGCAGGATCGTGGTCGCCCGGCGATTGGGGTTGGATTCAGTCAAAGCGCCCACCCACGCCGTCTGTAGCGCCCGAATCTCGGCCTCGGTCGGCTCCCATTGGGTCATTCAGCCCTCCTCTCGGTCGTGAAACCGGCTACCCGTTCCCCGTGAAACAGGGTCATGCCGTGCCTGCCTCTCCTCGCCAGACCTCGCCCGACCTTACCCTGCTGCGCCACACCAAGCCCGGCCTGCCTCGCCTCGTCCCGCCGCATCCCACCCAGTCTTGCCTAACCACACCTGCCGTGTCATACCCCACCAAACCCATCTGGGTATCGCCTTGCCTGCCTCACCGTGTCGGGCCGATCCACGGCTTACGCCGCCTTCTCGACCGTAAAGCGTCCCCAGCCCAGCGCGCTCGACTTCTCCGGGCGACCTTCGCAAATGCCCACCCCCCAGCCCGCCTGTGCGGCAAGTTCCAGCAGTTGCGCCTCAGAGAGCAGCCGGGTGTTGTATTCGACCGTCACCATCAGTCGCCATTCCTTGTACTCGGGGCGGTAGGCCAGCCCTCGGGTGGCGATACCTATGGTGACGGCATCCTCCCGCATTACACCCTTCGCCCGCTCGCCGTCCGGCGTCCAGATTGGCACGAGCATCGAGGCGTGGTCCTCGGTGGGCGACACGAACAAGGCCTGCCGGAGCGCCACTTTGGTGAGGTTGTCCATGGCGGTCGCCGCAGAGATCAGGGCCTTCTTGATGGCGGTGATCGGAGCGCACTCGTTCCCCTTGCCGTCCACGTACTTCGCCGCCTCACACTCCCGCACGGGATCGCGCACTTCCTTGGCCTTTTTGGCCTCCTTCTTCTGCTTCGCCCGAATCTCTGACTTCGCCTTCTCGGAGAAAGCGTGGATCACCAAGGGGGAGCCGGGCCTGCCGGTGAGCACCAAGTCTACAGATTTGATGTCGCTCATACGGTGATACTCCCGTTCGTATTCGTGGGGGTGTTTGATCCGGCACACCCCGCCCAAGGCCGGTATTTCTGTGGTACTTCCTGTCGGGGAGGTTGTCGGTGGGAAGTAGGGGGCAACGCAGGCCCTTTCGGGTGCGGTTCTACTTCTGGCCCGAAAAGAGCGCGAAGGCTTAAGCTGCTGTGGTGTGGGGGATTACGGTCGAACACCCCCGAACGCGAGCCGGGGGTCAGGGGACTGTTAATCACCGGGTCGGGGGTTCGAGTCCCTCCTCGGGAGCTTTCGAAGCGGTCGCTGGGCGCGGCCACAAGTCGCGCAACGACAATGGTTTGTCCCCTTCGAAGGGGCAAGTATCGCGGCGAGGTCACGACTCTGACCCCAAACGTGTCGGGGGGCTTTTCGGGGGACTACCCGTCCATTCTTTACCCCAGAGGTTGTGCAGATCCCCGGCGATGTCGTGTTCGCTGCTCAACTGCTCCAGACTATCCGAGTCCACGGGCTCAACGAAGTATCCCGGAAGCGTCGAGCCCTCCCCGTCGAGAGTGGCGAGGATGGAGTGGACCAGCCCGTCCAGCCGCGCCCGCACGCTCTCAGGGCGGGGGTCGGTGGCCCAGAAGTTCACACACTCCCGAATCCCCTCTAGGAATCGCGCCCGCTGCTCGTCTCGGGTCATGTGGTCTGCTCCACGGCCTTGAGGGCGGCTAAACAGATAGCCAAAGGAGCGGTGAAAGCCTCCGCCTCATGTCCGCTGATGGAACAAAGCCAGATGTCGTGTTCGCAGGACAAGGACACCTTGTGTCCACCTTCGCACGCGGGGCTCTCTATCACCTCCCAGGCTGAGGCGATGTCCGAAGAGTAGGACCGAAGCCAGTCACCATGGCCGACGCTGAGCACCTCCCATGGCCCGTCCACCATGTTAATGACGCGATGCCCCATGACCTTCTCGGCCACCAGGGCGTCCAGCTCCCGTCCTGCTACGGGTTGGGTCACTTGGGGGTCTCCTCTGGGCCACTTTGCCACACGGCCCGCCACACGTAGCTCGGGCATTTGCAGAATCCCGTTTCCCCGGTGGGGCAGTCGTGTACGAGGCGATACCCGGGGCCGCTCCGCCCATGATCCAGTACCACTCGATCAAGGATGGAGACCGTGCCCCCATCCCGAGGTCCGCCCAAACAGGGAATCGCGTCGAAGATCATTTCGGGGTCTCCTCTGCCCACACCAGCCAGCGGGCGACCATGTAGTCGGCTATCTCGCGGCGCTCCGCGACAGTGAACGGCGTGTCACTCCATTCCTCGCCCTCGGGGTCTCGCCACTCAAGCTCAATCTCTGAGTCGTACCCCTCGGTTAGCCGTCCGTCGCGGGTAATCCCGAGGATCTGGCCGTTCGCGTAGAACTCCCGCCCAGACGACAACCGATAGCCTCTTTTTGTGGGGATCATTTGGTCTCCTCTGGGGACAACGGGGGCAACAAAGCCTCTATCCGAGCGACGAGGTTGTTGAGCGCAGCCGCCTCCCCGCCCTCGAAGTAGGAGCAGATCTCGTGGGAGGCCGCAATAGACCAAAGCAGGTAGCAGTCCTCTCGGGTGAACCCGAAGGGTTGCCCGTACAGCGCCAAGGCGGCGATGACATGAGATTCCCGCACCGTCCAGGAGAACGAATGACCATCGTCGTGGTCGTAGATCAGCTCTGCCGGGACCCATTTTCCAACGGCAGCAACTTTGGTCCAACGCCCACGCTCAAGCTCGACGCTGACGCATCCGTGGTCATCCCTAGCCCATTCCTCTGACGTGAGGGCTGGGCTCACTGGGGGCTCTCGGGGGTCAGACATCACTAGCCCTCCACCGATTCGAGGGTGGTGGTGTACAACCCCGGTTGCAACTGAACCGCGAACGGTACCTGTGTTGCGTTGTGCCAAGTTCGACCGCCATCAGACGAAACCTCTATGCGACTGGTCCCGCCACCGCCCCAGACGGCGCGATAGTAAACGTCCACCCACCTCGGGTGGCCCCTGAGAACCAGCCCCGAGTCCGGCACCACCAGCCCCCGTCCCTGCTGATACCACCTCCGCCCCATGAACACCCCACCTATAGCGGCGAGGCTCGCCCCGATCAGGTCACGCCGATTCATGGCGGTCTCCGGGTACGAGGATTGGGGCGCAGCGCCCCTTGTGGGCCTCGCGCAGACAGTAGGGGCAGCCTCCGTTCATTCTGATGATGCGGTTCGTTTCACCTATGTCCCACCACGCCCGTAGGGTCCGGTGAACGAGAACGCCCAAAAGGAATCCCGCAACGAAGGTGTAGGTCACGCTGATTTCTCCGTCATGGTGAGGGTGGGCCGCTGGGGCGGCTCCCCGGTCAATCGTCCGGATCTCGCGATCTTCCAGAAGTGGCCCAGCGTGGCCGAACACGCCGCATCGCAGCCATGACCTCCGGGGCCTTCACAAAGCGCCTTGGGGGCGCTGCGACAGTTACAGAGGAGAAGCGCGGCCATCTCTGCCAGCGTCGTGCAGGCCATGAGTTGCTGTTCGGCCCGCTCGCCGGAGTCCATCTCCGCGTCTCGGTACGCTTGACATGGCTCGCAGTAGCAGCCCTCGGGGTGCAGGTACGGCTTCTTGGGCGCGTTGCTCATGCCATCCTCCTGAGTTCAGGAACCAACGGCGGCTCCCCGGTGTACAGTCTCAGCTTCTCCGCGTCCGCTTCCAACTGGCCGCTCACCTCGCCCAGTTTGTAAAGCTGATTCATCGTCCGCGCCCCGTGTCCCATGTAGGCGCGTTGGTTTGTCTCGCTCACCCCCGCCTCGTCCAGCCACCGGGCAAACGCCCTTCGGAAATCTGTGGGCCTCCACCGCCCGTCCGTCACCTCATGCAGTTTCTTCCGAAACGTACTGAATCCCATGGGCGGTTGACAGACCCTTGTCCACCTCGGGATGTCCCGGGTTCTCCCGGAGCGTTTCTGGCCGTAGCTCCGTATCCTGTCCGGTAGTTCCTCCCAGCCATCCACCCAGTATTCCTTGGGGATCATCCCCATACTGGCAAGGGACCAACACGCTTCTCCAGCCTTGGGGCCGAGCTGCACCACCAACCGCCTGACTTCCGCTACGGACGGGATCGGGCGGGGCTGCGGCTTCGGCTTCCGGGCGGGCGGCATGTCCTTCACCGCGATCCACAGCCGGTGGGATTTCCCGAGGGTATCCCGGAGGAAGGCTTGGGCGTGGACCCGCGCCTGGTTCGAGGAATGCGGTGGAGCCGAAGCACGGTAGAGACTCAACCGTTGGGGGAGGTCGTTCAGGATGTCCGACTCCCGCAGGTTCAAGGCACGTCGGGTCTTTCTCAGGCTGGCCTTGTGGCTTGGGCTCCGGTCGATCCGCTTGACCCACGCATCCCAAGTTGTCCCGAGGTTGGCGAGTACGTCAGCGGTGGGGATCTTCTCGACCCCGTACAACTTGAATTGGGAGTAGGCGTACATCGGGGTGAACTGCTTGTCCCGGAGGGCGCGGATCAGGTCGAGCCGCCCCTGAATCTGGAACGTGGTGAGCATCGCGTCGATGGCCTTGAACACCGAGCGGTCATTGGTGCCCGAGGCGCGACGGAGCCGGATACCGTCGAACTCCCGGTCAATCAGGAGCGTGCCCCGATCGTTGCTGCGGTGCATCATGCGGCCCGTGCCCGGAGAAAGGCGTCCAAGTCCTCAATCCTGTACCGGAAGGTACGCTTCCCATAGACCACTCGCTTGACTCCTATCCGCCGGAGGGTTTTGGTGGACACCTTGAGGTAGGCCGCCGCCTCTTTGGGCGTGAGGACGGGGGAGGTCACGCCGCCCACCAGGAAACGGTTACGGTGTCGTCCCCACCGTCTGTCCGGTAGGCGTGCAACTCCACGATCTGCTTGTCGTCCGCCCAGGCGATGCCGATCAAGGCGTCCTCCAAAGCCTTGATCCGGTTCGATAGATCCCCCATGCGCTTCGACCGCCGCCACGTCACGCACCACGCGACCGACCCCTGGAGCGGGGGCGAAACCGCGCCAACCGTGATCTGGGCGACCGCCGCCTTGTAGGCCCGCCCCTCCTTGGATACCAGCACCCGCACCTTCCCCTTAATGACGACGCTGCGCCAGTACGCGTTCGCGGAGGGTGGTGCGGGGAGCACAACGGTCTGCCGCCCACCACCCGGGGATACCCGCTGTTCCCCATGTCGGGCCAGCAGCTCCTTGGGGGACAACCGACCAGAGGTGTAGTCCGACAACTTGGGAAGCGTCACACGTCCACCATTTCTCCGGGGAGGGCATCCCGAACCCGCCCCGAGCCCTTGCAGATGGGACATTCATGCACGTTGACCACCCCAGCGCAGCGGCGGCAGAATGGGCCAAGTCCGTCGATGTAGTGCCGGGTACCGCCGAGTTCGGCCCCGCACCCGGCGCAGTATTGCGTTCCAGTTGTTGGGGGGCTCACGGGTGAGGCTCCGAAACAGCGGGCGAGGCGGGCTCGAACTCTCCGCACCAGTCCGCTTCGTATGTCGTCATCCACCTGACGCCGCCTTCGTTCGGGGTTGGGGCGCGGCGGCGACAATCCCCTCGCTCCTCGGGGGGCATGTCGTTCCGCAGCCAGAACCGGCAACCCGCACACGTTTTCATCGGCTCGCCTTTCGTCTCTGGTGTCACCCTTGGCCTCCCTCTGGAGCCCCACCAACAACAGCGGGTTTCCCCGGGAGTAGCTTCGCGAGCTTCCGCCGCAGCCGTTCGGGCGCATAGACCCGGATGACGATCTCGTTCTCTGGGCCGGGGGGCGCGTCGTGGAAGGTCACCGGCACCTTGGCGTAGG
>Ga0255334_1000620_pt1 | contig 25013 bp, 23 predicted proteins | sample EtOH5_35cm_T3_12_FD_202080 | JGI IMG/M metagenome (GOLD analysis project Ga0255334, IMG submission 202080) | Sandy soil microbial communities from University of British Columbia, Vancouver, Canada - EtOH5_35cm_T3_129 | ecosystem: Engineered > Artificial ecosystem > Sand microcosm > Unclassified ... | reverse complement strand
CCGACCACGAAGTGAACATCAAGATCCTGCTGAACGAAGTGGTTCACGCCGGTGACATGACCGACAAGCAACGTAACCAGTTGCTGGCGAGCATGACCGACGAAGTCGGCAGCCTGGTGCTGGGCAACAACTACAAGCAGACTCAAGCGCTGTCCCTGGCGGCCCGCCGTGCCTTCGTGCGGATTGCCGAATACAAGCGCCTGATGAACGATCTGGAAGGCCGTGGCAAGCTGGATCGCGCCATCGAGTTCCTGCCGTCGGAAGACGCGATCAACGAACGCCTCGCGGAAGGCCACGGCCTGACCCGTGCCGAGCTGTCGGTGCTGATCTCCTACAGCAAGATCGACCTCAAGGCGCAGTTGCTGGACTCCCGTGTACCGGACGACGACTATCTGACCCGCGACATGGAAACCGCTTTCCCGCCAACACTGGTGAGCAAGTTCTCCGAGGCCATGCGTCGTCACCGTCTGAAGCGCGAGATCGTCAGCACCCAGATCGCCAACGATCTGGTGAACCACATGGGCATCACCTTCGTTCAGCGACTCAAAGAGTCGACCGGCATGAGCCCGGCGAACGTGGCCGGTGCGTACGTGATCGTGCGTGACATCTTCCATCTCCCGCACTGGTTCCGTCAGATCGAAGCCCTGGATTACCAGGTTTCCGCTGACGTACAACTGGAGCTGATGGACGAGCTGATGCGTCTGGGCCGTCGCGCTACGCGCTGGTTCCTGCGTGCCCGCCGCAACGAGCAGAACGCTGCCCGTGACGTCGCGCACTTCGGTCCGCACCTGAAGGAGTTGGGTCTCAAGCTCGACGAACTGCTGAGCGGCGAGATCCACGAAAACTGGCAGTCCCGTTATCAGGCGTACGTCGAAGCCGGTGTGCCGGAGTTGCTGGCGCGCATGGTGGCTGGTACTTCGCACCTGTACACGCTGCTGCCGATCATCGAGGCCTCCGACGTGACCGGCCAGAACCCTGCGGACGTGGCGAAAGCTTACTTCGCCGTGGGCAGCGCGCTGGACGTCACCTGGTACCTGCAACAGATCAGTGCTCTGCCGGTTGAAAACAACTGGCAGGCCCTGGCCCGTGAAGCGTTCCGCGATGACGTCGACTGGCAGCAACGTGCGATCACCATCTCTGTCCTGCAACAGGGCGGCGGCACTCAGGATGTGGAAACACGCCTGGCGCTGTGGATGGAAGAGAACGAAAGCATGATCGAACGCTGGCGCGCCATGCTGGTGGAAATCCGTGCAGCGAGCGGTACTGACTACGCGATGTATGCGGTAGCCAACCGTGAGTTGCTGGACCTGGCGTTGAGCGGGCAAGCGGTGGTGCCTGCCGCCGCTGTCACCGCCAGTGCCGAGCTGGAACCGGCGGCCTGATCAGTCGCTGAATGAAAAAGGCCCCGCATTGAGAGATGCGGGGCTTTTTTTTGTTTGAATGTTTTGTGGTCTTTGAGCGGGCCCCATCGCCAGCAAGCCGGCTCCTACATGTTTCGCGTCGTCCACATATTCTGTGCTCGACACAAAACCTGTAGGAGCCGGCTTGCTGGCGATGGGGCCATCTGCCTCAATACAACTTCCAGCCAGCTTTATTATCGATCATCGACACTTTATCTGTCGGCCCGGTCAATAAATTACTGAGCGACTGGTCAAACTTCTGCAATGCCCGAACTTGCACATTCTGCTGTTCATTAATATCCGCCACGATCTCTTCGCTGCGTTTATAGTCCGCCCACACCGGGCTCAATGCTTTGGCGTCATGCCCTTGTGCAGTCCCGATGTAATTGAAGTTGGCATCATAAAAATCCGCACTTACATCGGCCTTGATATCCGAACTGCGTGAGGTGATCAATTGGCTGCGGGTGTCGACAATCGCAACCACGTCCGGTTTCGCCGCCCTGAGGCTTTGCATGTCCGGATACACCGTGACCGAGCCGAACTGGCGCTGCAACGACGCCTTGACCCAATCCACCGCCAGATCGGGTTTTGAGGTGGCGACATAGGCATCATGTATCGGTTGCACCAGCAGGCTCTGGCCGAAACCGGTGCCGGCATTGGCCTGATAGTCCTGCAGGTAGGTACGGTTGGTCTGGGTGTTGCGGCTGTAGACGATGCCCAGCGAGACCTGTCCGCCGCTGGCGACATGGGTGGCGTTGCTGCGGCCGACGGGGGCGCTGAAGAGACCGTCGAGTGAAGAAACTGCCGTCGGTGCAGTGGGAATTGAGCAGCCGGTTAAAACAGCGGCAAACGACAAGGTGCTGAAAAGTGCAAGTTTCATGGGCGTTTCTCCAGTGAAACAACTTGAGTCGGAAGTTAAAGTTGCCGGTGTCGGCAGTGACTTCAGACTAAACCTGTGGCGGCTGAATGAAATAGCCAATTCATGACCTTGTCAGGTGACCAATAGTATTGTTTGGTTTAAAAGTTGCCGGTTAATTGCGTCGGGCAATAAACAGGCCCGAACTTTCGATTCGGGCCTGTTTATTTATGGCTGTACGTTCAGCTATCAGTTTTCCAATGGGATCAGCACTTTCTCGTCGGGGGACAACACCATGAACACCAGGAGTTTGGCCGGCTTGGTTGCGCTGGCATTTTTCGAGACCAGATGCTCCGAACCGGCGGCTTCATACCAGTACTCGCCAGCCTTGTAGGTTTTCGGTTGCTCGCCTTTCACCTGGGAAGTGATCGAGCCCGAAATCACATACGCCATTGCGGTGCCTTCATGCTTGTGGGCGATGGAGGACTGGCCCGGCTTGTAGTCGACTTCAATCATCAGCGCCTTTTTGCCCGGGACGTTCTTCAGTACTTCATCTTGCAGAATCGTGACTTTTTCCGAAGGGTCGTGGGCGAATGCCGAGGCAGAAACGCTCAGGGCGAGGACGGCAAGCGGGGTGGCCAATAAACGCAAAACTTTCATGATTCATCACCTGCGGGGGGGTTAGTTGTCGCAAACAACGTTAGTCCGCCAGTGACCGCAATCAAACAGCCAATTCGGCAGAAGGTCAGGGGACCAATCCGGATTTACGCAAGGCAATGCAAAACCTGTAGGAGCCGGCTTGCTGGCGATCGCATCACCTCGGTGCATCAGGCACACCGTGGTGAATGGATCGCCAGCAAGCCGGCTCCTACAAGAGGGGTGGGGTTAACGGATCGGGAAGCTGTTGAAGTCCACGGCGTTCGCCAATTGGCAATCGATCAGGTCGATGAAACCTTGCGCCTGTGGGGTGTTGAAATGCGATTGCATGGCCGCTTCCGATTGCCAGCGGGCGCTGACGTTCCAGCGGTTGCTGTCCTCGGGGCAGCGGTCGACCATATAGGATTCGCAGCCCGGTTGTTCACGCAGGGTTTCGACAATCTTTTGCAGTTGCTTACCCAGTTCGTCCGAGCGGCCGGCTGCGGCCTGCACCTTTACGGTGTTGATCACTTCGTTGGACATTGCTCACACTCCTGAATCAGGCCGGACGAATCCTGCTCATTGAGGGATAACGCTTACGAGGATAGGCCTGCACTTGCGGACCGCCAATAGCCAATTACCGGATAAAAACCCAGACCAATCGCTCAGGCGATTTGCTGAAAAATGTCACGCAAGCGGTCCAGCGCGGTGTCGATGTCCAGGGTTTCAATGGCGCCAAACCCCATGAGAATCCCGGCCTGCGGGGTCCGCTGGTAGTAAAAGGTATCGATGGAATACAGCCCGACTTCGACCTTTTTCGCCAGTTCGATCAGCAATGGCATATCGATAGGCACTTTGCACATAAGCACCATGTGGAAACCCGCCGTGCTCGGGATCGCTTCGAGCCAGGGTGACAGGTCACCGGCGATGCGCGTGAGGATGCGTTCGCGACGCCCGGCGTAGATCGTATGACAGCGCCGGATGTGCTTGAGCAAGCAGCCTTCGGCAATGAATTTGGCCAGTGCCCATTGGGGCAGGGTGGAGGTGTGCAGGTCGGTGAGTTGCTTGGCGCGGATCACCGCTTCGAGTATCGCCGGCGGCAAAATCGCGTAGCCGAGGCGCAGTTCCGGCAGCAGGGTTTTCGAAAAGGTCCCGACGTAGGCGACGATCCCCCGTTCATCCATGCTTTGCAGTGAGTCAGTGGGCCGGCCTTCGTAGCGGAATTCGCTATCGTAATCGTCCTCGATGATGATCGCGCCCAACTCGTAGGCGCGTTCCAGCAGCGCCACGCGACGTGCCTGGCTCATCGGCATGCCGAGCGGAAACTGGTGGGACGGCGTGACATAAATCAGCCGGGTGCCGAGGGGGATTTTGTCGACCTGGATGCCGTCTGCGTCGACCGGTACGCCGATCACCGTGGCGCCGTGGCTGCCGAACAGCAGGCGTGCGGGCGGGTAACCTGGGTCTTCCATGGCGACGATGCTGCCGGGGCGCGTGATCACGCGGGAGATCAGGTCCAGCGCTTGTTGCGCGCCGTTGCACACCACCACGTCTTCGTCCTGGCAATTCACTCCACGGGAAAACGCGATGTGCCGGGCGATCGCATTGCGCAGCGCCGGCAGGCCTTCAGGCAAGCTGTAGAAGCCCTTGGAACCGGACATCTGACGCAGCGCGTGGGAGGTACAGCGCCGCCAATCGTCCTGCGGAAACTGGCCCTTGCTAGTGGCGCCACCGATGAAGTCATAACGCAGCGAGCCTTCCAGCGTCGGGTGACGCAAAAACACCGGTAAATTGCGCCACGACTCGATGACCTCGGCGCTCGCCAACTGCGAATGGCTTTGCTTGGGCTGCGCTTTGGCCGTCCGGGCATTGACGTAGGTGCCTTTGCCGATCACCCCGGTCAGGAAGTTTTCGTAGGTCAGTTGCGCGTACGTGTCGGAAATGGTCTTGCGCGAGATGCCCAGCTGTTCGGCCAGCAGACGGCTGGGCGGCAGTTGCGTCCCGGCTGCCAGGCGACCGGATTCGATGGCGCTGCGCAGTTGGTTGTACAACTGGCCTGCCAGGTCCTTGCGGCCGTTGATGACAACATGAAGTTCCATACCGGCGGGGCTCCTGGGCGGTTAAGGCGCGTGTGCGTCGGGCCAGATTACCCGCATGCGCCGCCGTGCAGAAGTTGCGTGGGGGAAAAACCGCGGATTGGTCTGCTCGGAGTGGTCCACCGGTATTTCGCGCAATTGGATCTGTAACGCCGGCGCATCAGCGCCTACCGTGAAAGCATCTATCAATCCACGAGGCACGCCATGACTTCCCGTCTGGATTACTACAGCGCGTCGCCCAAAGCGATGAAAGCCATGATCGCCATGGAGGCGTTGACCAGCAACCTGAGCATCGAGCCGGCGCTGCTGCACCTGATCAAGATTCGCGCCTCGCAGCTCAACGGCTGCGCCTTCTGCACCGACATGCACTCGGTGGACGCGCGACGCCTCGGCGAGACCGACCGGCGTCTGTATTCGATTGTGGTCTGGCGCGACAGCGGCTTTTTCAACCCCCGCGAGCGCGCGGCGCTGGCCTGGACTGAAGCGGTCACCTTGCTCTCGCAAAGCCATGTGCCGGACGACGTCTACGCCCAGGCCCGTGAACAGTTCAGCGAGAGCGAGATGGTCGACCTGACCATCGCCGTCACCACCATCAACAGCTGGAATCGCCTGGCGGTGAGTTTCCGCCAGGCCCCCAGCGCGTGATGACGCTGTCACATCAGGTTCATGAACGTTGCGCAGGATGAGGTTTTCAAAGGACAGATCGACAAGGAGTCATTGATGTCATTCATGGAAACCGCCGGGCGCCAAAGCCCTGCCGAATACCGCTCGCCGGTAGACACTTCGTCATCCAAACATGCGCAGGCCGCCGCGCTTGACCCGCAACTGGCGCACGCGTTCATGGTCAGTGCCCGCTGCGGTTGTTTCATGCAGGCGTCGCGCAGTCTCAACATCAAGGCGACGTTTCTGCGCAAACAGTTGGCGCAACTCGAAGCGCACCTGCAGTGCTCGCTGTTCAGCCATGGCGACAATGGGGTCGCCCTCAGTCGTGAAGGCTTGCAACTTCAGGCGCAGCTGATTGCCTTGGCCCATGAACGCGACTTGCCGGTGATCGAACAGCCCCTGGTGCGCCTGGCCGTCGCGGAATCGATCCTGCATGACATCCTCGGTCGCGACCTTGTGGCCTTGCTGCGCCGCAACGCCAGCGTGCGTCTGGAGATCATTTCCCTCGACAGCGAGCTGGCCCTGCGCGCCGTCAGCGCCGATGTGGTGGTGTGGCTGGCGGGCACCGATTCACCGCTGCCGGGCCCGAGTTTTGCCGTCGGCGAGCCGCGACGCCTGGCGCGGCTCGACTATCTGCCGCACATTGCCAAGCGTTATTCACGCACTGCGTCGCGCCCGGACAGCCTCGATGACCTCGCCGATTTCCTGCTGGTGCAATGGCAGCCTCATCGTCAGGTCGAGAGCTTTGTGCCGTGGAATGCGCTGGTGGATCAGCGCCTCGCCGGGGTGGTGCAGTTGCATGCCTACGAGCTGATGCTGGAGATGATCCGTTGCAGCGCCTGTATCGGTTTGCTGCCTGGTTACATGAGCCATTTCGACCGTGGTCTGATCGCTCTGCCGGGGTTGTTTGGCCAGCCGATGCAGCGCCAGGTGTGGATGGCGGTCAATGCGCAGTCGCAGGATGAAACTCAGGTGCAGATGATCGTCGAGCTGATTCAAAACACCTTCAATGAGCGCCGGGAGTGGTTCGAAGCCTGAGCACTATCAACTGTAGGAGCGAGCTTGCTCGCGAGGGTGCATCACGCGACACCGATGTGAATGACCCACCATCGCGAGCAAGCTCGCTCCTACAGTTGATTCTCGCCATGCTGGAAGATTGCGTTGTAGAGTGAGCGGCCATGTCTGTATCAAGGATGAATCACCCATGCCCGTCACTGACGCTGTCATTACGCTTGAACGTTTCAACGAATCCCACCTCGAAGGCATCACCGCGCTTTACAACGAGCCAGCGATTACCCGGCAAGTGCTGCAAATGCCGTTTCAGTCCATCGAGGTCTGGCGCAAACGCCTGGATCCGGGCAACGAACGGCATGTGCAACTGGTGGCGCTGCATCAGGGGACGGTGATCGGCAACATCGGTCTTGAGCAGTTTTCGCGCATCCGCCGCAGCCATGCCGCCAATTTCGGCATGGGTGTCTCTGAGGCGTGGCAGGGCAAGGGTGTTGGCTCGAAGCTGCTGGCCACCGCGCTGGACATCGCCGACAACTGGATGAATCTGCAACGGGTCGAGCTGTCGGTGTACGCCGACAACGAAGCAGCCATCGGTTTGTACCGCAAGTTTGGTTTTGAAACCGAAGGCCTGTTTCGGGACTACGCCGTGCGTGACGGAGTGCTGGTGGACACCTTGAGCATGGCGCGTCTGCGCCGCACGCCCAAGGCCGGTTGATTCACTCGCCCAGTGCAAACGCCACCGCCGCCTGCGCATGCAGTTCGGTGGTGTCGAGCAGGGGCAGGGCGCTGTGTTCGGGTTTGATCAGCAGGCCGATTTCGGTGCAACCGAGGATGATGACCTGGGCGCCGCGCTGGCTCAGGGATTCGATCACCCGCTGATAAATCCGGCGTGAGGCCTCGCTGATCACCCCGACGCACAACTCGTCGTAGATGATCCGGTGCACGGCTTGACGCTCCTCGGCGTCTGGCACCAGTACGGTCAACCCCATCGACGTCAGGCGTTCCTTGAGAAAGTCCTGTTCCATGGTGAACGCAGTCCCCAGCAACCCGACGTTCAGCGCACCGGCATCCACCGCCGCCTGTCCGGCCGGGTCGGCGATGTGCAGGAACGGAATGTTGATCGCCGCCTGAATCTGCACGGCGACCTTGTGCATGGTGTTGGTGCAAAGCACCACGCAATCGGCGCCGCCAGCCTCCAGCCGCCGCGCGGCATCCACCAGAATCAGCACCGCATCGTCCCAGCGACCGGCATGCTGGGCCTGTTCGACAGGCCCGAAGTCGACGCTGTACATTAGCAGTTTCGCCGAACGCAACTTCCCGAGCCGGTCGCGTACCTGTTGGTTGATAAGGCGGTAATACTCGGCGCTGGACTCCCAGCTCATGCCGCCGATAAGGCCGATGGTGCGCATGGCGTGCTCCTGTTGATGGCAACCCTTTGTCAGGGAGTATCCCGTGGCGCTTCACGGCTTTCTATCAGGAAATTTCACATGCTGAGCCAACGGTTGCCGGGCGCTAAAGTCAGCTTGCGACTTCTGCCCCGTGCCGCTTACAGCGCACGCGATCCGGCGCAGTCGCGAACCCTTGGGGTGACGCTGGAGCGCCAGCATGGCGTGCACGCGATTGACTCGGATCGGCGGGTGGATTTCGATACGTTGCCCGGTGTTCTGGCGTATACACCGGTGGGCGTCGAAGTGTTTTCCGAATCGTCCAGCGGTGGCGAATATTTGCTGATGCAGTTGGACGAATCGTTTGCCGATGAACATTTGCCCGCCATTGGCCATCGCGTACAGTCTTGCGGCAATCGACGGGCGCTGAGCCTGGCGCGCGAAGTGCGGCGTTTGTTACTGGCGCCACAACCCGACTTTCTGGCACTGGAGCAATGTTCCCTGGGATTTGTGGGTTTGGCGCAACCGCAGGCCGAAAAGGCTCATCGCCCGGCGCCAGCCGCACTCGCCCAAGTGCTGGACCTGATCGCTGGACAATTCCAACAGCCCCTCACGCTGCAACAACTGGCGACGGCCTACGGCCAGAACGAGTTGCGCTTTTTGCGCGACTTTACCCGCGCCATCGGCCTGACACCGCACGCTTACCTCGTTGAAGTACGACTGCAGGCGGCACGGCGGATGATCGAGCACACCCGGCTGAGCCTGGCTGACATCGCCCTTGATGCCGGTTTCGCCCATCAGTCGCACATGGGCAGCGCCTTCCGCAAATTCCTCGCCATGACCCCCAGCCAATACCGCTCACGCTTTTAGTCGTACGCCCGCCGCGCGCATCTGCCATGCTCAAAGTCCGCAGCACTGTTTCAACAAAGGAACACCGCAATGGACGACGTACAACAACTGGGCGAGATGCTTCGCCACTACGCAGACAGCGAAGCGCACAAAAAACAACTGTTCGAGTCGCAATCGGCCGTGTGGGCGACGCGCATTGGCGAGCTGTTCGATCAGATCCAGCAATGGCTGGAACCGGTCCGGGCGCCGAACCTGCTGGAAGTCAGCCGCGAGGCGTATGTTGCCTCGGGGCCTAGCGTTCCGGTCGAGACGTCAACGTTCAAGACCGAGAAACTGGGCATCGTGATCGCCGGTAAACCCGTGGAGTTCGTGCCGGACGTGATGGGCGCAGGTGGGCAGATTTCCCTGGCGGTGATGGGTTTGACCGCCGCGCGGTATGGCAGCATTTCACTGGTGTGCCTGCCGCCGTCCAACAACTGGCAGTGGCGCAAGACCAATGGTTTGAAGGACCCGGACACCTTTGCCTTCGACGCGAATTTTCTGGCGCAGCAGTTGCAGAGTTTGATCCCCCGCGATCGGAGCTGAACTCTCTGACCCAACCCATAACCCTGTGGGAGCGGGCTTGCTCGCGAATGCGGTGTGTCAGCCATATCAATCTTGACTGATACACCGCATTCGCGAGCAAGCCCGCTCCCACAGGGGGGATTGCATTACATCTCCAGATTCATCCACCCCGGTTTCTCGACCTCTGGAGCAACCGCTTTCACCACTTTCCCCGTCGCCAACTCCACCCGTCGTGCCACCTCCGGGTCATCGGCAAACGGGATCAGGCTCGCTTCTTCCAGACTTTCTGCCGTCTGCTGCTTCAGGCAGTACTCGACCGCCAGCCAAAGCCCCGCAACACCCACGATATTCAACACGATCTCGAACATCTCAACCCCTCGCCTCAGGCAATCCGTGCATCACGTTCAGCCATCGCCACGTCGGAAACCCGCACGGTGCGCCAGGCGTTGTACGCCATCAGCAGCATGCCGCTGAGGAAGAACACGCCGCCGGCAAACCGCACCACAAATCCCGGATGACTGGCCTGCAAGGCTTCGACGAAGGAATAGGTCAGCGTGCCGTCGTCGTTGATCGCGCGCCACATCAGGCCCTGGGTGATGCCGTTGACCCACATCGAGGCGATGTACAACACGGTGCCGATGGTCGCCAGCCAGAAATGCAGGTTGATCAGCGGCGTGCTGTACATCTGCTCGCGGCCAAAGACTTTCGGAATCATGTGGTAGACCGCGCCGAAGGTGATCATCGCCACCCAGCCGAGGGCGCCGGCGTGTACGTGGCCGATGGTCCAGTCGGTGTAGTGGGAGAGGGCGTTCACGGTTTTGATCGCCATCATCGGCCCCTCGAAAGTCGACATGCCGTAGAAGGCCAGCGACAACACCAGAAAACGCAAAATCGGATCGGTGCGCAATTTATGCCAGGCGCCCGAGAGCGTCATCATGCCGTTGATCATCCCGCCCCAGCTCGGCGCCAACAGGATCAGCGACATGGCCATGCCCAACGACTGCGCCCAGTCCGGCAACGCGGTGTAGTGCAAGTGGTGCGGGCCGGCCCAGATGTACAGGGTGATCAACGCCCAGAAATGCACGATGGACAAGCGATAGGAATACACCGGCCGCCCGACCTGTTTCGGCACGAAGTAATACATCATCCCGAGGAACCCGGTCGTCAGGAAGAAACCCACCGCGTTGTGCCCGTACCACCACTGCACCATGGCGTCGGTGGCGCCGGAATACACCGGGTAGGACTTGAACCAGTCCACCGGAATCGACAGGTGATTGACCACGTGCAGCATGGCGATCACCACGATGAACGCGCCGAAAAACCAGTTGCCGACGTAAATGTGATGGGTCTTGCGTTGCACCACCGTGGTGAAAAACACGATGGCGTACGCCACCCAGACCACGGTCATCCACACCGCGCCGGAGAATTCGATCTCGGCGTATTCCTTGGTGGTGGTGTAGCCCAGCGGCAGGGTGATCAGCATCACCACGATGACCGATTGCCAACCCCAGAAGGTGAAGGCGGCGAGGGTGTCCGAGTACAGCCGCACCTGGCAGGTACGCTGCACTGCGTAATAACTGGCGGCGAACTGCGCGCTGCCGGCAAAGCCGAAAATCACCAGGCTGGTGTGCAGCGGACGCAAACGCCCGAACGAGGTCCATGGCAGGTCGAGGTTCATCTCGGGCCACACCAGTTGCGAGGCGATCCACACCCCCATCGCCATCCCCACGACGCCCCAGAAAATGGTCGCCACGACGAATTGGCGGACGACCTTGTAGTTATAGGCCTGTCCGATTGTTGCTGTGCTCATGGTCAATGCTTCCACGGTTGCAAAGTCTTGCCAGGCCACCCGGACTGGCATGCCGTGAACTGTAGAAACCTCATCGAAAACAAAACAGATTCAGGAAAGCGCAATTAATACGGATCAGATAAAGGCGCCGTACCTGTCAGAGTTGACAGTATCGGCGGATTGAATCCAGCGGTTTAATAAACCCGCTGACGCATTGGGTAGTGGTGAGTTCCAGTGGTTGCGTTCAAGGCAAGTCAGCCCTGCCGGTCATGGCGATCAGGAGGGGCACTTTCATACAGGATGTTTTGAACTCAAGGGTGAACCAATGACAACATCCACTTATACAGGCCCCAAGGCGCCTGCCGATGACGCGTCCGTGATGCCCGATATTCGCGGTAAAAAGATATTCATGGGTTTTTGGCATAACTGGGGACCGAGTGCCGGGTATCAAGGCGGATTGACGGGTGAAGTGCAACTGGAAGACATCCCCGTCGAATACAACGTTGTGGCCGTCGCGTTCATGAAGGGGGCCGGTATCCCGACATTCAAGCCATATAACCAGACGGATGTGGAGTTTCGGCGTCAGGTCGGCGTACTCAACAAGCAAGGTCGCGCGGTGCTGATTTCACTGGGGGGCGCCGATGCCCACATTGAGCTGCGTAATGGTCAGGAACAGGCGCTTGCCACTGAAATTATCCGATTGGCGGAAGTCTATGGTTTTGATGGGCTGGACATCGATCTGGAGCAGACTGCTATCGACTTTGCCGATAACAACAAGGTAATTCCCGCTGCGTTGAAGCTGGTCAGGGAGCACTACGCGAAGGAAGGCAAGCATTTCATCATCAGCATGGCGCCGGAGTTTCCGCACTTGGTATCGAGTGGCAAGTACGTACCGTATTTGACTGCGCTGAAGGACCATTACGACTTCATTGCCCCGCAATACTACAACCAGAACGGTGATGGGCTTTATGTGCCAGGCCTTAATCCACCTTGGCTGGCGCAAAACGATGGCGTGCGCAAAGAAGATTTCCTCTACTACCTGACCACCGCATTGGTGACAGGTGATTATGGTTTCACCAAAATCCCTGCCGACAAATTCGTTATTGGCTTGCCCAGCAGTATCGATGCAGCCGCCAACGGGTATGTAGTTGATCCCGCTTTTGTGAAAAATGCACTCAAGCGACTGGTAAAAGACGGCAACGGGATCAGAGGCTTGATGGCGTGGTCGTGCAGTTGGGACTGTGGCACCAACAAGGCCGGTGATAAGTACGATTGGCGCTTCAAAAGGATTTACGCACCCATCGTTGATGAGATGCCGCAACAACCTCAGCAGTGATCCATTAAACTGATATGGTTTTTTTGAAGTCTCCTGAATCTGTAATGTTTTTCCGGTGCCCCTCATAGTCGCCTCATCGAAAACGAGCCACAGAGCCCGTCCCATCCTGATGAGGTAGCCACATGTATCAGTACGACGACTATGACCGGGCGCTGGTCTTCGAGCGGGTTGCGCAGTTTCGTGATCAGGTCGAACGCTTCACGGCAGGCGAGTTGAGCGAAGAGGAATTCCTGCCGTTGCGCTTGCAGAACGGCCTGTACATGCAAAAACACGCGTACATGCTGCGCGTGGCCATTCCCTACGGCACGCTGAGCGCGCAACAGATGCGTACGCTCGCGAGCATCGCCCGGGATTACGACCGTGGCTACGGCCACTTCACCACTCGGCAGAACATGCAGTTCAACTGGATCGAACTGGCCCAGGTGCCGGAAATCCTCGAACGCCTGGCCCAGGTAGAAATGCACGCGATCCAGACGTCCGGCAACTGCGTGCGCAATATCACCACCGAAGCCTTCGCCGGGGTCGCGGCGGACGAGTTGATCGACCCGCGACCGCTGGCGGAAATCCTGCGCCAATGGTCGACGATCAACCCGGAGTTCCTGTTCCTGCCACGCAAATTCAAGATCGCCATCTGCTCGGCCGTACAGGACCGCGCGGCGATCATGATGCACGACATCGGCCTTTATCTTTACCCCGGCGCCGACGGACAAATGCTCCTGCGGGTGATCGTTGGCGGTGGTTTGGGACGCACGCCGATTCTTGGCCTGCAGATTCGCGAAGGCTTGCCGTGGCAGCATTTGCTGTCGTATGTCGAAGCGGTGCTGCGGGTCTACAACCGCCACGGTCGGCGGGACAACAAGTACAAGGCGCGGATCAAGATTCTGGTCAAGGCACTCGGGATCGACGCCTTTGCCAGGGAAGTGGAGGAGGAGTGGCAGCATCTCAAGGACGGTCCGGCGCAGTTGACCGGCGATGAATATGCGCGTGTCGCCAGTGCCTTCGTGCCGCCGGATTACCGTTCGCTGTCCAGTACCGACCTGGAGTTCGGCACCCGCCTGGCCGAAAACAGTGCATTCGCCCGCTGGGTCTCGCGCAACGTCCAGCCGCACAAGGTGCCGGGCTACGCCAGTGTGGTGCTGTCGACCAAACCGGGCAGTGCTTCGCCGCCGGGAGATGTCACCGGCGAACAAATGGATGCCGTGGCCGCGTGGTCCGAACAATTCGGTTTCGGCGAAATCCGCATTGCCCATGAACAGAACATCGTCCTGCCGGATGTGCCGAAGTCGGAGCTGTTCACGCTCTGGCGTGTGGCTTGCGAGCATGGGTTGGGCAGTGCCAATGTCGGTTTGCTGACCGACATCATCGCGTGCCCCGGCGGCGACTTCTGTGCGTTGGCCAACGCCAAGTCGATCCCGATTGCGCAAGGTATTCAGGCGCGTTTTGACGACCTGGATTATCTGCATGATCTGGGCGACATCAGCCTCAACATTTCCGGTTGCATGAACGCCTGCGGCCACCACCACATCGGCAATATCGGCATTCTTGGCGTCGATAAGAACGGTAGCGAGTGGTACCAGATCACCCTCGGCGGCGCTCAGGGCAAGAACAGCGCGTTGGGCAAAGTCATCGGGCCGTCCTTCAGCGCGGCTGAGGTGCCCGACGTGATCGAGCGGATCATCGCCACGTTCGTGCGTTACCGCGAGAGTGAGGAGCTGTTCGTCGACACGTTGCAGCGCCTTGGTCTGGAGCCGTTCAAGGAAGCGGTCTATCCGAAGTTGCTGGAGGTGTCGGCATGAACAATCTGCTACGACTGGAGGCTGGTGTGGCGCGGATCGATAGCGCCGATCCGTGGACCCTGGTCAGGGAGCTTGCCACCGGATTACCCTCAGGTCCGGTGATAGTGCCGCTGGCCTGCTGGCTGGAGGAACCCGGGCGGCAGGGCGTGTGGCTGGGGCCGGACGATGAGGTGGAAAGCCTCAAGCCGTGGTTCCACCAACTGCCGCTGATTGCGCTGGATTTCCCGAGTTTTCGCGACGGTCGTGGTTACAGCCAGGCGTATTTGCTGCGTACCCGATTGGGCTGGGCCGGCGAATTGCGTGCGGTTGGCGATGTCCTGCGCGATCAACTGAGCCACATGCGCCAGTGCGGTTTCGACAGCTTCGCGGTGCGCGAGGACAAGTCCGCCGAAGACGCGCTCAAGGGGCTCGCGGGCATGAGCGTGTTGTATGGACGTTCGGTGATCGAGCCACGGCCGTTGTTTCGGCGCCGCTGAAAACCACATGACTTTTTGCTTTGGCCGAGGACCCCGTTTTGATAGAGTCCGCGCCTCATAAGGAAGCGGGTCAAAGAAAGGAGTCTGGTTTGAGCGCGGGCAAGAAAGTTTTAGGGCTGGTCGCAGTGTTGCTGATGGCGGCCCTGTGGGGCAGTTATGTGTACCTGTTCCAGGAGAACCGTGACGGGCAACTCGGGGCGTCAGCCGACAGTTCCGCCTGGTGCGGCACGCCACCGGCCAGCGATGCCGCGGCGCTGGGCAAGGATCACCTGACCCTGCGCATCACCAACAACGTACGGGGCGATTTCATGCTCTCGGGTGCGGTCATCGTCTCCGAGCGCACTTTCGATCGGTATGACCTGGGCCGCAACGAGTTGCGCCTGCGCCTGGAACCTCTTCAATGGTCCTACGGCGTCACGCCGATCTTCCTTGAGCAGGTCAGGATCAAACCGCTGAGTCGCAACCTCTCTTCGCTCGACAAAAGTGCCTACGCCGAGCTTGAGTCCCGGCCTATCGGCGTGCAGGGGCGGGCGGCGGCGTTTCCGTTCGACACCTGGCGCTACGGCTACAAACCGGTGCTTTACATCCTCAAGGGCAATGAGCGGATCGACCTGAAGTTCAAACGCATTACCACCCTCATGGAGATGTCCAATACCTTCACACCGATTCAAAAGTACAACCGTGTCGAGTACATCAACGAGAAAAATTCATTGGTTCGCGAGGACGATTACAAGCCCTACGCGGCCAATGAGTGCGCCTTCAGTGTCGAGCGCAAAGGCTCGTTCAAGGTGATTGTGCTGCTGTTGTTGCTGGTGATCTGCCTGCCGCTGATGCACGTGTTTTATCGTGACGAACCGGGCATCGATTTTCTCGCGACACTGGTGAGTATCGGCGCGATCCGCGTGCTGTTGGTGGGACCGCTGGAGGACTTCCAGCTGTACAACATCGACTTCCTTTTTGGCGCCGCGATTCTGTTGGTGGGCACGGTGTCGTTGATCAAGGCGATGCGGGCGAACAGTCGGCGGGAGTTGGCGTTGAAGAGTGGTTCGTCCTGGTGATACGGAGGCGACGCTATCGCCAGCAAGCTGGCTGAACTGGTCAAGTAATCTTGGACACCATTTAAGGTTCACGCTGCCAATCGATCCCTGGCGAACGGCGATAGATGAATATTGTGATTCTGCACAACAAAACTCGCAGCATTGGCTATACCTGTTAAACCCGTTTCCAAACCGTAGTCGACCGCCTTACAGGAGTTACCGCATGAAGCTTGCATTAATGATGAGCACACTGTGTATTGCCTCGATCGGCGTAGTTGGCTGCGCCAGCAAAAAAGTCGAGCCGGACGAGTATTCGGGCTTCCTCAAAAATTACAGCCAGCTCCAGGAAGCCAAGTCACCTTCGGGTGCCGTAGTGATGCGCTGGATCGATCCGAAAGTTGACATCAAGAAATTCAAAAGCGTGTACATCGAGCCGACCCAGCTGTATCCCAAGCCTCAGGCGACGGCAAAAATCCCTCAGACGACCCTGAACGGAATCACCAGTTATTACGATCAGGCGCTCAAACGCGAAATCGGCAAATCCCTGCCGCTGGCCTCAGGCCCTGGCCCGGGTGTGATTGTGGTGCGCGCCGCGATCACTGCCGTGAGCAGCAAGACCGAAGGGCTGAAGCCTTATGAAGTGATCCCGATTGCGCTGGTGGCAGCGGCGGTGAGTACTGCCAGCGGTATTCGTGATCAGCAGACCGACCTGGCCACCGAAGCGGTGTTCCTCGACGGCGGCAGCAATAAAGTCGTGGCCCAGGTCGTGCGCAAGGGCACCGGCAAACCGCTGGAAAACGAATCGCAGGTGATGAAGGCCGATGACGTGAAAGGCGTGATCGATGGCTGGGCTGCGGATATGCATCAGTCGTATCTGAAACTCAAATCCAAATAATTTTTTGGGGCTGAGGGCCTCATCGCGAGCCTGCTCGCGATGGGGGACTTACAGACGCCGCATCACTCCCCGACAAATCACCGGAAATACGGATTCTCCCCATCTCCGCGCATCACCTCGCGGATATCCCTGGCGTAGCCATACAAATAAGCTTCCTTGGCGATGGCCCGCGCTTCTTCCGGGCTGGCGGTGAATCCGGTCTTTTGACTGACGCTGACGTCTTGAGCGCCAACGCCGCAACTGACAAACATGCTCATCAGGCTGTAACCTGCTGCGCGAATTGCACCGTGCATAAATAAGGTCCTTATTTGCCGAAGGTGACGTTGATCCCCGCGAACAGCGTGAACTGCGGCAAGCCATCGCCCTTGCGCTCGACGGTCCACTGCGGCTCGATGAAGGCGTTGAGAATATTGGCCCCGGATTTCCAGACCTTGCCGGCACCCAGACCGAGGGGGATGTAATGGGTGTCGTTTTTCAGGTCGAAGGTCCAGATCGCGGTGGAGCGCAGGTACCAGCCTCTATCGAGGTTGTGAATGACAAACGGCTGCAGGGTGGCCGATTCGACATGCGGGCGGTCGCTGTCGCCGGCAAAAGAGCTCTGGTATTGCACCAACGCACCGAGCAAGCCACGGGGCGATGAATCAATCGCAATGGCCGCCAATCCCGCTTGCCACTTGCCGGTGCCGAGTTCGTCCTTATCGGCGTAGGGCGCAGTAATCTGCGGGCCGATGCCCAACTGCACGCCTTCGGTCTTGAGCAGGAAGATATCGAGCAGGTTCAGATCACCTTCGCCGGTGCTGTAGCCACCGTGCGGATCGGGACGGGTGCTGATCGGTGCGGTGGCGCGCAGCAATTGCGGGACGCCGATGAAGTCGTTGGGCGCAATCGGCAGCGTCCCGCGTACCAGCAAATCGTTGGTGTGGATATTCGAGTCGTAGTACTTCGGGGTGTAGTAGTCCAGCAGGTTCATCCCCGGTGCGAGGTTCAACGGGTTGTTGCTTTTGTTGGCCGTGTCGGCGTTGTCGGCCTGAGCACAAACGGCGGACGTTATTGAAACCGCCAACAAAAGGGCGCTCGCTCCTGGAGTGTTCGACATGATTCCCCGGTTCCTTGGTGGCTCATTGGTCTACTCGGCACTTGGCGGCCGTTACTGAGTAATTTCTTTCCTATCAAGCCTGTAGGACATGTCTGATGACGTTAGCAGTTGTCGGTTGGTTATCCAGTCGAAAGGCGCACTTCTCTGCCTTTGAAGTGGTTGTTGATGTTGATCATGCGCTTCAAACAGAACTAGGGACGGCATGCCGAATTCGAATAAAAAGAAGCCGGCATATTGCTGATCAGTCTTTGCGACCTGTGATTTGTGACAGTTTTCGGCGGCGTGTTTTTCGCTGATAGTTAAACGCCCAGTTTTCAATCACCGACGATTATCGAGAGCACACCATGATGAACCAGCCCAATAAAAAATCAGCCCCCGATCGCTCCTGGGACGAAGCCACGATACTCTTCAATGGCAAGCCGGTATTGCCGAACGAGACAATCGCCCTGCTTTATGGGGAAAGCAGTACTTTCGAAATAGAAGCTGCACCGGAGGTTGCCGAAGATATTTATCTGGCGGTCGTTGATAATAAAGAGGGTGTTGAACTCCTGGTGGAGCCGGCATTGGAACGCTGGCACAAGCTGGACGGCGGTAAATTAAGTTATGAGATCACTCCGGAGGTTGGAAAGAGCGGTGCTCTTACGTTCGTTCTAATGAGCCGGCAATTGATTATGCCGTTGGAAATCCCTTGTCAGGTGATGTCACCCACGCCAATTGAACAGTTAGTCATCCGGATTAATGGCGCAGAGATAAAATCTGGCGATGTTGTTTATGCGGTGAGAAATAGCAGTAATTTAATTGAGGTTGAACCTCTTCCTGGTAGCCCGCTAACAGGCCAGAACATTGTATTGTCATCGGATGCAGTGACACCCCCGAATCTGGGGCCAGTGTTCGAACCGCCAGAAGGATCTCAAACACTCAACCCCGTTGCTCGTTGGAGCCTGGATTGCGGTGACGATACGGATGGAAATCTATCAATCAGATTGAGTTTGGAGAGTAGTCCGCAAGAATTTATTCAGCTGCCAGTGGACGTGGGCTATCAAGACGGTGGTGTCATACTGACAGGCATTTCTAAGCTGACGGTTGGCAGTTCAATAACATTGACGACTAGATCCATTAAGGGGTTTCAGTTGAAGAGGGGGGTTAAGGTTGAATGGCTAAGGGCAGACGGTAGCCGTCTGAAACTTGAATACACCGGTGAAAATGCATTCAGCTCTATACAGTTTAAACAGGGGGACTTGGTCGGTGTGATTACCGTCTACACCTTTGTTCGCGGAAAACCTAGTTCTTCAACAACCATTAATATCGTTTAGCCCTGATAAGTATCAGGTTAAACGGGTGAACGTCGAGCTCCCGATCACGTCCGTTCAATGGCACAGGACCTGGACGTGATCGTGGCGCTAAGGTGGGGGCTCAGCGCTTGTTCATCTGCTCTCGTTGCCGCTCCTCCTGCTCCCGAAGTTCCGGCGTGAACTCAGCACCAAAATCCTCCGCCTCGAACACCTGGCGGATCTCGATTTCAGCTTCGGTACCCGGCATCGGGTTGGGGCAGCGCTTGACCCATTCGATCGCTTCCTCTTTCGACTTCACTTGCCACAGCCAGTAGCCGGCGATCAATTCCTTGGTCTCGATAAACGGGCCGTCGATCACCGTGCGCTTGTCGCCCGAAAAACGCACGCGTGCGCCTTTGCTGCTCGGGTGCAGGCCTTCTCCGGCCAGCATGATCCCGGCCTTGACCAGTTCCTCGTTGTAATTGCCCATCGCGGTCAACAGTTCTTCGCTGGGCATGACGCCTGCCTCGGAGTCAGGGCTGGCTTTGACAATGATCATGAATCGCATGGGGTTGTCTCCAATGGATGTGAGTGACTCACAGCATGGTCGATTGGCCGACGCTTAAATCGACAACGCTTCCCAAAGTATCGAGCGTCATCGGAACAACGCGGCTCAAGCCCTTATTCCAAGATAACGGTATTTCGCGAACATTTATTGTGAATGGATCTTATCAACTGTCATTTCTGACAGTGCCCCCCGCTGCTTTTTTTCTCGATAGTCGAGTGGCCAGTTTTTTTGTCCACTTCCAACTATCGGAAACGCGTCATGACCTCGAACCTTAAAATCGGAGCTACCGAAACTTCCCCCGTTTATTTTTGTTACGGGGCTTCAGGTAAACGCGGGCATACGCTCACCGCAGTCGGCGAAGCCAGCAGCCCGTGGGTCGGACACGGCGTCAGCGTAAATCCCGCTGCCGGGCAAACCCTTCCGTTCCAGGCCGTCCCCGCGTCTGGCGAGTACCAGATGTTTTCGGAGCAGGGATGTGAGTGGAAGGTCAATTGCCCGGACGACGGCGAAGAGCTCGCCTTCGATTGCCGGATACAGACCGAGTTCACCGCCGAGCCCTACAGTATTCCGGTGAAGTTGGGGCATTACCTGCGTGAATTCCTGGGCAAACGTAATCCGATCGGTGCGCCACTGATCGGTGATGAAGTCACCGCCGAGGTCCAGGTCGTGTCTGCCTACACCCAAAAACTACTGAAAGATGTCGAGGTTCAGTGGTTCGTCGGTGGGGAACCCGCAGTCTCCAAAAAAACCAACGATCTGGGCTGGAGCACATTCAGTCACACCTTCACAGCGGACGGCGAACAGTCGATTTCGGCCAAGGTGTTTAATCCCTATAACGACACATGGGTCGAACACAGTTTTCCAATCAAGGTGTACGCCGATAGTCCCTGGAAAGAAGCGGAGTTTAAAGTCAACGGTGTTCCCGTGGCGTGGCGTTCACCCGTTCTATTGCGCCGTGGGCAAGCGAACGAAGTGACCGTGGAAGTTGAGTCGGCAATCGCAAAAACACTCAGGCTGGCGTTGATTAATGACGAAGGGCTGAACATTGTTGCCGTGCCTGCGGACACTGTATGGCAGCAACCGGATCCAGTGTCCGGAGAGTTCAAATGGACCCTCACCTCGAACGAGCAGAAGAGTGGTCGAGTCAAGTTAGTCATCTATGGCCAGGAAGTGGCCCAGCCTTGGGAGCACGACGGGCGGGTGCTTGCAAACAATCTTGCTGATGAAGTGGAGGTCCGGATTGACGGAAAACCTGTCACGTCGGACGTCAACTTTTTTGTCCGCGACCAAGCCGGCGTCCTTACCTTGGAACCCAAAGAGAGCAACTCGGTGATAGAGGGCCTTGGGGTGACGCTGACACGCGTGATCACCAGCGGTCTCGATGAAGCAGACTTGGTGTCCAGCCCTGGATTTGGCGTTTCAACGCCAGATTATCGCTGGAGCGTCACCGGATCCGACAAGAGCGGTACTTTCCAGCTGATATTCACGTGCCAGGGCATTGCCGTGCCGCTTACGGTGGCACTCAACGCCTTGTTGTCGACTGATCTGAATGATGAAGCCGAAGTGCGTATCGGTGGCGTGGAAATCCCGGCAGAAGGGCAGGTCTTCTTCCGGGGTGAGGCACAAACACTGACAGTGATTGCCAAGCCGGGTAGTCCACTGGGCCGTCTACCTCTGGCTTTGCGTTGGATCAAAGGGGTGGAGCCCGAAAAGTTTACTTGCGTACCCGCTCTCGGCACCTATACCCCAGACCACAGCTGGAGCATCACCGGCCCTGCGGACCAGAGCGGTACGTTCCAGTTCGAGTTGGTTGGCAAGGGCATGAGTACGCCCCTTGAATTGCCAGAGTGTGCATTGTTGTCGAAAAACTTCGCCGAAGAGGGCACGTTCCTGGTCGACGGTGAGGAACTGTCGGAGAGTACGGTTTTCACCAGAGGCGTTGCAAGAACCCTGACCCTGGTGCCGAACGCGGGCAGCCCGGTCGCCAACTTAACGAAGAGCTTGCAATGGCATGCAGGCACGGGACTGGTCAAAGCAGATCTGACGTGTACCCCGGCGCTTGACCTGCCCACAAAACTCAATAGTTGGCAAATTACCGGTTCCGCCACCAAGAGCGGTACGTTCCAGTTGAAACTGGTCGGCCCGGGTGAGGTAACGCTGTGGCAACTGGCTGGTTGCATGTTGTTGTCGCACAACCTTGAGGATGACGTGACCGTCAAGCTTGATGGCGCCGTTATCCCGGCCGAAGGCAAGGTGTTCATCCGGGGCAAACCGCGTACGTTGACCCTGGAGCCGAAAGCGGGCAGTCCGGCGGCCAATCTGCTGATGAGCTTGCGATGGGGCGGTGGCAGCGGCTTGGTCGAAGGGGACTTCAAATGCGTGCCGGCATTGGGTCAGGCGATCAAACCTCATAGCTGGAACATCACGGGCCCCGCGACTAAAAGCGGCACCTTCCACTTTACAGTGGCCGGTCCGAGCGGCGTCACGCTGATCACCCTCGCGCTCAGCACCGTGCTGTCGGCCAACCTGCGCGACGAAGCCGACCTCCTGTTCGCCGGCCAGCCGCTGCCGGCTCAAGGGGTTGTGCTGTTGCGAGGCCAGTCGGGAACGTTTTCATTGGTACCCAAAGCAACCAGCCCCATTGCCGGTAAACCCCTGGCGATGAAGCATGCGGGTGGCTCGCTGCCTGTGAGTGATGTGACTTGCCAGCCCCCATTCGGTCAATCAACAACTCAGTATCAATGGGCGTTTACTGGCCCTGCCAGCCGAAGCGGTACATTCATTGCGGAAGTTGGTTATGGGCAGGATGCGAAGCTGGTTATGGAGTCGGTTGCTGTTTTATCGACAAACCTTTCCGATGAGTTGAGTGCTATTACCCTGTCGGTTGATGGAAGTCCGGACACTTCTGTCGATTTGTATGGCGATGGGATAATGCTCACGTCGCCAAAGGCTCGACTGACATTTGTTGCCAAGGCTGATAGTCCTGTTAAAGGGAGAACAGTGTCATTCAAATGGGTCGACGGGCAGAACGCGTCAATGGATATTGTTCCAAACCCCGTAAAAATAAACGATTCTGGTGTCGTTGAGTTACAAGGGAAAGAGCATGCGGACTCAAATAGGGTGCATCGGCTTTGTCTTGACTATGGAGGTGCGGAAACTAATCCGTGGGACTTCAGATATTTAAGTCTGAGTAATGAAGGTCTTAAGGTTCTGTTTGACGGCAAAGAATACGGGGGCGTTCCTGCATACCTGCAAATTAACAAAATGCATGAGTTGATTGTGGTGCCGAGAACAGAAGACAGTGTTCTTGTGGGTTGGCAGTGTTCTTTCTCGGCTCCGTCCACTGTCGGCTATTCAGTACAGATACTTCCCCAAGCTGGCGATTGGCTCACTATTAAGCCGCCCAGTGCAGGCGGTACGAAAATAAATGTAAGGGTAGTGAGGAATGGCGTTATTTCCAACCCGGGGTTTTATCTTGAGTTGTTGGTTAAAAGTTTATCCCCGGTAAATATTCCAATGATGGTGCTGGATGCTGATCTGGAACAGTGATTGGAGTAGTGAACGGTTATGTGGCAGACAACAGTGAAAATGAGAGGTGGTGGCTATGAGTATTCGAAAGCTTAAAGATGTGTTCGACTCCATCCAGTTTGATGGAAAGGAAATGGATGTCGAAAATCCACAACTTAAACTTTATACTGGGCAAGTCCATACGTTAAGGCTTGCTGGTAAAGGTAGCGCGTTGTGGAGGGACAAGGGTGGCCCTACAGGTTCAGGCAGTACGACGTCTTTAATGCTTGAAGTAAAGAGTGAGCGAAACAAAGGAACATCAGATGATTTTGTGGAGTTTTATCTGACGGTACAAAGTGCTGTCGGTAACGGCTGCCTCGTTCTTTATCAAGCTGATAGCGATGAATGCGTAGTCTTGTCAGTCAACGTTGAAAGTTCAATTAATCGCTGGAGAGTTACCCTTCCAGACGGATCGCAAAAGTCTGGATCGGAGTATGGTGATTTATTTGTGCCCTCTAATTCAACATCTTCAATTTCAATGCTCATAAGTAAGCCAGTTGGAACGGCTCATTTCCCTGAGAATGAAGTGTATAGGTATACACATATAGGCGCCGGCAATAGCTACTATCTAGCTGCGCGAGGGGAACCCGTGGACCTGGGGGAGGCGAATATGACTGTTTATTATGAAGGGATGGGGGGGTGGGGTGGGGGCTCTGTCAACTTGTATCTGACGGTGTATGAGCCATGGGCCACGTTTAGAGATGATGGAGTCGATCACGGACAATTTCTGCCGATACTGATGAAAGTGCATGAGTTGCATAAAATATCTATTCATCCTCTTGACTCCGAGGGGGAAGGTACGACAGGTAGTTTCTATGGTAATAGCGAATGGTTCGATGTATTGCCTGAGCAGGGTAAGGACGTACCTGAGCAGGGTGAAGAAGTATCTGGCGTATCGCGGAAGTCTATTTCTGTTGGCGGATTTAGTTATGAGGAAATTGGTGGGCCAGGCAAGCCTGAAAGATATATCAGGTTGAAGAAGGATGCGCCTATGGGAGCTATTCGTTTGTATTTTAGGTTTTCTGATGGTAGTCATTCTGGCGGTCTGGTTAACGTGGAAAGATATGAATAGGTTAAAAGGGTGTAGTTGCTAGTCAAAAAAACACCCGGCAGTTCTGTGGGTAAAGAGAGGCGATTTATTTTCCTCTCTTTACTTCTTGTTAGGAGTTTGCAGTTTTGGATCTCTGCTCTCGCAAGCTGTTTTCTCTACTTTTTCGGCCATTAGAGCAGCTCAAGTCACATGACAAGATTAACCTGAAAAATCTGGCGCGTTCGCTGGGATTTTGGGTAATGGGATACGACAGGCGTAAGTCACGGCAACGCAGTTTGCTTTGATTTTTCGAATGGAAACCCATACACGCCGCGAACGCAAGTACAGTCAATTTGTTCCGCAAGGTCGGTCCATCGTGGCCCAAGTCTGATTCCCGCAAGGTTGTTACCGCTTGCCAAAGGGTTTACTCACTTTCTGCCACGACACTTCACAATTTGTATCCCCCATAGGCCCCCACCCCCATTTCATGGTTAACTTCTGCCTCGTCGAATTTTCCACATCAACGTTCAGAAGGACTCCGTTCATGGCTCAAGTCACTCTTAAAGGCAACCCGGTTCAAATCAACGGCCAACTGCCACAAGCCGGTTCCAAGGCGCCAGCCTTTTCCCTGGTTGCCGGCAATCTGTCCGACGTGACCTTGGCGAGCTTCGCCGGCAAGCGCAAAGTGCTGA
>Ga0255334_1000619_pt1 | contig 25027 bp, 24 predicted proteins | sample EtOH5_35cm_T3_12_FD_202080 | JGI IMG/M metagenome (GOLD analysis project Ga0255334, IMG submission 202080) | Sandy soil microbial communities from University of British Columbia, Vancouver, Canada - EtOH5_35cm_T3_129 | ecosystem: Engineered > Artificial ecosystem > Sand microcosm > Unclassified ... | reverse complement strand
TAACGCTCGATCAGCTCGTACTGCGCGTCACGCGCCGACTTCTTGTAGAGGTTGTAACCGCTGGCTGTCATAGCACGGGTCCTGCCGTTTGTTGCACGAGGCGCTCGACGAAAAACTCCAGGTGCCCACGCGGGTTGGCAGGCAGCGGCCAGGTATCGACCTTTTGTGCGATGGCCTTGAAGGCCAGGGAACACTTGGAACGCGGGAAAGCTTCATAAACCGCGCGCTGCTTCTGAACGGCCTTGCGCACGCTTTCGTCGTACGGCACCGCACCGACGTATTGTAAGGCGACGTCGAGGAAGCGATCCGTGACCTTGGTCAACTTGGCGAACAGGTTGCGCCCTTCCTGCGGGCTCTGGGCCATGTTGGCGAGGACGCGGAAGCGGTTCATGCCGTAATCGCGGTTCAGCAGTTTGATCAGTGCATAGGCGTCGGTGATCGAGGTCGGCTCGTCGCAGACCACCAGCAGGACTTCCTGCGCGGCGCGAACGAAACTGACTACCGAGTCACCAATGCCCGCAGCGGTGTCGATCACCAGAACGTCGAGGTTGTCGCCGATATCGCTGAACGCCTGGATCAGGCCGGCGTGTTGCGCCGGGCTCAGATGCACCATGCTCTGAGTGCCGGACGCCGCCGGGACGATGCGGATACCGCCGGGCCCCTGCAACAACACGTCGCGCAGCTCACAGCGGCCTTCGATGACATCGGCCAGGGTACGTTTGGGTGTCAGCCCCAGCAGGACGTCGACGTTCGCCAGCCCCAGATCGGCGTCCAGCAGCATGACGCGCCGGCCGAGCTCAGCTAGAGCCAGGGACAAGTTCACTGACACGTTAGTCTTCCCGACGCCACCTTTGCCGCCGGTCACCGCGATCACCTGTACGGGATGCATGCTGCCCATGTTATTTCTTTACCTTGTCTTGCATAGACGGAGGCCACATTACTGGCTGCGCGTTCACAAACGGAACAATGCATGGCAGACCATCGATGTAGGTACAAAAACTGTTCATTAATACCTCAGCCAACCTGCTTGGTCGGACTGTGGTAAATATCAGCGAACATGTCAGCCATGGCTTCTTCGCTGGGTTCTTCCTGCATTTGCACGCTGACGGCGCGGCTCACCAGCTGATGACGACGCGGCAGATGCAAATCATCCGGAATCCGCGGTCCATCGGTCAGGTAAGCCACCGGCAATTCATGACTGATTGCCAGGCTCAACACCTCGCCAAGGCTTGCCGTTTCATCCAGTTTAGTCAGGATGCAGCCAGCGAGCCCGCAGCGCTTGTAACTGTGATAAGCGGCGGTTAGAACCTGTTTCTGGCTGGTGGTTGCCAGAACCAGATAATTTTTTGATTTGATGCCACGACCGGCCAGGCTTTCGAGCTGCATGCGCAGTGCCGGATCGCTGGCCTGAAGACCGGCGGTATCGATCAGCACCACACGCTTGCGCAGCAACGGATCCAGCGCCTGCACCAGGGACTGGCCCGGGTCGACGTGGGTGACCGACACGTTGAGGATCCGGCCCAGGGTCTTGAGTTGTTCCTGAGCGCCGATACGGTAGCTGTCCATGCTGACCAGCGCGATGTTCTGCGCGCCGTACTTGAGCACGTAACGGGCCGCGAGCTTGGCCAGCGTGGTGGTCTTGCCCATGCCGGCAGGACCGACCATGGCAATCACACCGCCCTCTTCCAGTGGCTCGACTTCCGGTGTGGCGATCATCCGCGCCAGGTGCGCCAGCAACATGCGCCAGGCCTGACGGGGTTCGTCAATGCCGGTAATCATTTCCAGCAGATCACGGGACAACGGGCCGGACAAACCGATGCGCTGCAGACGACGCCAAAGGTTGGCCTGGGCCGGACGGCTGCCTTGCAGCTGGTTCCAGGCCAGGGAGCCGAGTTGTACTTCCATCAGTTCGCGCAGGCTGTTGAGTTCGAAACGCATCGAATCGAAAGCCCGCGGATCGACACCGCTGGAGGCTGGCGCGGGGGCCGGCGCTGCACGACGGGGTTCAGTGTAAGTCGGTTCGATCAACGGTTCGGCGGCGGTGAGTGGCAGGCCGGCGAACAGCTGGCGATTGGTGGACTTGTCGCTCTCGCCTTCGCTGCGCAGGCTCAGTTCGGCCTGGGCGGTGACGATCCGCGACTGGGTCTTGCGCAGCTCGTCCTCGAGCTCCATGTTCGGAACACGCGGGGCCAGCGCCGACAGTTTGTAATCGAGGGCAGCCGTCAGCTCGACACCACCGGCGATGCGGCGGTTGCCAATGATGGCGGCATCAGCGCCCAGCTCATCACGAACCAGTTTCATGGCCTGACGCATATCGGCGGCGAAAAAACGCTTAACTTGCATAAACCACTACCTCAGCCGTTGGGCCCTACTGTCGCAACGATGGTCACTTGCTTGTTGTCAGGGATTTCCTGGTAAGCCAACACATGCAGACCCGGGACTGCGAGTCGGCCAAATCGCGACAGCATCGCGCGAACCGGACCGGCCACCAGCAGAATCACCGGTTGACCTTGCATTTCCTGACGCTGCGCCGCTTCGATCAACGAGCGTTGCAGTTTTTCAGCCATGCTTGGCTCCAGCAGAACGCCCTCTTCCGAGCCTTGTCCCGCCTTCTGAAGACTATTGAGCAATATTTGTTCCAACCTTGGCTCAAGAGTGATAACTGGCAGCTCCGACTCAGTCCCTACAATGCTTTGGACGATTGCACGGGATACGCCGACGCGTACGGCGGCCACCAGCGCGGCAGTATCTTGACTCTTGGCCGCATTGTTCGCGATCGCTTCGGCGATGCTGCGAATGTCCCGTACGGGCACCTGTTCGGCCAGCAACGCCTGGAGCACCTTGAGCAGCTGCGATAACGACACCACGCCCGGCACCAGCTCCTCGGCCAGTTTAGGGGAGCTTTTGGCCAGCAACTGCATGAGTTGCTGCACTTCTTCATGGCCGATCAGCTCACTGGAGTGCTTGTACAAAATCTGGTTCAAGTGGGTTGCCACTACTGTACTGGCATCGACCACGGTGTAACCGAGGGATTGTGCCTGCGCACGCTGGCTGATTTCGATCCAGACCGCTTCCAGCCCAAAAGCCGGATCTTTGGCGGTGATGCCGTTGAGCGAACCGTAGACCTGACCCGGATTGATCGCCAGCTCCCGATCCGGATAAATCTCCGCTTCGGCCAGGATCACCCCCATGAGGGTCAGTCGATAGGCGCTTGGCGCGAGGTCGAGGTTGTCACGGATATGCACCGTCGGCATCAGGAAGCCCAGGTCCTGGGACAGCTTCTTGCGTACGCCTTTGATACGCGCAAGCAACTGACCACCCTGGTTGCGATCCACCAGTGGAATCAGGCGATAGCCGACTTCCAGGCCAATCATGTCGATCGGCGTCACATCGTCCCAGCCAAGCTCTTTGGTTTCCTGAGCGCGGGCCGGCGATGGCAGCAGCTCCTGCTGACGCTTGACCTCTTGCAAGGCCTGAACCTTGACGGTGTTCTGCTTCTTCCAGAACAGGTACGCACCGCCGGCTGCGAGGGCCGCCATGCTCAGAAAGGAGAAGTGCGGCATACCGGGCACCAGGCCCATGACTGCCATCAAACCCGCCGCCACGGCCAGCGCCTTCGGCGAGGCGAACATCTGGCGATTGATCTGCTTGCCCATGTCTTCCGAACCGGAAGCTCGGGTCACCATGATCGCGGCGGCTGTCGATAACAACAGTGATGGCAATTGCGCCACCAAACCGTCACCGATGGTCAGCAACGCGTAAACCTTGCCGGCATCACCGAAGGTCATGCCGTGCTGGAAAATGCCGACCGCCATGCCGCCGATCAGGTTGATGAACAGAATCAGCAAACCGGCGATGGCGTCACCGCGTACGAATTTGCTGGCACCGTCCATGGAACCGTAGAACTCGGCCTCCTGGGCCACTTCCATCCGACGCATTTTGGCCTGGTTCTGATCGATCAGGCCGGCGTTCAAGTCGGCGTCGATCGCCATTTGCTTTCCGGGCATCGCATCGAGGGTGAAACGCGCGCTCACCTCGGAAATTCGTCCGGCACCCTTGGTCACCACGACGAAGTTGATGATCATCAAAATCGCGAAGACCACGATACCAACCACGTAGTTACCACCGATCACCACCTCACCGAAGGCCTGGATCACCTTACCGGCGGCGGCATGGCCGTCCTGACCGTGAAGCATCACCACCCGCGTGGAGGCCACGTTCAGCGCCAGCCGCAACAGTGTTGCCACCAGCAGGATGGTCGGGAACACCGCGAAATCCAGCGGTCGCAGGGCGTAGACACAGACCAGCAGCACGACAATCGACAGCGCAATGTTGAAGGTGAAGAACACGTCCAGCAGGAACGGCGGCACCGGCAGCATCATCATGGCCAGCATGACCAGCAGCAACAATGGCACACCCAGATTGCCCCGACTCAGGTCGGCGACGTTTGTGCGGGCACTGTTGATAAACTGAGAGCGATCCACCGGTTTTCCCCGTTACTTTAAAGCAAACTTTTGACGCCCGAAGCAGGCGCAGAGCGGCTACTGCAAGAAGCCTTCCAACTTTTGCCGGGGTTTGAAACAGAGGGGTTTATCGGGGGGATTGTGCTGCCTGTGCCCGCGAAGGCGTCGGCATAGCCAGCGCAAAAAAATCAGGAATCGCGCCGCAGATCCGGTGGAATCGGCAGGTCATCCTTGAGCGGCTCAGGACGCTTGCCCTTGCCGGCGCGGTGCTGGCGGATCTGATAGACGTAGGCCAATACCTGAGCGACCGCCAGATACAACCCACCGGGAATTTCCTGCTCCAGCTCGGTGGAGTAGTAGATCGAACGCGCCAGGGCCGGAGACTCCAGAAGCAACACTTCATTGGCCACGGCGATCTCGCGGATTTTCAAAGCCAGGAAGTCGCTACCCTTGGCCAGCAGCACCGGCGCAGCACCTTTTTCCGCATCGTACTTGAGCGCCACGGCGTAGTGAGTCGGGTTGGTAATCACCACGTCAGCCTCGGGGATGGCTGCCATCATTCGCCGCTGGGACATTTCGCGCTGCAACTGGCGAATCCGCTGCTTGACCTCCGGCTTCCCTTCCTGATCCTTGTGCTCGTCTCGTACTTCCTGCTTGGTCATCAGCAGTTTCTTGTGGCTCTGGTAAAGCTGAACCGGAACATCCACCGCCGCGATCAGGATCAGCCCGCACGCCATCCACAATGTGCTCCAGCCCACCAGTTGAACGCTATGGATGATCGCCTGCTCCAGCGGTTCGTGGGCAATGCGCAGCAAGTCATCGATGTCCGAGCGCAGGACGGACAATGCCACAAACAGAATCAGCAGAAACTTGGCCAGCGCCTTGACCAATTCGATCACAGCCGTGCTGGAGAACATCCGCTTGAGGCCCGCTGCAGGGTTCATCCGGCTGAATTTGGGCGCCAGGCTCTTGCCGGCGAACAACCAGCCCCCCAGGGAAATCGGCCCCAGAAAGGCCGCCAGCAGCAGTGTCAACAATATCGGCTGCGTCGCCAGGATCGCAATCTTTCCCGAATTCAGCAGGTAGTGACCCATTTGCCCCGGATCAAGCAACACCTCCCGCGGCAGCGAAAAATTCAGGCGCATGATTTCCAGCAGATCCTGGGCCAGCCCGCCACCGTAGATCAACAACCCTCCGGCACCGGCCATCATGGTTGCCAGGGTGTTGAGCTCTTTCGAGCGGGCAATCTCGCCCTTGTCCCTGGAGTCCTTTTTGCGTTTCTCCGTGGGGTCTTCTGTTTTGTCCTGACCGCTCTCGCTCTCGGCCATGGCTAGCGCGCCCCTGCCATGTCACGTAACAGCTGCAGGGCCTCGGTGGCCAACGGCTGATACTGATTGAGAATGTCGCCGAGACCCACCCAGAAAATCACCAGCCCCAGCACCAGGGTCAGGGGGAAACCGATGGAGAAAATGTTCAGCTGTGGCGCCGCCCGCGTCATCACGCCGAAGGCGATGTTAACCACCAACAATGCTGTGATAGCCGGCAATACCAGGAGCATTGCCGCGCCCAGCACCCAGCCCAGCTTGTTGGCCAGCTCCCAAAAGTGATTGATCAGCATCGCGCTGCCGACCGGCATGGTGGTGAAGCTCTCCGTGAGCACTTCGAACACCACCAGATGCCCATTCATGCCGAGAAACAGCAGGGTCACGAGCATCGTCAGGAACTGGCCGATTACCGCCGCCGACACACCATTGGTAGGGTCGACCATCGAGGCGAAGCCCATGCCCATCTGAATCGAAATAATCTGCCCGGCGACGACAAACGCCTGGAAAAACAGCTGAAGGGAGAGCCCCATCAATGCGCCGATAATGATCTGTTCGGCGATCAGCAGCAGCGCGCTCAGATCCAGCGCCTGAACCTGAGGCATCGGTGGCAGGCCCGGCACGACAACCACTGTGATTGCCAGGGCGAAATACAATCGCACGCGGGTCGGCACCAGGGTCGTGCCAAAGATCGGCATGGTCATCAGGACGGCGCCGATGCGAAACAGCGGCAATATGAACGAAGCGACCCAGGTACTGATCTGGGTGTCGGTCAGCTGCAGCAGTGACATGGCTTAGCCGATGACCCGAGGAATATTGCCGTACAACTGCAGGATGTATTCCATGAAGGTCTGCACCAGCCACGGACCGGCGACGATCAACGTCACCAGCATCACCAACAGGCGCGGCAGGAAGCTCAGGGTCTGTTCGTTGATCTGGGTGGCGGCCTGGAACATGGCGACCAACAGCCCCACCAGCAAGCTCGGAATCACCAGCACAGCGACCATCATGGTGGTTAGCCAGAGCGCTTCACGAAAGATGTCTACCGCAACTTCCGGCGTCATGGCGAGACACCGCCGAAGCTGCTGGCCAACGTACCGATGATCAATGCCCAACCATCCACCAGCACGAAGAGCATGATCTTGAACGGCAGGGAAATGATCAGTGGCGAGAGCATCATCATACCCATGGCCATCAGCACACTGGCCACGACCAGGTCGATGATCAGGAACGGAATGAAGATCATGAAACCGATCTGGAACGCGGTCTTCAGCTCAGACGTGACGAAGGCCGGCACCAGGATGGTCAGTGGCGCCTGGTCCGGTGTCGCGATGTCGGTGCGTTTGGACAGGCGCATGAACAGCTCAAGATCGCTGCTGCGCGTCTGGGCCAGCATGAAATCCTTGATTGGCACCTGGGCCTTGGCCACAGCATCTTGCGCGGTGAGTTTTTCCGCCAGATAAGGCTGCAAGGCATCCTGGTTAACCCGGTCGAACACCGGTGCCATGATGAACAGCGTCAGGAACAGCGCCATGCCGGTAAGAATCTGGTTGGACGGCGTCTGCTGCAAGCCCAAGGCCTGACGCAGGATCGAGAAGACGATGATGATCCGGGTGAAACTGGTCATCAGCATGACGAACGCCGGAATGAAACTCAGCGCGGTCATGATCAGCAGGATCTGCAGGCTGACCGAGTATTCCTGAGCGCCCTGGGCATTGGTGCCCAGGGTGATCGCCGGGATCGACAACGGATCGGCGGCGATGGCCAGTGGCGCAGCCAGCATCAGGGCCAGCGTCAAGATGATGCGTAGCGCACCCATTACTTCTTATCCTTCTGATCCTTGCCCATCAGCTCCATCAGGCGCTGGGCAAACTCCGGGGTCGCTTTCTCGGTGGCCGGCACCTGCACCGGCTCCTTGAGCACATGCAAGGCGGTGATGGTGCCGGGGCTCAAGCCGAGCAGAATCTGCTCGTTGCCAACCTGCACCAGTATCAAACGGTCACGCGGGCCCAACGCGCGGGAGCCGATCAATTCGATCACCTGCCCCTTGCCGGCCGGCCCAGCCTGCTGCACCCGGCGCAACAGCCAGGCGAGGAAGAAGATCAACCCCAGCACCAGCAGCAAACCGAGCACCAGCTGCGTCAATTGCCCCGCCACACCACTGCTGACAGCAGGTGCCGAGGCAGCAGTCGCCACCGGCTCGGCCGCAAGCACACTGAACGGCAACGCCAGCACAAACCCCAGAACCTTTTTCACTCAGCGCAGCTTCTTGATACGTTCGCTTGGGCTGATCACGTCGGTCAGGCGGATGCCGAACTTCTCGTTGACCACTACCACTTCACCGTGAGCGATGAGCGTGCCGTTGACCAGCACGTCCAACGGTTCACCCGCCAGACGATCAAGCTCGATCACCGAACCCTGGTTGAGTTGCAGCAAGTTGCGGATGTTGATGTCGGTGCTGCCCACTTCCATGGAAATCGACACCGGGATGTCGAGGATCACGTCGAGGTTCGGACCGTCCAGCGTGACCGGATCGTTGTTCTTCGGCACGCTGCCGAACTCTTCCATCGGCAGACGGTTGGACGGCGAGCTCGCGGCGTCGGCGGCCAGCAAGGCGTCGATGTCGTCCTGCCCGGCGTCGCCGGTTTCTTCCAGGGCCGCAGCCCATTCATCGGCCAGCGCCTGGTCGTCCTGGGTATTCATGTCGTTAGCCATCATGTGTCCTCGGCGGGCACCCCTTTCAACGGGCTGCCGTCAGTTAATAGCGAATGGGGAGCAGCGCCGCTTAACGGCGCTCGATCGGCTCGATCACTTGCAACGCGAGGTTGCCTTTATGCGAGCCCATCTTGACCTTGAACGCAGGCACGCCATTGGCGCGCATGATCATTTCTTCCGGCATCTCGACCGGGATAATGTCCCCCGGCTGCATGTGCAGAATGTCGCGCAGGCGCAGCTGGCGACGGGCAACCGTGGCACCGATCGGCACGTCAACGTCCAGCACGTCCTGGCGCAGGGCATTGACCCAGCGCTCGTCCTGATCATCGAGGTCCGACTGGAAGCCGGCGTCGAGCATTTCGCGCACCGGTTCGATCATCGAGTACGGCATGGTCACGTGCAGGTCACCGCCACCGCCATCGAGTTCGATGTGGAACGTCGACACGACAATGGCTTCGCTCGGGCCGACGATGTTGGCCATGGCCGGGTTCACTTCCGAGTTGATGTACTCGAAATTCACTTCCATGATCGCCTGCCAGGCTTCCTTCAAATCGACGAACGCCTGCTCCAGCACCATGCGCACCACACGCAGTTCGGTGGGAGTGAATTCACGCCCTTCGATCTTCGCGTGACGGCCGTCGCCGCCAAAGAAGTTGTCCACCAGTTTGAACACCAGCTTGGCGTCGAGGATGAACAGCGCAGTACCGCGCAGCGGTTTGATCTTGACCAGATTGAGGCTGGTCGGCACGTACAGCGAGTGGACGTATTCGCCGAACTTCATCACCTGCACGCCACCGACCGCAACGTCCGCCGAGCGGCGCAGCATGTTGAACATGCTGATGCGGGTGTAGCGGGCAAAACGCTCGTTGATCATTTCCAGGGTCGGCATGCGTCCGCGGACAATGCGATCCTGACTGGTCAGGTCGTAGCTTTTGACGCTGCCGGGCTCGGCAGCGGTATCGGTCTGTACCAGACCGTCATCGACGCCATGCAAAAGCGCATCGATTTCATCCTGGGACAGCAGGTCCTGCACGGCCATGTCGTGTTCCTACTGCAGTACGAAATTAGTGAAAAGCAACTGTTCGATGACTACTTTGCCGAGCTCTTTCTGCGCCACTTCCTGCACGCTGGCCGTCGCCTTCTGACGCAGCATTTCCTGACCGACCGGCGACGCCAGGGTCGCGAAATCCTGCCCGGAGAACAGCATGACGAGGTTATTGCGGATCACCGGCATGTGGACTTTGAGCGCTTCCAGATCGGCCTGATTGCGACCCTGCATGGTGATACTCACCTGCATGTAGCGCTGACGGCCGTTCTGGTTGTAATTGGCCACGAAGGCCGGCGCCATGGGCTCGAAAATCGCTGGCTGCTTGCCGACCGGGGCAACTTCAGCCGCGGCGGCAGGTTTGCTCTGGGCGCTGTGCATGAAGAACCAGGTCGCTCCCACGGACAAGCCGATCGCCAGCAGCAGGGCCACCACGATCAAAATGATCAGCTTGATTTTGCCTTTGGTTGCGGGGTCTTTTACTGCTGCTTCGCTCTTCGCCATGCCAATAATCCGTCACTATTCGGGTTTTCACAGTCGCACGGCAAGGCAAGAGCAAGTGTTATGCCAGAAGTGTCGGAGGGAGAATGGATAGGACCAAGCGAAATTTTGAAAACACCGCAAACCTAATGTGGGAGCGGGCTTGCTCGCGAACGCGGTGTGACAGCCAGCATCAATGCTGAATGTTCAACCGTATTCGCGAGCAAGCCCGCTCCCACAAGGGTTTTGCGCTGGATCAGGCGTAGTAGTCAACCGCGCTGGAGCCGATGACGCTGGTCGCACTGGCCGCCACTTCGGCAACCGTCGGCGCAAGCTCTTCGTCCATGCCGTCGAGGCGACCGCCGCTGGCGCTGGTGCGTCCGCCCTGACTTTGTTGGGCCTGGTCCTGACCTTGCTGAGAGCCACGGGACTGGTCGGAGACGTTGACGTCAACCTGACCCATCCCCTGTTGCGCGAACATGTCTCGCAAGCGATGCATCTGGCCATCCAGCGCTTCGCGAACGCTTGGGTGCGCACTCATGAAGGTCACCTGGGTCTGCTGGTCCGGGACCATGTTCACCCGAATATCCAGGCGCCCCAGTTCAGCAGGCTGCAACTGGATGTCGGCCGCCTTCAGGTTAGCGCTGGACAGGTACATGACCCGGTTCACCACTTCTTCGGTCCAGCCGCTCTGATGCATGGCAATCGGCTGATTCACCGGCACGGCATTGGCGGTTTTCGGCGTGGCGGCCTGGGTCAGAGCTGCCAGGCGATTGGCGAAATCATCGACGCGGGTATCGCTGGTGGCAGACTTCAAATCCTTGAGGCCGTCATCGATCAACCCACTGAACGCTTTCTCGCCCCCCTGGCTGGTACTGTCCTTGTCTGCCTGCACATCGAGCATGCCCGCCATACCGGCGGCAAAGTTCTGTGCCGAGGTAGGCTCGCCATCAGCCTGGATCTGGGCTGGCGTCGGCGTCGGCGCAGCCTTGGGCTGTGCCTGGCTGGAAGCCGAAATATGGCCGCCCTGCTCCATGGCCATGCGCACAGCCGGGAGAGCATCGAGAGGATCAGCCTCGGGATCGAAATCGCTATCCGCCGCCGTAACAGGAGCCTGCCCCGTCGTCGTCACTGCAGGAGCGACAGCAATCTCCACTGGCGGTTGCTGAGTGGCGACCACAGGGGGCGCCTCCGCAACAGGCGCCGTCACGACGGGTTGCAACTCTGGCAGCAATGAAGGATCGAGGGTCGGATCGACGGGTGCAGTGTCGGCCACCGGCGTTTCGGGGACATCCTCGTTGGCGACCTTGTCGTCGCTCGGCGCCGGTTTATCGACGGGCAAGGATTTGCCGCTATCGGCAACCGTCGGTTCCGGGGCGGCAGACTTGTCGTTGCCGACGCTCTTTTTATCGGGGCTGTCCGGGGATTTATCACGCGCCGGCTTCACCGATCCATCAGGGGCCGCAGAGGGTTTGTTCTGGGCCTGAGTGGCGTAAACCTGAGCGAAGCTGGACGCCTTGTCCCCGGGCTCAGCGGACAGCGCCGGTGTATTGGCGGAGGCGGCTTGAGTCTTGGCCTGCGCGGCGGCCTGAAGAAGAATATTGGGGGTAACGGGCATGAAACGGTCTCCGCTGCACTGGGATCGTAGGTACAGTTGCGGTGATACCTGCAAGGGTTGAGCCAGCTTTTCTCAGGCGGCGTTAAAAGCGCCGGACGGTCGCCTCGGTCGGCGAAGAGCGCTGGCGCTCTGCCTCGTACAACGGCCGGACAATAGCGAACTCGCCGTCGATTTCACCGAGCAGTTTTTCAATGCCTGAAAGGTTTTTATTCTTGGCTCGCTGCTCCAGTTCATGACACAGCTCGGCCAGACGGACGGCCCCCATGTTACTGCTGCTGCCCTTGAAACTATGAGCAGTATTCATAAGCAGCGCTGCATCTTCAGCCTTGTGCAGAAGAACCAAGCGCTCCGCGGAATCGGCGAGAAAAGTATCCAGCAACATCGGATACTCATCCTCCATGACCTCTTGCAACGCGCTCAGCACGTCGCGATCCAGATGTGTGTCAGCCACTTGCTCACTCCTTGATCAAGAATGCGCGGATTATGCCAGAGCCTCCCAGAAAAATTCCACGCGGGCGCTTCGACCTTCGTCGGACCAACTGGCGTTCCGGCTCAGCTGGCGGATCAAACTGACGCCACGTCCCGACAGACGGATGCCATCGACAGGGCGCGCCATCACTCGCTCGACATCAAAACCCTTGCCACTGTCTTCGACCCGAATCGTCAGGCAACCGCCGCCGTCCTTTGGCGCAACCTGCAAATGCACCCGGACATAGCCGTCCTGCAGCTCATCCAGACGCGCATTGCGCTGCTGATAGTAGCGGGTAAAACCCGAAGCATCGCGTTTCAGGCTCGAATCCAGCCCCAGCACGCCGTGCTCCAGCGCATTGGAATACAGCTCCGCGAGCACACTGTAGAGCGCCCCGCTCTGCGCACGCAAACCATGGACCTCCAACAGCAACTGCAAAAGATACGGCAGCGGATTGAAGCGTTTCAGGGTGGCGGCACGGAACTCGAAATTCACCGACCAGTCCAGCGGGCAGGACTGGCCGCTATCGGAATAGACCAAGGGCGGTGGTATCAGCTGCGCCGCTTCGAGCAGGCTGACTTCGACCATGCTGACATCATCGCGGGCCTCGCCGCGAAAATCCTGCAGCGCCTGCTCGATCTCTTCAAAGAGCCGGTCAGGCTGACGGTTGGCCGCAAACACCTGTTGCAACCGCTCGACACCAAACAACTGTTCTTTGGCGTCGCAAGTATCGATAACCCCATCAGACAACAGGAAGACCCGATCTCCGACCGCCATCGGAAACACTTCGGTACGGTCATCGAACGTCTGCGGACTCAGTACGCCGAGCGGTAAATGCCGGGCCGTCAGCGGTGTGCGCTCGCCGCTCGCAATGTTGTGCAGATAACCGTCCGGCATTCCGCCGTTCCAGACTTCCACCGAGCGTCGCTGAAAACTCAGGCATAGCAGCGTTGCACAACAGAACATGTCCACCGGCAGGATGCGCTTGAGCTTGGCGTTCATCTCGCGCAGGGTTTCCGACAGGCCGTAGCCCTTGGCGGTCATGCCGTAGAAGACTTCTGCCAGCGGCATGGCCCCGACGGCGGCCGGCAACCCATGGCCGGTGAAATCGCCGAGCAGCACGTGCATGTCGCCGGCCGGGGTAAATGCCGCCAGCAACAGGTCACCGTTGAATAGCGCATAGGGCGATTGCAGGTAGCGGATATTGGGGGCGTTCAGGCAGCCGGAATGAGCGACCTTATCGAACACGGCCTTGGCCACACGTTGTTCGTTGAGCAGGTAATCGTGATGCCTGGCGATCTGGTCTCGCTGCTCCAGCACGGTGGCCTGCAGCCGCCGCAAGCGGTCCATCGCCTTGATTTTGGCGGCGAGGATCACCTGGTTGTAGGGCTTTGCCAGAAAGTCGTCGCCGCCGGCCTCCAGACAGCGGGCCAGCGCCTCGCTTTCAGTCAGCGAGGTCAGGAAGATAATCGGTACCAGGGTTTCCCCAGCCAGCGCCTTGATCTGCCGTGCAGCCTCGAAACCGTCCATCACCGGCATCATGGCGTCCATCAAGACCAGTTGCGGTCGTTGCTGGCGAAACGCTTCGACTGCTTCGGCACCATTGGCCGCCGTCAATACTTCATGGCCCTGACGGCGGACGATACTCGACAACAGCATGCGATCGGCCGCGCTGTCTTCAGCGATCAGTATCATCAGCGGTTCGAGCGGCATGATCAACTAATGTCGAACAACTTGTCGAAGTTGGAAATGGCGAGGATTTTCTTCACATCGGAACTGCTGTTGACGACGCGAATATCTGAACTGTCGCCACCGGCGTGATCACGCAGCAAGAGCAGCATGCCCAGTGCAGAACTATCGAGATAAGTGGCTTTCTTCAGGTCAACCACAATGGACTCGGGTTTATTGCCGAGCCGCTCGTAGGACTCGCGAAATTCCTGATGCCGACCGAAATCGAATCGTCCCTCGATCGAAATCGTCAGTTTTTTTCCATCCGAAGATACTTCTGTAACGACTGACATTGAACGGCTTCCTTGTCATTGGCGAACGTACGTGTACAAGGTTTAGCACTTGGCGCAGACGGGGGCAAGGTTGGGAGTTGTGGAGTTTTTGAGTACGCCTTCGCGGGCAAGCCCGCTCCCACAGGTTTTGTGTCGTTCACAGAAATTGCGATCGACGCGAAAACTGTGGGAGCGGGCTTGCCCGCGAAGAACGATAACGCGGTTTCACTGACTCAATACGGACTCTCACGCGGCAACCGCTGAGACAATTCGTCCAGCAGCTTCTGCTCGCGCTTGTCTTCCAGCTGCCGCGCCTCGTCGGCGTAGCGCTGGACCAGCTTGCGCAAGCCTTCGACCCGGGCAAACGCCTGCTGCCAGGTGTCCCGCGCCTTGTTCAGATTGTTCTGATGCCACGCCAGGCTTTGCCGCTGCTGATCGATGGCGACGCCCAGTTGCGCAAGAAAGCCCTGATACCCCAGCAACCATTGGCCCGAAACGCCGCTGCTGCCGCGAATGATCCACTGCTCCTGGTAGTCGAGACGAAAAGCCTCGAGGTCGGCGAGCTTGCTTTCAGCCAAGCGAACCTGACCCTGAAAATGGCCCAACCGCTGGACGGCGGTTTTCTCGGCCTTCTCGGCCATATCGACCACCGGCGCCAGACGCCCTGCCCGACTCTGGGCCATGATCGATTAGCCGCCAGCCGCGGGCGCGAAGATCGAACCGAGATAGGATTCGCTTTCGCCCAGGCTGATCTTGTCGTTAAGCCCTTGGCGCAGGTATTTGACCAACTGCGGCTGCAGGGAAATCGCCAGGTCGGTTTCCCGGTCACCGCCGGCGACGTAGGCGCCCACGCTGATCAAGTCCCGACTCTGCTGATAGCGCGACCACAGCTGCTTGAAATACTGCGCACGAGCCATGTGTTCCGGCGACACCACCGACGGCATGACCCGGCTGATGGAGGCTTCGATATCGATGGCCGGGTAGTGCCCCTCTTCGGCCAGACGCCGGGACAGGACGATGTGCCCGTCGAGTACGCCCCGGGCCGCATCGGCGATCGGATCCTGCTGGTCATCACCTTCGGACAGCACGGTGTAGAACGCCGTGATCGAACCACCGCCCTTTTCGGCGTTACCGGCCCTTTCCACCAGTTTCGGCAACTTGGCGAACACCGATGGCGGATAACCCTTGGTCGCCGGCGGTTCGCCGATGGCCAGGGCGATTTCCCGCTGAGCCTGGGCGAAACGGGTCAGCGAGTCCATGAGCAACAGGACGTTCTTGCCCTTGTCGCGGAAATACTCGGCAATCCGCGTGCAATACATCGCGGCGCGCAGGCGCATCAGTGGCGCGTCGTCCGCGGGCGACGCCACGACCACTGAACGCTTGAGGCCCTCTTCACCGAGGATGTGCTCGATGAACTCTTTAACTTCGCGACCCCGTTCACCGATCAGCCCCACGACGATAATGTCGGCCTCGGTGAAGCGGGTCATCATGCCCAGCAGCACACTCTTGCCGACGCCGGTACCGGCGAACAACCCGAGCCGCTGCCCGCGACCGACCGTCAGCAAACCATTGATGGAGCGAATACCCACGTCCAGCGGTTCGCTGATCGGGTGACGCTTGAGCGGGTTGATCGTCGGGCCGTCCATCGGGACCCAGTCTTCCGCCTTCATCCCGCCCTTGCCGTCCAGCGCACGACCGGCGCCATCCAGCACCCGCCCGAGCATGCTCATGCCCATCGGCAAGCGACCGGTGTCGGCCAAAGGCACCACACGGGCACCGGGCGCGATGCCGGCAACGCTGCCGACCGGCATCAGGAAGACTTTGCTGCCGGAGAAACCCATGACTTCGGCTTCGACCTGCACCGGGTGGTAACTGTCGTCGTTGATCACCATGCAGCGACTGCCCATGGCGGCGCGCAAACCTTCAGCCTCGAGGGTCAGGCCGACCATGCGCAGCAAGCGACCTTCAAGGATCGGTGCGCCGGCAAGCTCCGTGGCCTCAGCATAACTGCCCAGGCGCTTGGCGAAGCTGGTGCGATCAAGGCGCATCGGGTTCTTCCGGTTCGGCTGCGACCGCAGGCTTGTCGTCGATCGGCAGATCCAGGCTCAGATCCGGTGCGGCCGGGTGCAAGGCCTGTTCGTGCAACTGATCGAACAGCTTGTCCATGACCCTGGCAATACGGGTTTCGACAGTGGCATCGATGCGACTGTGCTCAGTCTCGACCCGGCAACCGCCAGGCAACAATGCTTCGTCCTCGACGATGCGCCAGGTTTCTTCATGGCGCTCGCGCAGGGCTTTGACCTGTTCGAAATCCTGCGGGTTGATGTACAGCCGCACATTGCCCACGCCCAGCGGCAACAGCTTGAGGGCGTCGCGCATGACGTGTTCGATCTGTGTCGAGTCGATGGCCAGTTCGCGCTGAATCACCTGCCTGGTGATGTGCTGCACGAGGTCGACCAAGGACTTCTCGATTTGCGTGTCCTGCTCGGCGATAGGCTCGAACAGGTTGGCCATCAATTGCTCAAGTGCCGCGACTTTCGGCGCAAGGACTGCCTCGGCTTCCTGGCGAACCTTGAGCGTGGTGCTGTGAAACCCTTCTTTCTCACCCGTCGCGAAGCCTTCGTTGTAGGCCTCCTGGCGAATGCTTTCGAGTTCTTCGAGGGTCAGTGGCTGGACTTCTTCCAGCGGCACTTCTTCCATTTCCGGCGGCTCGGGCTCAGGTTCTGGCTCGGGCTCCGGTACGTGCGGGTCGAAACTGGGCAGCGACCAGACATCGAAACCACCGACGTCCTTGGCACGGATCAGGTCGGTCTGGGACTCATCATGTTTGGACGACATAGTGACCTTAGATCATCTCTTCGCCGCCCTTCCCGCCGAGAACGATTTCTCCGGCTTCGGCCATACGGCGAGCAATGGTGAGGATTTCTTTCTGCGCAGTTTCCACGTCGCTGACACGCACCGGGCCTTTGGCCTCGAGGTCGTCGCGCAACAGTTCGGCCGCCCGCTTGGACATGTTCTTGAAGATCTTTTCCTTGACGCCTTCGTCCGAGCCCTTGAGCGCCAGAACCAGCACATCGGAGGACACTTCGCGCAGCAACGCCTGAATGCCCCGGTCGTCGACATCGGACAGGTTGTTGAACACGAACATGAGGTCTTCGATCTGACCGGACAGGTCTTCGTCGACTTCGCGGATCGAGTCCATCAACTGGCCTTCGATCGAGCTGTCGAGGAAGTTCATGATGTCGGCCGCACGCTTGATGCCACCCAGGGTGGTGCGCGAGGCATTCGAGTTGCCGGAGAACTGCTTCTCGAGAATCTGGTTGAGCTCTTTCAGAGCCGCTGGCTGCACGGTGTTCAGCGAGGAGACCCGCAGAATGATGTCCAGACGCACCTTGTGGTCGAAGTTGCCCAGCACTTCGCCGGCCTGATCAGGATCGAGATAGGCCACGACGATCGCCTGGATCTGCGGGTGTTCGTAACGGATCACGTCGGCGACGGCACGCGGCTCCATCCACTTCAGGCTGTCGAGGCCACTGGTGTTGCCGCCCAGCAGGATCCGGTCGATCAGGCCGTTGGCCTTGTCTTCGCCCAGGGCCTGCGTGAGCATTTTGCGCACGTAGTCGTCGGAGCCGACACCCAGGCTGGTCTGGTCACCGACGATGTCGACGAACTCGCTCATCACCTGTTCGACCTGCTCGCGGTGCACATTACCCATCTGCGCCATGGCCACACCCACACGCTGGACCTCTTTGGGCCCCATGTGGCGCAGCACTTGCGCGGCATCGGTAGAACCCAGGGACAGCAGCAGAATCGCGGCTTTGTCGACCCGGGACAGTTTGGCGGCAACGGCTCGGTTATCACTCATCTGCGTTAATCCACTCTTTCACGACCTGGGCCACGCGACCCGGGTCTTCTGCCACCAGACTCTTGATTGCATTCAACTGAGCGTCATAGCCTTCGCTCGGGCTCGGCAGCAGGATGCTGGTCGGGCCGCCGAGGCTGACGCGGTCGTTGGCCAGTTCGCCGTCCAGGCCGCCCATGCCACCGAGCTCCACGTCGCTGCCCAGGCCCAGCTGTTTGCCTTTGCCGCCATTGGTGATGTTGTTGAGCACCGGACGCAGAACACCGAACACCAGTATCAGGATGAACAAGACACCCAGCACTTGTTTGACGATGTCCCAGAACCATGGCTGGGAGTAGAACGGAATATCGGCAATCACTTCACCGCGCTCGGCGGAGAACGGCATATTGATCACGCTGACACTGTCGCCACGGCTGGCGTCGAAACCGACGGCGTCCTGTACCAGACGGGTGAAGCGCGCGAGTTCATCGGCGCTCCACGGTGCACGGGTGGTTTCACCGTTGGCTGCGTTGATCTTGACCTGATCGTCCACCACCACCGACACCGACAGGCGATTCAACCGGCCCTGCTGTTGCTTGGTGTGACTGATGGAACGGTCGAGTTCGAAGTTCTTGGTGGATTGTTGACGCTTGTCCGCCGGGTACGGTGCCAGCATCGGCTGGCCGGTGGCCGGGTCCATGATTTGCTGGCCATTGGCGTCCAGTAGCGGCTGGCCTGGCTGTACCATCCCGGCCTGTGCGGTGGCGCCACCGGTGGTTTGCGGCGCCGAAGCAGGCGACGGCGGCTGGTTGCTCAGCGCACCCGGAACACCTTGCGGGCCGTTGCTGGCGGTACGTTGTTCGTTGACCGACTGCTCGCTACGCAGCGCCGGCTGGTCCGGATTGAACTGTTCGGAGGTCGACTCGACGGCACTGAAGTCCACGTCGGCGGAGACTTCGGCTTTGTAGCGGTCGTTGCCCAACACCGGTTGCAGAATGTTGTGCACACGCTGGGTGAGCATGCTTTCCATGCGACGGCTGTAATCGAATTGCTTGCCGGCCATGGTCAGTTCGGAATTTTCCGCCTGATCCGAAAGCAGATTGCCCTTCTGGTCGACGACGGTGATCTGCGACTTGCTGAGTTCAGGAACGCTGGTCGCGACCAGGTTGATGATCGCCAGCACCTGACCCGGCTCCAGCGAGCGGCCGGAATACAGCTCGATCAGCACCGAAGCGCTTGGCTTGCGCTCGTCGCGCACGAATACCGAACTCTTCGGAATCGCCAGGTGCACGCGGGCACCCTTGACGTTGTTCAGGCTGGAAATGGTCCGGGCCAGTTCGCCTTCGAGGCCGCGACGATAACGGGTCGCTTCCATGAACTGGCTGGTGCCGAGGCCCTGGTCCTTGTCGAGGATCTCGAAACCGATGTTGCCATCGCTGGGAGTGACACCAGCGCCCGCGAGCTTGAGTCGCGCACGGGACAGGTCATCGGCCTTGACCAGCAAGGCACCGGAATTCGGTTCAACGGTGTAGGGAATGTCAGCGGCAGCCAGGGTATCCATGACTTGCTTGGCGTCCATACCGGCAAGGCTGCCGTACAGAGGCCGGTAGTCCGGCTGCTGGGACCACAACACCACGGCGAAGCCAATGGCCACGCTCGCTGCCAGGCCGACCAACAGGCCCACCTGACGCAACATGGTCATTTCGGAGAGGTTTTCCAGGAAGGACAAGCCGAACAGCGGCGGTTTGCCGTCTATCGGTGTGGCCTTGGCCGGAACATTATCGGCGACTGCTTCTGCCATGACTCAATCTCGTCCTTAAACCGGCATCTGCATGATGTCTTGGTAAGCCTGAACCAGCTTGTTACGCACTTGGGTCAACGCCTGGAAAGACACGCTCGCCTTCTGCGAGGAAATCATCACATCGGTCAGGTCCACGCCGCTTTTGCCGATCTCGAAGGCATTGGCCAACTGGCTGGACGCCTGCTGTGTGTCGTTCACTTTATTGACGGCCTGACCGAGCATGTCGGAAAAGCTGCTGCCATTCAGTTCAGGGACGGCGGCAGTCGATTTAGGCGCAGACATGGCATCCATTTGCATGGAACGCATATCCAGCATCAATCGATTAAATTCAATACCTTGGCTCATGGTCTACTCTCATTGACGACCCGCAATTTTTTGACACTCACTCGGCGGGTAGTGAGGTGTAGCAACAAGGGTGCCAGCTCCGTGGCAGCTCTGAACAAAAGCAAATCCTCTGCTTTCACAAACTGCAGGAGCGAGCCTGCTCGCGATGGACTCAAGGCCGCCGCGCTTATCCTGCCGCCCCGCGACATCGTTCACGACCATCGTTACAAAACAAGATCAGGTGGCGAACAAATAAGCTTCCACATCCATTCCGGCATCACGCATTTGCGCCAGCTTGTAGCGCAGCGTCCGCGGACTGATACCCAAACGCTCGGCCGCTTCTTTGCGGCGCCCACGCTCAGAGCGCAGGGTGTCGATAATCATCTGGAATTCGCGACGACGCAGATCGTCCCCCAGCGCCCCAGCCGATTCGGCCTCGACCTCCATCGACCGCACCGGCACCGACGCCAATGTCGGCAACGGCGCACAGGCAACCGGCCCAGCGAGACAGAAATCCTGAGGCTGGATCAAACCGCCCTGCTGCAGAATCAAGGCACGCTGAATCGCATTGTCCAGCTCTCGTACGTTGCCCGGCCATGGATAGCCGATCAGGCACGCCTGAGCCTCGGGCGACAGTCTCGCCGCGGCATGCTTCATTTTATTGACGTGTTTGGCCAACAGGCGTTCGGCCAGCGGCAGGATATCGGCGGTACGCTCGCGCAATGGACGCCAGGCCAGTGGAAATACCGACAGGCGATAGTAGAGGTCTTCACGAAAACGGCCCGCCGCCACTTCACCCGCCAGGTCACGGTTGGTGGTCGCGACAACACGAATGTCCAGCGTAATGGGCTTGCGTGCCCCCACCCGCTCGACCTCACGCTCCTGCAACACCCGCAGCAACTTGGCCTGAAGGCCCAGAGGCATTTCGGAAATCTCGTCCAGCAGGATGGTGCCGCCGTCGGCCTGCTCGAACTTGCCGGCCTGCGCCGCGATGGCGCCGGTGAACGAGCCCTTCTCGTGACCGAACAGCGTCGCTTCGAGCATGTTGTCGGGAATCGCCGCGCAGTTGATCGCAATGAACGGCTGACTGGCGCGATGCGAGTGCTGATGGATGTAGCGCGCCAGCACCTCTTTACCGGTCCCGGACTCGCCGGAGATCAATACGGTGGAATCGCTGCGCGCTACCCGCGCAGCCAATTCGAGCAATTGCGCACTGGCCGGCTCGTACGCAACAGGCCCTTCGCTGTCGGGAGCGCCCAGACTGCCCAGCGCATGACGCGCCACCAGATCCAGCAACGCCTTGGGCTCGAACGGCTTGACCAGATAATCCACCGCGCCCTGACGCATCGCATCGACCGCACGCTCCACGGCACCGTGGGCCGTCATCAGCAAGACGGGCAATTGTGGCTGACGAGCCCGCAACAAGCCGAGCAGTTGATGGCCGTCCATGCCCGGCATATTGACGTCGCTGAGCACCAGATTGAAGGTCTCGGCACCGACAGCCTCGAGCGCCTCTTCCGCCGAACCGACAGCCTTGTAGTCGTGTCCCGCGAGCATCAGCGTATCCGCCAGTGCCTCGCGCAACGCGCGGTCATCCTCGACCAGTAAAACCTTGATTGCCATGCCCTTCACTCCGCTCTCTGAGCGCTACGCTTCTCATCAGAAAAAAGCGGCAGAATCACCTGCGCGCAAGTGCCGCGCCCCAGCCGCGAGCGCAGCTGCAATTCTCCCTGATGAGCACGCGCAACGGCCTTGACCACGGTCAGACCGAGGCCTGTTCCAGTGGTTTTGGTGGTAAAGAACGGCTCGCCGAGACGCGCCAGCACTTTCGCATCGATACCGCTTCCGCTGTCGCTGACCGAAACCCGCAGGGTGTTGTCACGACTGTAGAGATGCACTTTCAAACGGACGTCACCGGCGCTCGCCTGGATGGCGTTCTCGATCAGGTTCAGGATCGCTCCGACCAAGGTGTCGCGATTGCACAGCAACTCTCCCGCGTGGCTGTCGCACTGCCAGCGAATCGGCAGGTCCTGTACGTGGGTCAATGCGGCCGATTGCAAGGACTGCATGAGCATCTTTGGCGTGACGCGATCGGTCAACGGCAGCTCGCCACGCGCGAACACCAGCATGTCACGCACTTGATGCTCCAGCTCGTGCAGACGCTCTTTCAGGCGGCCGGCGAAACGCTGCTGCGTGGCGACCGGCAATTCTTGCTCGGCCAGATGACTGGCGTAGAGCAATGCAGCGGACAAAGGCGTGCGGATTTGATGAGCCAGCGATGCAACCATGCGACCGAGTGACGACAGGCGTTCGTGGCGGGCCAGTTGATCTTGCAGGTGTCGGGTTTCGGTCAGGTCGTTGAGCAATACCAACTGGCCAGGTTCGGCATCCAGCGAGCGAGTGGCGATCGACAGGCGCCGACCGTCCTTGAGAGAGATTTCATGACCATCGTCTTCACGCGGCGCAAAGCAACGGGCAATGACATGGCGCCACAGCTCGCCTTCGAGAGGCAGACCGAGCAGCTCGCAGGCAGCGGGGTTGGCTTCGCGCACGATGCCCAGGGCATCAATGACAATGACGCCACCCGGCAACAGATCGAGGAGGTTTTGCAGGCGATTGGCCAGGCGTTCTTTTTCCGCCAGTTCCTGCATGCGCTGAGCGCTGACCACCGCCAGCTCACCCTTGAGTTCGGTGACCCGCGCTTCGAGCATGCTGTAGGAGTCGGTCAACTGGCTCGACATCTGATTGAACAGCGCGAACGCCTGCTCGAGGCCAAGCCGGCTTGCCTGCTCTACGGACGACGGGTGCCCCGAAGCGTCAGGGACAGGAGACATCTGGGCGGCGTGGGGCATCGTGCTCTCTCGCGTGGCTGACCGTCAGTTAAACGGAACGTTGCGAGGGATGTAGCAATACCCGTGCCTAAAAAAAACCGCCTATAAATGAAGGACTTGAAAAACAGGCGTCAATCATCCGCCTGTTCATCACCGTCGCGACGACTCATGCCGTACTTGCGCATCTTCTCCACCAGCGTGGTGCGGCGAATCCGCAGGCGCTCGGCGGCGCGCGCCACAATGCCGTTGGCATCATCCAGCGCCTGCTGGATCAGCCCTTGCTCCAGACCACCGAGGTAGTCTTTCAGGTCCAGGCCTTCCGGCGGCAGCATGGCGTTGGCGGTAAAGTCCGGCGTATGGCCATTGATGGCCACGCGCTCTTCCAGATCGCTACGCAGGCTGTCGACCAACTGCTCGTCTTCGTCATCGACATAGCGGAATTTCTTCGGCAGCTCGACGACCCCAATCACCCCGTACGGATGCATGATCGCCATGCGCTCCACCAGGTTCGCCAGCTCGCGAACGTTGCCCGGCCAGCCGTGACGGCACAGCGACATGATCGCTGCGGAGTTGAAACGGATCGAGCCGCGCTTCTCGTGCTCCATGCGCGAGATCAATTCGTTCATCAGCAACGGAATGTCTTCGACGCGCTCGCGCAGCGGCGCCATCTCGATCGGGAACACGTTCAGGCGGTAGTACAAGTCTTCGCGGAAAGTGCCGATCTCGATCATGCTTTCGAGATTCTTGTGGGTCGCCGCGATGATGCGCACATCGACGCTCTGGGTCTTGTTGCTGCCTACGCGCTCGAAGGTGCGCTCCTGCAACACGCGCAGCAACTTGACCTGCATTGGCAGCGGCATGTCGCCGATTTCATCGAGGAACAGCGTGCCGCCGTTGGCGAGTTCAAAACGCCCGGCGCGGCTGGTGATTGCCCCGGTGAAGGCACCCTTCTCGTGACCGAACAGTTCGCTTTCCAGCAACTCGGCAGGGATCGCCCCGCAGTTGACCGGCACGAACGGCGCATCACGACGCTTGGAGTGATAGTGCAGGTTACGCGCAACCACTTCCTTGCCGGTGCCGGACTCGCCGAGAATCAGCACGCTGGCGTCGGTGTCGGCGACTTGCTGCATCATCTGACGGACGTGTTGAATCGCCCGACTGGTGCCGACAAGACTGCGGAAAAGATTGGGTTCACGGTGACGACCGCGCTCGCGAGCCTGGTCATACATCTCGCGATAGACCTGGGCACGGTGCAGCGAATCGAGCAGCTTGCTGTAGCTGGGTGGCATCTCGAGGGTCGAAAGCACTCGACGACGCTGGTCTTCTGGCAAGTCAACGGAAGAATTATCGCCCATTAACAAAACCGGAAGGAACTCATCCCAGGTAGAGAGTGTCTTTAACAAGCCCGGAAGTGCGCCAGGAGCATTGACCGTCCCGATGAGGACACAGATCACTTCACGACTTGATGACAAAGAGCCGACAGCCTGCTGCCAGTCATGGCTACCGCAGGGTAAATTTTCTTCGCCAAGAAAATTTAGAATCACCGCCAAATCGCGGCGGCGGACGCTATCGTCATCAATCAGCAGAATTTTGGTTTCACGCCACATGCAATAGCAACTTCCCTAGTCAACTCAATGCCCGAAATGAGGGGGCAAGCTAGACGCTTGCAGACACGTTATGCCTGTAGACGCCTGAAATCTGCAACCAGCCACTAGTTAAGTCAAAAAACCGTGCACAGTCAAATTTATGGCGCACCCGGTCTGTATTAACTGAGGATTAATTAACCAAACAGATGGTAAACCTTTGCTGCGTTCTGTGCTTGATGGATCTGCGACATCTCATCGACTATTGCCTGCCTCTCCCCCGTCGCCGCCTCTAAAAGCTGCTTATAGACCCCCAGCAACTCCTCAAGGTTGTCGCGCAACGCGGCCTCGTCCACCGAAGTTTCACTCAAGACGTCTTCCATGCAGGAACGGCAAGCCAGGTCCAATTCACCAATGGCTTCCCAGTTTCGCTCGGCCAGGGCACCGACCAGGCCTTCACGGGTTTCTTCGATTCGCTGCAAAACAAGACTCATGGTGATCTCCTTAAAACTGCGGACCCGGCGCAGCGATAGCA
>Ga0255334_1000618_pt1 | contig 25043 bp, 17 predicted proteins | sample EtOH5_35cm_T3_12_FD_202080 | JGI IMG/M metagenome (GOLD analysis project Ga0255334, IMG submission 202080) | Sandy soil microbial communities from University of British Columbia, Vancouver, Canada - EtOH5_35cm_T3_129 | ecosystem: Engineered > Artificial ecosystem > Sand microcosm > Unclassified ... | reverse complement strand
CCATGACGAGCTTTAAGTCCGCGCAGCTCATCGCAAACTCGAAAGACGCTGACAAAGTCATCTTTCTGATGGACAGAATCGAGCTTGGGACACAATCCCTGAAGGAATACCGTGGTTTTGCCGAAGACAACGATGATGTTCAAGCAACAGAGAACACCCAAGTATTGATAGCCAAACTGAAAAGCACAAATCCCGCCGACACGCTTATTGTTACGTCCATTCAGAAGATGAGCAACATCAAGGAAGATAGCGGGATGAACGCCGCAGACATCAAGAAGATGACCAATAAGCGCATCGTTTTCATCGTAGACGAAGCGCATCGTTCCACTTTTGGGGATATGCTCATCACGGTCAAAAACACTTTTCCCGGCGCAATTTTCTTTGGCTTTACTGGCACCCCGATTCATGAGGAAAATCAAAAACACGGGAATACGACATCCACGGTGTTTGGTGATGAGCTGCACAGGTATAGTATCGCTGACGGAATCCGGGACAAGAATGTACTCGGTTTTGACCCTTATAAAGTATTGACACACAATAATAGGGATGTAAGGAAAGCTGTTGCGCTTCACGAAGCAAAAGCGGCTTACGAGGCAGAGGCAATCGCCGACCCGATAAAGAGCAAGGTCTATTACAAGTTCATGGATTCCTCCAAGGTCAAAATGGCGGGAAGCCTTGACGCGACCGGTAAAAACGTCAAAGGAATAGAGGACTATCTTCCGAAAAACCAATATACCCGCGACGAACACCAAAACGAGGTTGTGCAGGACATTCTGAAAACCTGGATGGAACTCTCCCATGCCGGAAAGTTTCATGCTCTTTTCGCAACGCACAGTATTTCGGAGGCAATCACATACTACCGGCTCATCAAGGAGGCAAAGCCGGCGCTCAAAATCACGGCCCTGTTTGACCCGAATATTGATAATACGGGTGGAATAGCCTTCAAAGAGGATGGTCTTGTTGAAATCATCACCGACTACAATACCCGCTATAGCCAAAACTTTGAGATTTCCACCCATGACAAGTTCAAGAAGGATATCGCGGCGCGGTTAGCTCATAAAGAACCGTACAGACTGATAGAGCGGACGCCCGAACAGCAAATCGACCTGCTGATTGTCGTTGACCAAATGCTCACAGGCTTTGATTCAAAATGGATTAACACGCTGTACATGGATAAAATTCTTGAATACCAGAATATTATTCAAGCCTTTTCCCGCACAAATCGCCTGTTCGGATACGAAAAGCCGTTTGGGACGATTCGATATTATCGTAAACCGAACACGATGGAGCGAAACATAGAGGAAGCTATAAAGCTCTATTCCGGCGATAAGCCCATCGGCTTGTTCGTGCAAAGGCTTGAAGAAAACCTCAGTGCAATGAATGATCGGTTTGGCGAAATCAAAAATGTCTTTGAGGACGCAGGAGTATCTGACTTTACGAAAAACCCGGACGACAAAACAGCTTGCGGAAAATTCGCTGCTCTTTTCAGAAAACTGAATGAACACCTTGAAGCCGCCAAAATACAGGGCTTTAAGTGGGAGAAGCAAGCGTACCCGTTTCAGCACAAGTCGGGGACCAAGAAAATTGTTGTGACAATGGTCTTTGATGAAAATACATATCTCATTCTTGCGTTGCGCTACAAAGAGCTATTCTCCGGCGACGGTGACGGGGGCGGCGGTGATGTTCCATTTGAGATTGACGGCCATCTGACCGAAATCGACACAGGGAAAATCAATGCTGACTATATGAACTCGCGGTTTGATAAGTATTTGAAGTTAGTAAATGTTGACCCGAAACCATTAAAGCAACTTATCGACCAAGCGTTGGATGACCTGCATAAGACGTTCGCGTCGCTAACCCAGGAGGAACAGAAGTATGCGGGTATCTTCCTTCGTGATATTGAACGGGGCGATGCGATTGTGGAGGCTGGAAAGACCCTTCGCGATTACATCACTGAGTATCAAGCAAAAGCAAAAGACGACCAGATTCACCGCATGGCCGACGTTTTTGGGATGGATGAAGCAAAATTGCGAGAGTTGATGAACCTTAAATTGACTGATGGAAATATCAACGAATTCGGACGTTTTGACGGCTTGAAAGCTACCCTTGACAAGGCAAAAGCCCGTGCCTATTTTGAGCATCGACAAAGCGCAAGCCTATCGCCGCCGAAGGTAAATATACTGATGGATAAACTACTGCGGCAGTTTTTGCTTGAAGGTGGGTTTGATGTGGAATAACGCAATCTAAAATCGAATGATAACGGCGAGTTGAAGATGTGTTTCTTCAGCTCGTTTGTTTTTATTTGGGAATTGTGGAATCTATCGAAGATAATCAGGCGAGAATATATTTGGGGTCTAATAATATGACAAGGAGGAGAAGCGAAGATGAATCAAAAAGAAACGCCAGAACTGTTCAGACAATACTATGCACGCTGGATAAAGGTCTACAAGGAGGGCGCGATTCGGAAAGTCACCATGCAGAAGTATCTCATGACCCAGTTATGGCTTGAGAAACTAGCGCCTGACCTTCTGACTTGCGATATGACGAGGACAAACTACCAACAGCTTCTTAACGACTACGCCGAAAGTCACGAGCGGCAGACAACGATGGATTTCCATCATCAGCTCAAAGGCGCCATCCTGGACGCGGTTGACGAGGGACTGATTGACCGCGACCCGACGCGGAAGGCGATAATCAAGGGGAAGTCTCCACGCGAGAAGAAACCCAAGTACCTGAATCAATTCGAGTTGCATACGCTCTTGTCGGACTTGGAGTTGAAGCCAGAGGTTAGTTGGGAGTGGTTGATCTTACTGGTCGCAAAGACGGGTATGCGGTTTTCGGAAGCATTGGCACTGACGCCAAAGGATTTTGACTTCACCCACCAATCTTTGTCCATAAGTAAAACGTGGGACTACAAGGGCGACGGAGGGTTTCTCCCTACCAAGAATCAATCCTCGGTGCGGAAAATCCAGATTGACTGGCAAACCTACACATCATTCACGAACTGGAGAATCAGGATGTCGAGCTGGTGATGAGGTCTGTGTCAGGTTTAATCTGAAACCTGAGTTTCTTGACTTTTCGACAGCACCTGCGGCACAATGGGCATAGAATGCTCGAAGGAAGGGATGCCGCATGGCCCAGAAGCAGCAGGCACAGGACATGTTGGATATCATGGCGCGGAGCGGCTGGAGAATCACCGATCAGCGCCGGACGCTGGCGCGGATTTTCTCCGATACGCCCGGATATCTGACTCCGAAGGAAGTCTACGATCAGATGCGCAACACCTATCCCGGCGTCAGCTTCGATACGGTCTATCGAAACCTGCGCATGTTGAGCGAGGTGGGTGTGCTGGAGCAGGTGTATTTTCAGGAAGGCGGGTTGAAATTCAAGGCTAGCTGCCTTCACCGCCATCACCATCATTTGATCTGCGTCAATTGCGAGAAGACGCTCACGTTCGATTATTGCCCGATGGATCAGCAGCTCAAGCTGCCGGGCAACTTTCAAATCATCAATCACCGCTTCGAAATTTACGGAATATGCGAGGAATGCCGCCAGCAGGTCGATGCGAAAGAGAGTGAAGCCGAGAGCTCCGGCTGGGAATTTCATGAATCGGGAAAACCGCAGGGCAGTTGATCGGGTTGCGATCAAGCCCGCGGTTTTTTTTGCGTTTGCGCTGAAACTTGGGACGCCGCTGCGACGTCTTTTTTTATGAGCAGCATTCGAATAAGGAGGGCGCCCCATGAATACCCATATGCCGTAACCCATTGCACAACAAACAGGAATAAGCTGTCCCGGGAACGGAAAGCGGAATTGATGCTTTTTCGAATTGTCGAATAATGTCGAATTATCATGCAAACGAATACCTTGAACCAGAGAGAAAAGGAGAGCGACCCGTGCACCATGAGCAACCCATTCCAATATGTTCCGATCTCGGCCCGATCCCGGCAAATTCCTCCCCTCCGACGGGGAGGCGAAGACATTCCAAGCAAACCAAGCAAACCGGAGACGCATTCCGCTTCCCTCCGCTATATGGGCGGTCTGGATGGGCTCCGGGCAATCGCGGTGCTTGCCGTCATCCTCTATCACCTGAACGGGAGATGGGCTCCCGGCGGCTTGCTCGGAGTGGGGATCTTCTTCGTCCTCTCCGGCTACTTGATCACCGATATCCTCGTCTCCGGCTGGAAAAAGACGGGGACCATCGGGCTCGGGTCCTTCTGGCTGCGCCGGGCCCGCAGGCTGTTCCCCGCCATGCTCACGGTCGTGACGGCCGTGCTCGCCTGGACCGCCATCACCGGCGTCTCCATCCCCTCGCTCTCCGGAGACGCGCTTGCTTCGCTCTTCTATGTCAATAACTGGCGGCTTATTTTCCATAAGGTATCCTACTTCGAAAGCTTCGGGACCCCCTCCCCCCTCGGTCATCTCTGGTCGCTTGCCGTGGAAGAGCAGTTCTACGTGTTCTGGCCGCTGATCCTTGCCCTGGCGCTGCGGATCTCGCCCAAGAGAGGGCGGTTGATTGGGCTGACACTGGCGTTGGCCCTGCTGTCGGCCCTCTCGATGAAGCTGCTGTTCGTGCCGGGTATGGACCCGAGCCGTGTGTATTACGGAACGGATACGCGGGCATTCGGCCTGCTGATCGGCGCCGCCCTCGCCCTCATCCGTCCGAGCGGCGGTCTCGCCACGCGAGGCATCCGCCTGCCGGGCAGGCTTTTGCTGGATGCCGCAGGCTGCTCCGCCCTGGCCGCGATCGTCTGGATGATCTTCCACACCGATGAGTACAGCGCCGCCCTGTATCCCGGAGGCCTCCTGCTGCTGTCCGTCCTCGCGGCCGTGCTAATCGCGGTGCTCGCCCATCCGGCCAGCCGGCTCGGCTCGCTGCTTGGCGCCCGGCCGCTCCGGTGGCTCGGCAAGCGGGCCTACGGCATCTACCTGTGGCATTACCCGATCATTGTCCTGACGACTGCGGCCGTGAACACGGAGGGGCCGGCGCTGACGCGCAGCGCGCTGCAAGTTGCCGCAACCCTGATCCTGGCGGCCTTGTCGTTCAAATACTTAGAGGAGCCCATCCGCCGCGGCGCGCTTCCGCGCTGGTGGAGGAGCCTCTCCAACCGGACCGGCAGGAAGCTCGCGCTCCGGCAGGCCGGCTATCTGTTCCTCGGGATCGCCTTGTTCTTCGGCGGCGCTTCCCAGCTGTTCCCCGGCGCCCAGGCGAGCGGGATGAATGCCGGCGCGAGCGCAGGCAGAGCAGCGGTGCCTTCCTCGCCGCCGGATTCGGGAGCGGGGAATCGGACATCCGCGCCGTCTCCGGCGGTTACGCCCGCGGCATCTCCGTCGGCGGCCCTCGACGGACATTCCGGATACGAGGACGGCGGCTCCAAGCCCGGTTCGCCGCGGCAGACTCCTCCTTCGGCGAAGACCCCCGCGGCGGAGCCGGACGGCCACAGCAAGCCCTCTCCGAGCGCTGCCGGTACGGCGTCTCCGGCTGCCGGCCAAGGCAAGGGCAAAGCTTCGGAAGCCGTCCCGTCTGCCAGTCCGGCGCTGTCGTCGCCGACAGCACCCGCCGGCAACGCCAAGCCTCCCGGGCATTCGGGAAAGGAAGGGAAGGGCACGACCGCCATCGGCGATTCGGTGCTGCTGGATGCCGAGCCGTATTATCGCAAGCTGGTTCCGAAGATTGCCGTGAACGGCAAGATCGGCAGGCAGCTGTGGGACGCGCAAGGGATCGTCGACAGCCTGAAGGCGTCCGGCGAGCTGGGGAACCGGGTGATCTTCAACCTGGGCACCAATGGAGCCTTCAGCGAGAAGCAGCTGCAAGCGCTGCTCGATTCCTTGAAGGAGGCGGATCAGGTCATCTTCGTGAACGTAAGGGTCCCCCGCCCCTGGGAAACGAATGTGAATTCCATGCTCGCCCGTGTCGTCAAAGAGTATCCCAATGCCGAGCTGATCGATTGGTACGGCGCGAGCGCCGGTCACGACGAGTATTTTGCACCGGACGGAGTTCATCTCAATCCCGCCGGAGCCGAGGCGTATGCCAGGCTGGTGGTCGATGATTTTGCCGCAGGCAAATAGGGAGCGCAGGACAACCAAAGTGAATCTGCGCTGCAACTTATTCGGGAGCTTCCGCCGCGAGCGGGAGCTCCTTGCTTGCGATTGCCATGAAATCCGGCATTTCCATCTGTCGGAAAAAGGAAATCTTTGATAGAATCAAAGGATGCGCCGAGCCTGGCGAAACGGGTCAAATCGGAGCAAAGAGGAGCAATCCCGCCATGAAGCCTTTTCACAAGGTCTACCTGGAAGTCACCAGCGTCTGCAATCTGTCCTGCTCCTTCTGTCCGCCGACGGAGCGCCGCGCCGAGTTCGTGGACCCGGATGAATTCCGGCGGCGGCTGCGGGAGGTAAGGCCGTTCACCTCGCTGGTGGCCTTGCATGTGAAGGGCGAGCCGCTGCTTCATCCGCGGATCGGCCAGTTGCTCGACGCCTGCGCGGAGGAAAGCTTGCAGGCCGTTATCACGACCAACGGCACCTTGCTCTCCAAAGCGCGGGACAAGCTGCTCGGCAAGCCGGCCCTGCGGCAGATCAACCTGTCGCTGCACAGCTTCGAAGGAGGCGGTCCCGACCGGTTGGACCTCTATCTGAGCCCCATGCTGGCTTTTGCCAGGGAAGCGGCGGCGGCCGGCATCGCGATCTCATTTCGCCTTTGGAACGGAGATGCATCGTCTGCGGGCGGGGCGAGCTGGGATCACAGCCGGCTCCTGCTGGACAAGCTGTCCGCGCACTATCCCGAGGCCGGCGACCTCGCGCGGCCGCTCGCGCCGGGCAGCGGGATCAAGCTGGCGGAGCGGATTTACCTCAACCGCGATCTCGTCTTTGCCTGGCCGCGCCTGGATGCGCCTGAGGACGACGGCTCGGGCTTCTGCCACGGGCTCCGTACCCATGCCGCCGTCTTGGCGGATGGAACCGTCGTCCCGTGCTGCCTGGACGGGGAGGGAACGATCCGGCTGGGGAACCTGCATGACGCCTCGTTCGCAGATATCCTGGCGTCGGAGCGCGCCGTGCGGTTGAAAGACGGCTTTTCCGAGCACAAGGCGGTCGAGGAGCTGTGCCGGAAATGCGGCTTCCGGAAAAAGTTTGGATGAAAGCAAGAAGCTGCCAAAGCTTTTCGAAACATGTCGTGCGGTTTTCCGTATCATCAACAGGGACTTTATAAGTTGAACTTAAAAACCGGCGATCTCAAGGGGAAGCAACGGGGGAAAATTTGCAAGTGGAGGAGGTTGGAACAATGGACGATGGCCTTGCTGTCGTTTTGTACCAAAAGCTGGAGACAGGCGAGCTCTTTCTTCTGGAGGAGAGGAGCTGGAGCACGAACATGATCGCGGCTCTGGACCATATCAACTACCTCATCGTGGACGGACGCGAATTTGAAACGGTCGAAGGGCGCCTGAATGTGGACGAGGGCAAGCTGGAGCTGTTGGTCGTGGCTGTCAAGCATGAATAGGGAAAGCAGGGGGGAATGAAAATGAACGGGCAAGACAAACCGGCGCGGCCGGAGGGGACGCCGCTCGCTGCGACCTTACAGGCGCGCGCGGAGGAGAATCTCGCGCCGTCCTGCGCCGTATCGCCGGCGCAGGCGGGCGGCAGCGAGGGAAAGCCGCTGAAGGTGCTGTCAACAACGCTTGGGATCGCGCTGTTTGCGAACGCCTTCCTCGGGGCCGGGGCCGCCGTCGCGGAAGCGAATAACGGGACGGGTGGTACAGGTGGAACGGGCGGTACGGGGACGGATGAACCCAAGCTCGCATCCTGGTCGACCGAGGAGGTCAAGGCTTACTTCGACAAGAACGCGGACTGGAGCCTGCCGCTCGACAAGACGGATGGGAAGCAGGGAAGCGGCGGCAGCTCGGCCGGTACGGGAACGGGGTCAAGCGGAGGCACGGGCGGAGGAACGACGGTCATCAACAATTACGGAGGCTATGGCTATCATTCCGGCTTCGGCTGGGACGATGTGCTGCTGTATCACATGCTGTTCAACAGCGGGTCGCGCTATTCGTCCACGAATTATTACCAGGATCACCGCGCTTATTATGCCGGAACCAGCCAGGCATATAAGCCGAAAACGTACTCCAGCGACACCTTTCAGAACAGACCGGTGGCAGGGTCGGTGGTGAAGCCGAAGACCTCCGCTTCCAGCGGCACGTTCAAGAGCCGCAATACGTCCTCCAAGAAGGGGAGCATCGGCGGAACGTCCAGCGGACTCGGCTCCTCCGGCTCAGCGAAATCGTACACCTCGAAATCCAGCTCCAAGTCGAGCTTCTCCAGCTCAAGATCATCCGGCGGGAGCTTCGGCGGATGACGGGAGAGCGAGCGAATGGACCGGTTTTTACCGTCGTCGGCGAGCCCCGGCCGGACCGCCGTCACCTTACGCAGGAGCTGGCGGAGCTCGGCTTTACTTGGGCGGATCTGGAGGACGAGGCTTACTGGATCGACCAGATCGCCCTCATGGACCGCTCCGTCTACGAGGAGCTGGAAGCGGCGGCCGCGGCGCTCTGGAGCTTGCTCGACAAGACGGCCCGCTACGTGCGCGGGAACCATGTGCTCTACGATCTGATCGGCATCCCCCAGGTGCTGTGGAAGATGCTCGATGTCTGCCCCATGCCTCCTCCCGGCTTCATCAGCCGGTACGCCCGGTTTGATTTTGCCGTGAGCCAGGCCGGCGAGATCAAGCTGCTGGAGCTCAACGCGGATACCCCGACCGGATACGTCGAAGCATCCATCGCCACTCCCTGGGCTTGCGAGCAGGCCGGCGTCGGCTGCGTCAACGAAGGCATGGCGGCGGCGGTCCGGGCCGCCTGGGCGGAATACCGTCCCGACACGGTGGCTTGCCTGGATTACGGCAGCCATCTGGAGGATACCGGAACGGTGGAGGCGCTCGCCCGCCACAGCGGGCTCGCCGTCCGCTTCGCGGACTGCCTGGACCTTTCCGTCGACAAAGGCGTGGTGAAGGATGCGGCCGGCCGGCCGATCGACCGCATGTTCGCCCTCTATCCGAAGGAATGGATGGCGGTGGACGTGGGCGGGGACGCGCTCGCCTACGGCATCGAGACGGGGCGCATCGCCTTGTTCAACCCGCCGCACAGCATCCTGCTGCAGTCGAAGGGGCTCGTTGCCGCCGCTTGGGGCCTGTATGAGCTCGGCGTGCTGTTCGCCCCGGAGGAGCGGAGCGCGATCGAGCGCTACCTGCTGCCGACCTACAACAAGGCTGTCTTCTCCGGCAGCTTCGTCTCCAAGTCGATGTTCGGCCGCGAGGGAGGCTCCGTTCGCCTGTATGACCGCCAGGGCAATCTGGAGATCGAAGACAAGGACGGCTTCGACACCAGCACTCTGTTTCCCTCCGTTTACCAGAAGAGGGCGGAGCTTGCCCGCATCGATACGGCGGAGGGGGAGCTGCATCTGCTGACCGGCCTGTTCATGCTGAACGGCAAGCCGTGCGGACTTCTCGGCCGCGCCGGCGGACCGATCACCGGCAATACGAGTCATTTTATTCCACTGGGAGTGAGAGAACCATGCTGAGCGAACATCAAGCGGCCGCAGCCGCCGCTTCGGCCAGGAGCCGTGCCCGCAGGCGGCGGGCTCTGCGCGGCTTTGCCGCCGTACTGCTCGCCCTCGGGCTCACGGCATGCACGAACAATCCGGACAGCGTCTTCCATACCAATCCGGACGCCGGTTCAACCGATTCAGCCGCAGCCGCGGCCGCAGATTCGCAGAGCGTCCCTTGGGATTACCGGATCGTCGAGAACACGGTCGGCGATCTGGTCGGCAGCGACATGACGGTGCTTCCCGACAATCAGCTTCTCCCGAACGATGATAATTACGCGACCGGAGACAAGATTTGGACGCTGCAATACATGAGCGCGGAGCTGACCGCGGGCGAAGGGCAGCGCACGGGCGTCAAGCTGTCCGCCTGGGACACCATCAAGTCCTATAAGGACAAGAAGAAGGCGGAAGACGACCTGGCCAACCTGAAGGTGACGGTCAAGACCGAGGTCGGAGTGGTCGGGGTCTACAAGACGGAGTACAAGAAGCAGACCCGCGATTTCGCGGTGCTGGAGCTTCCGTCCGGCAACCGGGTCAAGCAGCCGATCGACGATGCCCGCTACAAGGCGTTGGAGAAAGCCAAGACAACCGAGGTCGTGCTGGAGGAAGTTCATGATTTTGCCAATTATGATGCGGCATATGCCAAATTTCGGGGGTGGGCGGATTGACAGTTGTGATCAATATCGTAGTCAGCGTAATCGTCATCATTTTCCTGCAATTGCTCGGAATGGTTATCTTCCAATGGATGACCCCGTTCAACGACATGGAGGAGCTGAAAAAAGGCAACGTCGCCGTAGGTCTCGCGCTCGGAGGGAAGTTTCTCGCCACGGCGATCATTCTGGGAGTAGCGGCTTACAGCAATACCTCCATCTGGTTTATGATGATGTGGTTCGCCATCGGCTATGTCTGCCTGGTCGCGGCTTATTGGATCTTTGAGCTGGTCACGCTCGGCTTCAACATCTCCCAAGAGCTGCAAAAGGGCAACGCTGCCGTCGGAATTATGCTCTGCATGGTCTTCATCGGCACCGCCTTCGCCGTGAGCAGCCTCATTGTCTGACCGGCTTCCCATAAGCCGAAGTAAACCGTTCATCCTCCATCAGAAGAGCAGCTGCCGGTGCGGCTGCTTTTTTCTGTGCTCGCTGACCACGACTTTGGTTTCGTGTGCTACTGGACCAAAGTCGAGGAATTATCCCGACCGAAGGTGCGAAGACAGTGCTCCCGGAAGGCTCTATTCTGAACGAGGATACATAAAGATTCAGTTTAGAGATATCCAAAAATTTAAAGAGAGTGGAAGGGAGACTGTTTCGCATGAGCCGCATTACCCATTGGTCCTTTCGCAACAAATCGGCGGTCGGTTTATTGATCGTCATGATTCTCGGCTTGGGCATCCTGAGTTATTTCCGTTTGCCCATGGAGCTCCTGCCGTCTACCGACGACGCCATGCTCACTGTGACCGTGATCGGCCCCGGCTATGATGCCAAATCGATGGAGAGCGAGGTCACCTCGCCCCTGGAGCAGGCGCTGAACGGAGTGAAGGGGAAGAGAAACATCTTCTCCACCTCCGGCGACGGCTACGCCAAGCTTGATCTGTACTACGATTCGGATGCCAACATGAAGGACGCCAAGCGGGAGGCGGAGGAAGCCATCGGTCAGGTGCAGCTGCCGGACCGGGTGATGAAGCCGTTCGTCATGCAGTACAACACCAGCCTGATCCCCATCTCCCAGCTGGCGATCGCCATCCGCCAGGATCTTCCCCTTCAGGAGCGGGAAAAGCTGGAGCAGGAGGTCGTAAACCGGCTGCAAAAGGTGAAAGGCGTTGCTAATGTGATGATTAACGGAAAAAGCGCGCCGATCGTGGCGGTGACAGCCGATCCGGCCAAGCTTGCCGCGAAGGGAGTGCCGGTTCAGAGCCTGCTCGGGGTGCTGCAGGGCCGCAACAGCTCGGTATCGCTCGGAGAGCGGACGGTGGACGGCCAGAGCGGCAATCTCCAGGTCGTATCCGCGCTCGCCGGGCTCGATGAATTGAAGCAGCTGCCGGTTGCCAAAGGAGTGGCCTTGCAGGATGTCGCCAGCGTCGAGACCAAGACGGTCAGCGGGAGCATCAGCCGGCTGAACGGCAAGGACGCGCTGTTTGCCGCCGTGAACAAGGAAACGAAAGCCAATGCCGTCAACGTCAGCAAAGCCATCGACAAAACGGTGAAAGACTTGAACAAGGAATACAGCGGCAAGCTGCAGGTGGACGTCTTCTTTGACACTTCCGACTTCGTCGTCGACTCCGTCAACAGCATGATGCGCGAAGTGCTGCTCGGCGCCCTGTTCGCCACCCTCGTCATCCTGTTCTTCCTGCGCAGCGGCCGGATCACTTTGATCACCATCGTCTCCATCCCGCTGTCGCTCGGACTCACCTTGTATCTGCTCAGCCTGTCGGGGGTTACGCTCAACGTCATCACCCTGGGCGGAGTGGCCGTCGCGGTCGGACGCTTGGTCGACGACAGCATCGTGGTCATCGAGAATATTTACCGCCGCCTGCAAAAGGAGCCGTTCTCCCGCGACCTGATCATCGATGCGACGAAGGAGGTGGCGACCGCCATCACGGCATCGACCATCACGACCGTGGCGGTCTTCCTGCCGATGGGGCTGCTCAAAGGAAATATGCAGACATTGCTCCTGCCTTTTGCCCTGACGGTTACCTATTCGCTGCTCGCCTCGCTTCTGGTGGCCTTGACGGTCGTCCCGCTGCTCGGGTCCATCCTGCTGCGCAGAGCGCCTCTCCGGGAGCACCGGACGCCGCAGCGGTTCACCCGCTTCCTGCAATGGAACCTCAACCATAAAGCCGTGCCGCTCCTCATAGCCGTTGTTTTGTTCGCGGGCTCGATCACGGCTTATGTCATACTGCCGAAGGGGGCGGTGAGCAGCCAGGATTCGACCTTCATGAGCGTGCAGCTGGAATACCCGAGCGATACTCCCGTCAGCAAGGTGAATGCGGAAGGCGAGCGCCTGGAAAAAACCTTGATCGCCCAGCCGGAAGCCAAATACGTCCTCCTGCAGAGCGGCAACAGCGCCGACAACGCCAAATGGGGTTCCGTGGTTTCGCCGACGCTGGTGAATCTCTCGATCGTTCTGAAGGACGGCAAGCAGGCCAAGAGCTTTGAAGGCAAGGTAAACGGTTTGAAAAAAGACTATCCCGACGCTACCCTCACCGCCGGTGTGATGAATCTGATGGGCGGCGGCTCCACGGCGATTTATGTCGACCTGGTGGGCGACAATCCGGCCGAGCTGCGCACTCTGGCGGCGGACGCCGTGAAGAAAATCAGCCAGGTGAGCGGCGTCGAGAAGGTCGAGAGCAACCAGCAGAACACCAAGCCGGTGATCAAGGTGGAAGTCGATCCGGCCCGCGCCGGCGGCTTGGAGGTAGCCCAGCAATTGCAGGGAATGCTGAGCCCGATTCCGCTCGGCACGGTCACGCTGGAGAATCGAACTTCCACCGTACAATTGGAGCCGTTCGCGAATCCCCAGAAGCTGGATGAACTGAAGAACCTGACGGTCAGCACGGCCGGCGGACCGTTCCGCCTCTCCGACATCGCCAAGATCTACGCCGACCGGGAACCGAGCATGCTCTATCACAAGGACGGAAAAACCTATGTCCGCATTACGGCGCAAGCCGATCCGAAGAAGCTGTCCGTCGTCGGCAAAGACATTCAGAAGGCCGTCGATGGGCTGAAGGCTCCGGCCGATGTTCAGATGCTGGTCGGTGGCGCCTCCGCCGATCAGTTCACGGATATGTCGAGCCTGTTCATGGTGCTTCTCGTCTCCATCGGGCTGGTTTACCTGATCATGGTGCTCACCTTCAAGACCCTGCGCGCTCCGTTCGCCATTATCATGTCCTTGCCGCTCGCCGCCATCGGCGCCGTCGGCGGGCTCTTGATCTCGCGGACCTCGCCCGACTACACTGCCATCTTCGGCGCGCTGATGCTGGTCGGCATCGTAGTGACGAATGCGATCGTCCTGATCGACCGGGTGAAGCGCAATGAGGAGACGATGACGATTCGCGAAGCGCTCTTGGAAGCGGCGGGAACGCGGATGCGCCCCATCCTCATGACCGCTTTTGCCACGATCTGCGCCATGCTTCCGCTCCTGTTCGGAAAGGCCGAAATGGGCAGCATCGTCTCGAAGAGCTTGGCGATCGTCGTCGTCGGCGGGCTTACCGTCGCCACTTTCCTGACGCTGATCATAGTTCCCGCCGTTTATGAGCTGCTGTATTTCCGCAAATCCGCCCGCCAGAGACGCAAGACTCCGGCTGCGGCTCCGGCTGCTCTCGGGATTGCGGAGACGCCGACCGCTTAACGACAAGAGAGCGGCAGATGTAGAATACCGCTAAGAGATGGATGAATATGGAAAGGAAGAAAGCCGAAGGAGCATGTTCCCTTCGGCTTTCTTCCTATCCGCTATAAATAAAACGCAAAAAACCGGGGGCGCTGCCTCCGGTTTTTTTTCGAGCACTCAGAAAGTATCAGGCATGGGGGAGTGCTCGCTATTATCCGGGAACGGGGTGGAGAACAACGGTAATTTTGCCCGCTATTCTCTGCCGAAGGCAGTAAAACCGAAGACAACGGTAATTATACCCACTAATTCCCGAAAATCACCCTTATGGGAAGAATTCATGAGAATAGCAGTAATTTTCACCGCTATTTTGATGAATATGGAAGCACAGGCTGAAATAGCGGTAATTTTTACCTTAGTTTCATCTAAGGAATTCCCGGCGGTAGTTTCAAGATTTTTATGTAAGCAGGAAAAAGAAGCAGGTGGGGTACTCGGTCAGGCGCCGGATCTTCGTCTTGCCCCCTTGTGATTATGCCAGCACATTGCCGAGATATTGTTGATTCATTGGGGGGAAGCCCACAGCACCGGGGCACATGGGAAATAAGATGTAGAACAGTCTGAAGATGGAGTGTGCGCGCATGCCGGCTCCGATTCCCCCCGATGAGAGGAACCTTCATCAGCTTGCCGGACGGTTTTCGCAACTGTCGCGGTTAGGGATGCTTCCCTTTCCCAACCGCGAGGGTGTGACTATCATCGTGAAAATCACAAATCCGCAGTGGGCGGCCGCATGCTTGCGGCTCCTCCTCCTGCATTCCGAACCCTCCGCCCAGATTATAGCCGTACCGGAAAGACGCGATCTGCCTTCCCTTCGCCATCTGTTTTCGGAGGACGATCCAATCGCCTTTATGCCGTATGAACCGGGAGTGGATTTGGCGGGCAAGGCGCTATCTGAGGCGGCCACCCCGTTTGCCGCTCTGCTGGAGGATCGCGTTCTGGTTACGCCACACTGGTTGTCCCGGTTAATCTGGCCTTTCTATGACGACGACAATGTGATGATCGCGTCTCCCAAGTCTCCCGCGGAAGCGTTGGACGGGCGGCAAAACGTCCCTTGCCAATCCCTGGAGGACTTGTATCGCTTCGTTTCCGACAATCAGCACAAGGAGTATGGAACATGGCATGCTGTCCCCGTCTTTACCGGGCCGTGCCTGTTGTTTCGCACATCTCTGCTCAATGCGATCGGCGGAGTGGACCCGCTGCTACGGAACAGGGCGGCGAAAACCGCCGACTGGTGTTTGCGCGCCCGGCAAATAGGTGGCAAGCTTGCCTTGTGCGAAGATGTGTATGTTCATGCCTTGCATTCTTTGGATTCTGCCGGGTTTTCCTCCAGAGAGTGGGACCCGTTCTGCGCAAAATGGGGCCTTCCGGAGATGGATAAAAATCTGAGCGTCCTGGCCGCGCGGGACTTCGCCTCATTGCCGCTGTTGCCGCCGTCCCCGCTTCGGAAAGAGCATTTTTCTCCCCCTTTGGTTACGGCGATTGTCCTGCTGCGTGACGATGCCGAAAGGGAGAGATGGATTCATTTCCAGGAGAACCAAACGTACGTCAACGTTCATTGGATTTTCATTCGTCCCGGCATCGACGGCTTCGCAGGATGGGGATTTCCCGGGGAAAAAAGCACCTGGCAGGCGGATGCCATTCTTTTGCATGAAACGGGGGATTGGATAAGAGGCCTGGAAGCAGCCTTAAAGCTGGCCAAGGGAGAGTATGTCGTTTATTTTTCCGCCGGGCCGAACTATCCGCCCGATTATATGGAACGAATGGTCGATCTGCTGTTCCGGGAGCCGTCCGATATCGCGGCGGCTGCGAGCTTGTGCGAATCGTCCGACATCGCGGCAGCTGCGAGCTTATGCGAACAGGAGAGCGGGCCCGTCCGGCCTTCCTCGCAACCGCCGCCGTTCCCTCTCCCTTGCATTGCTCATCGCCATGCGGAGGACATCGGCTCCTTTCTCGTCGATCGATCGTCGCTTTTCCTGCTGCCCCGCTCCTCCCAAAGAATCGTTTATTGGCACGATGAGAAAAACGAAGACTGGATAGTTGGAGGCGGGGAGGAGTAGCTATGAACTACTTGATTTTCAGCCACTCGGGGTGGGGGGGATTTCCGTACAAACGCTTGCTGGACATTTTGCCTGACCGGAGAGACGTTTATTTTATCGTCCGGGTGGATGAAGAGGAGGAAAGCGGGTTTCCCGTCAAATCCCTCCCGCTGTCCTCCATCCGCACATTGGATTCCAGCGAATTCACGGCGATTGTCGCCTCGCCCTATTGGATTCAGACGATCCGGGAGTGGCGGCCGAAGCACCTCATCGCCGCATTGGAGCGTTGTCCGGACGAAGAAGAGACGAATCTATGGAACAAGTACAGCGGCCTGCTCGCGGGGTATGCGGATCTGGTGATCACTTCGTCGGAGAAAATTTATCTGGAGCAATGCCTGCGCAGGGACGGCGTGATTTTGCTGCACGGCGACGATCCTCTTTCCTACGGGATGGTGACGAATCCGCAAGACCAAATCCTGTTTTTGCAGGACTATGAGGCGTTGTTTGTGCAGGCCGTCTCCGCCCTCAACCGAGGGAACTCCTTCGAGCAATGGGTGAAAAAGCAATGGGAGCTGCGCGAGCGGTACTACCGGTCCCTGAACGAGCAGATCCGCCAGCATGAGACCGTCAATTATTTGCTGGCTTCCTACCTTTATTTGCTGAATGACGCTGCTGCCGAGCAATACTTGACGATTTCGTTCGAACAGATGCTTCTTAAAGATTTTACCGGCTGCCTGCATTCCCATTACCGTTTCTTCTCGGCGATCGAAGCCAAGAAAGGAGATTTGGCAAAAGCGGTCCGCATTTATGCGATCTCCGCCTTCTCGGAAGCGGAGAGAAACCGCGTTCGCTTGCTGGAGTCGTGGCTGGAGCAAGGGGAGGACCGTTTGGTCAAGGCGGAGCTCTTCCGGGTCAATGAAGATTACCGGGCGGCTATCCGTCTGCTTAAGGAGATGAATTCGCCCGAATCCGACAACCTGCTGCTGCAAAACTATGTTCAAACCTTTCGTTGGGAAGAATCCTTGCCACTGCTGGATCAGAGCCGTCTCTCCGATGACGACAAAACGGTGCGCGAGGTTCTCCAAGGCACGGTGCACCTGATTCATAACGAGCGGCATTTGGCCGTTCGCACCTTTCTGCGGGCATCCGTTCGCGATTGGAACGTATTGTCGAGGATTGCCGAAATGCTGCAACTGGAGCAAGCGGCCAATAGAGTGATGGGGGAGGGGGAGAAGGGGCATGCCGAATAACCCGGATCCGGTTCGAAAAACAGCCGACAATCGGCTGACGGCGATGATGCAGGTTCGCAATGAAGCGGACCGCTATCTGGAACCCGTGCTCAAGGAGTTGAGCGAATTCGTCGATGAGATTGTCATCGTAGACGATGCCAGCAGCGACGGTACGGCGAAGCTTTGCCGCGCCTTTCCCAAAGTCAAGACTCTGGTGACGCTGGAGGAGTCACGATTTCATCGCGAATGGGAGCTGCGCCTGTTTCTGTGGCAGCTCGCTTGCTCCACCTCCCCCGACTGGCTTCTGTCTGTCGACGCCGACGAGTTTTACGAGGACAAAGCCAAGGCGTCGATGCGCGAGCTGATCAATCAGGACCGGTATGACTGGGTGGGCTTCCGCTTTTTCGATTTTTGGGGAGGGACGACGCATTACCGGGATGACTCGTGCTGGCAAATTCATCGCCGGCATACCCGTACGCTCGTTCGCTATATACCGGGTTTTCATTATTTTTATCCGATGATGGAACACCATGTTCCGCGGCTCCCGCTCTCTTACGCGGCGCTGCCCGGGTTCCTGGCGGAGCTGAGAGTGAAGCATTACGGATGGGCGGTTTCGCGCGAGGAACGGTACCGCAAATATTTGCGCTACATGGAACGCGATCCGCACGGAGAATGGGGGAGCCTGGAGCAGTACGAATCGATTCTCGACGAGAATCCGAATCTGGTGGAGTGGAAAGAGGATGCCCCATGAACGAAGTCGGCATTTTGACGCACAGCTTCGTGGATGCTTATAACGGGAGAATCGACAAAATTTACGGCGGGGGCCTGGAACGGTATCTGTACGATCTGTCCGGGGTCGTCGCGGAGTTGGGCTTGCAGCCGGTCATTCACCAGTTGTCCTATTGCGGTCCGTTCCAGACGGAGGTGGAGGGCATACGGGTGATCGGTTACGATTGCCGCGAGGACGATATCGCCGGCGCGTTCAACCGCATGTCTTCCCAAGCCGGCGGTTTCCTGATCTATGCGAGCTTCATCTGGCAGCCGGTCGACTACAAGGCCGGCAGCATCGGCATCTGTCACGGGATCAATTGGGATAATCCCATGCTGCCTGCCGGGCATAAAGCCGATGTGGCCAAACATGTGCAGAGGGCGCTCGACCGGTTGGATTGCGTCGTTTCGGTCGATTCGCATTTTCTGACCTTTTGCCGGGCCGTATGTTCCTATGCGGACCCCGACAAGGTGCTGCTTCTCCCCAATTGCGTCGATACGGGTCATTTCACGCCCCGGTCGAATGAGCGAGCAGAAGGGAATGCGCTCCGCATTTTATACCCGCGGCGCATCAGCATCGAACGGGGAATCGTCCCGATGATGCTCGTTTCCGACCGTCTATTGGAGGAATACGATCAAGTCGAGATTGAGTTTGCCGGGGAGGTGATCGGTGACAGTCTGATCACCAAAGCGTTTGCGCTTTGGCTGCGGGACCATCCCTACAGGGAGCGCATTCACCATCAAGCGTATCCTTTTCAGCAGATGGTTCACGCTTATCGTCAGGCGGATATCGCCGTCATCCCCACCATTTTCTCGGAAGGAACCTCTTACTCCTGCCTCGAAGCGCTCAGCTGCGGCGTTCCGGCGGTATCCGGCAATGTGGGCGGATTAAACGATCTGATCATCGACGGCTTCAACGGTTTGCTCGTTACGCCGACGGAAGAGAAACTGTTGAACGCGATCAAGAAGCTGATCGATAACCGGAAGCTGCGCCGTTATTTGGGAGCGAACGCCAGGTTGTCGGCTATGGCATTCGATAAACAGGTGTGGAAGCGAAGATGGAGCGAAATTCTGCGGGAGCATATTCGTTAAGGGTGTGCCTCCTTATCATCGTGAGCAGGCCCGCAGCAGCAGGATCGGATTCGGTCCGGCAGGGAGACCGGAATGAATTCGGCTTGCGCGGGCCAGCCAATGCTGCGCCATGGCGGCAAACGCGGCCGGGCTATCGGGCAGCGTTTGCGAAGCCGTCCCCAGCCGCGGCCCCAGCCCTGGCAGAAACTCCCCGCATGATTGCGCCATGGCGGAAAAGAACACAAATTCGCTGAGGCCGATCGCAGCGAACTGCTTGCCATTCGCCCGGTTTCTTTCGAACCGGAGGCACAGCTCCTTCTTTACGCGAGCGGGAGCCGCAAGCAATCCGCAGAGCAGAGGCTGCGGCATTTTTGCCCAGTTGAATTGCCCGCCGGCGTGTCCGTACAAGCCGATGACGGCTGCCCAAGCTCCGGTTTGGACGAGCAGCTGCAGCCCGTATACAAGGGATGCTTCGTCCAGCGGGAAATCGGCGTCCCCCTCCAGTCTGCGCTGTACCGCTTCAAGACGGCAATCCTTTTGGTTCAAAAGGGTCAGCGAGCGGCGAGCCTCATCCCTATCCTCGCGTCCCCAAGCGAAAGCCCATAAGTAGGATAGAATCATCGGATGGCCGGGAGTCTTCCCGTTCAGCTCGTTCAGCAGAAGGGACGCCAGCGTCCGATCCCCTGTTAGCAACGCGTGCAAGGCTTGGAGTATGGCGGGGATGGGGGGCTCGAGCGAAGGATTCTGAAGCAGCTGCTCCAGCCATTCGGAGCACCTGCCGTTCAGAGCGGCGGGGATCAGGAGGCTCAGGTGCTTCGGCGTGATGATCTGCGGACTTTGCCGGAGATATTCGGTCAACCGCGAAGGCTGCCCCAGGAGCAGGCAGAGCGGAACGTATTCCCGCCAGGCGGAGTAGTAATCCGGACGCAAGGCGATGGCGTGAAAATAGTGGTCCGCGGCTTCCCGGATGCGGAACATCTTCTCGCAGGCAGCTCCGGCCAGGAGATGGGAGCGATAGGTTCCGCTGCCGGAGGACGAGGTGTATTTCGCCGACACATCCCCGGCTTGCAGCGCCTGGCGAAGCGACTCGTAAGCTGCGGAATAACGGTTCTGTTCCAGGAAGAGACAGACCTGAATTTCGAGCAGATCGGCAAAATCCGGAAAGAAGGAAAGGCCTTCTTTCATGACGCTATCGGCTTTTTCCGGCTGTCCCGACATCTTAAGAGCGTAAGCGGCCTTCAAATACAAATCGGAGAGATAACCGGCGTGAGCGGGGACCTTTTGGAGCAGCGGAATGAACAGGCTCGCCGCCTTCTCATATTGTTCTGCCTGATAGTACTCCGTACCGAGCGCATACTGCAGGATCGCTTGTTCCGGCTGCTCCGCTAAAGCCTGTTCAATCAGGGAAAGATTGCGCCGGTTCTTGTCCTTGCGCGCGATTTCCGCCTGCAAATACCCGTAATGCTTGATGCGCAGGCTGGAAAAGGAGAGCCCGGCTCCCGGCAGCTCCAAAATGCTCTGTGCCGCCTCTTCATGGATTTTCCCGCGAAAGCGGATGCGCGGATCGTTGCGAAACAGCCGGCAGACGGAATCCGTGACGTATTCCTGCCCCGGATTATCGCCGAGGTAATTGATGAGCTGCACAAAATAACCGCCCGCATCGGCATTTTCCAGCAATTTGGCCACTTCATCCGGCGGCCAGCCATCCGCTTCCTCATCGGCGTCGAGCACCAGAATCCAGGAGCCGGCAGCACGATTGAGTGTTTCGTTCCGCGCTTTGGCAAAATCGTTTTCCCAAGGCAGCTGGAGAACGCGGGCCCCGAATCGCTTGGCGATAGTTACGCTTTGGTCCGCGGACCCGGTATCCGCAACGATGATCTCGGAGACCAAGCCCTGAACGGAGGATAAGCAGCGTTCCAGGTGTTTTTCTTCGTCTTTGACGATCATGCAGAGAGAGATATCCAATGGGGGCATCTCCGGTCACTCCTTAAAGGCTTCTGGCTAACGGCAAGCTTTGTCTGGCCAGCCGGATCAACGAATAGTGGGGGGAAGCCGATTTATGACGTCCGAGCTGAGCGTCGGCCAGAGCGATCAGGGTCCGGCTCTTCCGGTAGGCTTCGTAAGCTGTGCTGTCCGCATCCGCTTGTTTGTTCTGCCGCCACAGCCCGATGAGCTCCAGCGCCTGATCCGCCCGGTGATTGAAGTAAGCGGATTTGATCGCGAGTTCCCGCTCATCGATCCTTGCGGACGGTCCGGTAGCGGAGGACTCCGCGATTGGACCCTTCCCCGAAGCGGCCATAGCAGCGGCTGCCGCTGGCGTTTTTCCGGACCATAGCTCGCATTTTCGCATCGCGGAGGAGCGAAAGCACTCGTATTCTTCTTCATCGAGTTGACTCAGCAGAGCTGAAGCCGCTTGAAAGCATGAATCCTCCAGCAAAGCGTTCACGATGTTGACGAGGGTCTCCGGCGAACTCAGGCGAAATCGTTCGGACAGCAAGCGGGGGATGTCCTGCTCCATGCCGAGAGTTTTGAATATCCGGAAGATTCTCATTAGCGGCTGCAGCCGATTTGAATTCTGCTTCACCGCTTCTGTATACCAATGGACGGCATTGGCGTCGTCTCCGGATTCCTCGAACAGCCGACCCAGCGCATAAGCGGACAAAAAAGTGCCCATCCCGGGTTCCGTATGGTAGAGCGCCGGGGCCGGCCCCTGTTCAACCGCTTGGAGGAAGGCGGCCAGCGCCTGCGATTTGGCTCCCGCGGCCAGGTGAATCGCGCCTTTTACATGATAGAGGTCCGTATAGTCGGGAAAAAGCGAGATGGCCCGATCGCAGACCTGGGCGGCTTCTTGATGCTCTCCCAACTGGAGCAAACAGCGAGCCTCGTATTTGTGCAGCAAATGCGCGTAGCTGATCTCCGGTACGGTCAGGGCGATGGATGTTCGGAGATGCTCCAGCGCCTGCTTGAAATCGTTCATCCGCATATACTCGACCGCGATGTTGTAATGATGGAAGGGGTCGTTCGGACGGTCGCGCAATTCTTGCGCCAAAAGCTGCAAATTTCTCTGGATTTTATCCCTTTTCACCACGATGTCATGCGCGTAACCGTAGTGATGAATCTTGACGGACGAAAGGTGCAAAGCGGCCTGCGGATTCCGTTCCGTGATGGCATACGCGATCTGCTCATGGATTTTGCCGCGGAACCGGTGCTCCGGGCGATTGCGGAACATCCTCAGGATCGGATTGATCGTCGCCGTGGCGGATTGCCTGGATTCTCCGGCATGGTTGTGGATTTGCAGGAAAAAACCGTCATATTCCAAATGTGTTGAGCAGAGCCGCAGCTCCTCCTGGCCGTTCTCATCCAGCTCCTCATCCGCATCGAGAATGAGGATCCAGGTTCCTCGAGCTGCCGCGAGCCCCGCATTTCGGCAAAAAGAAAAATCGCCGCTCCACGGAAGCGAAAGGATCTTCGCTCCAAAGCTATCGGCAATCTTCACCGTATTGTCATGGGACCCCGTATCCACCACGATGATCTCATCGACCGCGCCCCTAATGCTGCCCAAGCAGCGGGGAAGATGACTCTCTTCATTCTTCACGATCATGCACAGCGATATCGTTGGCTGGCTCATGGCGGATTCTCCTTTGGCGGCCCGACCAGTTCGTATGCCAAGCAGTTCCGTTCAACAAACGGATGCTGGACCGGATGTTCTGCAGATCATCCTTAAACGGAGCAGCATCGGGCACACGGTGCAAAACTTCCGCCAAGCTCGCTTCTGCCAGGTGCAGATAGCAGAGGGAGGTCGCCGTTCCCGTTTTCTCGTCGTCGCGACGATTCTGCAGCAGCTGCTCAAACAGTTCGGCGGCTTGCAAATAGTGGCCCTTGTCGAACAGGATTTCTCCCAACAAGAACAGACCTTCCTCGTCCAGCAGACCGTTCCCCAGCAAGGCAAGGAACAGATCGGCCGCCTTCATGGTGTAGCCCTCACGGTAGAGCGCTTTGGCATAATCCAGCCTGCCGTCCGGAAGCAGTTCGGCAAGCTTGCGGCCCAAATCCAGTTGTCCGAGAGATACGGATTGCCCTATCAGCTCTTTGGTCAGCTCGTTCAGTTCCTCGCCTTCATCCAGCGCCGCCCAGTCGCCATCTTCTCTTAGCCGGTGGTCGAGGCGATGGAACTTGTCGCGGAGGCGAATGGGGACGAGAGCGAGGAAATCTTCCTGCAAGCTCTCATAATGCAGCAACTGGCAGATGGCCCAGATGTGGAAAAGGCGGGCGTCCGGTTCCCCCTCCTCCGATTGCGCTGCGCACAGGTTCAAAATCCGGTTGGCCTCGATCAACTGTCCGGTATGGATCAAGGAACAGCTAAGCGGAAACGCAATTCTCGGCTCCGTTAAGGAATACGTAGGTTCGGAAGCAAGGATTTGCCCGAAGGCCCCGATGCCGTACAGCACTTCTACTACCATTGCTTGGTCCGATGACGTGCGGGGGTTGACGGTCTGCCACAAAAAAGCGGAGATTTCGGCATCCGCTACATCCAGCATCTGAAAGGCGTTCGCTATTCCGACTAAAGCGGGTGCATATTGGTTGTGATGCCGAAGCGCCTGATGGAATAATCGGGCGGCATCCTCCGGCAAATCCCGTTTGAGCGCGAGCTCCCCCATTTTCGCCAGGGGCCGGAAGCTGCCCATTCCCGCCTCCGTGACGTACTTGTCGCCAGTGCGAGTCGAGGCGTTCCGGTAGGCTTCGTAAGCCCGTTCGAGCAAGCCCTGCCTTTCCAGCGATTGGCCCAGCATATAATCAAGGTCCGGGTAATCGCCGTACCGCTCCAGCTCTCCCGCAAGCATGATTTCCGCTTGCTTGACGTCGCCCAGCTCCAGCAGGATTTGGCACAAATTCTTTACCATTGCCGCCCGGTAGGGAGCATGGCTGGAAACAGAAGGCAAGGCTTGGGTGAGGAAGGCTCGCGCTTCTTCGAGACGTCCCGATTGGCAGCAAGTAATGCCCATGTTGTATAAGTAAAACGGGTCGTCGGGACAATCCGCCAACGCTTTTTTAAGCAGCCGTTCATTGCGTTTCAGCTTACCCTTCTGCTTCATCCGCCCTGGCAAATACCCGAAATGCCTGATCGTTACCGCGGAATCGAGAATGGCGGCGGCGCCGTGCTTTTGGATGATGGAAGCATCGATTTGCTCGTGGATTCTTCCCTGAAATTCGTAGTCCCGGCGGTTGCGGAAGATCCGCACGGACCTGTGCAGCAGCCGGTCCTCCGGGCCAGCGCCGAGAACATTTTCCAACAAGACGGTGAAAGCTTCCGCTTCGCTCGAAAGAAGCAATTCCTTTACCGCGGTGATGCCGGTCAATAAGCATTCATCGGCGTCCAAATACAGAATCCAATCGGTATTCGCCTGCCGCAAAGCCACATTCCGCGGTTTGGAAAAGTCATCGTCCCATTCTGAATCGTACACTTTTGCCCCATAAGCTTTTGCGATGCTCACGGAAGAGTCCCGGGAACCGGTATCCACGACGATGATCTCGTCCGCATCCTTGACACTTTTCAGACATTGCGCCAGCAAGTCCGACTCATCCTTCATCATGAGGTGGACACCGACGGTGGCAGCAGTCATTGGCTTCCTCCTAACTAAGGGGCCGTTCTTGACGGCCCCCAGAGATAAGATATGAAGGGATTTCGCTTAGGTTCCCTGTGCATCGAAGATGACGTTGATCGTGGACGATGCGCCGGTGTTTGCCGAACGATAGGACAGGCGGGTGTATTTCAGGAAGCGCCCCGGAGCGATGACATCTACGGAACCGGCAGCCAGCGGATTGTCGCCGTTGGTATCCACCAAATAGTTGGCTCCGTCCGCACTGACTTCAACCCGCGTATCGACGGGGTTCGCGCCGCTGTTCAATACGAAGAAGGAGTAAGTTCCGAGAACGCTCGTCGTTACGGCGGGCAGCGGAGTAAACGCATCGGCTGTCG
>Ga0255334_1000616_pt1 | contig 25053 bp, 21 predicted proteins | sample EtOH5_35cm_T3_12_FD_202080 | JGI IMG/M metagenome (GOLD analysis project Ga0255334, IMG submission 202080) | Sandy soil microbial communities from University of British Columbia, Vancouver, Canada - EtOH5_35cm_T3_129 | ecosystem: Engineered > Artificial ecosystem > Sand microcosm > Unclassified ... | reverse complement strand
CGAGGCCACATTTCGTATGAGCGTACCCCTGCTGTTGGCCTCACACATTGTGGCCAAATGGCCCAGAGACATCCTCCTGCCGCCACATGATACGATCAACTTTAAAAGCAACGGGAGGACGTTTGTGGTGGACGAGGAGAGTGCTGCCCTGGTGGTGTCGAAACCGCCCGCATTTGGCCGCGTGCCCGAGGCCAATTTCGTTGCCTTCTACATAGAGTGGTTTCTCTGTGTGCGCATGACGCCGTGGCAGGCGGCTGCTTGTCAGATGCTCGAGGTCGTCACCGCCCATTTGATCGTTTCAGATGCGATCCATACGTGGGACAAATCGCCTATCTGTCGTGATGCAGAGGACGCATCTTGCACCTCACATGCGCGTTCATAAAACAATGCTTTTCTCTCTTTTGGAGCACGCACCTCTTTGTTGCTCGCACGCGCAAAAGAAAGAGAGAGAGAGAGAGAGAGGGGAGAGAGAAGAGACGGCAAAAGTACATGGGGGGCGCACCCCGTCATCGTCCTTTCGCCATGATATGAGGGGCCTCCCAAAGTGGTAAACCATGGCCACGCGACACCTCCAAAGCCCATTTGGCAGCCGGGCAGGACAGGATTCCGCCGGATCTGTCCATGGTCCCTATGTCTTTACCCCGCGCAACGGCCCGACGAACCGAGCACGCCGGCGATGTGGATGGTATTCCGATAGAATGGATCGCGAGTTTGGGTCCACCATCTACGAAGCAGAGGACGGTTCTCGGGTACGCGTGTCATTTGAGCGCGACTGTGATGCCGGTCCGCCCAAAGGTGCTGCCTACCACCATGCCGTACCCGTCGGACCCCTTGTGCGGTTCGTAGAGAGGGCACCGCCGGCGATGACGATGGCGCGTTTGTTTGGTGAGAAAAGGCCCTTGCTATCTGGCGTCCACGGTGCGACCCACCATTCGCCGGTGCGTTGGATAGGAAGCGATGATATGCCACCCTTTAGCGACGACGAGGATCCTACAGACCCTTTCGAAGAGGGGGAAGAAACGGACGACGAAGAAGATGCGCCACCGCCCTACGTGAGGGCCTATTTCGCCGCGCAGTCGCCGCAACCGCTTTTGACGCTCTCACAGACCAGACGCGCAATGCGCAACAGTCCGACCGTGCTCGACTCTCTGCTCGAAGAGGCGCCAGCGTTGCGCTCGTCGGTTGCGAGTCGTCCCTCGTTTCTGCGCCGCATCTAGATCGCACCCATGTAGGCCTTGTACGCAAAGCGCACCTCCCCACGGGATGTGCACATGTATGTTTAAATAAATAAAAAAAAAGAAAACACACATGAGGGTGGGGCTATGGATGCTGCACCACCCAAGGGCGCAGCAACCCCCCCCTCCGAACCAGACGATAGAGTAGGATCGAAGTGGGGAGCGTGTGCGCCAAAAAGTGGGACGGGCGTGCGCAGTTGCGGCCCCCAAAGTCCTGATTCATTGTCTACGGGCACGGGCGCAATAGGGAATCGATGCCCGCCGTTCGGCATTGGATGGTGTCTTTGCGGGTGAGTGGTCGCACGGCAAAACAAGGCAAAGAATTTCAAGGAAAGCAACCGAACGTTTATATAGCCCCAAAAGGGCGCTGCACCGACCATACCCCCCAACTCGAACCGCACAAAGCACACACGTACGCCACAAAAGCACACATATGGACGCCCCCGCCACATCCTCTGAACCAACGCAGGCCATACGCCGCGTTCCGTCGTCGCCGCCGTTGTCGTCACCGATGCGCGTGACCGCGTGTCCCTACTGTCACGTCGGACAGCAACGGTGTCGCCACGTTGACGACACTGCTGCTGCCCGTAGCAATGGTTCCAGAGGGAGGAGACGAAACGGTACGCCTGGAAGGGACGAGTGCTTTGATGCCTACTGCACGGGCCTGTACTGTTGCACCCACACTGTCGAGAACGAGTACGATGACGACGGCAGTAACCAAACGTGCGAACGCAATACCTGGAACGACGATGACAATGACAATGACGAAGGCGACGTTGACCCTCTTGACGATATCGACTGGGCCCACGTGCGCCACACCTGCGCGTACGCGGCAAACCAGTGCGCGCACGCGCTCGCGCGCGCGGGCCGCTTTACCGTCGGCAGACTGTGCGCTGCGGGGCGCAGCCTCACGCTGTTGGCGCGTCCGGCCGGATGCCTGGTCGGAGCCGCGGTGGGCCTGCGCATCGCCACGCGCATCATGGGCGCCCACATGGACCTCGTGCTCAATCGCCACCCGACATGGCACCAGTTTGTGGTCGTCGTGGGCGTCAATGCGTGCATCGCGTCTGCGTTGCGCATCGCCTCGGCCAAAACCAGAAGGCGCCACCGGACGCTGTCGACAAGCCTACGCATGCTGTCTGACATTGTCGGCATCAGCCTCCTCCTCAGGGCGTCGCACACGACCCTCTACTCGTTTATCGAGCGCATCGGCCAGACCGCATGGCACATATCCGACTGCCCCAATTTCACCAACAAGTCGTCGGCAACGGCCATGCTCGCGTGCACGTCTTATACCATGGGCCTCGCCGACGGCATGACCATGGGCGTGTCGGCCGTTGCCGCCCTCGCCATTGGCGTGTCGGTGGCGTGGCACGCGACGGGCCTGGTGTCACACATGATGCGTCACATGTCGCGTCACCGTGCGCACCCCGCACGCCGCCCCAACGCCCTCTCTTTTGTGGAGCCAGCATGTGTCGCCCCCCTACAACAGGACCAACCGCAGCCGCAGCAGCAATCAAACAGCGCCCCGGATCTCCTTTTGGACAGTCCCGCATCGTAGGTTGTCTGGTTTACCACAAGCGCGCTCTTACCATACATCAACGACACACCTCGGGGTCTGCGCGGGCCATACACAGCGGCGCCCGCATGCCTTTCAAACGCATTGTCTTCTCTTGGAACGGGCCTTTCCCATAAACGTACTTTGTTGTTTACATAAAGAAGAAAGAGGAAGATCATGTCGGGGTCGACGCTCACCGGATGGTGCGCATCCAGTCGCGCCCCGCAGTGGCAGACGTCTGTAGGGCGACATCGTTGGGTTCCGAGAGTGCGAGGGTATCGAGAATGTCGGCGAGCCTGCTGCAGGCCTCTACAAGGATCATTCGCGAGTACGTTGCCCACGCAGGACAGATTGAAAACGGTGCCCTGAAGAGCAAACGTGATGCTCGCAATAAACATGTGCAGACAGGGAGTTGTTGCCCGAGCAAGGGCATGCGACAGGTCCGTGTAGACGTGCGTGTCAAGTTGTCGCTCGTCTAGAAAGCGCATCATTTTCATGTACCACCTAGGACTGTTTGGGTTGCGGTACTGGGCAAGCATATCGTGAGCCATCTGCTGTGGTACGCCGCCCGTTGCGGCAGCCTCTGCGAGGGTGGCCAAGAGATCATCGCAAGTGGTGATGGTGAGAAAGCGCCGTTGCTCTAGAGGCGGCCTCGCCATGGGCGCAAATGCATCGATGGGACGCCATCGCGTACGGTGTCTGTTCATGGTCTCAAAAAGGACGTGTGCATCGGGATGCTTCCGCCGCCCGGTAATGGTGACGGGGCAAACGCTGCCGGGACCATCGTGGGCATGACCAGAAAGATGTGGCCGTACATATAGCCGGCCTGCACGAGGGACCGTTTCGCATCCCTCTTTTTGCTGCTGAAACGGCACCTCGCCTTTGTCCGAGGCAACAATGAGGTGGCCAAAGAGCCCCACCTCGGCGCACGCCAGCAGGATAAACATCGCGCCGCCCGCGCAGTTGCAGCCTCGTTCAAGAGACTGGAAAAGAAATTCCATGTGCCGTTCACACAAGGGCGCGCCCCGCGCACACGTAGATAGTCGTGCATCTCGACGACAAACACACCGGTATCGCCTCGCGCCCGTTTGAATGTAGGAAGGATCGCGTCGGTTCGGATGCATTTCTATTCGCTGCGCACAGGGTCGACAGACACATGCGACTGGGCTCGGCTCGGCTCGATGGACAATGTCATAGACAGCCTCTATCAGCGTGACTCGCTTCCTTGGCCGCACTTTGGCGGTACTCGCGCTCTGCGTGCTGTTCCCTTGCGATGGCAGAGGAAAAAAGGACGTTGGGGATTGGGCGTTTTTATCGAGGTCGTGCCATGGGCCGATGGCTCCAGGGACCTTGGTTTCCTTCTGGCCACAGCGTTTGCCCGTGAGCAGAGGGGGGAGGGATAGCTGTGCGGTGCGCCACCCGTGGCCATGTGCAGCCGATGGGAATGACTCGCAGCCTGTGATTGGCCTGGTCGCGTCAATCCTAATTGGCCTCTGTGGCCCATAAAAGGATGTTGCGCTCTCACACCCTTTGAATACGCACCTTCCCAAAAGGCACGCAAGCAAGAGAAACATACAGGAGAATGGCAACGACATTGACATGGACCAACTGGATCGTCGCGGCAAGCAACATAGTGGGCCTGGTGCCCATGGCAGTCGCCCCCAGCGTGCCCACATTTTGCCTGGCAGGCGCCGCGGTCCTGGGTTCGGTGCTGATGCACCTGGGCGAGACCAAGCACGGACTGCCTGGCGTGCACCCTTTTAACCGCTACGCGGGCGCCCTCTTGTGGGCCGACCGCGCGACGGCCCTGGCGTCGACAGCGTTTGTGGGGTACCGCATTCTCTATGGTGGCATGCCCATACCGTGGCCGGAAGCAATCATCGGACTCGGATCGCTGGCCCTTTCGGAACACGTCGACGGAGGGCCTCTTTGGTTTGCCGCCACTCACTCGCTGTGGCACGTGTTCGCCTATGACATCTTGGCCAGGGCGTTGGTGTCACAATAAAGGTTTTCATTGATAAACGGGGCACTCGTCACCGATGAGACACTCTGCATCAATCCATTCTGTGCCCAAAAGCAATGGCGATAGTCGCCAACTTTGGGGCGCGCTATCAAATCCCTTGGGCACGATTCATTGGGCCGATGTACGCTTTTGTACCCATTTGGTATGCCCCACTCATGCTCCCTTCCCCAGCGATGAGCAACCATCGGACAAGCAAAGGGAATACAATGCCAATGCATGCTTACAGAGGGAGAGGGGATGTAGGTCAGGGCAAAAAGGGCTGCATGCGTTCGAGGGCAACAGCCTGCACCGCAGGTGGCCATCCGATGAGCCCCTTGGTAATATAGGCGCGGAAAAGACGGGACGAGGGCGAACGGTCCGTCGGCCACATGGCATGCTCGTGATGCGAGGGCCAGTCCTGCACCAGTTCGCATGCCCACTGCTGCTCTGACGGTTTGAGCGCCCACAATTCGTTGGACACGGTGCGCCCTGCAAACGTCGGATCGGGACAGCGATCCGAAAAGCGAAATTCGATCAGAGAGACATGATCCCCGCTCGCGTAGCGCGCATGCCTGCAACGGTCGCCATTGGCATAGCGTGTCTCGCCGACGCGCGCGCGTTTGCCGCTCTCGTCCGTCTCGTAGGTCGTCGTGCAGCTGGATGTAGTAAAGCGCGACGCGATCAATCTCCCGCACCAGTAGGTTTTCGCGGCGTGCGCACCATCCGTGTGTAGGGAAACATAGGGCCCGTGCTTGCGTCCATCAACGATGCAGTACCATCGGCGCACGCCGCAGGCCCTCCTTGTCTCGCAACGGTACCTCTCACCAAAGGGAAACGCTCCGGTGGTAGAGAGCGCGCAGCTAGCATCGACGCGAACGCTCCATGCTATTGTATCGGCGCAGCGGCACACGAATTCGTACCACCCTATGATATTGGCGTTATCGTCGAGAACCAGTTCGACTCCGTAACCACACTGTCCGACGGCACCGTTGGGCATTGTCGTCACGTCCCCGATGTAGAGCGTCGCAGGGCCGTCGGTCGCACATCTGCCGACACTCTGGGCACCCACAGGGATTGTGGCGGGGGTCTGTTTGATACGGACGCTCCCATCCAACAGTCGGAGCGCATGGGCAACATACAGCCACCGGGCGTCCTTGCCCATGGCGGTTGCGCGCGCAAACGGCGGTGGGGCCCAACCGTCGATGGGGTGTGGTGGCCCCAGAGCAGCCAGCTGATCGACTCGTTGGCCGGGCGGGAGGATAGAGTCGGGCCAAGGGTCCGTGGTGCCGTCACCATGGGGCCACGCCTGAGCGCAGACCCCGTCGTCGTACATGTGAGCGTAATCGCGTTTAAAAAGGCGCCTCCACAGCATGGGATCGCGCGCGACCCTGCGCAGCGTCGTGCAGGTGCTGCCCAAGGCCTCGATGACATGTGCCGTGGCGACCGATGCCAACTCGATGAGCACTTCGGTTGGCAAGCCACATAAACCCAGTTTGTGTTGGTTTAAAGAGGGTAACGTCATGGAACCCCCTTCCATGCCCTTTTGCCGTTTGTGCGCTCGAACGTCAAGGATACCTTTTGCTCGTGCCGTCCTGGCCTTTTGGCGCCGTCCCAAGAGGCAATCGTTCCTGCAATTGGCCCATGCTTTTGAGCGTCCCATCCGAGCGCGGCGTTGGTCGTTCCATCGATTCGCGAAAGGAAACATCGTAAAGACCAGTCATTTTAGAAAAGCAGTTGATCCTTGGCGGTGTTTGACTCGCAATTCATTTCTGCAGCGTTTACCAGACCGGGCAGTTTAGAGGGTCTACAACACTGGTGGACAAACTGCCAGAGCGTGGTGCCGACCCTGCCGCCGATCAATCACCGGCACGTAAACAGTGAATAAAGGCAGGACAAACGGCTGTCGACTATATTGGTTGTCGGTGACCGTACTGCAATGATACAGGGCAGGCACAAGACGTGGGTCAAAGAGAAACCGCGCTTATCTACTGATGGTGCAAGGCACGATATGGGAGAGAAAGAGAGTTTTACTATGGACGACGGCACTGGCACTAGGGTGCATGTTGGAGAACGCACTTTGCCATTGATGAGGTGCTATAGTCATACCAGCCTATGCGTGTCATGAGCGAGTCGATGGGGCATCCGATTGCGCTCCGGAAAACCCTGCAGGAAACCGCACAGTGGGCACGGACGGAAAGTACCCCATCGGCAAATCGTGCCGTCTCGACGGTAATATGCAGTATGAGGGACACTTGAATCCGAGATCATCTGGCTCACCCAAATGTCGTGCCACCACGAGCCCTTGCGATCGTGCGATAGCAGTCGCTCCATGCCAGCAAACAAGAGGCACAGCGGGATGACCCCGGTGGGACATATCATCCTCTTGCGTTCCAGGTCGCCAGTGAGCCACACGTGTATGCCACTCGAGGGCTGACTCTCGCGACATGGTTTGCCATAAAGCGCGTGTTGCGCATATTCTTCTCCAACAGCATCGTCGATGTGCTCGCGACGGGGGAGCATTCTAAGCGCATGAGACCTTTCAAACTGTCCACGGCTAAAGCACTCTTGTCTAAAAATTGTCGCCTCGACCTTGGTCGATGCAAGATGGTAGAGTCACTCTTTCCATTTGGGCCTTGTAGAGGATGCGGTTGGCGAGCCGGGACCTGCACAGTGTATAAATACATGCTTCCGCAGCGCGCTCCCGCTACTCAGATGTTGAAAGCAGCGCGACACCAGGGAAAAGGTACGCAGTTGCCAGGCAGTTATATGGGTGTGCCCCAACACTGTGATGGTACACGCGTTGGGCAGTGACTCCAACACCGCGGAGGCTGGTTGCCCGGTTTCTACCTGTTGGATTGTTTGAGTTGGCAAACAAGAGCACATGTGCCCATGGCCGTATTGGACAAATTGCCATTGGCGTGTTTGCCTTGGTTCCTCTCTGGTTGTGCGTTTGGCAACGCTCGGACAGCAGAAATCCTGTGTGGCTTGCGCAGTGCCACCAAACCAAACAGTGAGGTGCGCACATGTGCGGGCGCCATCCGCCTTTGGTCTCGTCCAAAAGAGAGACACCAATGGACACGATGCCCGATGAAATCCTGGCAGCCATCTTTCGGTGGCTTCCGTGCCCTGTTTTGCGCCTTGGCGTGGCACTCGCGTGCCACCGATGGAGAGGTATCGCTATGGACGTGCGCGCCGTGGGACGTGCCCCATGCATGGACGGTGCACGCCGGATGAAACGCCGCACGCGGTGGTGCGATGCTGCTGCGGGCGCTGGGCACGTCGATTGCCTCGACTATATGCACAATCGGCTGGGCCTCCCGTGGAATAAAAACACCTGCAGGGGCGCCGCCCACAACGGGCACCTCGACTGCCTGACCTTTGCCCACCGCGGTGGATGTGCGTGGAATAGTGACACGACGCGCGTGTCTGCCGCCAACGGGCACCTGGACTGCCTGCAGTACGCTCTTGATAATCACTGCCACCTCACGCACGGTGCCGTGTGCGCGGCGGCGCGCAATGGCCACATCAAAGTGCTCTCCTTTGTGTTTGAGCATACCCGGTATACGCCCGACAAGGCCATGTGCAGGCAAGCCATCGGCGGCGGCAACCTATCCATGCTCGCGTACCTGTGCGAAAGAGGCGTCGTGCCCACCGAAGACTGTGCTGAAACGGCACTAAAGGCCGGCCGCATCGATATTGTGCACTACCTGCACGGTCGTGGCATCAAGCCTGACCCCTTTTACAGTGCGAATGGCATGGCGATGATGTCGGGCAACGTCAGACTCCTGCGCTACCTGTACGATTCAGGTTACTGCTATGGCGGTGCGAACCATGCAGAGCGCGCAGCATACGTGGGTCGGCCCGATATGGTCGTTTGCGCTATCGGCCAGGGAGCATGGTGCACCGCGTGGATTATACGCAGGGCCGCCAAGCGCGGTTGGACATCGGTGCTGATTGCTGCGCACGAATCGGATCCCCAAACGCCCGGCTACATTGTCGAGCGTGTCATCATAGAGAACAAAATCTCCTGCCTCGGCGCACTGCTCGACAGGGGCATCAACATCAGCAGCAGCCATGTCACGCGTGCTACGGCCCTTGGGCGCACGCACATTCTCGAGTTGCTCAAACAGCGCGGGATCGTATAGAACATCGGACGATTCCCATTTGTTTGTTCCCTCTAGATTGTGTTCCTTTTGATCAAGAACCGCTCATCGTTGTATCTGCATCTGGTCCTATGTCCGGGCCACCATAAACCGTTGCGTACGGACTCGCGTCTAATACTCACCATTGTCTTGCAAAACAGGCGACTTTATCCGGGCATACAATAGAATACGTTGGTGCGGGGGTGAGCCCTCTTTCGAGCCTCTCCATCTCATAAGAAAGGGCCATCCATACATGTATGAAACGTGTAGGTGCGCGTTGCAGTCTGTTGCGCATTTCTTGTGCAGGAGACGCACAGCGGTTACAACCAAGGGCGCCCTACATCGTGAGGTGGCAGTCACAACATGGCATATGGCTGACGTACACCTCGTGATCAGACGCAAAACTGTACCACACGGTCCGCATGTCGTCGGGGTCGACGGGCATCACGTTGTGCCTCTGAGCACACGCGGGGAGAGTGACCTTGACGAGGCGTGCCGGGCGCATGCGCGTGATCTTGTCAAAGCATACGAGCGCAACCCCGACGGTCAAAACAATGGGATTGTTCTCGCCCCGACGTGCCCTCTCGGCCAGGGCGCGAACCCACATAATCTCCCACCAGGTGGCACCGACCGTGTCGCACGTTGCGATCGCAGGCTCGCCGTGAGCGTGCAGCAGGCGCAGTGGAACGAGCAGACCGTGTGGAGGAGTATCGACGATCCACACATGGCGTTCGCCCAGGCTGGCAGAGCGTGCAGCCACTGCGCGTTGCGTGAGCAAGCGTGATGTGCGCACCTGTCGGAGGGATGTGCTGAACGTCGTTCTCGAGTAATGGGTCACGAAACGTGACATCCACTGTTCTGTCTCGTTGTTGCGCAAGAGCGTTATCTCAACGCGCGTCGCAGTGAGCAGGCGCAATTGCTCCTTCCATACAGACCCATGGGGACGGGCGTTGTGCGAATTGGTCGATGTTACACGCTCGACGAGGGTCGCGCTCGCATGGGTTTGAAAGAGAGGCCTCCATAGGCAGTCGTCGTTTGCCACGCCGTGAAAGCGCTGTGAGGTCCAAGAGACCACGGCCAACTCGCGAGGACCGAGGGTGGATAGCACAAGCAACAGACATTCGTCGGGCAAGTCACAGAGTTGGGCCATTGCCCGTCTGCCACTGCTGCCGCTCCTATAAAGAGGCTTTTCCCGCTGCATATCTTTGCGGTCTGTTTACGACTCTTTTGTTGTCTCTTGGTTTGCGCCGGCGGTTGCGACGAAACAGACGCGATTGGGTCGAGGGAGCCGATGCCATCCGTTCTTTCCGTCCGACAATCTCTCTCTCTTTCGGTGTATATGTGATGCCAAACTCTTTTACCGTGCACAATATGCATGCGATCTGTGACTGCACAAGTCTATAGTGTGGTGCCCATGTCACGTACAGCGCCTATAATCGCACGATACATGTGTTTGTCCAAAACGCGCGTGGTCAATGTCATCCCATGCTCCTAGTCTCTGCTCCACGCCCAACTGCAAAGAGCACCGGTTAAACCTCCCATCAGGTGGCCACCATGCACACAGGGCAAAGTAGACTCGTGGGTAACATTTGTTCCAAAAGGCAAAGAAATGGTAGCATGTTCTAGGGGAGGGGGAGAAACACAGAGCGGGGCGAGCGCGACAGGATCACTGCGACTGGGGACACGCACATCCGTCGGCGTGGGCAACGGCACGAACGCGCGTATCCCCCAGCGCATACCACGTCCCACGCTGCGTAAGTGGATCGCTGAGATCGATGGGCACGTCCAGTGCCTTTTCAACGCACGCCGGTATAGGCTCACAGGAACCGTTGCCATCAAAGTCCACGACAAGCACCTCGACGTAAACGGTGGGAAACCCGATCGCTCCCTGTGTCATCACACATTTGACGAGCGCTTCCTTCTCGATGTCTCGGCACCAAGGTTTGCAGGGCGCACCGCGCTTGTCGGACAAGAGCCGCAAGGGTATGATGTTCTCTTCGCAGCCCAGTTGGTAGCCGTGATCATCGGCCTGGTAGGCGCGCACGCGGGCGGAACACGTTGCGTCGGGGAAGCGTTCCTTTCGAGCAACGAGCCACACGTGATGCTTGTCGGTGCGCCCACGGCATTGTTCCTCTAGCGCGCGCCATGTGCGCACTTGCGAGAGAGACACTGTTGAACGCCTCACGGTCCGATACGGCATGGTTGTCCCGTATGGCGAATGGTCCCAATAGATGACCTCTGTCTGGTGTACCTCTATGTCGACGCGAATGTGAGGGAACAGGGCCACACATCTCTTCCACACCCCTGTCTCGAAAGAGGGACCGCCGCTCGCCAGATGCTGGCTCATGGCATGGCAAACGTACCGTACGGTGCGTGCGCCCATGCGGCGCTCGGCCTGGCGGCGCCACAGCAGGGGATGATTGGCTGCCTCGTGGAAGCGCCGGTCGGCCATCGAGGCCGCTACCAGAGAGCGCGGTGAGCGGTCGAGCCTGACCATGATCTCAAACAGGCAATCGTACGAGAGAGTGGCAATGGGAGGCCCATCCAGAGTCATTACCTCTGTCGCCTCGCCGGCCATTGCGCACATGTACTGCGGACACGCAAGTGGGGGACCGAACAGAGTCGGAAGCGCGTACGGAAGCACCAATGGCGTGATTTGTTGACGCGCATTATCATGAAAACGTGTGGCGACAATGCTCGCTGGAGGTGAATCACATCGCTCACCGAGAACCCTGGTGTCTTTTGTTGGCACGACAGACCACCAAAAGGGCGAATGGAACCAGAGTAGACCTAGAGCAGGCGGTAGACGCTCTCGAGCATCACGTTAATGCAGCGCAATTTCGGTAGACAACGCGCTCGACGAGCCGATCGACTGACGCCCTGCAAGGCCAAACTCTTTTGGGCGCTCTCGCGCAAGATAGACATCATACGCATATGTTTATATCTTTAATAGAGAGGAAAACGGGACGGCTCAAGAGATCCTGGGCAACCGCACGCGCTGGTGCACTCTATATAAAAGCCCGAGCGTTTGTCCCACCGGTACCACATGCCGATCAGGCTCGATGGATCGTCGAGATCGACCGGCGTCGCGTTCCGCTTCTCGGCACATGCCGAGAGGCCTATGCCGGTAATAGTGCGATTAATGGCATTGATGGTAGCGTGACGACATAAGAGCACGACATCGACAACCAAATTGATGTTGCCGGCACCGGGGAGCGTCGCCCTAGGGAGAGCGCGCACCCACAAGGCCTCCCACCAAGAGCCCCTGCACGAGAGTGGTGCGTGCTCGCCATGGGCAAACAGCAGGCGCAGCGGGACAAATGCCACAAGGTTACTGGGGCTGACATCTATGAGCCACACGTGGTAATCGTCCAGGATATCACAGTGGGCATCTGCCGCGCACTGTGCGAGTGCATGGGGCGTGAGCACATTGAGCAAGGTAGTTTTGACCTGTGCAGCCGCAATGCGTCCGAGGTTGTATGTTTCTGGCGCCCATTCATTGGTCTCTGACGCAAAGACGCCTATATTGACCACTGTTGTGATAAAGAGACGCGTGCGCTCCTTCCACGAGACCCACGTGCCATTGCTCATGTCATCGTCACCATGGTCGAGCGGTTTAGCCCCCTCCACATGCTCGATGCGGCGTGCGACGTTTGCACTCGCGTAGCGTTCAAAGATGGGTCTCCAGAGTGTATCATCGCCCGACAGGTCCCAAAGACGGCGGCACGCGCGAGCGATCGTGGCCAAATGGGCGGGTGCCATTGTGGCCAGAACGAGCAGCACGCACTCGTCGGGCAACGTATCCATTCCCGGTTGTTATCTGTTTAATGCGCACGCGACGGATACCGTTCTCTTGGGGCTTTTGAGTGGAGAAAGCGTGCAAGGCCTTATTGGTCAATGCACGAATCGTGGCCAATCACTCCCAAAACGAATTGGTCAGAAAGAGGTGCGATGGTATCTTACATGTACGCTCGTGCCCCACCCCTACGGTGGAACGTTGTGCAGAGGACAAACAGAGGGAATCTTTTTAATTTGCACAAGCAAGACGGTGCCCTTTGGGTCGACCAGGTGTGTCTGGGGGTCTTGATGAGACTCGGTGCTAGATGTCGCAGTGACATGCGGGCATGTGTTCAAGCACGCGCTTCGCGAGGTCCGATGCACTCTGATTGTACCACCCCACCCGCGCGGCGGGAGGATCGATAGGCAGCCTGTTGGCTTCCAAGAAGCACTCGGGAATCACAATACCGGGCATCGGCGCAGTGATCACGCCCTTGGCGTACCATAGGACAATGACGGTGACGCATAGTGTGATCAGGGGTGCGTTGCGACCCTTTTGTGAGTCCATTAGAGCCTGGCGCACCCAGAGGGTCTCCCACCACGAACCGCTGCGATCGTGTAGCAGCATGTTTTCGGTCTGAGGCGCAAATAGCAGACACCGAGGCACGACCTCTCTATGGAGAGCGACAGTCTTCTTCTCCCCATAGATGCCGCTTTGCACACGAACTGTCTGTTCAATATCAGCGATCCACACATGCATCCTGTCCAAATGGGGGCCGACCCTGCCCACGAGATGATGCGCTAATAGGGATGCTGTATGTACTGCGGCAAGAGACGTGACCGTGCACGCGCTTGATATCGCACGCCTTGCGATATTGGGGTCAAAGTTGCTGTCGCCGTGGCACCTCGCCCTAATAGAGGTTACATCTACCTTGGTCGTGGCGAGGCGCCTAACCCATTCCTTCCATCCCGGCCATGTGGCAGTATGTGCCTTGACACACTCGGCCAGGCGAGTGCCCGCAAAGTGCACAAAGACGCGCCTCCACAATGCGTCGTCACTGCTCAACTGGTGGAGGCGCTGCGATACCAGGGAAAGAATGCCCAGCTGGCGAGCGGTTGCGTCGGTGTGCGCAAGCACGATGATGGCGCATTCATCGGGCAGCGACTCGAGCATGTCTTAAGCGACCTCTGCGTTCCCACCACTACAGTTGTCGCTGTTGTTGCTGTCGTTGCTGCACAGAAAACAGAAATGAGGACGACAGACCGTTCTCACCTTTTCCCCGGAACGATGGCCATTATAACAACTGCACCCTGCAGCAACTGTGCGGTTGGTTGTCGAATTGCACTGGTTGGTCCCACGCTGCTGCCACCGCCGCCCAACAGCGCATCTAGCACCGAAAGCGCATCGCTGCGCCCATGCGCGACTCGACGTGAGGGATGGAAGCAGGACAGAAAACCAAGTGGACGTTTTCCTGCACACTGTGATAGACTCGAATGTTTTACTAGTACACGGACAAGTACGCATCAACGCAGAGGCAGTGCAAGAATTCAGTGGGGTCCGTTGCAGGTGCATCCATTCAAGTGAGCAAGAGCGGCAAGGTGCTTATCGTTTGGCGCGTACCACGCCCCACGCTGCGTGCCGGCATCATCCGGATCGATGAGCACCTCCAGGGTCTGCACAACGCACTCGGGTATTTGTGGGCACGGAGGCGCACCGCGGGGATGACACACAACGAGCGCATCTATGTCGATCGTGGGGACCTCGGCCGGGCCCTCCTTTATCAGGCACTCGGCAAACGCCTCCCCGACGAGATTTTGGTACCACAGTTTGGAGCCCGCGCGGGCGTCGCGCCTTTGGATGGGCGACAAGAACCGTAGGGGAACAATGTCCCTTTTGCCACCAAGTGGATGACCATGCTGGTCGACGGGAAAGACGCGCACGCGGCTGGAACACGTTGCACTGGGGAAGCGCCTCTTTGAGCCCGTGAGCCACACGTGGCAGTTTGCAAAGATCACGGAGCAATGCAGCGCCAACATGCGATGCGTGAGCACCTGCGAGAGAGACAGCGTGGTGCGCGTGACGTTGTAGTACGGCGCGGTCGTGCCCTTGGACGAACGGACCCAATACGTGGCATCGGTGTGGCGCGCCTCAATGTCGACGTTGATGCGACGCGGCAAGGCGGTGCACCTCTTCCACAGCGCCGTCTCGAAAGAGGGACCGCCATCCACCAGGCGCTCCCCTAGGGCGCGGCGGATGTGCTGCACGTTGCGTGCGCCCACGCGGTGCTCGGCTTGGCGACGCCACAGAAGGGGGTCGTTGGCCGCCTCGTGGAAGCGATGGTCAACCTGCGAGACTGCCACCAGGGAGCGGGGCAGAGGGCCGAGTCTAAGCAGGACCTCGATCACACAGTCGTATGGAAGAATGTCTATGAAAGAGTCGCTTCTGACCGCTGTCTCTGTCGCCTCGTCGGCCATTGTGCGTTATATGCCTAATACACGCACAAGCTGCCGGGGTAAGCCGAAACCGCGCACAAACAGGCCAATGGCGCGATTGGATCATCGCGATTGCTGCTGTGGAGAATGCTCGAATGGCGGAAATATATCCCATGAGCGCAAAGCGCACATTCCCGAAGAGACAGGGACAGTGTCTTTACGACAACGGCCTCTTTTGTCTTGGGAAGGGTCCACCACCATAGAATAGCAAATGCATGGAACGAGCGGCAATCCGGTCGAGCCAGTAGACGTACGGCACTGTCGGACTGGCGCCACAGTGTCGTGCGCAATTGGCGCCTCGACGTGCAACTGCGCCTCCTCCCTCCCTCATGCGCTGACCAGCACACACCCTATGAGATTCAGCGCGCACCGACTGTGCCGCTCTGGCTGGCCGATAGAGTCATGACGGTCTGCGCACAAGTGAACGAAACAAAACACGCGCTGTGCAAGGCAACCATTCCTTTGGAGCGCTGAGCCGAGCGCGATACCTACCGGCATGCGCTCACACACGAGATGTGTGCTGTTGGACGTTTATCGATCTCGTATCGTGTTTTGTTGCATCCGTGCCGCTCAATGCGCGCGCCCAATGCCGGCCGATGGATTTGATTCGACGCCAAACTCACTCATCAGGAACCCTTGCGTGACCGAAAAGGCCCCGGTTTTCAGGCTTGACACTGGCCAGTGTCGGTCGCGCCTACCTTCTCGGCCTCGGATAGCATGCGTTTGCGCTGCGCTCACCGACACAGCCCGCATGACCGACAATTGTGACCCCACTGATTCCGCTATGCCAAGAGATGATATCCCGTGCGGGGGCGTATTCTTTGGGCGCTTTCATGCAAAAACACACACGCTGTGCGTACGTATACGCGCGTCTTACGAAAAAGAAATGTCGGATCGTGTGCGAGGCCCGGAGCAACTGCAGCCCTGCGCACATACCAGGGAGAAACGGTGCGCACTCCAGTCGTAGCGCATGCCCACCTGGCTCGATGGATCAGCGGGATCGACGGGCGTCGCATTCCGCTTCGCGGCACATGGGGAAAAGACGATGCTCTGTATGGCTATTCGTAAGGGGTTCGTTTGGGCGATGACCGTACAGCGAAGGAGGAGCGCCACGTTGATGGCCAGGCGGATGGTGCCCATGCCAGAGAGTCCCGTCATCGTCGCGAGCGCATGCACCCACATGGCCTCGTACCAGGAGGCCTCGTAGATCAGGGGCGCCTTCTCGCCGTGAGCAAACAGCAATCGTAGTAGCGCAAACGCTGCGCGGTCGTTTGGGTGGCCGTTGACGAGCCACACGTGATAGCTGTCCAGGTCACCGGAGCAGACGCTCATCGCGCCCCGCACGAGCGCATAGGCCGTGCACACGCTGCCCAACGGGAACATGACCCGCGCGGTCGCGAAGCGGGCGAGGTCTCGCGTGTCGGGTGCCCATTCGTTATACTTTGGCGTAAAGACGGTCATCTCGACGGCCGTCGTGATAAACAGGCGCGTCCGCTCCTTCCACGGGGCCCGTCGGTCGTTGCCCTTGTCGCCGTTTCTGGGGGATTGTGCGGGGGCCATCGTGCGCTCGATGCGGCGTACGACGCTTGCGCCCGCGTACCGCTCGAATAGGGGTCTCCAGAGCGCATCGTCGTTTGACAGGGCCGCGAGGCGGTGGGATGCGCCGGCGACCATGACCAAATCGTTGGGTCCCAATTTGGCCAGCACGGACAAGAGGCACTCGTCGGGCAGGCCGTCCATTCTTTTTCGGTTGTGGTTCACGTCTGGGGAAAGCGTGAGGGCTGTGGCACTTCCTGAACGCGCTCAAATAGGGGGAAGGACAGCTGGGCATAGAAACACACTAAATGCTTACGGCCCGGCGAATGGGATGCGACGAACGGGCCCTTGGATTGGGCCGGCACCAACATTGGCTAACCGGTTGGCATTGTCTCGAAAAGCAAGGATTTCTGTACGGTTGCGCGAGTCCCTCGTTTGTTGGCCCAGCCAAAGATGCGTGGCGGCGGGACAGGCGGCAAGGGACGAAATCGACAAGGGCCGCAGACGCGCAAATTGCGGTACCTGCGGCCCGGCACAGAGCGCACGCTATACAGACTGTCTTTGGTGCAATGTCTTGAAAACGCAATACAGATTCAGTGCGCATGGGGCCAACATACAACAGGTCGGATATTGTAATCCATAGATCCTGGGTCGCCCGAGCGCGACCAAAAGGGGGGTGCGCATCGAACCAAACGACCGAGAGGAAGGGCAGGGAATCAAAAGCATAATGCACCCCTGGTGGTGCAGGTCGGCGTGTGTTTTAATGTGCGCTGTTTCCGTGTCGCGGCTTCGTTGTCGTACCAGCGGACCCACGTATAGGGTGGATTAATAGGTCGCCCGTTGGGTTCCGGAAAACATTTGGGGACAACAAGGTCGGGCATGGGAATGCCTCGGGCGCGCGCGATGAGGACAATGTCAACGCGCAGCACGATCACCTCTGTTGGGGCAACCGTATTCTGTGACCTTTCCGGCGAAAAGACCTGACGCATCCAAAGCCTCTCCCACCAAAGTGCCCCGTCAGAGTACAACCGTGTATGGTGCCCAAGGTAGCACCTTTAAAGCGCGCACCTGATATGCCCTCTAAAAGTGACGAGGGGAACACGGATGATACGACGCGGCAGGGGTGGACTTGCTGGGGAAAGCGCACGAAAACGAAATCATTCCTCGCAATCGTGTTTGGTTTCGAGTGCCTTGCCCCTGCACGGTGTGGCCAAACACATGTTTCCCTATTGGTTGCTTTTTTGGTTGGCGCGCGCATTTACAAACGATATGCCACACAAACAAACCCTGCCGACCCAAGAGAGCGCGCGACAAGGAACGCAACCAGCGTGTAATCGCACAGACGCCTCGGCTGGCTCCTCGTGGGGCCATGTCCCGCATCTGCCTGCGAAAACAAAGAATTGTGATTGGTTTGCCCCAAACAATAATTTGCGCCGGAAAACACACTTGGAACATGCGGGTTTATGGGGCCGTCTTTATGACGTTGGGTAATGGTTGGGGATTACACGGCAGTCAGGGGGGGGGTGAAATCACACGTTGATCGAGACCGACGCATCGAGGGGCACCCTGCTGCGGCGCGCCTTTGATTTGACAGAGGAAGCGGGTGGTGCGGTCTGGGCGTTTGTCAGGGGAACCGACAGGACCGTGGGGATGGCCCAAAAGGTGCGCAGGGCCAGGTCGGCCGTCTCGATGGCGCCGTCGACCCACCCCTGCGAGTAGGCAAACGAGTCGCCCACGGCGAGCACGGGCACGCGCGAACCCAGGGGCGAGAGGCTGTCGCGGCGCATGGCTTCGACGCAGCCGACCGGATGCCGCTCCGACTGCCAAAACACCGTGCCATAGGGCCAGTGGCGCCACACGACCTTGACCACCTGCCCCATCTGCTCGCGGCTGGCGCCCGTCACGAGCCTGATCTGGCGCATGGCCTCTTCCACGAGGCGCGGCGCGCGATCCGGCGTCTGCCAGTGCGGAGGCTCCAGGGCGTCGGGGGCCGTGGGCAGCATGTCGACCCAAAAGTCGCTGTCGATCATGTCGCAGTAGATCATGGCAATGGGCTTCTTCGTCCCGTAGGGGAACCACACCTGGCGCGCTGGCAGGTCGCTCACGTTCTTGCCGCCGGCGCCGAGGCCCACCGACGAATCGCCCCACCAGGCGCGCTCGAAGCGCAGGTAGACCTTGACGGCGCGCCACGTCTCTACGGCGCCAAAGATGGCCCTGCTCCGTTCGGGCCATGGCGCGGCAATCCTCACCAGATCGTCGCGTGGCACCGACAGAATGACATGGCGCGCGCGTATGGTCCACTCTTGACCGTCCTCTCTGTCCATCGTCGGCGCTGCCGCCCCGTCGCTTGTGTCGCGTGCGCCATCATTGCCATCGTCGTCACTGTCGCCGGACCACTCTTGGCGCATCTTTCTCTCGCGCTCGCCAATGCGCTGCTGTTCGATGACGTGGCTTCCTGCCCGCGCACTGGTGACGCAACCCGCGTCTGACGTGCACACGGTCACGCCCTCGCGTTGCGGCGACGCCTTCAAAGGGGTGGTGCGCAGTCTGCATTCGATGATCGGGTGGCGCTCCCCGTGGCGGCAGTCGCTGCAGGTCACCGTCTTTTCGTGGAGCACGTCGATCCGCACCACGTCGGTGTTGAACGCGATCTTGAATTGCGAGTTGGCCGCGTCGCCGTCATGGTCGTTTTTCGAGTGCCTGCTGCGCTGTGTGCCTCCCTTTTCCCTCTTGTTCTGGTGGCGTGTCTCGCGCAGCTGCCTGTACATCTCGAGCACCGTCCGGCGGTACCCGCCGACGATCCAGTGCTGGTCCGAGTTGGCGCCGCTCAGGGAAAACTCTTGGCGGATGCCCGCCGTGGCCGACAGGCGGCCCCTGTTAAAGTCGTATCCGCTCGAATCGACGGCGTACTGGAACCCCTGCGGCGACATGCCCCTGCTGTAGAGCACGCGCCACAGGGAGATCCGGGCCAGGGCCGGATCGGCGCATGCCGAGTGCTGCGCGCACTGCAGGTCGGCCACGCGGCCTGCATAGTCGTCGTCGGGCGCCTGCGTGGCGATGCCCTCGCGGATGGTGGCGACCACGATACCCTCGGCCTCGAGTTCCTTTTCCAGGCTCGCCTCCATCAGGGCCGCGCCCGATTTGCCGCGCTCCGACTCGGGGAGGTTGTAGAGGCGCCCGGCCACCTTGGGCAGGCCGCTCATGCGCGTGCGCACGCCTCGCAGGTAGGCCACGTTTTGGGGCAACACATAGGGCACCGGCACGGTGGGGATGCGCAGGAGGCGCAGCAGGGCCGACGTATAGTGATCGATCATGGGGAACGTGCGCATGCCCCCGAGTTCGATGGCCGTTTCCGAGCCTTGCAGAGGGATGGACACGAGGCGCCCGCCCACGTAGCCCGTGCGCTCCACGACGGCCACCGTCAGGTGCGGATAGCGCTTGCGTATCTGCATCGCGGTAAAGAGGCCCGAGACGCCGGCGCCCACGATGAGCACATCCACCGTCTCGATGCCGGCCTCCCCGTCTTGTCGCTCGGGCCGCGTTGGCCTCCCTCCTCCGCCGCCGCCTTGTTTCCTGTCGTCGACGGCCAGCGGTTGCCGATATCTGGTGTTTGCGGGCGGCATCCGCGGGGCCGTGGTCGGCATCGCCCTGAATGAGGTCGGCGGCGCCTCGCTTGTCGCGCACGGCGCACGCCGTCGGACGCTGCACTTTGGCGACCGCGCCTGTGGGCCACTGATCTCGGTGTCGGACATGGGCCGTCTTTGTCTCATATCTGTGGTTTACCGCGCTTTCCCCTCCTCCTCTTGGTATCTGGGCGGAAAACGGGGAGAGGTCGAGATGGATGGATGCGAACAGGACCGTGCACGGGGGACAAAGTGGGTCTAGGAGGGGGAGAGGGGAGTGTTTACCCTCTGCTGTTTCCCATTGCGTGGTCCCGAATGATTGTCTACCGTGCCGTGCGCACCTGCGCCGTGCGCGCGCGTATGTGCTCCTCTCTCTGTGCGGGCTCGGGAGAGGGCCGAAAAGATCGCTGCCAGGAGGAAAGCCCCGCAACGTAGAGAGTCCCCTGTGCCTCTGCCCCATTTACACATAAGAGAGCGGGACCGATGCATGGCGAGGGTCCTGGACCGCTGCAAATCTACCCGCCAGGAAATGTCCGCTGGGGTGTGGGGAGCGGGCAAACGGCCCCAGCGGACGTGCGCACGATCGCTCCACCGGCAAAGGGTGCCGCTTCGACCGCAATCGTTGGTAGGTCGATTCACGAAATCACCGGCGCATCCGTTGCGCGCCGTGATCAAGCCGTGCACGCAAGCGGGAAGCAAGAGACCATGGTGAGCCAGATGCGTACATCGACGTCGGACGGCGCCACGATTGTGATGGTCGATGGTGCGGATACGCCAATGGCCACGAGGTCGTCCCAGTCGGCACAACGCAACGCAACTGCGGCCGCTCTGGCGACCATGGCCGACATCAACAGGCGACTCGACGCCATCGGGACGCCGGCCGTGACCGTCGACGTGGACGGAATCAAAATGGACGTCGTCGGTGGGGACGGCGAGCAGGCGCCCATGGCCGGCGCGGCCGTTTTGCAGAGATACGGTACGTACCAGACTCTGGAACCCACGTCCAAAGCAACGTCGGGTACGGGCCAGGGTCAACATCAGCGACAGGGGCAGCAGCAGCAGCAACAACAACAGCAGTGCCAGACGGGGAACGAAGCGCGCCTATCGGGGGCACCGGCGTACGATGACCGTGAGCCGTGGGTGGCGCCCTCGGAGTGGTGGAACACCGGAGTGCGTTGCGTGTTTGACTGGTTGCGCGATGCCTTTATCGCGACCGTGGACCGCGAGGTGGGGGTCATCCTGACGCACCATGGCGTGGCGCGATTCTACGCATGGCCGTCGACGGGTGCGTGCGCCACGGGCACGCGGGGAGCGACGGCCGGTGCCACGAGCGCTGCCAGCTTGCTCACGCTCATGTTGCGCCCATGGACCCCATCGGACCGCGCTGCCCATACCGAGCGCGGCGCCGGAGGGGGCCCCAATGGCATTGCGGAGCGGCAGCGCGAGTGCGAGTGCGACGTGCTCGCTCTGACGACGAGCGCCGAGAGCGTCGTCGCGCGCGTCGAGGCGGGTGCGTCGGCCCTGGGCGAGAGGCACGCCGCCCTGTCGGAAGCGGTGCGCGGGTGCGCCGCCTGTCTGCGCACCCTGTTGACGCTCGCCGAAAACGAGGTGCAGATCGTGCGTAATCACGGGGCGGCGACGCGCGAGGCCGCCGTGATCGCCACGCGCGCGTCGGCCATTGCGCAAAAGTGGGTCTATGCGCGCACGCTGGAGCGCGTCACCGACGCCAGCAAGAGGTACCGGGCGATGGCACGCCAGGTGAGGGGCGAGTTCCGGACCGCGGACAGGGCCGTGCGCGCGCAGCGCGGTCGCTTCCTGACGCTGTGGCGCGACCTCAAAACGCGCTACGACGCATTCCTGGCCACCATCGGTCTGGCTGCGGTGGACCCCGCCGCCGTGCAGGCGATGGATGCCCTGTTTTGGCGGCGCGCCAACGGGGGCCCGCCCTCGTCGGATCCACCGGGACCCCGTGCCTCATCGGCCGAATGGAGGGGGTCATCGCCGACGGAGGGAGCAGAGACGCAGAGACTGGTCTATGATGATGAAGAGGAGCAGGAGGATGACGAAGAGGACGTGTTGTTTGACGCCGATGCGCTGCGCCTCTTGCGATACTATTGCCAGCACATGATGGATGTGGCCAAGGGCATGCTCGAGCGCGGTTCGCAGGCGCCTCGACCATCGTCGTGCCTCGTGGGAGGCACGCGCGTGCCCGTGTATGACGGCGCGGGGGATCGTGAGAGAATCCGCGACGGTGGCTCCGTATCGTCGCCAATGGCGGACACGCTGACCGACGCACAGCAAAGGCGAGCGGCCACCGACGTTGCCGGAGGAGACGAACGCGCACGTATCCTGTCAGAGATGAGGCGCGCACGCGAGCAGTGCCGCGCTCTCATAGGGTCCCTTGAGGCGCGTCGGCAGGATCGCGCCCGCCACGTCGAGACCATACAGCGTCGCATGGACCGTCGTGCCAAGCAACTCGTCCCACCGTGCGGAGCGGATAACGTGACGGAGCGCGTACCCGTTCTGTCGCCGTCCATGATTACAGATCCCACGGCATCGATCGACCTTGCGGGCTCGCAAACGTCTCGTAGTATCAAACAGCAGGACATGGCCGCCCTGTTTCTGTGCTTTGACGACAATGCCAGCAATGATAACAACGATGATGATGATGATGATGATGGTGATGATCGTAGCCAGATCGACCCGAAGAACATAACTAAAAGAGCGGATGGTATCGAAGACAGGACCGATACGAAACACGATCCCTGGATGCCCTACCTGACCGGTGGACCGGCACCTGCGCAGTCTGTGGGTGCCAATTGCATGCAGAGGGCATTCTTGAATGGACCTCGCACCCGGGAGACATCGGGCGAGGCAGAGCATCCCGCGGCAGATGGCACCAAGGACGTGGCATGGGCGCGCATGCTCGCCCAGTTGGATTCAGCCAAGGCCGCCGACGCGGGCGACCTCGCCACCATCGAGGCAGCCCGTAAAAAGCACGCCGACATTGACACCGTTCTGGTGCGCATGACGGCGCACACGATCGAAACGGGTCCGCATGCCGAGTGGATGCGGGCCATCGAACGGCTCTCTGAGGTACTCGACGATGCCCAAAAGGCGTGGCGCAAGGCCCATCAGGCGCGCACGGCGCGCGAGACCATCCTGGAGGAGGAGACGGCGCGCTGTCTCGACGGGATCGCCGAAACGGCGCGCGCCGCGCACGAGTCTGACGTGGGCGTCGTGCTCAGCCAGTGGAACGACCAGCAGCACGCCATCGATAGGCGGCGCGCAGAGGATCTGCGGCAGGTCGCACTGGCGCGCCGCGTCGTCGACGAGTGGCTAAACAATTTTGAGCGCAAGATGGTCTACTACCAGGAGGACAGGACGTGCGCCAACGCGGTAGATGCCGTGGCCGAGTTTCGCGCGGTCATGCGGCTCCACGCGACGGCATGCGACGCCGCCGTGCGCATGCGCGAGTTTGTCGACGCCTTTGAGGATGTGTCCTATGCGTGGTCGCTGGCCTACCGCGTCGAGTACGGCGATTCGAGCGAGCGCGCGCGCGGCCTCACGTCGACGTCGATCCCTTCGTTTTCCTCGTCGTCCTCGTCGTCTGCCCCTAGAGAGTCGGACGCGCCTACGGAGGAAGGCGCGTGCGGATCGCTTCCCCTGTCGAGCACGCTCTTTGCATCCACGGGGTTCCTGCCGCCGGCGACCCAACTCATCGCATAGCGAGAGAGTGTGCGCGAGAACGACCAGGGCCGCGGCTCGATAGAATGGGTGGTGTTGAACGCGATAAACTCTTTCGACCGGTTTTCCACCGTGCCGTATGCGTTTTGCTCCGTTTCCAGTGCAGGCCACAGTGCCCCACGCAGGCAATCCCACATAGGATAGGCCATCATATGATACATGCAGCGAGAACGAATTGACTCTACCAACTCGATTGATTCGCGACCCTGGCCATTCTCTGGGGCTCGTTCATTGCGGCCAACCCGCAGGGGTGAAATGGGCCAAGGGTCCAATAAGCGCGCTTTTATACAAAGGGAAAAGGTGGGGAGACAGTTTTCGTTCCCCCCCCCCACACACACACACACACGCACAACTGACAATGCCTCCCCCGCCCCCAAACGCGCCCTATATGTATGGATGGATCCGATGCGTGCGTGCGTTACGCCGCTGTGTCTGCTCTCGCGGCGGCCGATGCCTTGGGCGGGTGCGCAACGCCATTGTGTCGCTGGGCGGCCGCTCCGGTCTTGGCCCCTTTGGCTTTGGACTGGGAGGCCTTGCTGCCGCTGCTGGACCGCGACGACGCGCTCTTTTTGTGACGCTGCCAGTGGTGGACAAAGACCCACTCAAAGGAGAACTCGCCGTGCGTCATACCATTAAAGAGCCTGTCCGACAGGCAGATGGGCGTGTCGGGCGTGTGCTGGCTCACCCCGTCGCGCATCGCCTGCAGCACCTTGCGCACCTCGGCCACGTTCCGCACATTTGCGATTTCCTCCATTTTTCCCCTTTTGCGCGGCGTACCTTTCCTTTAGGACCGTGACCTTTTTTCGGCCCCTGCCATGGTTTGCCACTGTCTGTGTTGCGCCCCCTGCTGCCGCGCTCTCTTTCCCCTCGTGCCCTCCTCCGCTCGGCGGGCCTTTGCTCCGAACGAGGTGTTTCCCTTTTCCTTTTTTTTTTTGGGGGT
>Ga0255334_1000615_pt1 | contig 25176 bp, 23 predicted proteins | sample EtOH5_35cm_T3_12_FD_202080 | JGI IMG/M metagenome (GOLD analysis project Ga0255334, IMG submission 202080) | Sandy soil microbial communities from University of British Columbia, Vancouver, Canada - EtOH5_35cm_T3_129 | ecosystem: Engineered > Artificial ecosystem > Sand microcosm > Unclassified ... | reverse complement strand
CCGGGCGAGGGCGCCAATCTCATGCACGGGGAATGACCCCCAAGCGCTCTGCGGCGACCCTCTCCCAGCTACCGACGCGCAACCTTAGCCAGGAGGCGCGCCGGTGAGTGGAGGAGTTACAAGCCCCCCTCCACGTACCGAAATGGTCGATCTGCTCGCGCGGTTCGAGGCGGCGCTGGCCGCGCGCGGCCTGCTGGCCCCAGGCGAGGTCGAGGCCCGCATCGCCATCACCGACCGCGCGAGCCCGGCGATCGGGGCCGCCATGGTCGCCCGCGCCTGGACCGATCCCGACTATCGCGCCCTGCTGGTCGCCGATGGCGCGCAGGCGGCCGAGGCGATGGGCGTGACCATGGTCGGCAGCCCGCCGCTCGGCGTGCTGGTGGATGCGCCGGGGCTGCATCACCTCGTCGTCTGCACCTTGTGCTCCTGCTATCCGCGCGCCGTGCTCGGCTATCCGCCGCATTGGTACAAGACCGCCGCCTATCGCGCCCGCGCGGTGCGCGACCCGCGCGGCGTGCTGGCCGAATGGGGCACGGTGCTGCCCGAGGGCACGCGGGTGCGCGTCGTCGACAGCACCGCGGATTACCGCTGGATGGTGCTGCCGGAACAGCCGGCCGAAACCCTCGGCTGGGATGCGGCACGGCTGGCCGGCATCGTCACGCGGGATGTGCTGGTCGGCGTCGCGCTGCCGATCGCGGCGTAAAAACCCGGTTCAGCCCGGATCGGCATCCAGCGCATAGCCGGCGGCGCGCACGGTGCGGATCAGATCGGCTTCGTCATCGCCGTTCACCGCCTTGCGCAGGCGGCGGATATGCACATCGACGGTGCGCGGCTCGACATGGATGTCGCGGCCCCAGACCGCATCCAGCAGCTGTTCGCGGGTGAAGACGCGCCCCGGATGCTGCAGGAAGAATTCGAGCAGCCGGTATTCCGTCGGCCCCAGATGCAGCGCGCGCGCATTGCGGGTCACGCGATGCGCATCCTGGTCCATGGTCAGGTCGCGATAGGCGAGCGTGCCCTTGGCGACCACCGTGCCCGACCGGCGCAGCAGCGCGCGGATGCGGGCCAGCAGCCCTTCCATGGCAAAGGGCTTGGCGATGTAGTCGTCGGCGCCGGTGTCCAGCGCGCGGACCGCATCCTGGTCCTCGGTCCGCGCCGTCACCATGATGATCGGCAGTTCGCGCGTATTGGGACGGCGGCGAAGCTGGCGGCAGACCTCCAGCCCCGACAGCGCCGGCAGCATCCAGTCGAGCAGCACGAGATCGGGCTTGGTCTCCGACACCCGCAGCAGGGCTTCCTGCCCATCGGCGGCTTCTTCGACACGAAACCCCTGCTTCTCCAGATTGTAGCGGAGCAGGGTCAACAGTGGCGCCTCATCCTCGACAACAAGGATGGTTGGCTTGCCATTGCCGGCGAAAGCATCGGGCATGGGAGTTTGGTTCCGGTTCAGGCGGTCGGCGGGCGCACGACGGCATAGGCGCTGGCGTCGGACTTCGGGCGATCGTCGGGCAGGGTGTCGCCGATGACCGCGTAATGCACCGTCTCGGCGATGTTGGTGGCGTGGTCGCCGATGCGTTCGAAGTTCTTGGCGATGAACATCATGTGGGTGGCTGCGGTGATGTTGCGCGCATCCTCCATCATATGCGTCAGCATCTCGCGGAAGATGCCGTTGTAGATGTCGTCGACCGGCGCATCCGCGGCCCAGACCCGTTCGGCGGCGGCGGCGTCGTTGTTGACCAGCGCGTCGATCGCGTCCTTGAGGTTCTGCTGCACCAGCCGCGCCAGCCACTGGAAGCCGTTCATGCTGCCGACATGCGGCTGCGTCGCCAGCACGATGGTGCGCTTGGCGGCGTTGCGGGCGTAATCGCCGATCCGCTCCAGATTATGCGCGACCTTCAGGCAGGCGATGATGAAGCGCAGATCCTGCGCGACCGGCTGGCGCAGGGCCAGCAGGCGGACGCAGAAGGCCTCGATCTCATGCTCCAGCGCATCGATCTCGGAATCCCGGCCGATGATCGAGCCGGCCATTTCCGCATCGCGCCGCACCAGGGCGGCGGCCGCGTCGGCCAGCTGGCGCTCGGCCAGGCCGCCCATGCGGACCACGAGTTCGCGCAGCCGCTTCAACTGCTCGTCGTAGGACTTCACGATGTGCTCCGACTGGTCTTGGGGCATGGCGTCCTCCTCAGCCGAACCGGCCAGTGATGTATTCCTGGGTCTTCGGGTGTCTCGGCGCCGTGAACATCTGGGCGGCCGGCGACACCTCGATCAGCTCGCCGAGGTAGAAGAAGGCGACCTGGTCGGCGCAGCGCGCCGCCTGCTGCATGTTGTGGGTGACGATGCATATGGTGAAGTCGCGCTTCAACTCGTCGATCAGCTCCTCGATCTTCAGCGTGCTGAGCGGGTCCAGGGCGGAGGTCGGCTCGTCGAACAGGATCACATCCGGCTTCACGGCGATGGTGCGCGCGATGCAGAGCCGCTGCTGCTGCCCGCCCGAGAGACCCATGGCGGAGGTGTTTATCCGGTCCTTCGCCTCCACCCAGAGTGCTGCGCGGGTCAGCGCCCATTCCACCCGCTCGTCCATCTGCGCCTTGTTCAGCTTCTCGTGCAGGCGGACGCCGAAGGCGATGTTCTCGTAGATGGTCATGGGAAACGGCGTCGGCTTCTGGAAGACCATGCCGATCTTCGCGCGCAGCCCGTTCACGTCGACATCCTCGTCGAGCATGTTCTGGCCATCCATCAGCACCTCGCCGGTCGCGCGCTGGTCGGGGTAAAGGCTGTACATCCGGTTCAGCACCCGCAGCAGCGTGGACTTGCCGCAGCCCGAGGGGCCGATCATGCCGGTCACCTGGCGGTCGGGGATCTCGAAGTTGATGTGCTTCAGCGCCTTGTTGGCGCCGTAGTAGAAGTCGAGGTTTCGGATCGAGATGCGCGAGGCGTTCAGCTCGGCATCCGAACGTGCCGACATGCCGCCGAAATTGGCGCTGGCCCCCGGCGCCGTCGTGGCAGCAACACCTTCGGTCGTGCTTCCGGTCATCTTGTTGTCCTTAAGGTCCGGGAGGGGCTGGGCCGGTTGGCTGGGCGTGTTCATGAGCGGGTCTTCAGAACGGCGCGGGCCAGGACGTTCAGCCCCAGCACCAGCGCGGTGGTGAGCAGCGCGCCGGCCCAGGCCATCGCGATCCAGTCCTCGTAGGGCGAGGCGGCATAGGCGTAGATCGCGATCGGCAGGCTCGGGAAGGGCCGCGAGAGGTCGGTCGAGAAGGCGTTGTTGCCGAGCGAGGTGAAGAGCAGCGGCGCCGTTTCCCCCGCAATGCGGGCGATGCCGAGCAGGATGCCGGTCAGGATGCCGTTGAGCGCCGAGCGCCAGCAGACCAGCACGATCATCTTCCACTTCGGCGCGCCGAGCCCGGCCACCGCTTCGCGCAGCGTATCGGGGATAAGCCGCAGCATGTCCTCGGTCGTGCGGACGACCACGGGCACCAGGATGATCGACAGCGCCACCACGCCTGCCCAGCCGGAGAAGCCGCCGAAGGGCACCACCAGCAGCTGGTAGACGAAGAGGCCGATCAGGATCGAGGGGGCCGAGAGCAGGATGTCCGACACGAAGCGCACGACGTTGCCGAGCTGCGAGGTGCGAGCGTATTCGGCGAGGTAGGTGCCGACCAGCATCCCGATCGGCGTGCCGAGCGCGGTCGCGATGGCGACCTGGATGAGGCTGCCGACGATCGCGTTCAATAGCCCGCCGCCGGACCCCGGCGGCCGCGTGCTGGTGGTGAAGAGGCTGAGGTCCATCGCCGCGAAGCCGCGATAGGTCAGCAGCCAGAGGATGGAGACGAGAAAGCCCAGGGCCAGCACGGTCGCCGCGCAGCAGAGCACGCGGACCAGCAGGTCCACGCGCTTGCGGCGGCGGCCGAGGGCCAGCGCGGTGCGCCTGTCGCGCCCGGGAGCGCCGATGGAGGAAGCGCTCATGATCGGAGATCCTCTATCACGAGCCGATCCGGGGGCGCAGCAGGAACCGCGACGCCGCCAGGACCAGGAAGGAGATGACGAAGAGGATGAAGCCGAGCCCCAGCAGCGCCGAGAGCTTCAGGCTGCCAAGCTCGCTCTCGCCGAATTCCAGCGCCACGATCGAGGCGATGGTGTTGCCCGGGCCGAACAGCGAGGTGGAGATGCGGTTCGCATTGCCGATCACGAAGGTCACCGCCATCGTCTCGCCCAGCGCGCGGCCGAGGCCGAGCATGATGCCGCCGGCGACCGAGACCCGCGTATAGGGCAGCACCACGCCGCGCACGACCTCCCAGGTGGTGGCGCCCAAGCCATAGGCGCTTTCCTTGTAGACCTGAGGCACCTGCTGGAAGACGTCGCGCATCGTGGCGGCGATGAAGGGCAGCACCATGATTGCGAGGACGAGGGAGGCGGTGAAGATGCCGGTGCCGAAGGCCGGGCCCTGGAACAGCTCGCCGAAGATCGGGATTTCGCCGATGGTGTCGATCATCCAGGGCTGCACGCTGGATGCCATGATCGGCGCCAGCAGGAAGAAGCCCCACATGCCATAGATGATCGAAGGCACCGCGGCGAGCAGTTCGATCGCGGTGCCGACCGGGCCGCGCAGCCAGCCGGGCGCAAGCTCGGTCAGGTAGAAGGCGACGCCGAAGGCCAGCGGCACCGCGAGCAGCAGCGCCAGCACGGCGGTGACGAGGGTGCCGTAGATCGAGACGCCGGCGCCGAAGACCTGGTCCACCGGGTTCCAGACGGTGCCGGTCACGAAGCCCAGGCCGAATTCGCGGAAGGCGGGCCAGCCGCCGATGAACAGCTCGACGATGATGCCGCCCAGCAGCAGCAGCACGAAGACGCCGGCCGCGGTGCAGGCCGCGGCGAAGATCGCGTCACCGGGCGAGGCGGCGCTCTTGCCCTGCCTGGCGGGGGGCGGCGTGACCATCGCGTCGGGAAGGGCGGTTGCTTGCGACAAGGGGAATCATCTCCGGCCGGGTGGTCGGGAAAGGCGCGGGGCGGCGGCGATCGCCGCCGCCCCGCAGGCGAAAATCAGGCGTTCCAGATGACCGAGCCGTCCGGCGCCTTGATCGTCTTCCAGGCTTGGCGGACCGAGGCCTTCACCGCCGCCGGCAGCGGGATGTATTCGAGCTGCTTGGCCAGATCATCGCCCGAGGTAAAGGCCCAGTCGAAGAACTTCAGCGTGTTCAGCGCGCGGGTCGCATCGGTCGGCTCCTTCGGCACGACGACGAAGGTCGGCGTGACGATCGGCCAGGACTTGTCGCCCTGGGTATCGACGACGGAAGCGGCGAAATGCGGCACCGACCAGTCGGCGTTCGAGGCGGCGGCGAGGAAGCTCTCCGCATCCGGCTTCACGAAATGGCCGGCCTTGTTGCGCAGCTGGGTGGAGACGAGGTGGTTCTGGACCGCATAGGCGCTCTCGACATAGCCGATCGAGCCGCGGGTGTTGCGGACGGTGGCGGCGACGCCTTCATTGCCGCGGGCGCCGTTGCCGACCGGCCAGCGGACGGAGGTGCCCACGCCGACCTTTTCCTTGAACTCGGGGGAGACGGCGGAAAGGTAGGAGACCCAGACGAAGGTCGTGCCCGAGCCGTCGGCGCGATAGACCGGCGCGATGGCGGTGTTGGGCAGGGTCACGCCGTGGTTCATCTCGACGATGCGGGTATCGTTCCACTTGGTGATCTTGCCGAGGTAGATGTCGGCCAGGACTTCGCCGGTCATCTTCAGCTGGTTGTCGGCCACGCCGGGCAGGTTCACGATCGCAACGATCGAGCCCATCACGGTCGGGAACTGCAGGAAGTTGCCTTCGTCGAGCTGGGCCGGGGCCATCGGGGCATCGGTCGCGCCGAAATCGACGGTGCGGTTGCGGATCTGCGCCTGACCGGCGCCCGAGCCGACCGACTGGTAGTTCACGGTGATCTCGGTCGGGCCCTTCGCGGCCTCGGCCCACTTCTGATACAGCGGCGCGGGGAAGGACGCGCCGGCACCGGTGATAGTGCCGCCGGCGGCGAAGGCGAAGCTCGGGGTGAGCAGGGGGGCGGCGATGGCGGCGGCGCCGGTGAACAGCGCGCTGCGGCGGGTGATGAGCATGTGGGGGAGTCTCCCTTTCTCAGATCGGCACGCGAGGGATGCGCGACCCCGGCCTTCTAGGCGCCGCAAACGACGTCTGGATTGCAGAACGATGAAGGTAATGTGACAGAGATTACGACAACCTCAGCGTGTGGTCCGGTCCGTTTCTGACCGCCGCGGCCGGCCCATCAGCCGTTCCACAGCTGCGGCAAGGCTTTCATGGCCTGCCAGCACGTCCGAAACCGTCTCCGCGATCGGCATTTCCACGCCGGCGGCGCGGGCGCGGGCGACCAGCGCGGGGGCCGTCGCCACACCTTCTGTGACACCTGTGCGCCCGGCCAGGACCGTCGCCGCGGCCTGTCCCGCCCCCAAGGCGAGGCCGAACGAGAAATTCCGGCTGGCGGTTCCGGTGCAGGTCAGCAGCAGATCACCCATGCCCGAAAGCCCGGCGACGGTTTCGGCGCGCCCGCCCAGCGCGACTGCAAGCCGGGCGATTTCGGCCAGGCCCCGGGTGACCAGCGCCGCGCGGGCATTCTCGCCCAGGCCCGCGCCGATCACCGCCCCGGCGGCGATGGCGATGACATTCTTGGCCGCCCCCCCGACCTCGACGCCGATCGGGTCGTCGCCCGCGTAGAGCCGGAACCTCGGCGAGGCGAGCCAGCCCGGCACCGTCTCGCGCATCGCCGTGTCGCGGCTGGCGACGACGGCGGCGGCGGGCAGGCCGCGGGCGATTTCGGCGGCGAAATTCGGGCCCGAGATCACCCCCGTCACCGCCCCCGGCCGCAGCGCCGCCACGATTTCATCGGGCAGGCGCAGGCTGGATTGCTCCACCCCCTTGGCCGCGATCAGCAGCTGCGCCGCCGAGGGCGGCAGCCGTGCCAGCACCGCCGCCAGCGCCTGGGTCGGCACCGCCAGCACGACCAGCCGCGCGCCCGCCATGGCCTCGGCGGCATCGCTGGTCAGCCGCAGCGCCTCCGGCAGGGGGATGCCCGCCAGATGCAGCGCATTGGTGCGGTCCGCCCGCATGGCAGCGCATCTGGCGGGGTCGCGCACCCAGAGGCTGACCTGCCGCCCCGCCCGATGCGCCTGGATCGCCAGCGCCGTCCCCCAGGCGCCGGCGCCGATGACGGCAATCATTCGGGCACCAGCTCGGTGACCGCCAAGCCCCGCCCCGGGTCGTCGGACAGCAGCGGCAGCATCGCGCCCAGGATCGCCTCGGCGGCGGCGGCAAAGCCCCAGGGCGGGTTGACCACGACTAGGCCGCAGCCGTTCAGCCGGTCGGCATCCGTCGGCTCCCGCAGCCAGAGCTGGCAGTCCAGCACGTCGCGCATCGGCCCGTCCCGCAACGCCTGGTGAAACTGCCGCACCGGCGCGCGGTGTTTCACGGGGTACCAGGCCGCCTGGATGGCGGCGCGGAAACGGTGGTTGACCACGGCGAGCCCGGCCTCCAGCCGCTCGAACTCGCCGGGCTGTTCGAAGGGCGGGTCGATCAGCACCAGCCCGCGCCTTTCGGCAAAGGGGGTCAGGGCGCGCAGCGCCTCCCAGGCATCGCGGCGGTGCAGGCTGATCCGCAGGTCCCGCCCGGCCCAGGCGGTCAGCGCGGCATATTCCTCGGGGTGGGCCTCGCAGCACAGCAGCCGGTCGGTGTCGCGCAGTGCCGCCAGGATCTGCGCCGGGGAGCCGGGGTAGGTCTCGGGCGCCCCCGCTGCGCGCATGGCGGCGAGCCAGGGCATCAGTGGTCCTTCCTGCACCCCCAGCAGCCGGCCGATCCCGTCCTGCCATTCGCCGGTGCGGAGGGCGGCGTCCGAGGACAGGTCGTAGCTGCCCCGCCCCGCATGGCTGTCCAGCACCGCAAACGGCGTCGGCTTGCGCGTCAGCGCGGTCAGCAGGTGGTCGAGCAGGGCGTGTTTCATGCAATCGGCGAAATTGCCGGCATGGAAGGCGTGGCGGTAGTTCACGCGGGAAGCATCTCCGAAAGCGGCCAGCGCGGCCGGGGCGCATGGCCGACCGGATCCTGCCAGCCGAGGCGCAGGCGTTCGATCCCGGCCCAGGCGACCATCACCGCATTGTCCGTGCAGAGCCGGATGGGCGGCGCCACCATCGGGATGCCGGCCGCTTCCGCCACCCCGGCCAGCGCCGCCCTGACCCCGGCATTGGCGGCGACCCCCCCGGCGACGACCAGCGCGGTCGCGCCCGGCGCCATGGCCAGCGCATGGCTGGCGCGATCCGCCATCACTGCCGCCACCGCCGCCTGGAACCCCGCGGCCAGATCGGCGCGGTCCTGGTCGGTGGTCGCGCGGGCGGCTTTTTGGGCGACGGCGGTCTTGAGGCCGGAGAACGAAAAATCGCAGCCCGGCCGGCCCTTCAACGGCCGCGGCAAGGGCGCGCGGCTGGCGTCCCCTGTCAGCGCCAGTTTCTCCAGCGCCGGCCCGCCCGGCCAGGGCAGGCCCAGGATCTTGGCGGATTTGTCGAAGGCCTCGCCCACCGCGTCGTCCAGCGTGGTGCCCAGGCGTCGGTAGCGGCCTACGCCTTCCACCGACACGCATTGGCAATGCCCGCCCGAAAGCAGCAGCAACAGATAAGGAAACTCGGTCGGCAGCCCCAGCGCCGGCAGGCGCGGGGTCAGCGCATGCGCCTCCAGATGGTTCACCGCGACAAAGGGCAGCCGGCAGGCCAGCGCCAGCCCCTTGCCGAAGCTGGCCCCCACTGCCAGCCCGCCGATCAGCCCCGGCCCGCTGGTCGCCGCCACCGCGCCCAGCTCGGCGGCCGCCAGCCCGGCCTCGGCCAGCACATGCGCGACCAGGCGGGGCAGATGCGCCAGATGCGCGCGGGCGGCGATCTCCGGCACCACCCCGCCAAAGGCCGTATGCTCGGTGAATTGCGTCCGCACCATCTCGGCCAGGATGGTGCCATCGGGGGCGAGGATGGCGGCGGCGGTGTCGTCGCAACTGCTCTCGATGCCCAGAACCGGGCCCGAAATCGGCCTTATCGCCGCCATGGGCAGGAAAGCCATGCTTTCACCGCCCATCTGTTCATCTTTCCGTTCCACGACGCCGGTTCTATGACGCCCGCATGTCGAATGGCCACCCCGCGCTGCCAGGCGCCCATCCCCTGTCCCTGAACCGGCCCCTTCATCGGCCGAACCACGGCCGCCGGGGCCTCCCGCTGCGTGTCGGGACCCGGGCCTCGCCGCTGGCGCTGTGGCAGACTCGCCACTTTCTCGAAATCATCACCGGCTTCTGCCCCGTGCTGCGCAACGCCGGCGCCTTCGAGGAACATGTGATCACCACCTCCGGCGATCGCATCCAGGACCGGCGCCTGGCCGATATCGGCGGCAAGGGCCTCTTCGCCAAGGAAATCCACGAGGCGCTGCTGGATGGCCGCGTCGATTTCGCGGTCCATAGCCTCAAGGACCTGGAAACCGAGATGCCCCCCGGCATCGTGCTCTGCTGCACCCTGAAGCGGGAGGATGCGCGCGACGCGCTGATCCTCGGCGGCGGCTGCGGGGTGCCGGACCCGGCCGACCCCTTCGCCTGCCTGCCGGAAGGCGCGACGCTCGGCACCTCCAGCCTGCGCCGCCAGGCCCAGGTGTTGGCCGCCCGCCCCGACCTGACGGTGGGCGTGATCCGCGGCAATGTGCAGTCCCGCCTCGGCCGCGTCCGCGACGGCGGCTTCGACGCCACGCTGCTGGCCCTGGCCGGGCTGCGCCGCCTCGGCCTGGAAAACGAGGCCGCTTTGGTGCTGGACCCCGAGGCCTGCGTCCCCGCCGCCGGCCAGGGCATCGTCGGCGTCACCTGCCGCGCCACGGATACCGAATTGCACGAACTGCTGAGCGGGATCGAGGACACCGAGGCCGCCGCCGTCTCCCGCGCCGAACGCGCGATGCTGGCGGCGCTGGACGGGTCCTGCCGCACCCCCATCGGCGGCCACGCGCGGCTGCTGCCCGATGGCACGCTGCACCTGACCGGGCTGGTGGCGCGGGCGGATGGGACGTTTCTGCTCAAGCGCTCGCTGCGCGGGGCGGCGGAGGATGCGGCGCGGATCGGGCAGGAACTCGGCGACAGCTTGAGGGCGGATAGCCCGGCGGATATTTTCGGATAGGGCGGGATGCGAGAGGGCGTCGCCCCCTCGCCCTCCCCCACCAGGAAACTGCGAGTTTCCTGGACCTTCCGACGGCAGCCACACCATGGCAGCCTGCCGATATGACCATCCTGATCACCGGCGCGGCCGGCTTCGTTGCCCTCAATGTCATCGAGGCCCTGCTTGCGACAGGCCGCGAGGTCGTTGCCTTCGACCGCCAGGCGCCGCCGGCCCGCGCCATGGCGCATTTCGCCACCCTGCCGGGACGGCTGCAGATCATCGAAGGCGATGTCCGCGACCCCGAGGCCCTGGCCCGCGCCTTCGCCGCCGCCCCGATCGCCGCGGTGCTGCACGCCGCCGCGGTCACCGCCGGCGAGGATCGCGAGCGCGCTGATCCCGAAACCATCCTCGACGTGAACATCCGCGGCGGCGCCTGCGTCTTCCGCGCCGCCCGGGCGGCCGGGGTCGCGCGGATCGTCGCGCCCTCCTCGGTCGCGGTCTATGGCGCGCCGCCGGCCGGCACCCCGCTGCTGGACGAGGTGACCACGCCGACCAGCCCCCAAGGCCTCTACGCCATCACCAAGCAGGCATCGGAACTGGCGCTGCTGCGCCTGGCGGCGCTGGACCCCGGCGCCAGCCTCGCGACGCCGCGGCTCGGCATGGTCTATGGGCCCTGGGAATGGGCGACCGGGGTGCGCGACACCCTCAGCCCGATGCTGCAATCGCTGACCTGCGCCGAGGCCGGGGAGGAGGTGCTGCTGAACGCCCTCGCCACCGGCGACCATGTCCATGTCGGCGATGTCGCGGCCGGGCTGGTGGCACTGCTGGACGAACCCGCGGCACAGGGCGTCTTCAACATCGGCAGCGGCACCGCCACCACCCTGGCCGATTGGTGCAATGCCCTGGCCGTGCACCTGCCGGGGTTTCGCTGGCGCATGGCCGGCCCGGGCGAGACCGCCAATACCCTTACCCGCCAGCTGAAGGACCGCCCGCCGATGGCGGTGGAGCGGATGCGGGCTGCGACCGGCTGGCGGCCGCGCTTTGGGCTGGCGGCGGGTGCCGCGGCGCTGGTCGCCTGGCGCGCCGCCCACCGCTGAGGCGGCGCCTCAGTTCGCGCCGGGCGGCCTGCGCCCGACCTGCACCGACAGCTCCTGCTGGCGCCCGTCGCGCAGCAGGGTGACGCGCACGCTCTGCCCCGGCGGGGTGGCGGCGACGCTGCGGATCAGCGCGCGGCTGGTTTCCAGCGGTTCGCCGTTCAGCCCGGTCACCAGATCGCCCTGGCGCAGCCCGGCGCGGGCGGCGGGGCTGCCGCGTTCCACCCCCTGCACCAGCACGCCGCGCCGCAGGCGCGACGATTCGGCCGCCCCCGGTTCCGGCGCCTGGTCCTGCACCGCGACGCCGAGCCAGCCGCGTTCGACCCGCCCATCCCGCCGCAGCTGGTCGATGACGCCGCGCGCAAGGTCCGAGGGAGTCGCAAAACCGATCCCGGCCGAGGCGCCGGAGGGCGAATAGATCGCGGTATTGATCCCGATCACCTCGCCCGCCGCATTGAACAGCGGCCCGCCCGAATTGCCCGGGTTGATGGCCGCATCGGTCTGGATGAAATCATCGAAGGGCCCGGTGCCGATATCCCGCCCGCGGGCCGAGATGATCCCCGAGGTCACCGTGCCGCCGAGCCCGAAGGGATTGCCCGCCGCCAGCACCCAGGACCCCACGCGCGCCGCGGCGCTGACGCCCCAGGGCACCGTCGGCAGGCTGACGCGGGCCTCGACCTTCAGCAGCGCAAGGTCGGTCAGGTCGTCGGTGCCGATCACCTGGGCCGGCAGCTCCGTGCCATCCTGCAACGAGACCACGACGCGCGAGACGCTGCCGACGACATGGTTGTTGGTGACGATCAGCCCGCTGGGATCGATGATGAAGCCCGAGCCGGCGCCGCTGATCTGCTGGCGGCCGCGGCGGTCGCGGAACTGGCGTTCGAAGGGTGTGCCGCGCAATTCGGGCGGGATCCGCCCGGTTTCCCCGATCACCGCGATGTTCACCACGGCGGGCAGCACCCGTTCGGCGACATCGGCGAAATCGGGCAGCGGCGCCGCCGCCGCCACATTCGATCCTCGCTGCGCGCAGGCGGGGGATACCAGGGCAATGGCCAGGACAAGGGCCAGGCGACGCGACAGCAGGCTGGTCATGCGGGGGGACTCCGGTCGCGCAAGAAGTGGGCGTTACATGCGCCCGTTCAACGGCCGACCGCAGCCACCACCGCCTGGGACACGCGATCGACATCGCCCAACTGCAGATAGGGATGCATCGGCAGTGAAAGGATACGGCCACAAAGCGATTCGGCCACCGGCAGCCCCGGCGGCGCCGTCAGCGCGGCCGCATGCCCCGGCGCATAGGCAGGCTGGTGATGCAGCGCCTTGGGGTAATAGATGCCGCTGGAGATGCCCTGTGCCGCCAGGGTCGCCTTCACCCGATCCCGCTCCGCCGCATCCCGCAGCAGGATGGAATAGATGCCCCAGGCCTGTTCCGCGCCCGGCATCTCGCCTGGCACGCGCACCGCATCGCCCAGACCCTCGGCATAGCGCGCGGCGATGCGGCGGCGGGCGGCCAGCTCGGTTTCGAACAGCGTCATCTTCGACAGCAGGATCGCGGCCTGCAGCGTATCCAGCCGCCCGTTCATCCCGGTGCGCAGCACCTCGTAGCGGCTGCCGCCTTCGCCATGGGTGCGCAGCTGGCGATAGAGTGCCGCGCGATCCGCATCCTCGGTCAGCAGCGCGCCGCCATCGCCGTAACAGCCAAGGGTCTTGGTCGGGTAGAAGGACAGCGCCGCCGCCCCCGCCCAGCGGCCCAGCCGCTTGTTGCCGAGCGAGGCGCCGAAGGCCTGGGCCGCGTCATCCAGCGCGAACATGCCCTTCTCGGCGCAGAGCGCCTCGATCGCCGGCCAATCGGCGGGGCGGCCGAACAGATCGACGCCGATGACGGCGCGGGGGCGCAGCCTGCCCTCGGCCTCGACCAGCGCGATGCGGCGCTTGAGGTCGGCGAGATCGATGTTGAAGGTGGCTTCCTCCACATCGACGAAGATCGGGGTGGCGCCCAGCACCAGCGGCACCTCGGCGGTGGCGGTGTAGGTGAAGGCGGGCAGGAACACCGCATCGCCGCGGCCGATGCCCTCGGCCATCATCGCGATCTGCAAGGCATCGGTGCCGGAGGAGACGCCGACCGCATGCGCGGCGCCGGAGAAGCCGGTCAGGGCGGCCTCAAGCTCGCCGACCTCGGGGCCGTTCACGAAGCGGCCGCTGTCCAGCACCGCGGCGATGCGGCGGTCGATGTCGGAGCGGATCAGCGCCTGCTGCGCGGCCATGTCGAACAGCCCGATGGGGCGCGTGGTGACAGTCATGGGGATCGGTCCGTCCATTTCAGGCTTGGATGATGGTGGCTCGATACGCCGGAGCAGCCGCGTTGCCCAAATCACCCGATGTGTCGTGCTGCAATGCGATATCGCGCAACACGCCGCGGGTATCGACGATCAGCGCGGCATGGCGCCGCACCGCGTCCAGGTCCATCCCCGGCTGCGGCGTGACCAGCACCACCGCATCCTGCGCGGCGAGCAGCGCGGGCGTCAGTGGTTCGCTGGCCAGATCGGGCGCAAGGCCGCCCAGCCGGCGGGTGGCGGGAAAATGCGGCACCAGCGGGTCGTGATAGGCGAGCACCGCGCCGCGCGCCTCCAGCAAGCGGAAAATCTCGACGGCGGGGCTTTCGCGGGTATCCGGCACGCCCGGCTTATAGGCCAGGCCCAGGATCAGCAGCCTTGCCCCGCGCAGGGTGCGTCCGCGCGTATCCAGCGCGTCGCGCAGCCGGTCCACGACATAGGCCGGCATCGCCTCGTTCACCCGCCCCGCCAGCTCGATGAAATCGGACGGCAGGCCGAGGCCGCGCGCCTTCCAGGCCAGATAGTACGGGTCCACCGGAATGCAGTGCCCGCCGAGCCCCGGCCCCGGCCGGAACGGCATGAAGCCGAAAGGCTTGGTGGCGGCGGCGTCGATCACCTCATGCACATCCAGCGCCATGCCGTGGCAGAGGCGCTTCAGCTCGTTCACCAGCCCGATGTTCACCGCGCGAAACACGTTTTCATACAGCTTGGCCATCTCGGCCACCGCCAGAGACGACACCGGCACCACCTTGCCCGCCACCGGCTCGTACAGCGCCACGGCGACCGCGAGGCAGGCGGCGGTCGCGCCGGCCACCAGCTTCGGCACCCGGCCGACGGTGCCCTCGGGGTTGCCGGGGTCCTCGCGTTCGGGGCTGTAGAGGGCAAAACCATCCACCCCCGGGGTCAGCTTGGCGGCGGCCAGGGCGGGCAGCACCAGCTCCTCCGTGGTGCCGGGATAGGTGGTGCTTTCCAGCGCCACCGCCTGGCCCGCCCGCAGATGCGGCACCAGCCCCGCCAGGGTGGCGCGCACCGCCGACAGGTCCGGTTCCTTGTGTGGCCCGATCGGCGTCGGCACGCAGATCAGCAGCGCGTCGCAGGCGGCGATGGCATCGCCTGCGTCCATGCCGAAAGCCGTGAGGCCGGCGGCCTGGACGCGGGCATCGGCGATGCCATGCACAGGGCTGCGCCCGGCTCGGATGGCCGCGACCTTGGCCGGATCAATGTCGAAGCCCGAAACCGCAAACCCCAGCTCGCCATAGCGCAACGCCAGCGGCAGCCCGGCATAGCCCAGGCCGATCACCCCGATCCGTGCCTGTCGCGCCGCGATCCGGGCGATCAGCGCGGCGGCGTCACCCATGCGGGGCGACGCCATCCGCATTGTGATCGAATTCCGGGACCAGCCGGCCGAGCTGCGCCAGCGCCACCTCCGCCTGTCCGGCGCGGGCGGCGGCGGACACCTCGTCGATGGCGCGGCCGATCAGCGCGGGGTCGGCGGTGCGCGGCGTCGCCACCATCAGCCCGGAGAAACGCGTGGGGCGCGGCGGCTCCTGGCCGTGGAACATCTCCTCGAACAGCTTTTCGCCGGGCCTGAGGCCGGTGAAGCGGATGTCCACGTCCTCTTCCGGCCGCAGCCCGGCCAGCCGGATCATCCGCCGCGCCAGATCCACGATTTTGACGGGCTGGCCCATGTCGAGCACGAAGATGCCGCCATCGCGCAGTTCCGGCGGCCGGTCCTCGGCATCCTCGGCCCCGACCACGCTGGCCTGGAGCACCAGCCCCACCGCCTCGCGCACCGTCATGAAGTAGCGGCGCATGTCGGGATGGGTCACGGTCAGCGGCCCGCCGCGTTCCAGCTGGCGGCGGAACAGCGGCACCACGCTGCCGGTGGAGCCGAGCACATTGCCGAAGCGCACGGTCACGCAGCGCATGCCCTGGCCCGATTGCCGGGCGGCGACATCCAGCCCCTGGCAATACATCTCGGCCAGGCGCTTGGAGGCGCCCATCACGCTGGTCGGGTTCACCGCCTTGTCGGTGGAGATGAAGACCATCACCCGGCACCCCGCCGCCCGCGCCGCATCGGCGACGATGCGGGTGCCCTGGGCATTGGTCAGCAGGCCTTCCAGCGGGTCGTTCTCCACCATCGGCACATGCTTCAGCGCCGCGGCATGGAAGACGAGGTCGGGGCGGATGCCGGCGACCAGCCGCGACATCCGCGCCGCATCCCGCACATCGGCCAGCACCGAACGGCGCGGCACCGCGGGATGGGTCTCGGCCAGTTCCAGGTCGATCTGGTACAGCGCGTATTCGCCATGATCCAGCAAGGTCAGCGAGGCCGGGCCGAGCGCCGCGACCTGCCGCGCCAGCTCGCCGCCGATGGTGCCGCCGGCGCCGGTGACCAGCACGCGGCGCCCCTGCACCAGCCGGGCCATGCCCTCCCGGTCCAGCGGCACCTGCGGGCGGTCGAGCAAATCCTCGATCGCGACGGGCCGCAGCTCGATGCGCCGCGCGGCGCCTTCGCCCGGCCGCGCGGCGGGGTCGAGCGCGGTCGGCCGCGGGGCGCGCCGCAGCGGCACGCCCTGGCGGTCGGCGGCATCCAGCAGGCGTTCCAGCGCCTCGCCCTGCAGGTCCGGATCGGCCAGCACGATCAGCGAAGGGGTACGGCCGGCCGCGCGCAGCTGTTCCAGCACCGCCTCGGCTTCTTCGACCGTGCCCAGGATTGCCTGGCCCTGGATACGCCGCCCCGCCTGCCGCGCATGGCGGGCGAGGATGCCGAGCACGCGGAACTCGGGCGTCCGCTGCCGGTCCAGCGCGCGGATGAACAGATCGGCGGCATCGCCATTGCCGACCACCAGCGCGGTCGGCGCGCCGGCGGCCTCCGGGCGCACATGCCGCAGCCGCGCCGCCGCCCGCGCGCCCGCCAGGAAGGCCGCCAGCACCAGCGCATGGATCGCCGGAAACGCCGGGTTGGTGGAGGGGGACAGCCCCAGTGCCGCGGCCCCCGCCGCGAAAAGCAGTGCGGCGACGGCGGCCGCCCCCACCACCGCCAGCAATTCCTTCGGCCCGGCATAGCGCCAGTACTGCCGCGCCAGCCCCAGCGGCAGCCCGGCGAGCAAGGGCAGCACCGCCCCCGCCGCCACCGCCGCGGCTGCCTCGCTTGCGCTGGCGCCGAATGCGGTATCCGGCGCCGCAAGCACCGCCGCGGCAGGCACGGCCAAGGCGCCGAGCAGAGCATCGAGCCCAAGGTTCAGCAGGATACGGGTCGATGCTGACATAGGCGTCGCATACCCCAGCCGCGCCGCAGCGCAAAACGGATAAGCGCCAGAACCCGCCGCCACCGATTTTTCAGGTTCCGTATCTCCTCAATAACGAAGATAGGAAACGCGCCGACCGTCCCGTGAGCGAACAGCGCCACACCGGTAGTGTCGGATGTTACCGAAAAAGACGCTGACCATGCGCATCCGAGCGGCCCGGGGAATCGGCCGTCAAACAATTTGGACGATGCAAAGTCTTGCGCCGCATGGCTAAATTATCGTCCAGGAGGCAGACGAATGGTTCAGTCCCTCTCCACGCGGGCGGCTGTCAGGGATGCATTGGACAGCGTGGCCGAGGAGGCGACCGATACCGTAGGCGTCTTTTCCGCCTGGCCCCGGCTCATCCAGACCAGCACCGACGTCCTGTATCGATATGGCGAGGCCGGCCGCGCCCTGCTTCGCGACCACCCTATCCTGGCGATCGCCCGCGAATGCCCGGCCGCGAACCACAGCCTGGCGCGGCCCCGCGGCTATGCCGGGGACGCGCGGCTCATCGACTACCTGCATCGCCACCCCAGCGTGCTCGACGCCTGGGAAGCGGCCACCCCGCGCGGGCGCGCCATCCTGAACTGGACCATCTCCCTGGGAGGGGCGGAGGCGGTGCGCGAATGCCACGCGCTTCTGGCCAGCCTGATCGACGAGGCCGCGGAACGCGCCGACGATGCCCAGATCCTCGCGGCCACCGCGGGCCACCTGCGCGAAGCGGGCCTCGCCCTGCATGCCGGCTCGATCGCCCGCTGGGTCGCCATGGACGAGGATGCCGAGACGGTCGACGAAATGGCCGAGACGCATGCGGCCCTGCCCGGGCTGGTCGCGGTGCACCAGGGCTTCGACCGCCTGCTGGCGCGGCCGCTGACCTATGGCACCTTCGACTTCGCCTATGCGACCGGGCTGACCAAGGCGCTGGACGATGAGGCGGTCAGGCGGCTGACGATGGCGATGTTCCATTCGCTCCGGCGCGGCGGACGGATGCTCTTCGCCTGCCTCACCAGCAACCTGCCCGAGGCGGCCTACCTGGATGCCTATATGGGCTGGCGCCCGCCCCTGCGCGACTGCGGGCAGATGCGGTGCATGCTGGATGCGGTGCCGGACGCGCCGGGGGTGCGCAAGCGCATCTTCCACGGGGCGAACGGGCGGATGCTCTATGGGTTCATCGAGCGGGCGGCTTAGCGGGGTGCGGAAAAGATCGAGGGGGGCCACCTCGAGCACTCCAACAGAAACACGGTGTTCTGCCCTTCCCCGGAGCAGGGTGCTGCTCTGGTCAAATACTTCTCTGGCGACCAGGCAGCCATACCTTGAAGACCGCACCCTCGCCGGGCTGGCTGTCGATCAACAGCTGGCCGCGATGCCGGTTGATGATGTGCTTGACGATGGCAAGGCCGAGCCCGGTCCCGCCCGCCGCGCGCGACCGCCCGCTGTCCACGCGATAGAACCGCTCGGTAAGGCGAGGGATATGCTCCCGCGCGATGCCCGGCCCGTCGTCCGCGACGCTCAGCATGACGCCGGGGCGCGGGCTGGCCACCGTCTCCACCCGCAGCGTCACCTGGCCGCCCTTGCGCCCGTGCCGGATCGCGTTCTCCAGCAGGTTGCGGACGATCTGGGCGATCTGCTCGGCATCCGCCGGGCGGGCCATGCAGCCCGCCGCGATCTCCTGCGCCAGGGTGGCGCCCCGGGCGGCGAGCAGCGGCGTCATCGCTTCCGCTTCGCCGAGCGCGATCGCGCTGACATCGGCGGTGCCGTCCGGCGGCTGGTGCTCCGACAATTCGATCCGCGACAGACCCAGCAGATCATCGATCAGCCGCCGCATCCGCTCGGCCTGTTCGGCCATGATGCCCAGGAAGCGCTTGGTGGCGACCGGGTCATCCTCGGCCGGGCCGCGCAGCGTCTCGATGAAGCCGAGCAGGCTCGCAAGCGGCGTGCGCAGCTCGTGGCTGGCATTGGTGACGAAATCGGCCCGCATCCGCTCCACCGCGCGTTCCCGGGTCCGGTCGGCCAGCAGCACCAGCAACTGCCCGCCATCGGCCAGCGGCGGGTCGAGCGGGGTCACCTGCGTCGAAAGATCGCGCGGCACCGGCAGCGGCAGCACCAGATCGACGCGCTGCACCGCCCCGGTGGCGCTGGCGCGATCCACCGCCTCGGCCAGGGTCGGATGGCGCAGCAGGGCGGCAATCTCGCCGCCGGTCTGGCTCGACATCAACCCGCCGAACAGGCTGCGCGCGGCGGCATTGGCGCGCAGCGGTTCGCGGTCGGCGGAAAGCACCAGCAGCGGATCGGGCAGCGCCTCGACGATGGCGGCATCGGCCGCGGTCAGGCGCGCGACCAGCCCGCCCCGCTCGGCCAGGGTGCGGGCCAGACGGGCGACGCCATCCGCGACCTCGGCCACCGCCGGCATCAGCCTGGCCGAGGGCGGCGGCAGCCTCCCATCGCCGGCGGCGGCCGCCTCAACCGCGGCAGAGAGCGCCGCCAGATTGCCGAGCCACAGCCGCGCCACGCCGAGCGCCGAAGCGGCGCAGGTGCCCACGGCCAGGATCGCCGGAAGCGGGTCCACGATGTTCAGCAGCGCCATCACCAGCAGCACGATCGCCGGCGGGCCGCCGATCATCGTGGCCGCGGACAGCACTCGGCGGAGTTGCGGTCGCCCTGGCATCCACCCTCTCCAACCCGTCAGGACTCCGGCACGCCCGGCAGCGCGGCCGGTTCGACCATGCGTGTCGGCCCTCCGGGCGTGACCGCATAGACCGCGAGCGCGCGCTGCACGGTGCCGTCGGGCAGCAGCCGCAGCGCGCCTTCCGCCCCTTGGATGACGGTGCCGACCGGGACCTCGGCCGGCGGCCCGCCCCGGGGGTCGGTGCCCCGCACCGATTGCAGGGCGATGCTGGTGGCGTCATAGGCGATGGCGGCGACCCGCGGCGGGGTGGTGCCGAAGGCGGCGCGGTAGCGCGCCTCGAAGGCGATCCGCGCGCCCGGGTCCGAACCGGGGAACAGCGCGCCCTCCAGTGCCGGCTCGGCCGCCACCGCCGGATCCTGGTCCCAGCCCGCGGTGCCGAGCAGGCGCAGCGGCGGGCTCCGCAGCCCGGCGCCGGCCAAGGCGGCGGCGAAGGCGCGGGCGCGGTCGCCGCCTTCGGCCAGGATCAGCGCGAGGGGTTCCTCGCCCGGGGTCGCGGCGCCGATCTGCGCCGCGAGGTCGCGCGCCGCCAGCGTCGGGCTGGCGGCGGCGGGATAGAGCACGACAGTGGGTGGGGGCAGGCCCGCCTGGGCCGTGGCGGCGCGCAGCGCCAGGGCCAGCTGCTGGGTGAAGGCGCCCTGCGGGCCGGCAAGGGCGAAGCGGTGCACACCCTGTCCGATCGCGACCCCGGTCAGCCGGCGCACCTGCTGGGCCGGGGTGACGCCGAGCGGCCAGACCCCCGGCATCGCCTGCGAGGCATCATTGGTGATGGCCAGCAGCGGCATCCTGCCCGCCCTGGCGGTGCTTGCGGCGGCCGAGGTCTCGGCCCCGGTCAGCGGCCCCACCGCGGCCCGGCTGCCATCGGCGATCGCGGTCCGGGCGGCCTGGGCGGCGGCGGCGGGGGAGCCGCCGGTGTCCTGGGTCACGAGTTCCACCCCGGGGCCGGCCTGTTCGAACAGCGCAAGCTGCGCCGCATTGAGCATCGCGGCGCCGAGCGAGGCATTCGTCCCGCTCATCGGCAGCAGCAGGGAGATGCGCACGCGTTGCGGCTCGGGCGCCTCCGGGGCGGAAGGGGCGGCGGTAAACAGCGGCTGCGGGGCTTGCGGCGCGCAGGCGGCCGGCAGCACAAGCAGGGCCAGGAGGACGTGCCAGGGTGTCAGCCGAAAACCAGGACGAGCGTGTTTCACCTGCAAGCGATCCTCCTCTCGCCGGGGGCTTGACCCTGGTGGCCACCCCGATCGGCAATCTGGGCGATCTCTCGCCCCGCGCCGTCGCGGCCCTGCGGGCGGCCGATGCGGTGCTCTGCGAGGATACGCGCGTAACAGCGCCCCTTCTGGCACGGGAAGGGGTGGGCGCGACACTGCTGGCGCTGCACGACCACAATGAAATCGGCACGACACCGCGGCTTGTTGAACGGATGCTGGCCGGCCAGCGCCTGGCGCTGGTCTCCGACGCCGGGATGCCGCTGTTGTCGGACCCCGGCTACCGGCTGGTGCGGGCGGTGATCGCGGCCGGGCTGCCGGTGACCGCGGTGCCCGGGCCGAATGCCGCCTTGACCGCGCTGGTGCTGTCCGGGCTGCCGCCGAATCCGCATCTCTTCCATGGCTTCCTGCCGCCGCGGGACGGGCCGCGGCTGGCGGAGCTCGGCCGGCTGCGCGCCGCGGAACGCGCCGGGCTGACCGCGACGCTGATCTTCTACGAGGCCCCGCACCGGATTGCCGAGAGCCTCGCCGCCATGGCCGAGGTGTTTGGCGTGCGGGAGGCGGCGGTGGCGCGCGAGCTGACCAAGAAATTCGAGGAGGTGCGGCGCGGCACTTTGCCGGAGCTGGCCGCGCATTACGCGACCCATGCGGCGCGGGGCGAGATGGTGGTGGTCGTCGCCCCGGCCCCGGAAGAACCCGCCACGGCCGAGGAGGACCTCGACGCCGCGCTGCGCAGCGCCATGGCCCGGCTCAGCCTGCGCGACGCTGCCGCCGCGGTCGCCGAGGCCACCGGCCTGCCGCGCCGCCAAGTATATGCGCGGGCGCTGGCGCTGGCGGGGCAGGCGTAGCTCACTCCAGCCGGGCCGCGACCGAGGCGGCATGGGCGGTCAGCCCCTCGGCGGTCGCGAGGCGCACGGCGGCGGGGCCGATGGCGGCGATGCCGGCGGCGGTCGCCTCGACCCAGGTGGTGCGCTTGAGGAAGTCATAGACCGACAGCCCCGAGGAAAACCGCGCGCTGCGCCCGGTCGGCAGCACATGATTGGGGCCGGCGACGTAATCGCCCAGCGCCTCCGGGCTGTGCCGGCCGAGAAACGCCGCGCCGGCATGGCGGATGCGGCCAAACAGGGCGCGCGGGTCGGGGAGCATGATTTGCAGATGCTCGGGCGCCAGCCGGTCGGTCAAGGCGGCGGCCTCCTCCCAGTCCCGCACCAGCAGGATGGCGCCATGGGCGGACCAGGAGGCGGCGGCGATATTGGCGCGCGGCAGGGTCGCCAGCGCCTCGGCGACCGCGGCGGCGACGGCATCGCCAAATGCCGCGTCATCGGTGATGAGGATGGCCTGGGCGGCCTCGTCATGCTCGGCCTGGGCCATCAGGTCGAGGGCGACATGGCGCGGGTCGTTGGCGGCATCGGCGAGGATCACGACCTCGGACGGGCCGGCGATGGAGTCGATGCCGACGCGGCCAAACACCTGGCGCTTGGCCTCGGCCACATAGGCGTTGCCGGGGCCGATGATGCGATCCACGGGGGCCACCGAGGCGGTGCCATAGGCCAGCGCCGCGACCGCCTGGGCGCCGCCGAGACGGTAGACCTCGGCGACGCCGGCGCGGCGGGCGGCGGCAAGGACCAGCGGATTCAGCACCGCATCCGGGGTCGGCACGCACATCGCGATCCGGCCCACGCCCGCGACCCGCGCGGGAATGGCGTTCATCAGCACCGAGGACGGGTAGGCCGCCTTGCCGCCGGGGACATAGAGCCCGACCGCATCCAGGGCCCCCCAGCGCATGCCCAGCGTCAGACCCAGCGGGTCGTCGATGGTAATGTCGGCGGGCATCTGGGCGCGGTGAAAAACCTCGATCCGCGCCGCCGCCTGGTCCAGGGCGGCGAGGTCCTGCGGGTCGCAGGCGGCGATGGCGGCATCGATCTCGGCGGCGGTGACCCGCAGCGCGCCGGCATCCGCCGGGCGCCAGCGGTCGAAGCGGGCGGTCAGCTCGATCAGCGCAGCATCGCCGCCGGCCCGGACCTCGGCGATGATGCCGGCGACGGCGCCATCGACGCGGGCGGTGGTTTCCCGCGCCTGGTCCAGCAAAGCGGCGAAATCCCCCGCAAAGCCTTCGTCGCTGGTGTCGAGACGCTTCATGCCGGCAGCGCCGCGCGGAAGCGGGCGATCAGCGCGGCGATCGCCTCGGGCCGGGTCTTGAGCGCGGTGCGGTTGACCACGAGGCGAGAGGTGACCTGGGCGATCACCTCGGTCTCCACCAGCCCGTTGGCGGCCAGCGTCGAGCCGGTCTGGACCAGATCCACGATCAGCCTGGCGAGGCCGAGGCCGGGGGCGAGCTCCATGGCGCCGTTGAGGTGCACGACCTCTGCCTGCACGCCGCGGGCGGCGAAATGGCGGCGGGCGATGTTCGGGTATTTGGTCGCGACGGTGATGCGCGACCAGCGGCTGGGATCGTCCCGCCCGGCGGTCGCGGCGGGCTCGGCGACCGAAACCCGGCAGCGGCCAATGCCGAGGTCGAGGGGGGCATAGACCTCGGGGCTGTCGGCCTCCATCAACACATCGCCACCGGCGACACCGATCTGGGCGCCGCCATGAGCCACGAAGGTCGCGACATCGAAGGGACGCACGCGGACCACGTCCAGAGCGGGGTCGTTGGTCTCGAAACGCAGGCGGCGGCTGTCCTCATCGTCGAAGTCGGCGGCGGGGAAGATGCCGGCGCGGGCCAGCAGCGGGCCAAGCTCCTTGAGGATGCGGCCCTTGGGCAGGGCGAGCACCAGCGGGGTGTGGGCATCCATCCGCAATTCGCGGTCGTTGATCGGCAGATCCATGGTGAAGCCTTAGGCCTTGCTGACGGCGCGCATGTGTCAGCCCGGTAAACGTTCAATGTCGGCACCGACGGCGGCGAGCTTGCGCTCCACATGCTCGTAGCCGCGGTCGAGGTGATAGACGCGGCTGACCACGGTATCGCCCCGGGCGGCGAGACCGGCCAGGATCAAGGAGACCGAGGCGCGCAAGTCGGTCGCCATCACCGGGGCGCCGGACAGAGCGGGGACACCGCGGACGATGGCGGAAGAACCGTGGATCACGATGCGCGCACCCATCCGGGTCAGCTCCGGGACGTGCATGAAACGGTTCTCGAAGATCGTCTCGGTGACCATCGAGGCGCCCTCGGCCACCGCCATCAGGGACATGAACTGGGCCTGCATGTCGGTGGCGAAACCGGGGAAAGGCTCGGTCATCACATCGGCGCCGTGCAGGCCGTTGAGGCGGGAGACGCGCAACCCCTCGGGCAATTCGGTCACGTCGACACCGGCCTCGCGCATCACGCGGGCGACGGCGCCGAGGTGCTCCAGACGCGCGCCGGCCAACACCACCTCGCCGCCGGTGATGGCGGCGGCACAGGCATAGGTGCCGGCCTCGATCCGGTCGGGGACGATGGCATGGGTGGCGGCAGCCAGAGGCGCCTGGCCCTGGATGCGGATGCGGTCGGTGCCGGCACCCTCGACCTGCGCACCCATGGCGGTGAGACAGGCGGCGAGATCGATGATCTCGGGCTCTCGGGCGGCGTTGACCAGAGTGGTTTCGCCATCGGCCAGAGTGGCGGCCATCAAGAGGTTCTCGGTCGCGCCGACGCTGACCTGGGGGAAGATGATTTTTGCGCCATGCAGGCCGTTCGGGGCGGAGGCGTTGATGTAGCCGCTGTCCAGCGCGATGGCCGCGCCCATGGCTTCCAGCCCGGTCAGGTGCAGGTCCACGGGCCGGGTGCCGATGGCACAGCCGCCGGGCAGCGACACCTTGGCCTGGCCGTAGCGCGCGACCAGCGGACCCAACACCAGAACCGAGGCCCGCATCTTTCGGACAAGATCATAAGGCGCCTCAAGATTCGTGGCGGCGCCGGAGAGGGTGAGGGTGCGGGCCTGCTTGTCATGCGCCACCACCAGCCCGTGCTGCCGCAGCAGGGCGGCCATGGTGCCGATATCGGCCAGGTCCGGCGCATTGGTCAGCACCAGCGGGCCGTCCATCAAAAGTGCTGCGGCCATCAACGGCAAGGCAGCGTTCTTGGCGCCGGAGATGGGGATGGTGCCGGAAAGCTGGCGACCACCGCGGATGCGGATGCGATCCATCAAAGCCTCGGCAAAGCCACGCCGCGCTGGCCCTGGTACTTGCCGCGGCGGTCGGCATAGGAGATTTCCGGCGGCGCCTCACCGCGCAGGAACAGGAACTGACAGATCCCCTCATTCGCATAGATGCGGGCGGGCAAGGGGGTGGTGTTGCTGATCTCGATGGTCACCTGACCCTCCCATTCCGGTTCCAGGGGCGTCACGTTCACGATCAGGCCGCAGCGGGCATAGGTGCTCTTGCCCAGGCAGATCACGAGGACATCGCGGGGGATGCGGAAATATTCGAGCGTGT
>Ga0255334_1000614_pt1 | contig 25197 bp, 21 predicted proteins | sample EtOH5_35cm_T3_12_FD_202080 | JGI IMG/M metagenome (GOLD analysis project Ga0255334, IMG submission 202080) | Sandy soil microbial communities from University of British Columbia, Vancouver, Canada - EtOH5_35cm_T3_129 | ecosystem: Engineered > Artificial ecosystem > Sand microcosm > Unclassified ... | reverse complement strand
AGTAAGGCTCAGGACCGTGTGATGACCATCGCCAGCAAGCCGGCTCCTACAGATTGAGTCGTACGCATTATTTGTGAACGACACGAGCCCCGTAGGAGCCGGCTTGCTGGCGATACAGACGCCTCGGCCTAAAGCCCGGCAAAAAGTCTTCGAGGCCATCAAGGGTGTGAACAAGATTTATCCGGGGCAGTCGTTACGGATTCCTGAGTAAGGCTCAGGACCGTGTGATGACCATCGCCAGCAAGCCGGCTCCTACAGATTGAGTCGTACGCATTATTTGTGAACGACACGAGCCCCGTAGGAGCCGGCTTGCTGGCGATACAGACGCCTCGGTCTAAAACCCGGCAAAAAGTCTTCGAGGCCATCAAGGGTGTGAACAAGATTTATCCGGGGCAGTCGTTACGGATTCCTGAGTAAGGCTCAGGACCGTGTGATGACCCTCGCCAGCAAGCCGGCTCCTACAGATTGAGTCGTACGCATTATTTGTGAACGACACAAACCCCGTAGGAGCCGGCTTGCTGGCGATACAGACGCTTCGGTCTAAAGCCCGGCAATCAACTCCCGATAATCGACCACCGCCGCAAACTCCGCCGTATCCTTTGGCCCCTTGCGACTGTCCGGCTCACTCACTGCCAATAAATGCGTCACACCGAAATCCCGCGCACTGCGCAGGATCGGCAACGTATCGTCGATAAACAGACTGCGCGCCGGATCGAAGCCGATGTCCGCCTGCAATGCCTCCCAAAACTGCGGATTCTCCTTGGGGAAGCCGTAGTCATGAGAGCTGATCAACCGCTCGAAGTACGGCGCCAGTTCAATTCGTTCCAGTTTCAGGGACAGCGAATCACGGTGCGCATTGGTGATCATCACCACACGTTTGCCGGCCTTCCTGATGGCCTCCAGAAACGTGTCCGCATCGGGGCGCAACGCGATCAGGTGGGCGGTTTCCAGTTTCAGCTCGCGCACCGGCAGCTTCAGCTCGGCGCTCCAGAAATCCAGGCAATACCACTGCAACTGACCGGCGTTGCGTTCGAACAGCGGCTGCAATTCCATCTCGGCCATGGCCCGGCTCACCCCGTGCAACTCGGCGTAACGCTGGGGCAAGTGCTCCAGCCAGAAATGATTGTCGAAGTGCAGGTCCAGCAGCGTGCCGTCCATGTCCAGCAGAACGGTGTCGATGTCGCGCCACGGCAGCAGTGACATAAAAAACTTCTCCAACGGTAAAAAAATATCCGAGGTCAACAATCAGGATAGGCCGGGTATAGTAACCCGCTATCGTCAAGGAGCCGCTCATGCGCCAGAAACCCACCATCCTCGCCCGCGAGATTGTCGCCACCAGCCGTTTGTTCTGCGTCGAAGAGCTGAAACTGCGCTTCTCCAATGGCGCGGAGCGCACTTATGAGCGACTGGTCGGCAAAGGCGCCGGGTATGGCGCGGTGATGATCGTGGCGATGATCGATTCGGACCACGCGGTGTTGGTCGAGGAATATTGCGGCGGCACCGATGAATACGAGCTGTCGCTGCCCAAAGGCTTGGTCGAGCCGGGTGAGGACGTGCTGGCGGCGGCCGAGCGTGAGCTCAAGGAAGAAGCCGGGTATGGCGCGCGACAGCTGGAACACCTGACCGAGTTGTCCCTGTCGCCGGGTTACATGAGCCAGAAAATCCAGGTGGTGCTCGCCACCGACCTGTACGAAGAACGACTGGAGGGCGACGAGCCCGAGCCGATGGGCGTGGACAAGATCAATCTGCGCGAACTGTCCGGCCTGGCCCAGAACCCGCGATTCACTGAGGGCCGTGCCTTGGCGGCGCTCTACCTGGCCCGTGATCTGCTGACTCAGCGAGGAGTGTTCCTGCCATGAATTTTCCGCATCCATTGATGGCGCCGGTGGTTGAACTGGCATTGAAGGCTGGCGACGCGATCCTGCCGTTCTGGCGTACCGGCACAGCGGTGACCGCCAAGGCCGACGATTCACCGGTCACTGCAGCCGATCTGGCCGCTCATCATCTGATTCTGGCCGGGCTGACCGCGCTGGACCCGAGCATTCCGGTGTTGTCCGAAGAAGATGCCAACATCCCCCAGAGCGTGCGTGCCGGCTGGCAGCGCTGGTGGCTGGTCGATCCGCTGGACGGGACCAAGGAATTCATCTCGGGCAGTGAAGAGTTCACCGTCAACATTGCGCTGATCGAGCAAGGTCGCGTGGTGTTTGGTGTGGTGTCGATGCCGACCAACGGGCGTTTCTACGTCGGTGGTGCAGGGCTGGGCGCGTGGCGTGGCGATAAAGGCGCCGAGCCATTGTCGATTCAGGTTCGCACCGTGCCCGCCCCGGGCGAGGCCTTCACGGTCGTCGCCAGTCGTCGGCATTCAAGCCCGGAGCAGGAACGTTTGCTGGCCGGTTTGAGTGACAGCCTCGGTGAGCTGCAACTGGCGAATATCGGTAGTTCGCTGAAATTTTGCCTGCTGGCGGAAGGGGCGGCGGATTGTTATCCGCGTCTGGCGCCCACTTCTCAGTGGGATACGGCGGCTGCGCAAGGCGTTCTCGAAGGTGCGGGCGGCGAAGTGCTGGAGTTGAGCGGTGTACCGTTCAGCTATCCGGCGCGGGAGTCTTTGCGGAACGAGTTCTTCCTGGCGCTGCCGGCCAAAGCGGCTTGGCGTGAAAAACTGCTGACTCTCGCTAATCTGTAGGAGCCGGCTTGCTGGCGATCCAGGCGACGCGGTGAAGCTGATAAACCGCGCTGCCTGGATCGCCAGCAAGCCGGCTCCTACAGAGGTTTACCGGTGCAGGACGTACTGCCCGGTAAACGTCACTGCATCGTCATCGCTATCGGCATTCACAATCCGTGAATGCAGCGTCAGTCGTGCTCTTCCATAACGCTGATACATCGCCAGAAATTTCTTCCACACCGCCGCACTCGGCGCCTGGCAAATCGCTGTGGCGTCCGTGGTCACCGGCAGCGGATAGCTGATCTGCCCTTCGTGAATCACGATGTGCCCATCCTCAATCCCTTCTTCGCGCAAGCGCAAATGCAGCCAGCCCCAACCCGCCAGCACTGCGCCGCAATACAGGCTGCCGCCGAACATGGTGCTCTTGTGATTGACGTTGGCTTCCAGCGGCAAGTACAGGCGCAACTGCTGGTCGTGCCAGTCGAGCACTTTGACGCCCATGGCCTGCGTCAGGGGAATGTCGCGGTGGAGGACTGATTCCAGGTGACGACTGTCGCGGTTCATGAAGGGGCCTTTTGCTTGAAGAGGAAGGATTGACGGTCGCTCAATCGAGTTCGTCGGTGGGGTGATGGTCGGCAAAGTTCAGCCCGTGCTTGCGCAGTTTGTCGTGCAAGGTCTTGCGCGGGATGCCGAGGGCTTCGGCGAGGCTGCGGACCGAGCTGTGAGAGCGCGCCAGTTCGGCGGCAATCAGCGATTTCTCGAAGTTTTCCACCTGCTCGCTCAACCCGCCACTGACTACTTCAACCGATGTGCTCGCCCCGCCCTCCGGCGCGCTGTTGTCCAGCGCCAGTTCCAGGCCCAGGGCAAAACGTTCGGCGGCGTTTTGCAACTCCCGCACGTTACCCGGCCACGTGTGACGCAGCAGCAACGCCCGCTGTCCCGGTTGCAGTTCGTGGGGCGGCAAACCATGGCGGGCACTGGCTTCATCGGCGAAATGCTGGAACAGCATCAGCGCGTCTTCGCCACGTTCGCGCAGCGGTGGAATGCGCAGCGGCGCGACGTTGAGACGGTAATACAAGTCGGCACGGAAGCGCCCCTGATCGGCGGACTGACGCAGGTCTTCCTTGGTCGCGGCGATGATGCGGATGTCCAGCGGGATCAGTTGATTGCCACCCAGGCGCTCGACCACCCGCTCTTGCAGCAAGCGCAGCAACTTCACCTGCACGTCCAGGCTCATGCTTTCGATTTCATCGAGGAACAGCGTGCCGCCGTTGGCGAATTCGAACTTGCCGATGCGGCGCTTTTGCGCGCCGGTAAAGGCGCCCGGCTCGTGGCCGAACAGTTCGCTTTCCACCACCGACTCGGCCAGGGCGCCGGCGTTGATCGCCACGAACGGGCCGTTACGCCGGCTCGACAAATCGTGCAGCGCCCGGGCCACGACCTCTTTACCGGCACCGGTTTCGCCGAGAATCAGCACATCGGCCTTGGTCGCCGCCAATGCGCCGATCTGCTCGCGCAGGCGCAGCATTGGCGCCGATTGCCCGACCAGTCGTGCGCTCAGTTCATTGCGGTCGCTCAGGGCCAGGCGCAGGCTGCGGTTATCCAGCACCAACCGACGCAAAGCCAATGCGCGGCGCACGCTGTCGAGCAGGGCATCGCTGGCGAAAGGTTTTTCCAGAAAGTCATAAGCGCCGGTGCGCATCGCTTGCACCGCCAGCGGCACGTCGCCGTGGCCGGTGATCAGCAGCACTGGCAGCTCGGGGTCTTGCGCGTGCAGTTCGGTCAGCAACTCAAGACCGTCCATGCCCGGCATGCGGATATCGCTGACCACCACCCCCGGCCAGTCGCGCTCCAGTTGCCCGGCCACGCCCTTGGCTTCGGCGAGCGGCAGGATTTTCAGGCCCGCCAGGTCCAGCGTCTGGCTCAGGGCCTGACGCAAATGGGGATCGTCGTCGATCAACACGACCTGGATGCGGTTGTCGATGGTCATGCACTTCGGTCCTCGGACGGTTGCAGGCTCACGCCCGGTGCGCCTGCGCGCAGTTTCAGGGTAATCAGGGCGCCGCCTTCCTTGTGGTTGGCGAACGACAGTTCACCGCCGAAGGCGCGCATCAGGGTCTCGCAAATCGCCAGCCCCAGACCCAGCCCCTGCGTGCGGGTCTTGGTGGTGTAGAAAGGCTCGCTGGCGCGGCCAAGGGCTTCCATGCAAAAGCCGGGGCCGTTGTCGCGAATGTACAGAATGACGCCGTCGGCGGTGGATTGGGCACTCAACCAGAGTTTACGCGGCGGACCTTTTTCCGTCAGCGCGTCCAGCGCGTTGGCCAGCAGGTTGCCGAGCACCTGGCGCAATCGGGTTTCCCCGGCCTCGACCCACAGCGTGGCGGCCGGCAAGTCACGGATCAGCTCGACTTCCATGCTCCGCCGGCGCTTGGCCAACAGCGCCAGCGCGTCATCCAGCGCCGGTTGCAGCGCGACGCTTTCCGGGGCGTGGCGATCACGCCGGGCAAAGGCGCGCAGGTGCGCAATGATCGAGGCCATGCGCCCGGTCAGTTCGCTGATCAGCTTGAGGTTGCCGCGCGCATCGTCGGTGCGCTCGTGATCAAGCAGTACCTCGGCGTTTTCCGCGTAGCTGCGGATCGCCGCCAGCGGCTGATTGAGTTCGTGGCTGATGCTCGCCGACATGGTCCCGAGCGCCGACAGCTTGCCGGCCTGCACCAGATCATCCTGGGCTCGTACCAGTTCCTGCTGGGCATGTTCACGCTCCAGCACTTCTTGCTTGAGCCGACGGTTGAGGCCTTCGAGGTCGCTGGTGCGTTCGGCGACACGGCCTTCAAGTTCCCGACGGGCCTTGGCTTCGAAGGCGATTCGATCGAGGTAGTGACGACGGCGCTGCATCATCAGGCCGAGCAGCAACATCAACACCAGCAGTGTCGCGCCACCGATGGCGACCACCGTGCGCACCGGGCGGTCGATCAGGGTGCGCGGCGCAAGGATGCTGACGCTCCAGCCGGTTTCGTCGATCTGTCGGGTCTGGGTCAGCCACGCGTCCGGATCGAGGTTCAAAGGCTTGGGGTCGCGGGTCGGGTAGGGCTGAATCGCGGTGATTGCCTCACGCTCGGCGTCGCTCAACGGACGGGTCGCGCGAAACCGCCATTCGGGCCGCGAGGTGAGAATGACCACGCCGTTGTGGTCGGTCACCAGCAGCTGTTCCGGGGTTTTGCCCCAGAGGCTTTCGGTGTGGTCCAGGTCAACCTTGACCACCAGCACTCCGATGATTTTTTCGCGATCACGGACCGCTGCCGCGAAGAAGTAACCGCGTTTGGCCGACGTGGTGCCCAGGCCGAAAAAGCGCCCCAGACGCCCGGCCATGGCCTCACTGAAATACGGCCGAAAGGCGAAATTGCGCCCGACGAAACTGTCGTGCTTGTCCCAGTTGGAGGCGGCGAGCGTCTTGCCCGTCGTGTCCATCAGGTACATGACTTCGGCGCCGGTCTGGGCGCTGATGTTCTTCAGCAGTCGGTTGGCGTTGCCCTGGGTTACGCCGTCGTCCGGTGCAGACAGGTCGGCGCGCAGGGCCGGCAGGTCGCCAAGAATCTGTGGCATCACTTCATAGCGATGCAGTGTGCCCAGCAGGTTGGCGACGTACAGGTCGAGGGTCTGACGGTTCTGTCCGGCCAGTTCGCTGCGGTAGTAACGCTCGGCCAGATGCTCCAGCGGCCACAGCAATGGCGCCAGGCACAGCGCAAGCAGGGCCAGGCTGCGCCAGCGGGGTCGGCGGGGAAGGGTCGAGTTCATGAGCATCAGGCGCCTGTGGGTACAGGCGCATTATGCCTAGGCTTGTCCGGCAAGACACTCGCGCAGCGCAGTTTGCCAGTCAGGCTGACTGACGCCCCATTCGCGCTGCAGGCGACTGCAATCGAGTCGTGAGTTCAGCGGGCGGGTGGCGGGTGTCGGGTAGTCGCTGGTGGTTATCGGCAGCAGGTTTGCGCACGGCCTTCCCTGTTCCCGCAGCGCTTCGCCGATGGCCTGGGCGAAACCGAACCACGAGGTTTCACCCTGCGCGGTCAGGTGATAAGTGCCCCAGGCGCCAGTCTCGCCAGCCTGCCAGCGTTCGATCAGGGCGAGGGTACTGTTGGCGATCGTGCCGGCCCAGGTGGGGGCTCCGATCTGGTCGGCGACGATGCGCAACTCCGGTTTTTCCTGCAGCAGGCGTTGCATGGTCAGCAGAAAATTGTGGCCGTGTGCCGAGTAGACCCAACTGGTGCGCAGGATCAGGTGCTTGCCCTGTACTGCCGTGATCGCCTCTTCACCGGCCAGTTTGCTCTGACCGTAAACGCCAAGCGGGTTGGTCGCATCTGTTTCGGTGTACGGCGCGCCTTTGCGGCCGTCGAACACGTAATCGGTGGAATAGTGGATCAGCGGAATGCCCAGCGCCAAGGCTTCCTCGGCGAGAATGCCCGGTGCCTGAGCGTTGACGGCGAAGGCCGCTTGCGGCTCGCTTTCAGCCTGATCGACTGCCGTGTGGGCCGCCGCATTGATGATCAGATCGGGACGAACGCGCTGCACCTGCTGGCGGATCTGGTCCGGTTGAGTCAGGTCGAGTTGATCGCGTCCCGGAACGACCATCTCGCCCAGAGCGCCCAGACGATGCTGCAACTCACGTGAAACCTGGCCCTGCTGGCCACAGATGAGTATTTTCATGGAAACAGATCAACTTCTTGCAAGGTTTTGCCGTGCTGATCCCTGGCCGAAAGCTTGGGCGCTTCCTCCAGTTGCCAGTCGATGGCAAGCGTTGGATCGTCCCAGCGGATGCAGCATTCCGCGGACGGATTGTAATAGTCGGTGGTCTTGTAGAGGAATTCGGCGAAGTCACTCAGCACCAAGAATCCATGGGCAAAACCCTCCGGCACCCAGAGTTGGCGACTGTTTTCTGCGGACAAACGCACTGCCGCCCACTGGCCGAAATTCGGTGAACTGCGACGCACATCCACCGCGACATCAAGCACTTCGCCAACCGTTACCCGCACCAGTTTCCCCTGGGTGTTTTCCAGTTGATAGTGCAGGCCCCGCAGGACGCCTTTTTGCGAGCGAGAGTGGTTGTCCTGAACGAACTGCCTCTTCAGGCCGGTGGCCTCTTCGAACGCCTTGGCATTGAAGCTCTCGTAGAAAAAGCCGCGCTCGTCGCCGAAGACCTTGGGTTCAAGGATCAACACACCGGGCAGCGCGGTTTCAATCACATTCATTGTCCACCCTCAGCCAGTTTGTAAAGGTACTGACCGTAACCGGTCTTGCCAAAATACTTGGCGCGCTCGAGCAAATGCTCGCGGTCGATCCAGCCTTTTTCGTAAGCGATTTCTTCGAGGCAGGCGACTTTCAGCCCTTGGCGATGCTCGATGGTCTGCACGTACTGGGACGCTTCGAGCAGGCTGTCGTGAGTGCCGGTATCCAGCCAGGCGAAACCGCGACCGAAGCGCTCGACCTGCAGATCGCCGCGCTTGAGGTAGGCATTGTTGACGTCGGTGATCTCCAGCTCACCGCGAGGCGAGGGCTTCACGGCCTTGGCGATGTCGATCACATCGTTGTCGTAGAAGTACAGGCCGGTTACGGCGTAGCTGGATTTCGGTACTGTCGGTTTTTCTTCGATCGACAGGGCACGGCCTTCGTCGTCGAAATCGATCACGCCGAAGCGCTCCGGGTCTTTGACCCAGTAACCGAACACGGTGGCACCAGAAGGGCGATTGACGGCGTTGTTCAACTGTTCGCTGAAGCGCTGACCATGGAAGATGTTATCGCCGAGGATCAGGCACACCGGATCCTTGCCAATGAATTCCTCACCAATCAGAAAGGCCTGGGCCAGGCCATCCGGCGAAGGCTGTTCGGCGTAGCTGATATGCACGCCGAACTGACTGCCATCCCCCAGCAGATTGCGATACTGCGGCAGGTCCTGCGGGGTGGAGATCACCAGGATTTCCTTGATGCCGGCCAGCATCAGGACCGAGATCGGGTAGTAGATCATCGGTTTGTCGTAGATCGGCAGCAGCTGTTTGGACACGCCCAGCGTGATCGGGTGCAGGCGTGTGCCCGAACCCCCGGCCAACACAATTCCTTTCATCATGCGATCAACTCCTTGGTATTGATGGCGCCCAGTCGTTCACCCTGATAGCTGCCGTCCTGAACACGGCGGCACCACTCCAGGTTTTCCAGATACCACTGGACGGTTTTGCGCAGGCCGGTCTCGAAGGTTTCTTCGGGCGTCCAGCCGAGTTCGCGCTCAATCTTGCTGGCATCGATCGCGTAGCGCAGGTCATGGCCAGGACGGTCCTGGACGAAAGTGATCAGGTCGGCGAAATGCGCGACGCCTTCAGGTTTGTTCGGCGCCAGCTCTTCGAGCAGCGCGCAGATGCCACGCACCACGTCGATGTTCTTCTGCTCGTTGTGACCGCCGATGTTGTAGGTCTCGCCGACCACGCCTTCGGTGACCACTTTGAACAGTGCGCGGGCGTGATCCTCGACAAACAGCCAGTCGCGAACCTGCAGGCCGTTACCGTAGACAGGCAGAGGCTTGCCGGCGAGGGCGTTGAGAATCACCAGCGGGATCAGTTTTTCGGGGAAGTGGAACGGCCCGTAGTTGTTCGAGCAGTTGGTCAGCAATACCGGCAGGCCGTAGGTGCGCTGCCAGGCGCGGACCAAGTGGTCGGAGGCTGCCTTGCTGGCGGAATACGGTGAGCTCGGCGCGTACGGGGTCGTTTCCGTGAACAGGTCATCGACGCCATGCAGGTCGCCGTAGACCTCATCGGTGGAGATGTGGTGGAAGCGGAAAGCGCTTTTCTGCGGTTCGGCCAGGGTCTGCCAGTAGGCGCGAGCGGCCTCGAGCAGGCTGTAGGTGCCGACGATATTGGTTTGAATGAAATCCGACGGACCGTCGATGGAACGGTCGACGTGGGACTCGGCCGCCAGATGCATGATCGCATGCGGCTGGAAACGTGCCAGCACGGCGCTGACGGTGGCCTGATCAACGATATCGGCCTGCACGAATTCGTAGCGTGTGTCGTTGGCAATGCTGGTCAGCGATTCCAGATTGCCAGCGTAGGTCAGTTTGTCCAGGTTGAGCACTTCATGCTCAGTGTGCCAAATCAGGTGGCGAACCAGGGCAGAGCCAATGAAACCGGCACCGCCGGTGATGAGAATACGCATGTTGGCCAGCCTTTATCTGTAAGACGATTGAAGCAAATGAGCATAGCTTGTCGGCAGGAGGGGGCTGGTGCAATAGGGTTGTGACGGCTATTTGGGTTTTGATGGATGCGCGGGGGTTGATTATCGACCGACGCAGTGGCGATATAGGTGACTAATAAAATTTCAGGGGTCGTTGTATGCCGCTCGCTACGTTGATTCATCGCGCCAGTTTGCCCAGCCCGCAGGTGTCTGCGGTGCAAGCGCTAGAGCTGCTCGAGGGGCATTACGGGCTGAGCGGGCGATTGCAGGCGCTCGGCAGCCAGCAGGATCTCAACTACCGCGTTGACAGTAAGCATGGGCGTTTCGTCCTGAAAATCTGCCGTGGCGACTATTCAGCGCTGGAACTGCAAGCCCAGCACGCCGGGCTCAAACATCTGGCCGAGCACTCCGGTGTGCCGGTGCCGCGAGTGATTGCTGCCCAGAACGGCGCCGACCTGCTGTCACTTGAAGTCGGCGGGCAAGCGGTGCATGTGCGCCTGCTCGAATACATCGAGGGCCAATCGCTCACACACCTGGACCATCTGCCCGGATCCGTGGTGGCCGGTTTCGGCCGGCTCTGCGGTGAAATGGACCAGGCGCTGGCCGATTTCAACCATCCGGGTCTCCAACGCACCCTTCAGTGGGATGCGCGTCACGCCAACGCCTTGATCGCACATTTGCTGCCGGTCATTGAAGATGACGCGCAGCGAGCCTTGATCGCGCAAGTGGCCGAACAGGCCGAGCGGCATTTGCAGCCGCTGGTGGACAAGTTGCCGGTGCAGGCCATCCACATGGACATCACCGATGACAACGTGGTCTGGCAGCGCGATTCGCAACGCCAGTGGCAACTGCAGGGGGTGATCGATTTCGGCGACCTGATCCGCACCTGGCGTATCACCGACCTCTCGGTGACCTGCGCGGCGCTGCTGCATCATGCCGGCGGCGATCCGTTCTACATCTTGCCGGCGGTCCAGGCCTATCACGCGGTCAATCCGTTGCAACACGAAGAACTGCTGGCGCTGTGGCCGCTGATCGTTGCGCGGGCGGCGGTGCTGGTGCTCAGCGGCGAACAGCAGGTCAGCATCGATCCGGGTAACCAGTACAGTCGCGACAACCTGACCCACGAGTGGGAAATTTTCCGCGTGGCCACCTCGGTGCCGCTGGCGTTGATGGAAGCGGCGATCCTCACGTCGGTCGGCCAGAGCCTGCCAGACATTGGCAGCGAAGGCTTTGCGCCGTTGCTGCCGAGCCTGGTCGGACGTGAATTCGCCTTGATCGACCTGGGCGTACTCAGCCCGCATTTCGAGGCCGGTAACTGGGAGCAGGAAGGAATCGATCAGCGCCTGTTGAGCGAAGCGGCTGCAGCGCACGGCCTGGCTGCCAGCCGTTACGGACAATACCGTTTGTCCCGCACCCGCCCCGACAGTGCCAGCGAACCGGACACGTGCCCGCTGCATGTCGAGTTGCGAGTGCCCCAGGGCACGGCGGTCGAATCGCCGTTTGCCGGTGTGGTCCATCAACCGTCGCCGGGTGTGTTGCAACTCGACGGTCCACAGTTGAGCGTGCGGCTGTGGGGCGTGACGCCGTCGCTGCACACCGGCGCAGCGTTGGTCAAAGGCCAGGTGTTGGGCGCGGTCAGCGGTCCGTTGCGGGTGCAGTTGTGCCGAGGCGCCTCGTTCGACGCGCCGTTGTTTTGCACGCCTTCGCGCGCGGCGGCCTGGCAAGCGTTGTGTCCGTCGCCGGCGTCGCTGCTGGGGCTGGCGTGCGACGCTGAAGCGGAGCTTGATTCGCAGACCTTGCTGGCGCGCCGCGATGCCAGTTTCGCCCGGACCCAGAAACACTATTACGTTGACCCGCCCCGCATCGAACGCGGCTGGCGCAATCACCTGATCGACATGCAGGGGCGCTCCTACCTCGACATGCTCAACAACGTCGCGGTGCTCGGTCACGGCCATCCGCGCATGGCCGCGGTGGCCAGCCGGCAATGGTCGCTGCTCAATACCAACTCGCGCTTCAATTACGCCGCGGTTGCCGAATTTTCCGAGCGTTTGCTGAAGCTGTCGCCAGATGGCATGGACCGGGTGTTCCTGGTCAACAGCGGCAGCGAGGCCAATGACCTGGCGATCCGCCTGGCATGGGCCTACAGCGGCGGTCGCGACATCGTCAGCGTGCTGGAGGCCTATCACGGCTGGACGGTGGGCGCGGACGCGGTCTCGACGTCGATTGCCGACAACCCCAAGGCCTTGAGCAGCCGCCCGGACTGGGTGCACCCGGTCACGGCACCGAACACCTATCGCGGTGAATTCCGGGGCCCGGACAGCGCGCCGGATTATGTGCGCAGCGTCGAACACAACCTGGCGAAAATCGCCGAGCAAGGACGCCAGCTGGCCGGTTTCATTTGCGAACCGGTGTACGGCAATGCCGGCGGTATCTCGCTGCCGCCGGGTTATTTGAAACAGGTCTACGGGATGGTTCGCGCCCAGGGCGGCGTGTGCATCGCCGACGAAGTACAGGTCGGTTACGGGCGCATGGGTCACTTCTTCTGGGGCTTCGAAGAACAGGGTGTGGTGCCGGACATCATCACCATGGCCAAGGGCATGGGCAACGGCCAACCGCTGGGCGCGGTGATCACCCGCCGTGAAATCGCCGAGGCGCTGGAAGCCGAAGGTTATTTCTTCTCATCGGCGGGTGGCAGCCCGGTCAGTTGCCAGATCGGCATGGCCGTTCTGGATGTGATGGAAGAGGAAAAGCTTTGGGAAAACGCCCAGGTCGTGGGCGGGTATTTCAAGGAGCGTCTTGAGGCGCTGATCGATAGTCATCCGCTGGTGGGCGCGGTGCACGGTTCCGGTTTTTATCTGGGCGTTGAATTGATCCGCGACCGCGAGACCCTGGAGCCGGCGACCGAAGAAACCACGGCGCTGTGCGATCGCCTGCGGGAGCTGGGGATCTTCATGCAGCCGACGGGGGATTATCTGAACGTCCTCAAAATCAAACCGCCGATGGTGACGTCGCGCCAGAGTGTGGATTTCTTTGTCGACATGATGGCGAAGGTGCTGGATGAAGGTTTGTAAGGCCTGAAATCGCTTTCGCGGGCAAGCCCGCTCCCACCGGTTTTATGTCGGATGCTGATAATGAGCACGACGCGAAACCTGTGGGAGCGGGCTTGCCCGCGAAAGCGTCATCAAAAACACTGACAAAACATCGATTGTTATCGGGATTAAGTGCTGTTGTTTTCGACTGAAGGAAGATTAATCGCTTTTAAAGCCGATTTTTATCGGCTATAAAGTCGCCATTGCCGCGGCGTGCCTCATCACGCCCGCCACTTCCTTTTCTGTTATCGGTCGATGCCACACTCGACCTTAAAGCACTTGCCCGGAGATGATTCATGAGCCGTATCGTTACCGTCGCCGCCACCCAGATGGCCTGTTCCTGGGACCTTGAAGCCAACCTCGAAACCGCTGAAAGGCTGGTCCGTGAGGCCGCAGCCAAAGGCGCGCAGATCATCCTGATCCAGGAACTGTTCGAGGCGCCGTACTTCTGCCAGAAACCCAATCCGGATTACCTGCAACTGGCCACGACGGTGGAAGAGAACGTCGCCATCAAGCATTTCCAGAAAATCGCCAGGGAACTGCAAGTGGTGCTGCCGATCAGCTTCTACGAACGGGCCGGCCGCGCGCGTTTCAACAGCATCGCGATCATCGATGCCGACGGCAGCAACCTTGGGATTTATCGTAAAAGCCATATCCCGGACGGCCCTGGCTACCACGAGAAGTACTACTTCAACCCGGGCGACACCGGCTTCAAAGTGTGGAACACCCGCTACGCGAAAATCGGCGTGGGCATCTGCTGGGATCAGTGGTTCCCCGAGTGCGCCCGCAGCATGGCGTTGCTGGGTGCGGAAATTCTGTTCTACCCGACCGCCATCGGCAGCGAGCCGCACGACAAGACCATCTCGTCCCGTGACCATTGGCAGCGTGTGCAACAGGGCCATGCCGGCGCCAACCTGATGCCGCTGATCGCCAGCAACCGCATCGGCAATGAGGAGCAGGACGGGTACGACATCACCTTCTACGGCTCGTCGTTCATCGCCAACCAGTTCGGCGAGAAGGTCCAGGAACTCGATGAAACCGAAGAAGGCGTGCTGGTTCACAGCTTCGACCTCGATGAGCTGGAGCACACTCGCAGCGCATGGGGCTCGTTCCGTGATCGTCGCCCGAACCTATACAATGCGCTCAAAACCCTCGACGGTTCCCTGGAGTCCTGACTGCATGACCACTTTAAACAGCACCCCGCGCGCCGACGGCTTCTACATGCCCGCCGAGTGGGCGCCACAAACCCAGACCTGGATGATCTGGCCCGAGCGCCCGGACAACTGGCGCCTGGGTGGCAAACCGGCGCAAGCCGCACACGTGGCGGTGGCCAAGGCCATCGCACGTTTCGAGCCGGTGACGGTGGCGGTTTCCGCTGGCCAGTACGAAAACGCGCGTGCCCGTCTCGATGTACCGAATATTCGGGTGGTCGAGATGTCCAGTGACGACGCCTGGGTCCGCGACACAGGGCCGACGTTCGTCATCAATAACAGTGGCGAAGTTCGTGGTGTGAACTGGGATTTCAACGCGTGGGGCGGTTTTGACGGTGGCCTGTACTCGCCGTGGAATCGTGATTCGCAGGTCGGCGGCAAGATCCTCGAGATTGAACGCAGCCCGCGTTATCGCACCGAGGGCTTCGTGCTCGAAGGCGGGTCGATCCACGTTGATGGCGAAGGCACGCTGATCACTACCGAAGAATGCCTGCTCAACCGCAATCGCAACCCGCACCTGAACCGTGCAGACATCGAAGCGGTGCTCAGCGCCAACCTGGCTGTGGATAAAATCATCTGGCTGCCGGATGGCTTGTTCAACGACGAAACCGACGGCCATGTGGATAACTTCTGCTGCTACGTGCGTCCGGGTGAAGTGTTGCTGGCCTGGACCGACGACCCGCAAGACCCGAACTACCCGCGCTGCCAGGCGGCTATGAAAGTGCTGGAAAGCAGCACCGACGCCAAGGGGCGCCCATTCACGGTGCACAAGATGCCGATTCCGGGGCCGCTGTATGCGACCGAAGAAGAGTGCGCCGGCGTGGACCCGGTAGACGGAACCCAGGAACGCAATCCGACCGTTCGTCTGGCCGGTTCCTATGTGAACTTCCTCATCGTCAACGGCGGCATCATCGCGCCGAGCTTCGACGATCCACTGGACGGCCCGGCCAAAGAGATTTTGCAGAGCCTGTTCCCGCAGCACGAAGTCGTCATGGTGCCGGGCCGCGAACTGTTACTGGGCGGCGGTAACATCCACTGCCTTACCCAACAGCAGCCTGCACCGCACAAAGAGTGAGTGCAGTTGTAACAGCCTGAGTTGACTGGAAAATCACTCGGACAACGGTTTTCCTTCGACGCCTTGCAAGAAGCCCGCAGCCCATCAGGACTGCGGGCTTTTTTGTATCCGCTGGTCGACCGTTCCGACACATTGGCACAGCTCTTGTATCTCTCCTGACGAGAAACAGGGAGGGGAGAACTTCGATGTTCTGTCATAAACCTTGGATAAGTTAGCCGCTCACAAACCAGGAGAGAGCGCGGAAATGAACGCCGAAATGAACGTAGTGAGCGAGCGGGCACTGCATCCCCTGGCAGTCAACAGCGAATCGCTCCAGATCCTGGCGCACTGGTTGAAGTCCAATGGAACGCGTCAGATCAGGGAGCCTGATCCGCGCCGGATGATGATCGAGCGCTATCCCGCTGGTTTATTCAGCGAGGCGGAGCTGGATGCGTTGTGGGATGTGATGGAAGGATAAAAAAAGAACGACAAAGGATTGATAAAAGCGCTGCCGGGAAGGCGGCGCTTTTTTATGGGCCATGATTTTATGCGAGTGACGCTGACCCCCTGTAGGAGCCGGCTTGCTGGCGATAGCGCTGACCCAGTCAATAAAGACATTGACTGGAAGACCGCTATCGCCAGCAAGCCGGCTCCTACAGGGATCAGCGTGATCTCGGAGTCTGGGGTGTTTAGAAGCTGTAAGTCCCGGTCACCACCAGGCTGCGCGGCTCACCCGGTTGAATCTGCGCAGCGCTGGTGGCGGACGAGTAGTAGGTTTTATCGCTGATGTTGTTCAGCGCCGCGCGCAAATCCCAGTCCTTCTGACGGAATCCGGCCAATGCATCCCAGCGGCCATAACCCGGCAGAACGGTGGTGTTGAGGTTATCCGCATAGCGGTCGCCGACCAGGGTCAGGCCGGTTTCGGCGTACCAGCCCATTTCCGGTTTCCAGGTCAGGAACAGACTGCCGTTGTGCTTGGCCACATTGCTGATGCGCTTGCCTTCAAAACCGTTGTTGTCCTTTTCGACCGTCGCGTCCTGCACGCCCACGCCACCGCGCACGTACCAGTTGCCGGCAATCTTGCCGGTGCCGGTCAGCTCGATCCCGCGGGAACGTTGCTTGCCGGAGAGCAAGGTGATGGTCGGGTTGAGCGGGTCGCTGGTGCGACGGTTGTAGAGTTCCAGTTCGTAGACCGCCAGCGTGGTACTCAGGCGATCGTCGAGCCAGTCACTCTTCACGCCGATTTCTTTCTGCTTGGTCAGCTCGGGGCTCAGGTCGTTGGTATTGCCGGCAGCGCCCGGGGTGATGCCGATCAAACCGCCGCCGGCCGGCGAAAAGGTCTTGGTCCAGGAAGCGTAGAAGGAATGATTTTGCAGGGGCGTCCAGACCAGTCCTGCACGCGGGCTGGTGCTGTGGCTGTCGCGGTCTTCGGAGATGTTGCGCAGCTTGTTGGTCGACTCGATGTCGAAGGTGTCGTAGCGCAGGCCGGCCAGCAATTGCCATTGATCGTTCAGGCGTAGCTGATCCTGCACGTACACCGCACGGCTTTCGACTTCGGTGTGGTTGTCGCTGGACACTTGCATGCGCCCGGTGTGGCGCAAATCCCGATCCGGGTTGTACAGATCCAGCGACGGCACGGCCTGGCGGCCAGGCCCGGTAGTGGCCGCTGTGTAGAGCTTCGGGTCACGGCGTTGACTGCCGATTTCAACGCCGGTCAGCAGGCGATGCTCAAGGCCGAACGTGTCGAAACCACCTTCCAGCTCAATGTTGTTGTAGACGTTGCGAGTGGTCAGGTCCTGCTGCCAGTGCTGGCGCGTGACCCGGTTGGTCGCCGGTGTGTAGCCGGTGAGGTAGGTGTTGTCGAAATCGCTGTCGAGCTTGAACACCCCCAGCGTCTGGCGCAGTTGCCAGTCTTCGTTGATGTCGTAGCTGAGTTTCGAGCGCAGGGATTGCGACTTGTCGTCGATGAAATCGTGATCGCTGCCGTAGGTCGTATCCCGTCCGACGTCGGCCGGGCGTCCGTTTACACCGGGAATACCGCGATCCGGCGTACGGTTGTAGCGACTGTATTCGTACTGCACCAACCAATTCAGGTCGGGCGTCAGTTGCCAGCTCATCGACGGCGCAAACAACTGGCGATTGCCGCTGACGCCATCGCGAAAGCTGTTCTGGTCCATGTTGCCCATGTTCAGGCGCAGGCTGATGTTCTCGCTGGGATCGGTGCTCAGGTCGGCGTAAAGGCTGCGCAAATCGTTGCTGCCGCCCTGGGCTTCAATGGAGGAGCGGCGCCCGAACTCCGGCAACTTGCTGACACGGTTGACGATCCCGCCCTGGCTGCCACGGCCGTACAACACCGCTGCCGGGCCCTTGAGCACGTCGATGCGTTCGATGTTGTGCAGGTCGCGCACGTACTGACTGTCGTCGCGAATGCCGTCCAGATAGAAATCGTTACTGGCGTCGAAACCGCGGATGCGCAGGCTGTCGAAGCGGGTGTCGGCGCCGCTGCTGACGTTGGGAATGCCGCTCAGGGCGGTGCCCAGATCATTGGTGCCGTAATCGACGACGTTCGAGGTTTTTATCGAGTCGATGGCTTGTGGCACGTAGCGCACCGGTGTGGCGGTGCGGGTCGCGGTGCTGGTTTCTTTTACGCGTGGGTCGTCGGCTTCCGCTTCGGCGCTGATGGAGGTTTCTGGCAATGTTGTAGGGGCGGCGTAGGAAAAACCGGCAGACAGCAAAGTGCAGAGGCCAAGACTGAAGGGTGTTAGGCGAAAAGGGGCAGGCATTGAAGGACGCGTCCGTAGGGTTTTGGGGTGTAGCGTGTAAGGCGCGAATGATAATGCGTGCTATTTGCTTCCGTTAATTATTCCTGAAAAGTTCCTTGGTTTGATTGTTTCAATTTATGTCCAAGTTGTTACACCGCCTGTTTAGGTATTCGACCGATTCCTGAAACAGACTGAAAGCTATTCCGGCGTTTTTCAGAAATAGACGGAGGACTAACCTGCCGGCATCAGATTTCTACCCTCTGGCCGGAGCCTCCAATGATCCTTCACTACATTTACGACCCGTTGTGCGGCTGGTGCTACGGTGCAAAACCACTGGTGCAAGCCGCCCAGGCAGTTCTGCCGGTGATTGCCCATGGCGGCGGCATGATGACCGGCGCCAACCGCAAGAACGTCTCGCCACACTTGCGCAACTACGTGATGCCCCACGACCGGCGTATCGCCGAGTACACCGCCCAGCCATTCGGCGAAGCGTATTTCGAAGGTTTGCTGCGCGATGAGACGGCGGTGTTCGATTCCGCGCCGCCGATTGCCGCCGTGCTCGCGGCCGAGCAGGTCGCTGGCCGTGGACTGGAGCTATTGGGGCGTTTGCAGAGCGCGCATTACGTGGAAGGTCGGCGCATTGCCGATCAAACGGTGTTGTTTGAGCTCGCCCACGACCTCGGCCTGGAGCCGGAAGCCTTCCAGGCTGCGTTCAAAAACGCCGAGACCGATCGCCACATCAAGGCCAGTCGCGACCTGTTGGCCAACATCGGTGGCCATGGTTTCCCGACCTTCGCACTGGAGGAGGATGGCCAGTTCACGCTGGTCGACATCGGGCCCTGGCTCGGCAAGCCGCAAGCCTTCGCGGCCTGGTTGAGTCAGTCACTTCCTGCGCATGCGGCTGCATCCGGGCTTCAAACCTGTGGGCTCAACGGCTGCGATTAGGAAGTTCTTAGACGATTCATGAAATTGACACAGGGTTCAGGGCGCGACTAGGATTCGCCCCAACGCCTGTGGCCAACCGCCATGACTCAAAATAATAAAAAGGCCCGCCACGACTTTTCGTGGGCGGGCCTTTTTGTTTCGGGGTGAAAAAAGAGTGCGATAGCGCCGTTTCAGCCGTTCGACGCAGCGCGTATCAACCCGTAATAAGGAAAAGAACAAAATGTTGAACAAGCGAATCAGCCTGATCGCTCTGGGGATGTTGAGCGCGACACAGGCCATGGCTAACGACCAGGCCGAATCCAAGGGTTTTGTTGAAGACAGTAGCCTCAAAGTGCTGCTGCGCAATGCCTACATCAATCGTGACTACAAAGACGGTCGACCGGACAAAGCCGAGTGGGGCCAGGCGGCTATCGGTACGTTCTCGTCCGGTTTCACCCAAGGCACCGTCGGTGTGGGTGTGGACGCGTTCGGTCTGTACGCACTGCGTCTGGATGGCGGCAAGGGTCGCACCGGCGCACAAGGTATCGACTTCTTCAAAAAGGGCGACAGCGGCAACGCGGCTGATGACCTGTCGAAGGGCGGCGCAGCGGTCAAGTTCCGTCTCTCCAGCACCACGCTGACTTACGGCGACCAGATGCCGGCCCTGCCGGTGTTGAGCTACGACAACGTGCGCCTGCTGCCGGAAAGCTACACCGGCACCTTGATCACCTCCAAGGAGATCAAAGGCCTGGAGCTGAACGCCGGTCGCTTTACCGCCGAATCGCGCAAGAGCGCGGAAGGTCGTGACAGCGGTGGCTTGAAGTCGATCAACGTATTGGGCGGCAGCTACCAGTTCACCGAACAGTTCAAAGCAGCGTTGTACGCGTCCGACGTTGAAGATGTACTGAAGAAGCAATACGTGAACGCCAACTACGTGTTCCCGATCGACAAGGATCAGTCCCTGACCCTCGACTTCAACGGCTACCGCACCAAACTGGAAGATTCCTACGTCCGCGAAAGCGGTGCGACCGGTGACGACAACAAAATCTGGAGCCTGGCAGCGACCTTCGCCACCGGCCCGCACTCGTTCACCGTCGCGCACCAGCGCAGCACCGGCGACAGCAACCTGGGCTACGCCTACGGCGGCTACCAGAAAGATCAAGGTCGCGTCGGCGATGGCGGCAACACCATCTACCTGGCGAACTCCTACTGGTCCGACTTCAACGCCGAAGACGAACGCAGCTGGCAGGTGGGCTACGGTCTGGACTTCAGCACGTTCGGTGTCCCGGGCCTGAGCTACAACGTGGCTTACGTGCGCGGCGACAACATCACCACCTCCACCAGCGAAGGCGGTACCGAGCGCGAAATCTTCAACCAGTTCAAGTACGTCGTGCAAAGCGGCCCGGCCAAAGACCTGAGCGTGAAACTGCGCAGCTCGATCCTGCGTGTTTCGCAGAAATCCAGCGAGTACAACGTCAGCGGCAACGAAGTGCGTGTGTTCGTGGACTACCCGATCAACATTTTCTGATGATCGGTTGCAGCATCGAAGCCTGATTCAAGGCTGAAAAAGAAAAGCCCCGACTGGTTCGGGGCTTTTTTGTGGGCACTGCAAGGCTCTAGACAGCACCGCAGGACGACTCGCTCCGCTTTTCACAGCCAGATTTTCCTATCGAAATGATCAAAACGATCATTTTAATGATTGGTTTGCGCAATTTTAAGCGAGGGCCTAAGATAAATTTGACTGAATCAATCATTGCCTGATCAGTTCAGTCAGTTTCGAGGTGAAACACGTCTTACCCAACAATTATAAAAGGAGACCCTCGTGGCCCAGATTCCTATCAAGCGCACCATAGAACGCATCCCGGGCGGCATGATGATCGTGCCTCTGCTGATCGGTTCGCTGGTGGCAACCTTCCTGCCTGACACGCCAAAATTTTTCGGCTCATTCACCAATGCGTTGTTCACCGGGGCGCTACCTATCCTCGCGGTGTTCTATGTCTGCATGGGCGCGAGCATCAACATCAAAGCCACGCCTTACCTGCTCAAGAAGGGCGGCACGCTGCTGATCACCAAAGTCGGTATCGCTGTGCTCATCGGCATCGTGCTTGGGCACTTCCTGGGCGAGCAGCCGATTTCGTCAGGACTCTTCGCCGGCATTTCAACACTGGCGGTGGTCGCCGCGATGAACGACACCAACGGCGGTTTGTACATGGCGCTGATGGGGCAGTACGGTCGCTCTGAAGACGTCGGTGCCTACTCGGTCATGTCCCTGGAGTCCGGGCCTTTTCTGACCATGGTCACCCTGGGCATCGCCGGTCTGTCGGCGTTCCCGTGGCCGACGCTGGTGGGCAGCATCCTGCCGCTGGCGCTGGGCATGTTGTTGGGTAATCTCGACCGTGACATGCGCGATTTTCTGGCCAAGGCCGTTCCGGTGATGATCCCGTTCTTCGCGTTGGCTCTGGGCGCCAGCCTGGACCTGCATAACGTCTGGCAGGCCGGTCTGCTGGGTCTGGGCATGGGTGTTGCGGTGGTTGTGCTGACCGGCATTCCGCTGTTCTTCGCCGACCGCCTGACCGGTGGCACGGGTGTCGCCGGTGTCGCGGCGGCCACCACCGCCGGGAACGCTGCGGCGGTTCCGGCGCTGATCGCAGCGGCCAACCCCGTCTACGCCGAAGCGGCCAAGAGCGCGACGATTTTGGTGGCCGCCTGCGTCGTGGTCACCGCAATCCTCGCCCCGATACTCACCGCCGCCGTCGCCAAGCGCGTGCAGCAGCGTAACCCCGTCGTCATCCCCGAGTCGGAGATCGAACCGCCAAAGCAGGAGGCGTTGCGATGAGGATTCTGATCATCGCAGATGACCTGTCCGGCGCGGCGGATTGTGCCATCGGCTTTGCGAGCGTGGGCATGCAAACGGTCGTCACGCTCGATCCTCTGAATGACAAGGCCGATGCTCAGGTGATTGCCGCCGATACGGACACCCGGCGCCTGTCACCGGCGCGGGCCGCTGAGCGCACCGTCGCTGCATTCAAGGCGCTGCATCAGCCTGGGCAGCGGTTGTACAAGAAAATCGATTCGACCCTGCGCGGCAACTGGGCGGCGGAAGTCGCTGCCCTGCAACCCTTGGCCGGCCTGGCCATCGTTGCCCCGGCGTTCCCCGCTACGGGGCGCACATTGCGCGGCGGTCGGGTGTTCGTGAACGGTCAACCGCTGGAAACCACTGATACCTGGAAACTCGAAAACGCTGATCGTCCAGCCGACGTCGAAGCGATGCTCATCGCCGCCGGCCTGAGCACCGCGAAGCTGGACCTCGACACCTTGCGCGGCAACGAAAAAGCGCTCGCGCAGCACATCGCCGAAGTCGCCCGCAACGGCACGCAGGCGCTGATCGTCGATGCACAAACCGAAGACGATCTGCTGACCCTCGCTCGCCTGACCGCGTCGATGGATCAGCCGCTGTTCTGGATCGGTTCGGGTGGTCTGGCGCGGGAAATCGCCAGCCTTCCGGACTTCTCGGAAGCACGGTTCCCGACCATCGAACCGACCGTGCAGGAAAAAAGCCAGGCGCCGATTCTAATCCTCGTCGGCAGCCTGTCCGGCGTCTGCGAGCGGCAATGCGCGTTGCTCAAGGAACGTGGTGGCGTCAGCGAACTGGTCGTCCCGCCCCAGGTCCTTCGCCAAGGCACAACCCATGGCGACTGGGCGTTGTGGCAAGCGCGGATCGGCGAGCAACTGGACGGCTGGAGTGACCTGCTGCTGCGCATCGGCCGCGATGAAGCGTTCGATCCGCAGGAAGGCGCGCAACTTTCGACCATGCTGGCCGTATTGGTAGAACCACACTTCGCCAAGGTCGGCGGCCTGATCGCCACGGGGGGCGAGACGGCACGGGCCATATTGACCACCGTCGGCATCGACAGCCTGCAACTACTCACCGAAATCGAAGCCGGGGTTGCCTACGCCCGGCCAACGGTTTCCCGGCAAGGTCATCGCCCCGGCATTGTGACCAAGGCCGGCGCATTCGGCACCGATAACGCCTTGTACGCGGCATGGCATCACCTGAGCGACAGCGCCGATCGCTCCTCGCCCCAACGCACACGAATCCAAGGACTCGAATGAACATCATGAGCAATTACCTCCCCGTCATCGGCATCACCATGGGCGACGCCTCGGGTGTCGGTCCGGAAATCATCGTCAAGAGCCTGACTCACGACATCGTCTATCAACAATGCCGGCCGCTGGTGATCGGCGATGCGCGACGTCTCGAACAAGCCAATGTCATCGTCGGCGGCAACGCCAAAGTGCGCCGCATCAAGGACGCGTCCGAAGCGCGTTACGAGGCCGGCATCATCGACTGCATCGACCTCGACCTGATCCCCGAGGACCTGCCGTTCGGCGAGCTGTCGCCCATCGCCGGTGACGCCGCTTATCAGTACATCGCCCGTGCGGTGCAACTCGCCGAGGCCAGCCAGATTGATGCCATTTGCACCGCACCACTCAACAAGGAAGCGCTGCACGCCGGCGGCCACAAGTACCCCGGCCACACCGAAATGCTCGCGCACCTGACCAACGTCGACGAGGTGTCGATGATGCTGGTGGCGCCGCAACTGCGGGTGATTCACGTCACCACCCACATCGGCATCATCGACGCGATCCGCAAGATCGAGCCGGGCCTGGTTCAGCGCACCATCGAGCGCGGCAACGCAACGTTGATCAAGGCCGGCATTGCCCGTCCACGCATCGGCGTGTGCGGGATCAACCCGCATGCCGGTGAAAACGGCCTGTTCGGTTATGGCGAAGAGGAAGAAAAAATCATCCCGGCGGTGAAGCTGTTGCAGGAACGCGGCCTCGACGTCACCGGTCCGCTGCCGGCCGACACACTGTTCTTCCGCGCCGGCCGCGGCGATTTCGATCTGGTGGTTGCGATGTATCACGATCAGGGCCACGGCCCGGTCAAAGTGCTCGGTCTTGAAGCAGGCGTGAACGTCACCGTAGGCCTCGACGTGATCCGCACCTCGGTCGACCACGGCACCGCGTTCGACATTGCCGGCAAAGGCATCGCCGATGAGCGCAGCCTGCTCGAAGCGCTGCGCCAGGGCGCCGAGCTGGCCACGCGACGGGGATGAGCCGCACGGGCGCTGTCGTGTAAGATCGACCACCGTCCCCCACGTGAGACCTGCCATGAAAGCCTCCGAACGCCACCGCGCCATCCTCGACCTCGTACGCATTGGCGATGCCAACGTCGAGCAATTGAGCGCGGCGCTCGGGGTTTCGGAAGCCACGGTGCGCCGCGACCTCACCATGCTCGCCAAACAGCGACACCTGGTGCGCACCTATGGCGGCGCCACTGCCGTGGTCGGCGTCCATGAACCGGAAGCCTCCCTCGAAGAACGCAAGACGTCTCAGTGGGAGCAAAAAGATGCGATCGCCCAGGCGGCGGCGGCGCATGTCCAGGACGGCGATACCGTGCTGCTCGACGGCGGCACCACCTGCGCTGCACTGGCCCACCATTTATGCTCGCGACAAGACGTGCATGTGGTCACCAATAACTTGCTCGCCGTGATGACTCTCGCCAACGCGCCGGGTATTCGCCTGACCTTGATTGGCGGTGATCTGCGTGGTTCGAGCATGAGCACGCTGGGGCCGTTGGCCGAGCTGACGTTGAGCCGGTTGAGCGTCGACAAAGCCTTCCTTGGTGCGGATGGCGTGGTCGCGGAATTTGGTTTGTGCGAGGCGAGCGCGCAGCAGGCGTATCTCAAGGAATGCATCATCAAACGGGCGGCGCAAATCGTCGTCCTTGCCGACACCGATAAACTCGGCCGCGCCCGTCAGCAACACTGGACGCCGATTGAGCGAGAGTGGCGGTTGATCACCGGTGCCACCGCCGATGAAGCTGCTCTCGCACCGTTTCATGCCCTCAAGCAAATCACCGTGGAAACCGTGACCGTCGGTTAAAACACCGAACCGTAGGAGCCGGCTTGCTGGCGATGGCGCCCTCGAAGTCGCCATCGCCAGCAAGCCGGCTCCTACGAAAAGCGATTCCACGCTCATGTCACCGAAAGCCCATTTTGGTCACAGCTGTCGCCCACCTGTCGTCCGCGGCGACATGTTCCCAATTCGTGTCGCAGAAGGTGAAAAATTGCGACGCGTTACGGAGTCATGCATTACACCACGTAACTAATGATGTTCCCGCCCCCACCTTTATCCCCACCCCCCAAACTCCTACATTGAGCTCCAACACCTACCCATCATCCCGATGAGCAGGTCACTGGAGATCTTCCTCATGCCT
>Ga0255334_1000612_pt1 | contig 25265 bp, 22 predicted proteins | sample EtOH5_35cm_T3_12_FD_202080 | JGI IMG/M metagenome (GOLD analysis project Ga0255334, IMG submission 202080) | Sandy soil microbial communities from University of British Columbia, Vancouver, Canada - EtOH5_35cm_T3_129 | ecosystem: Engineered > Artificial ecosystem > Sand microcosm > Unclassified ... | reverse complement strand
GTTTTGTTGGGTCATGCGAGCTCCTCAATAGTCCCATGCGGCAGGTGGGGCAAATCTTCCCGGCCGATCGAAGCGTTCATGCCTCGAGTCAGCAGCCTACTCATAGACTATTGCGTTGTGGTGAAAGTCACAGCACCAAGGACATGAATGTACACTTGTGCACTGAAATTATTATTCAAGCCCCTTTTCGGGCCTGTTCGGGTGCCTAAGACTGCCGCACTTTCGCCTTTCACGCCAGTCGCAGATAGCCGAAAGGCCTGCACTACTGCACCCAGCGCTGCAGAATTTGCTGCAAATCTGTGCGTTTGAAGGGCTTGGCCAGGTAATCGTTCATTCCCGCCGATAAACAGGCTTCGCGGTCACCCTGCAAGGCGTTGGCGGTCAGCGCGATGATCGGCAAGTCTGTGCAGCCGGGTAATTGGCGAATCTGTCGGGTGGCCTCGTAGCCGTCGATGATCGGTAGCCGGCAGTCCATCAGAATCGCTTCGAAAATCAGACTCTCCGCACTGCGCACTGCCTGGGCGCCATCAGTGACGACGCTGACAGTAAAGCCCAGACTGCGCAACATTGCTTCGATGACCGTCTGATTGACCGGATTGTCTTCCACCAGCAACACATTGCGCCCTTCGCCATCACCGCTGCCGGTCGGTATGCGCGGCACCAGCACGGGCAGCGTCTGTTTATAGAGCGCCAGCGGGATTTCCAGGGTGAACACCGAGCCGCGACCTTCCTCGCTCTGGGCGCGCAACGTGCCGCCCATGCGTTCAGCCAGCGTGCGAGCAATCGGCAGGCCCAGCCCGGTGCCCCCGTAACGCCTCGAAATAGAACTGTCGGCCTGCTGGAAGGCGTTGAACATCAATTCCAGGCTTTCAGCCGAGATACCAATCCCGCTGTCGCGCACAGTGCAGGTGAACCACAGCAGTTCGTGATCCAGCGACTGCCATTGCGGTTCGATGCTGACGCGGCCCTGTTCGGTGAATTTCAGCGCATTGCCGATCAGGTTGACCAGGATCTGCCGGATCCGCGTCGGGTCGCCCTGCACCTGCAACGCGCGCATGTCGTCCGGAATCGTCAGCGCCAGATCGAGCCCGCGTTGCATGGCGCTGTGCGAGAACGACTGGGCGCAACTGCCGATCAGGTCTGCGAGGTTGAACGGAATGTGTTCCAGCTCCAGTTCCGAACGCTCGATGCGCGAGAAATCCAGAATGTCGTTGATGACTTTGAGCAGGTGTTCGGTGGACTCCGAGGCAAGCGCCGCGTATTCGACCTGCTCCTCGGTCATTTCGGTGGTTTCCAGCAGTTGCAGCATGCCCAGCACGCCATTCATCGGTGTGCGCAGTTCGTGGCTCATCATCGCAAGGAAATCGGATTTGGCGTTGTTGGCCTTTTCCGCTTCCTCGCGAGTCTGAATCAACTGCGCCATTGCTTGATGCTGTTCGCGACTGGCTTGCTCGAGCCCGTTGGCGAGGTTGTTGATGTGTTGCGACAGCGCGCCCAGTTCAGTGTCGTCGACGATCGGCAGCGGCGTTTTGTAGTCGCCGTCCTGAATCGCCTTGACCGCGTTGCCGATGTCGCGGATCGGTTGTGACAGACTGCCGGCCAATCGCCGGGCGAGCAAAAAAGTAAACAGCAGGGCGAACAGCGCCAGGATCCCGGCCTTGAGCAGGATTTCCTGCTGACGCTGGCTGAAGGCGTCATTGGACAGGCCGACGATCACCCGACCCAGATAATCCTCGCTGGGCGTCGTGTTGGCGACGCGGCTGCCCTGCAGGAAATCATTGTGCAGCTGAATGCGTTGCAGCCGCACCGGGGCCTGGAACACTTCGACCTGGTGCGAGCGGTTGTGGGTTTCCGACGGTTGCTCGACGTACACCAGAATCCGGTTGGCGCTGTCCTGGACTTCCAGAAAGCGCACATTGGGCGTGGCCAGGGTAGCCTTGAGCAAACTGTCGAGCACCTCGTTGTTGCCCGAGATCACCCCGTATTCGGTGGCAGGAGCCAGTTGGTTGGCGATCAGTTGCCCGGTGTGATTGAGCTCCTGACGCAGGTCCTGGATCCGCACGAAGGTGAAGAAACTGATCAACAGCAACGTCAGCAACAGGGCAGGGCCGAGGCTGATGATTTGCGTGCGGGTGTTGATGTCCCAACGGCGACGGAAGGTCATGGGTGGCGTTCTCCTGCGGCCAGCTGTGTTGCGACAAACGCATCAGGCATCTGTTCAATACCTAATGAACGAGCCACCTGCGGGTTACTCAAGACTTTGAAATGTTGCGGGTAATGCGCGCGTGGCCATGTCGTTGGTGGTCGGTCGAGCAGCTCATTGAGAATCTCCAGCCAATCACTCTGATCGCTGTAGGTGCTGGCCAGGCTGCCAGCCTTGACGAATCCGGGATTGGGACCGATCAGCGCCATTTGCCGCGCGTAGCTGCTAAGCAGCAGGTTCTTCGCGGTTTTCGGGTTGTACAAATCGGGGTCGTCGAGGCCCAGCAACACGTCGCTGTTTTTCAGCAGAGTCTGCAATGGTCGGCTGTCATTGGTGTTGTCCCAACGCTGGGTAACCACCTCAAGGCCCAGGGAGTGGGCGGCCTGATGCAATTCTTCCAACAGGAATTCGCTGTGGCTGTCGAAGAGCACACCCACGCGTTTGGCATGGGGCAGGAGGAGCCGGGTCAGACGTAATTGCCGGTCCAGAGGCTGATCGCTCCAAAGCAGGCTGAGGTGTGAGGGCAGGGTGGTCCCCAGACGCTGGCGGGCTTGCAGGCGGCTGATGCGCAGGACCAACGTCGCCGGGCCTTGGGAGTCTTGCAGGCGCCAGTCGAGGCTTGGCAGGTCGAGCAGAATCAGACGAGTACCGGCGGGCAGTTTGCCTGGCTCCGGCAGACTGGCCAGTGTCTGGAAACGCACGCTGTCGTCAGGGCGCATCTCGTGCAGGGCCTGGACGAAGGATTGCGCGCCGGGGCTGTCCTCGGCGCCGGTCAGCAAAATGTCCGCGGCGCTGGCCGCCAGGCTGCTCAGCAGTCCGGCAAACACCAGGCACAGCCCGGCCAGCAGGCGGCCAAGGATTGGCGTCTTGCGTGACGGGCTATACCGCATCTTAGAACGCCAGCTCTGCGCTGAAGTAAAGCACCCGGCGCTCGTCGTAGTTGTTGTCGACGAAGGTTGTGGGCTGGCTGTCGAGGCGTTGCTGGAGTACGCCGGCCAGTTCCAGGCTGGCCTTGCCCAGGCCGATGCGTTTGGCGATGCGCGTGTCGACCCGTTCGAAGCGGTAGCCGTTCAGGGCATCGTCACCATAGTAGAAGAGCGCACTGTTCCAGCCGTGGCCCCAGTTATGCAGCCAACCGGCGGAACCGCTGTTTCGAGCGGTTTGTTGGGCATCCTGCGGGTTGCTCGCCTCGGCATCGACGTAGGCATACGTCAGGCGCAGGCGATCGGCGCTGCTGATTCTCCAGTCGAGCTGGGTTTCTGCCCCGGAGAAGCGCGCGCTGTTTGAGTTGCTGGCGATGTACTGATTGTTGCGCAGCGGTTCGCTGATCATCCCGGTGATTTCGTCGTAGAACAGTTTCACATCGACCGCCAGCCCCACTTCGGCAAAGTAACCGTTATAGCCCAGCTCCCGGGAGCGCATGTATTCCTGTTCGAGGTTGCCGGGGCCACGGGTCTTGACGAAATAACGGGCACTGGACTGGCCATAGGCGCTGGGTCGCAGGTTCTTTACCTGATAGCTCCAGTTGACGTTGTTCTCGAACATGTCCGGCGAGCGGATGGCTTCCGAATACACCGCCCGCAGGCCATGGCGCGGGTTGATCAGGTAGTTGACCGCCACCCGCGGGGTGAGCGAACTGCCGATCAATTGCGTGTCTTCGAACATCGCACCGCCCTGCAGCAACCAATGCTCGGTGGCGCGCCACTCGAGCTGGCCGAACGCCCGCCAGGTGGTGTCGTCGAGGGTGCCATTGAAGTAGGTCTCGGAATCTGCCCGGTCGTAACGATAGTTCATGCCGCTGACCAGCCGCAGACTGTCGGACAGGCTGAGGGTGTCCTGTAATTCAAGGTCGTAGCGCGATTCCCGGGTGCTCTGGTCAATATCGCCACAGAGGGTTTGCCGGGCGCCGTTTCGCCATTGGTCGAGCACTTGATTGGCCAGTGCGCGCTGGGTCGGGTCACCTGCGGGCGCGCCGGGGCCGGTGTAGCGCTCCATGTTGCGTGCCAGGCGTTCGGTGTAATTCGGGTTGAGCTGCCAGAGTTCGGTCAACTGCGGGCTGAACGAAACTTCGGCATCGCAGGCACGCCAGGTCTGCTGACGATCCCAGTGCTGCGCCGAGCCCTGGATGTAAAGGCTGTGATCGGGATTGATGTCGAGGTTCCAGCGCAGCGAGCCGGCGTAGTCCTTGGCGACGACGTCGGAATTGTTCCCGGCAGCGGTAATCCCCGAGAAGACCGGGCGGTAGGTATACGGCCGCTGGTTGCTCCCGTCCTTGGCATTCAATTGCCAGTCGATACTCTGGTTTTCAGTGAGCGTCTGGCTGACGGCGAGGTTGAAGCGGTTCAAGCGGCGGCTGTCGCGGTAGTCGGCGCCATTGCGGTCCGAGTCGAAGCCGTCGTCTTGCTGGCCGGACAGTGACAGGCGCAGGTCGCCGCCGTCCCAGCCCACGCCCTGGCTGGCGTAAAAGTCGTCGATGCCGCGCTGCCCACGGGTGACTTTCATTCGCGTGCCGTGGCTGTCGGCCGGGTTGCGCGTGATGATGTTGACCACCGCCATCAGCGCATTGGCGCCATAGCTGACGGTGTTCGGGCCACGGAAAACTTCGATGCGTTCGATGTCTTCCAGGGCCACCGGAATGTCACTCCAGTCCACGGTGGCCAGGCCTGCGCGGTACACCGAGCGGCCGTCGATCAACACTTGCATGCGTCGCGCTTCGGTCGCATTGGTGCCGTGATAGTTCACCGCCGCCTGGTTGCCGTTGATGTTGCCGACCATCATTCCCGGCACCAGTCGCAGCAACTCACTGATGTCCCGGGCGCCGCTGGCGTTGATCAGTTCGCTGTCGATCACCGTCATGCTCCCCGGTACTGCGGCTGGCGACTGCTTGAGTCGCGTCGCGGTCAGTACTTGCGGCAGCGGCTCGCTGTCGAGGAACAAGTCGTCGGCAAGCAATGGCGAGCTGAACATCAGCGCCAGTACCAGCGGCGAGCGAGGTGATGGGGAGCCAAACGACACAACACATCCTTGATAGCGAACAATTGGCGCGCATGTTAACCGAGCGCAATGACTTTTCCAGTCACGTTGTGGGCATTTTCCTCGGTTTTCTTGGTCTTCTTCCTACAAGTGTCGGTAATTGATGCGGGGGCTGGCCGCCACTGGGCCGCTCCGTATAATGCCGACATCGCCACTGGTATGGATTAACGGATTGCATATGACTGAACAGCGCCCAATTGCGGTCCTGGGAGGCGGAAGTTTTGGTACCGCCGTGGCTAATCTGCTGGCCGAGAACGGGCATCAGGTCCGGCTGTGGATGCGTGACCCCGAACAGGCCGAGGCCATTCGGGTCAATCGCGAGAACCCGCGTTACCTCAAAGGCATCAAGATTCTGCCGGCCGTGGAAGCGGTCACCGACCTGCTGGCCACTCTGCAAGCCTGCGACCTGTGCTTCGTCGCACTGCCGTCCAGCGCGCTGCGCTCGGTATTGATGCCGCACGCCGAACGTTTGAACGGCAAATTGTTGGTGAGCCTGACCAAAGGCATCGAAGCCCACACCTTCAAACTGATGAGCGAAATCCTCGAAGAGATCGCCCCGCAAGCGCGCATCGGCGTGCTGTCCGGGCCGAACCTGGCCCGTGAAATCGCCGAGCATGCGCTGACCGCCACGGTGGTCGCCAGCGAAGACGAAGAACTCTGCCAGCGGGTCCAGGAAGCGCTGCACGGCAAGACCTTTCGCGTATACGCCAGCGCCGACCGCTATGGCGTGGAGCTGGGCGGGGCGTTGAAAAACGTCTACGCGATCATTGCCGGCATGGCCGTGGCGATGGGCATGGGCGAAAACACCAAGAGCATGCTGATCACCCGGGCGCTGGCGGAAATGACCCGCTTTGCGGTGAATCAGGGCGCCAACCCGATGACCTTCCTCGGTTTGGCGGGCGTCGGCGATTTGATCGTCACCTGCTCGTCGCCGAAAAGCCGTAACTACCAGGTCGGGTTCGCCCTCGGTCAGGGTTTGAGCCTGGAAGATGCAGTGACGCGCCTGGGCGAAGTCGCTGAAGGGGTCAACACCCTCAAGGTACTCAAGACCAAGGCGCAGGAGGTGGGCGTGTACATGCCGCTGGTCGCCGGGCTGCATGCCATCCTGTTCGAAGGGCGCACGCTGGAGCAGGTGATCGGTCTATTGATGCGTGCCGAGCCGAAAACCGACGTCGATTTTATTTCCACCAGTGGTTTCAACTAAGCATCAGGGAGAGCGAGACATGAACGATCCGAAAACAGAGGACAAGTACGAATCCATCCTGCTGCGAGTGTTGTGGATGATCGTCTATGTGCTGGTCTGGCAAGTGGCGCAGTTCATCCTTGGCGCCGTGGTGCTGGTGCAGTTGATCTATCGTTTGATATATGGAGCCCCGAGCGCCAGCCTGATGAACTTCGGCGACAGCCTGAGCCAGTTCCTGGCGCAGATCGGTCGTTTCGGCAGCTTCCACAGTGACCAGAAGCCCTGGCCATTCGCCGACTGGCCAACGCCGCGTACACCGGAAGGTGAAGCGCCGCACACTGTGGCGCCGGCACCACACCCGGCCCGAGATGAGGAACCCAAGCTATGAAACTCTGGATACTGCGTCATGGGGAAGCCGAGCCACACGGCAAACGTCCTGATTCGGAACGGGCACTGACTGCCCATGGTCGTGAAGAAGTGCTGCGCACTGCCGCCGAGTTGGCCGGCAAGCCGCTGACCGCGATCTACGCCAGTCCTTACCTGCGAGCGCAGGAGACCGCAGAAATTGTGCGTACAGCGCTGAATTTCGCGCCGGAGATTCGCACCGTCGACTGGCTGACTCCCGACAACCGCCCGCAAGCGGTGGCGGAGCAGTTGGTGTCTGTGGATCACGCGTTGCTGGTCAGTCATAACCCGCTGGTGGGCAACCTGTTGGGTTACTTGCAGCACGGCCATGTGCAAGACCCGGAAGCGGTGAAAACCGCCGGCCTTGCAGAACTTGAAGGTGATTTGCCGCTGGCCGGCGGGATGAAACTCAACGCCATCAAGCACCCGTAACTGCTGTTGTTTTTGCCTTTGCCTTTGTAGGAGCAAGGCTTGCCCGCGAAGGCATCAACTCAGTCTGGCAGAAACACCTCGGTGTCTGCATCGCGGGCAAGACTTGCTCCTACAGGGGGGCGGTGACTCCTGACTTTGTTTGAAATAGTCAACCAAGCAACTGCTTGGTTGGCTACGCTTGCTCCAGACCAAAAATAAAGGAGCGAGTCGCATGCCTACTGCTTTTCGTTTGCCGCTGGACGTCTTCTACGAGCGCGAGGCCCGTCATCCCCGCCAGCGCTTTCTGGTCCAGCCCACGGGCGGCGGACAGGTCGAGACCCTGAGCTGGGCCGACGTCGGTCATCAGGCGCGCTGCGCTGCGCATTGGCTGCGCGCACGCGAACTGCCCCAAGGCAGCCACATCGCCCTGATCTCGAAAAACTGCGCCCACTGGATCATCGCCGACCTGGCGATCTGGATGGCGGGCCACGTGTCGGTGCCGCTCTACCCGAACCTTACCGCCGAGACCGTGGCCCAGGTCCTTGAACACTCCGAAGCGGCGCTGGTGTTCATCGGCAAACTCGATGACTGGCCCGGCATGTCTCGCGGGGTCAGCCCCGATCTGCCGACGATCAGCCTGCCGTTGCATCCGCCTGGTACTTTCGACTACAGCTGGGCCGACCTGCAAAAGAGCTCACCGATCCAGGACGATCCCAAGCCGGCCGCCGACCAGTTGGCGACCATCATTTACACCTCCGGTACCACCGGCATGCCCAAAGGCGTGATGCACAGTTTCGCCAATCTGGGGTTTGCCACCACTCGTGGCACGCAGTTGTTTGGCTTGAATGAGTCGGATCGGCTGCTGTCCTACCTGCCGCTGTGCCATGTCGCCGAGCGGATGTTCGTCGAGCTGGCGTCGATCTACACCGGGCAAACGGTGTTTTTTGCCGAAAGCCTCGACACCTTCCTGACTGATTTGCGCCGTGCACGACCGACCGCGCTGTTCGGTGTGCCAAGGATCTGGACCAAATTCCAGATGGGCGTGTACAGCAAGATCCCGGCAATGCGCCTCGACTTCCTGCTCGGTCTGCCGATCATCGGCAAGCGGGTCGGCCACAAAGTCCTGGCCGGGCTCGGGCTGGATGCCTTGCGCATCGCCCTGTCCGGCGCCGCGCCAGTGCCGCAGACCTTGCTGCTGTGGTACCGCAAACTGGGGCTGGATGTGCTGGAGGTCTATGGCATGACCGAGAGCTGCGGCTATTCGCACGTTTGCCTGCCGGGCCAGAACAAACCCGGCTGGATCGGCAAGCCCTGTCCGGAGGTCGAGGTGCGGATCGCCGAGTCGGGCGAGGTCATGGTGCGCAGCGGCGCGACCATGCTCGGGTATTTCAAGGAGCCTGGGAAAACCGCCGAAACCATCACTGAGGACGGCTTCCTGCGCACCGGTGACAAGGGCGAGGAGGACGCCGAAGGCAACCTGCGCCTGACCGGGCGACTGAAGGAAATATTCAAGACCAGCAAAGGCAAATACGTCGCCCCGGCACCGATCGAGAATCGTCTGGCGGAGCATTCGCGCATCGAGCAGGTGTGCGTGGTGGGCGATGGCCTGAGTGCGCCGCTGGGTTTGTGCGTGCTCTCGGCGGTCGGTCAGCAGGACGCCAGCGGAACGGCGCGGGCGGGCCTGCATTCAAGCCTGGAAAAACTGTTGGAGGAGGTCAACGGCGTCCTCGATAAACACGAACGTTTGCATCGATTGGTGGTGGTCAAGGACAGCTGGGCGGTGGAAAACGGCTTCCTGACGCCGACCCTGAAGATCAAGCGCAACGTGATCGAAGCGGCTTACGGCGCCCGCTTCGAAGAATGGAGCGCGCGCAGCGAAGCGGTGCTGTGGCAGGATTGAGTCACGATTAACACCAACAAAGGATGTCAGCAATGAGCTTGTGGCGTACCCATCCCAACATTGAACAGTTGAACGCAATCCAGAAAAACACCATCGGCGAAGTGTTGGATATTCGCTTCGAAGCCTTCGACGACGAGTCCCTGACCGCGAGCATGGTCATCGACCATCGCACTCACCAGCCTTACGGCTTGCTGCACGGCGGCGCCTCGGTGGTGCTGGCCGAAACGGTCGGCTCGATGGCCAGTTACCTGTGCATCGACGCCAGCAAGTTTTACTGCGTGGGCCTGGAAATCAACGCCAACCATTTGCGCGGCTTGCGCAGCGGGCGGGTCACGGCGGTGGCCAAGCCGATTCACATTGGCCGCACGACGCATGTCTGGGATATCCGTTTGACCAGCGATGAGGGCAAGGCCAGTTGTGTGTCGCGGTTGACCATGGCGGTGGTGCCATTGGGTGAGAATCCGCCGGCGCGTTGAGAGTGTGTTTCTTCAATTAGATCCACCCCTCACCCTAACCCTCTCCCCACGGGGGCGAGGGGACTGACCGAGTTGTTCTTGGAGCTACATCGACCTGAAATATTAAGTCGTACTCAGAGTTTGAAAAGCTTGAAGATCTGCTCCCTTTCCCCCTCTCCCCGTGGGGAGAGGGCTGGGGTGAGGGGTGGATCTTGAGGCATGCACCAGACTCAGAACATCCACAATTTCGCATTCCCCTTGACCGGACTGTCATCATTCCTGGCACTTACGGTCATTGCTGTAGAACGTCGTCTTACGGACAATCAACCCTTGTTTTCGTTGATGGATCACCGGTATGTCGCAACAGATATTTTTCGCCCACGCCAACGGTTTTCCCTCAGGCACCTACGGCAAGTTGTTCGCGGCGCTGGCGCCCGAGTATCAGGTGACGCATCTGCAGCAGCACGCCCATGACCCGCGTTTTCCGGCGGACGACAACTGGTACAACCTGGTCGATGAGCTGATTCATCACCTCAAGCAGCAACCGGAACCGGTGTGGGGTGTCGGCCATTCCTTCGGTGGCGTGCTGCACCTGCACGCGGCGTTGCGGTGCCCCGAGCTCTATCGCGGCGTGGTGATGCTTGATTCGCCGGTGCTGACCCGCGCTGATCAATGGGTGATCCGCGCCGCCAAACGCTTCGGTTTCATCGATCGCCTGACCCCGGCCGGCCGTACGTTGGGACGCCGGGAAGAGTTCACCGATCTGGACGCGGCCCGACTCTATTTCGCGGGCAAAACCCTGTTTCGCGGTTTCGACCCGGAATGCTTCGACGCTTACCTGCAACACGGTTTGCACAAGGTGGGCGACAGGTTGCGCCTGCGCTTCGACCCGGCCACGGAAATCAGTATCTACCGTGGTGTGCCGCACACCAGTCCCGGCCGCACACGGCAACTGAAAGTGCCGCTGGCGGTGGTTCGCGGGCACAAGAGCCGAGTGGTGATGCGTCATCACGCAAGCCTCGTGGGGCGCTTGCCGCTGGGCGAGTCCCTGACCATGCCTGGCGGCCACATGTTTCCCCTCGAACGTCCCCAGGACACGGCCACGCTGCTGAAGAACCTGCTCAGCCGGTGGGACGGTCGCCGCCAACAGGATTGCGCATGAGCAATGTCGTTGAAGAAGTTCGCCTGAGCCTGCCGCACATCGAGTTGGCAGCGCACTTGTTCGGCCCCGAAGACGGCCTGCCGGTGATCGCCTTGCATGGCTGGCTGGACAACGCCAACAGCTTCGCCCGGCTGGCGCCGAAGCTCAAAGGCTTGCGCATCATCGCGCTGGACATGGCCGGTCACGGTCATTCCGGGCATCGGCCTACCGGTGCCGGTTACGCGCTGTGGGACTACGCCCATGACGTGCTGCAAGTGGCCGAGCAATTGGGCTGGAAGCGCTTTGGGCTGCTGGGGCATTCCATGGGCGCGATCGTTTCGCTGGTGCTGGCCGGTTCGTTGCCGGAACGCGTGACCCATCTGGCCTTGATCGACGGAGTCATTCCTCCTACAGACAAGGGCGAAAACGCTGCCGAACGGATGGGCATGGCCCTGCAAGCGCAGCTGGATTTGCGGGAGAAGCGCAAACCGGTCTACAACACCCTCGACCGGGCCATCGAGGCGCGCATGAAAGGCTTGGTCGCTGTCAGTCGCGAAGCCGCAGAACTGCTGGCCCAACGTGGATTGATGCCCGTGCCGGGCGGTTATACCTGGCGCACCGATAACCGCCTGACCTTACCGTCGCCGCTGCGTCTGACCTCAGAACAGGCGATGGCCTTCGTCCAGCGAGTCAGTTGTCCTGCAAAACTGGTGGTGGCTGCCGACGGCATGCTCGCCAAACATCCCGAGTTGCTGGAGCGTCTACCCTTTAGCCGTGAACAGCTGCCTGGCGGTCATCATTTGCACCTGAATGACGAACCCGGTGCCGACCTTGTCGCAGACTGTTTCAATCGGTTCTTCGCCGTTCCTTGACTTGCGCCGGGCAACTGTCGAGGCTGGGCGGGTTGAAATGGGAGACAACCATGATAGATCTCTACACCGCTGCGACCCCGAATGGCCACAAGGTCTCTATCGTGCTCGAGGAACTCGGCCTGCCCTACACGGTGCACGCCTTGAGTTTCGACAAAAAGGAACAGAAGTCCGAGGGCTTCCTCAAGATCAATCCCAATGGCCGGATTCCGGCGATTGTCGACCGCGCCAACGGCGATTTCGCTGTGTTTGAATCCGGCGCGATCCTGATTTACCTGGCTGAATTGAGCGGCAAACTGCTGCCAAAAGACCCCAAGGGGCGCTCGGTGGTCCTGCAATGGCTGATGTTCCAGATGGGTGGAATCGGCCCGATGCAAGGCCAGGCCAACGTGTTTTTCCGTTATTTCCCGGAGAAGCTCCAGGGCGCCATCGATCGCTATCAACATGAAACCCGCCGCCTCTATGAAGTGCTCGACACGCGTCTGCAAGCCGTGGAGTTTCTGGCCGGTGAATACAGCATTGCCGACATCGCCACTTATCCGTGGGTCCGTGGCCATGAGTGGTCGGGTGTCGCGGTCGACGGTTTGCCGGCCCTGCAACGCTGGATGGCAACCATGGAGGCGCGTCCGGCGGTACAGCGCGGTTTGCTGGTGCCTGAGCGCATCGATGACGCCAGTATCATCAAGGGTGCCCAGGCCATGCTGATCCGATGAGTCTATCCATGCGTTCATTCAGTCTGCTGGCGCTGTGTTGTTTCAGTCCGCTGTTATTTGCCGCCGATGTCCCGGGCAGCCATGACTTGCCGATCGTGCCGCGTATGGCCGATGCGCAGATCGTTGACTATCGTCCGGTCGCCGAACTTGAGCGGATCTATCCATTGGGTTCGATCCGCAAAATCAGCGGCCAGTTGCGCTTCGACGGCCAGGTCGCTGCCCGAGGGCAAACCACGTCGGTAACCTACGAGTTGCCACCGGAGCATTCCTCCACCGAGGCCTTCACCGCTGCTCGTGAAGCCTTGCAGAAGCAGGAGGCCCAGTTGCTGTTCTGGTGCCAGGCCCGTGATTGCGGCGAAAGCAGCCTGTGGGCCAATGATGTCTTCGGCAATGCCAAGCTTTATGGCGCAGATGATCAGCAAGCGTTTTTGCTGTTGCGTCTGGCGGCCCCACAGGACAACACGCTGGTGGCGCTTTACAGCATCACGCGCGGCAATCGCAAAGCTTATCTGCACGTCGAACAGTTTGACGCCGCCGCGCCACTGGGTGATTTGCTGCCGACTTCTGCAACCTTGCTTCGAGAGCTCAAAAGCACCGGTGAACTCGATTTCCCCAAACTGACCGGCGATCCTGACGAGTCCTGGCTGCGCCTGATCTCTCGTGGGCTGAATCTGGACACCACGTTGCGGGTCAGTGTTTCCGGGCCGAAGGCCGAAGCCTGGCGTCAGGCACTGATCGGGCAGGGGGTGCGTACCGCCAGGATGGAAGCCGGCAGCATCGACGGCGCTGGCTTGCACATCGAACTGTTGCGGTAAGCTTTATCCGGCGAACGTACACGCTGCGTTCGCCTACTCTTTTGCGGACTGATTTTTTCGAGATTTAGATGATCAATAACGATCGGCTGTTGGTGCAGATCCTGCTTCTGGTGCTGTTTGGCGCGAGCTTCTGGGTGATGGCGCCGTTCTGGTCGGCGCTGTTCTGGGGCGCGGTGCTGGCATTTGCCAGTTGGCCGCTGATGCGTTTGCTGACGCGTTTGCTCAAAGGTCGCGAATCTCTGGCGGCCGCAGTACTGACGCTGGGCTGGATGTTGCTGGTGGCGTTGCCGTTGGTCTGGCTGGGGTTCAACCTCGCAGACCATGTGCGCGATGCCACGGCGTTCATCAAGGATGTGCAGGTCGATGGGCTGCCAGAAGCGCCGATCTGGCTGGGCACTATTCCCTTGGTGGGCGAGCGGCTGGTGGGGGTCTGGAACAGTATCGATCAGCAGGGCGCGGCGATGATGCTGGCGGTCAAACCTTATCTGGGTCAGGTCGGCAATTGGTTGCTGGCGCGCAGTGCGCAGATTGGCGGCGGGATACTTGAGCTGACGTTGAGTATCGTCTTCGTGTTCTTTTTCTACCGTGACGGGCCGCGTCTGGCGGCGTTTGTTCACGGGTTGCTGGAACGTCTGATCGGTGAGCGTGCCGGGTATTACATTGAGTTGGTGGCGGGCACGGTGCAGCGGGTGGTGAACGGCGTGATCGGGACGGCAGCGGCCCAAGCGGTTCTGGCGTTGATCGGGTTTTTGATTGCCGGGGTACCCGGGGCGCTGGTGCTGGGGATCGTCACGTTTTTGTTGAGCCTGATTCCGATGGGACCGCCGCTGGTGTGGATTCCGGCCACGGCCTGGCTGGCCTGGAAGGGCGAGTACGGGATGGCGGTGTTTCTCGGGATTTGGGGGATGTTCATCATCAGTGGCGTCGACAACGTGCTCAAACCGTATCTGATCAGCCGGGGCGGGAATTTGCCGTTGGTGATTGTCCTGCTCGGGGTGTTTGGCGGGCTGATTGCCTTCGGGTTTATCGGCTTGTTCATCGGCCCGACGTTGTTGGCGGTGGCCTACAGCCTGCTGAACGACTGGAGCAAGAGTCAGGCCCGGGTTGAGGATCGCCGGCCCTGAGATTGATCGTTCCCTCGCTCTGCGTGGGAATGCCGCATGGGACGCTCCGCGTTCCGCTTCGGGATGTGACGCAGAGCGTCACGGGATGCATTCCCACGCAGAGCGTGGGAACGATCAACCTGTAGGAGCAAGGCTTGCCCGCGAAGCTTTTGATTTAAGTGGCCTCGTTCAGGTACTTGCCTACGGTCGCCACGTTGTCGAGCGAGTACTGCTTGCTCAGGTTGGCAATCATTTTATTCAGGGCTTCGGTCACGTTCGACTGATCGGTGGAACTGTCGGTGTTTCGCTCGCGGCCGGCTTGCAACGCAGCGTTCAACTCGTCGCTGCTGACGCCGCCACTGCTGTCGCTATCCAGCACTTTGAGCAACGCGGCGCTGGTGTCGGTGCTGGTCGATGAGCTGCTGCTGGTCTGCAGCGCGCTGGTCAGCTCAGTGACGCTGACACTGCCGTCGCTGTCCGCATCGAGCTGGCTAAACAGTTCTTCGCTGGACATTTGTTGAGGTGGCGGCGGCGGAGGGGCCATCGCGGCCATTTCTTCACTGCTCAGGCTGCCGCTTTCGTCGCTGTCCAGGTCAGCGAAGTTCTTGCTCAGGCTGACCAGCAGACCGTCGTCGGTTTTCTGCGACAGGGCGCTCTTGAGTTCATCCTGATCCACCGCGCCGTCGCTGTTGTTGTCGAGTTTGGCGAGCAGATCTTTCTGAAATTGTTGACTACGGGCGGAGCTGGTTGCGGTGCTGCTGGTGCTGGTATAGCTCGTATAATTGCTGACGCTACCGATCATTGTGCTCACTCCTTGGAATGGATAACCGGTGGGTGCACCGGTTTATGCAGCCTCAAGGGGCAAGTTGTCGTGGGTATGTGAAGTTTGTACCGAGCGGTACACAGAGCACACGGATCTGCTACATGGATCGAGGTAGTCGGATAACGGCGGTCAATCCGCCGCCGGGTGTTTCTTCCAGGCTCAACTGTCCACCCAGGCGTTCGGCCGCCTCGCGGGCGATGGTCATGCCCAGCCCGACGCCACCGGAGTTGCGGTTGCGCGATCCTTCCAGACGAAAGAATGGCTCGAACACGGCTTCACGTTTATCCGCCGCAATCCCCGGCCCATGGTCGATGACCCGGATCACCAGGGTTTCGCGCGTGTCGTCGAGCGTAATCAGTGCCTGCCCGGCATAACGCAGGGCATTGTCCAGCAGGTTGTTGATGCACGAGCGCAAGGCCATCGGCTGCACTTGCAACGGTGCGCAGTGGCCGCTGGTCAGAACATCGGCGCCCTGGTCCTGGGCGTTTTCACTCAGGGATTCGACCAGCGCCTGTACGTCCATCCATTGCAGGGCCTCACTGGTGCGCTGCTCGTGCAGGTAGGTGAGCGTGGCGTCGAGCATGCCAATCATGTCGTCCAGATCCTGACGCATCTGGCCTTGCAATTTGTTGTCGTCGATCTGCTCCAGCCGCAGCTTGAGCCGCGACAGCGGCGTGCGCAGGTCGTGGGAGACGGCGCCAAGCATCCGCGAGCGTTGCTGCACTTGTTCACGAATGCGTTGCTGCATCTTGTTGAAGGTGTGTGCCGCTTGCCGTGCTTCCCGTGGACCGGACTCATCCAGAGGCGGGCTGTCGAGGTTTTCGCTCAGTCGCTCGGCAGCATCGCTCAGGCGCTGGATCGGCCGGCTCAGCAGTTTGGCACCGTACCAGGCGGCGATGATCAGCGAGACCAGCTGAAAGGTCAGCGGCACCAGGGGGCCGCCGAACCACGGCCGCGGTGGCCGACTTGCGAAGCGCGGGTCCATCGGCGGGCGCTGTCCGTCGAATTTTTCGGAAAACCCCGGCGGCGGCGGGGGCGGCGGTGGGCCGTAATAGTGAAACCAGAAAAACGCCAACAAATGCGCCAGGATGATCGCCACCAGCAGCATGCCAAACAGGCGGCCGAAGAGCGTATCGAAGCGCGCACGCATCAGCCGATGTCTCTGGCGTCGAACAGATAACCCTCACCGCGAACGGTTTTGATCAGTTGCGGGGCTTTGGGGTCGTCACCGAGTTTTTGGCGCAGGCGCGAGACCAGCAAGTCGATGCTGCGATCAAAGGCTTCGATCGAGCGACCGCGAGCGGCATCCAGCAGTTGTTCGCGGCTGAGTACCCGGCGCGGACGTTCGATGAATACCCAGAGCAAACGGAACTCGGCGTTGGACAGCGGCACCACCAGGCCATCAGCGGCGATCAATTGGCGCAGCACGCTGTTCAGGCGCCAGTTGTCGAAGCGGATGTTGGCCCTTTGTTCGGTGCGATCGTCGCGTACCCGGCGCAGGATCGTCTGGATCCGCGCCACCAATTCCCGCGGCTCGAACGGCTTGGCCATGTAGTCGTCGGCGCCCAGTTCCAGGCCGATGATCCGGTCGGTCGGTTCGCAGCGGGCAGTGAGCATCAGGATCGGGATGTCCGATTCGGCGCGCAGCCAGCGGCACAGTGACAAACCGTCTTCGCCGGGCAGCATCAGGTCGAGCACCACCACGTCGAAATGCTCCGCTTGCAGCGCAAGGCGCATCGCGGCGCCATCGGTGACGCCGCTGGCGTGAATGTTGAACCGGGCCAGATAGTCGATCATCAGTTCGCGGATCGGGACGTCATCGTCGACGATCAGGGCGCGAATGCTCCAGCGTTTGTCGTCGCCGGGCGCTTTTTGATCGTCGTTCACAGGGGCGTGGAGGTTGTGCATGCGTGCGTTCATCTGCCAGGTAGGCTGCCAACCACAAAGATGGGCTGCGAGGTTGTGGTTTCAGCATAGGCGTCCGGCCCGGAGGCAGGAAGTGCTGTAGGACGTGTTGCGGCTGCCGAAGGTAACGTTGAAGGGTGTTGCAGGCGTGTCATGTGTGTATCTGACTCGACACAATGGGTGCAAGGGCTAGTCTTGCTTGAGCCGTCTCGACGAATTACCGATCATCGGGTCCCGCAGAGGCGCTGGTTCCGCTACAATGCGCGCCGATTTCGACCTGCCTGAGAGCCCACTCATGTCCGCCTGCCAGACTCCTATCATCGTCGCCCTGGATTTCCCCACCCGTGACGCCGCACTGAAGCTGGCCGATCAGTTGGACCCGAAGCTGTGCCGGGTCAAAGTCGGTAAAGAACTTTTCACCAGCTGCGCTTCGGAAATCGTTGGTACCCTGCGTGACAAGGGTTTCGAAGTGTTCCTGGACCTCAAGTTCCATGACATTCCGAACACCACCGCCATGGCCGTCAAGGCGGCTGCGGAGATGGGGGTGTGGATGGTCAATGTGCACTGCTCCGGTGGTTTGCGCATGATGGCCGCGTGCCGCGAAGTGCTTGACCAGCGCACCGGTCCGAAGCCACTGCTGATCGGCGTGACCGTGCTGACCAGCATGGAACGTGAAGACCTGGCGGGTATCGGTCTGGATATCGAGCCGCAGGAGCAAGTGTTGCGCCTGGCCGCGTTGGCGGAAAAAGCCGGGATGGACGGTCTGGTGTGCTCGGCCCTGGAAGCCCACGCGCTGAAATCGGCGCACCCGTCGCTGCAACTGGTCACTCCGGGGATTCGTCCAGCGGGCAGCGCCCAGGACGATCAGCGCCGCATTCTGACCCCGCGTCAGGCGCTGGATGCCGGTTCCGATTATCTGGTGATCGGCCGTCCGATCAGCCAGGCCGCGGATCCGGCGAAGGCTTTGGCCGCTGTAGTCGCCGAACTCGCTTAACCAAGCACTGAAGATCCCATGTGGGAGCGAGCCTGCTCGCGATGAGGGAGTTTCAGTCGACATCAATGTTGGCTGATCCACCGCTATCGCGAGCAGGCTCGCTCCCACATTTGTTTGGCGTTAAACCTTCAACACCAATTTCCCGAAATTCTCGCCGCTGAACAACTTCATCAGCGTCTCCGGGAACGTCTCCAGTCCTTCAACGATATCTTCCTTGCTCTTGAGTTGCCCCTTGGCCATCCAGCCGGCCATTTCCTGTCCGGCGGCGGCGAACTGCGCGGCATAGTCCATCACCACAAAACCTTCCATCCGCGCGCGGTTGACCAGCAGCGACAGGTAGTTGGCCGGGCCTTTGACCGCTTCCTTGTTGTTGTACTGGCTGATGGCGCCACAGATCACCACCCGCGCTTTCATGGCCAGGCGACTCAACACCGCGTCGAGGATATCGCCGCCGACGTTATCGAAATACACATCGACACCTTTCGGGCATTCGCGCTTGAGGCCGGCCTGGACGTCTTCGTTTTTGTAATCGATGGCACCGTCAAAACCCAGTTCGTCGATCAGGAACTGGCACTTGTCTGCGCCCCCGGCAATGCCGACGACCCGGCAACCTTTGATCTTGGCAATCTGCCCGGCAATGCTGCCCACCGCACCGGCTGCGCCCGACAGCACCACGGTGTCGCCAGCCTTTGGTGCGCCGACATCGAGCAGGGCGAAATAGGCGGTCATCCCGGTCATGCCCAGCGCCGACAGATAGCGCGGCAGCGGTGCCAGTTTCGGATCGACCTTGTAGAAACCTCGCGGCTCGCCGAGGAAGTAATCCTGCACACCCAGGGCACCATTGACGTAGTCCCCGACCGCGAAGCCCGGATGACTCGATGCAACGACTTTGCCTACGCCCAATGCGCGCATCACTTCGCCGATACCGACCGGCGGGATGTAGGACTTGCCCTCGTTCATCCAGCCACGCATGGCCGGGTCCAGGGACAGGTATTCGTTTTTGACCAGGATCTGACCCGCAGCCGGTTCGCCGACCGGTACTTCTTGATAGGTGAAGGTCTCGCGGGTCGCCGCGCCCACCGGACGCTTGGCGAGCAGGAACTGGCGATTGGTCTGGGTAGTCATGACAGGCACTCAAGATGAATGAAGACTTGTTGATAGACCTTCATGAACGATGCCGCAAGTTTGGCTGATGCGGCGAATGCATATCGATCCAGTGCAGTGATAGTCGAACCGGCGGTTTTATCACTGTCACTCATGGGCGCCCAACCGGCCTTCTGATAGTGCTGCCGCGCCGCAAGCCCTTGTGGCTAGATTGAGAACACACGATCCCCCGCATCTTCTCTTCGAGGACATAACAATGAGCATGACGTTTTCTGGCCAGGTCGCCGTTGTAACGGGCGCCGCCAATGGCATTGGCCGCGCGACCGCCCAGGCGTTCGCCGCTGAAGGCTTGAAAGTGGTCGTGGCCGACCTGGACGCGGCGGGTGGTGAGGACACGGTGGCACTGATTCGTACCGCTGGCGGTGAAGCCACCTTCGTGCGCTGCAACGTCACGCTGGAAAGCGATGTAAAAAATCTGATGGACGAGGTGGTCAATACCTACGGCCGTCTCGACTATGCCTTCAACAACGCCGGCATCGAGATCGAGAAAGGCAAACTGGCCGAAGGTACAGTCGATGAGTTCGACGCGATCATGGGCGTCAACGTCAAAGGTGTCTGGTTGTGCATGAAGTACCAGTTGCCATTACTGCTGGCTCAGGGCGGCGGTGCAATCGTCAACACCGCATCGGTAGCCGGCCTCGGGGCTGCGCCGAAGATGAGTATTTATGCGGCGTCGAAACATGCGGTGATCGGCCTGACCAAATCGGCGGCCATCGAATACGCCAAGAAAAAGATTCGGGTGAACGCGGTGTGTCCGGCAGTGATCGACACCGACATGTTCCGCCGTGCCTATGAAGCCGACCCGAAGAAAGGCGAGTTCGCCAATGCCATGCACCCGGTCGGACGCATCGGCAAGGTCGAGGAAATCGCCAGTGCGGTGCTGTACCTGTGCAGCGATGGCGCAGCGTTCACCACGGGGCATTCGCTTGCGGTGGACGGTGGTGTTACGGCGTTTTGAAACCAGGCAGTTAAACGTAGGAAAAAACCCGCATTCGTGCGGGTTTTTTTTCGGTTCCTTAAAGGCGCCTGACAATGTGTTTCAAATGGTTAGAACTGAGGGTTTTGGCGGCGTTGTCGCACATCAGATCGACCGCTCCTGTGATTAACTGTTTCCCGCAAAACGGACAGGAGTTTGCTTGCTCATGGAGTTGAGAATCGATCGACAGGCATTGGTGCCGGTCGTACAGCAAATCGTCGACGCGCTAGCCTGCTGGCTTCGCCGTGGCGAGGTGCCGCCGGGAACGCGTTTGCCTTCCGTGCGGCAAATCGCCCGGATCAATTTGCTCAGTCAGGCCAGCGTCGCTGAGGCCTGTGAGCGTCTGGTGGCTCAAGGGGTGCTGGCGTCGCGCCAGGGCGCCGGTTTCATTGTCGCCATGCCAGCGCTGGCCGCTCAGGGGCAACAGGATTGCCCCTGGTTCGAGGGGGTAGAAGTGAAGCAGGGCGGCACTTCGGGCGAACTCAAACTGGGGTGTGGCGGACTGCCAGAGAGCTGGCGCGAAACTGACGACCTGAGCTACGCGATCCGTCAGGTCAGTCGCACCGACATGACCGGCCTGTTCAACTACAGCACGCCGCTGGGCCTGCCAGCCTTGCGCCAGCAGATCCACAAACGTCTGAAACATCTGGATATCGTGGTGGACGAAAGCCGGATCCTGACAACGGCCGGGGCCAGTCAGGGGCTGGACCTGATCGTGCGGACCTTGTTCAAGCCGGGTGATTGCGTGGTGGTGGAGAATCCCGGTTATTCCTTGCTGTTCGATTTGCTCAGGTTGCACGGGGTCAACATGTTCGAGGTGCCTCGAACCCCGCGCGGGCCGGACATTGAAGCGCTTGAGGCACTGCTGGTTAAGTACAGGCCTTGCGGGATCTTTATCAATAGCTTCTATCACAATCCCACTGGCAGCAGCCTGGCGCCGGCGGTGGCGCAGCGGGTTGTGCAACTGGCCAAAACCTATGGCCTTCTGGTAATCGAAGACGATGTCTATTCGGATTTTCACAGCGGCCCCGGTACGCGCCTCGCTGCGTTGGGTACCGATGACAACGTGATCTACGTTGGTAGCTACTCCAAAACCCTCAGCAGTTCGTTGCGGGTCGGTTTTGTAGTGGCCGGCGCTGAGGTCATTTCGCGGCTGGCCGAGGTCAAGATGATCAGCAGCATGGGTGCTTCACGGTTTTGCGAGTCGGTGCTGGCAAGCCTTTTAGCCAGCGGTGCCTACCGCAAACTGGTCCAGCGCCAGCGCCAGCGTTTGAGCAATGACAGGGAGGCGGCGTTGCAAGTGCTTGAAGACGCCGAGTGGGAGGTGTTCGGCAAGCCCGTCGGTGGCTTGTTCATCTGGGCGCGATCGCGGATGTCCGACTACGCTCTGGTGCGCAAACAAGCCCAGCGTTTCGGTGTCCTGTTGTCTTCTGCGACGGCATTCAGTCCCACCGCGGAGGCCAGTGACTGGCAGCGTATCAATGTGGCCTATGCCTGTGATCCTCGAGCCCGGGCGTTTTTTCAGGCCACCGCTCCGGATCGACCTCAAGCGTTCTGAAAACGACGCAAGCGTAGCTTTTTGCCATTATTCCGACGCCAGAGACTTGTGTTGATACAGGCCCGTTGCGAATCTGCGTCAACAGACTATGTCAGGGGACTAAGTGCAATGATTTCGGCCGTGCAAGGACGTTTTGCCAACCTCGGTATGGCGAAAAAACTGGGTGTCGGGTTTGTACTGGTGCTGCTGTTGACCGCCTTGGTGGCGGCCATCGGCGTATGGTCCCTGCAAACCATCAGTCAGCGCTTCGACGGACTCAAGCAGATGTCGTCGCTCAACAGCGGTTTGCTCAAGGTGAGACTGCTCGAGCAGGAATACGCCTTGCACGGCAACCCGAAAACCGCTGATGCGCTGCGCGAGGGCGTTGACGGCCTGATCGCCCTGGCAACCCGACTGAAAGCGGCGTCTGCGGTCAACGTGCCGGTGATGAATGACGTCGAGCAGTCCCTGGGGGCTTACCGCAAGGCCTTCGACGAGTTTGTTTCGCTCAGCCAGGCCAAGGACCTGGCACTGGAGATGGCCAGTTGGTCGGTGTCCAGCGTGGCCAACAACCTCGACGTGTTGCAGGCCGGGCTGGCCGATGACGGCGCCTATGCTTTGAAGGAGTCCGAAGGCAAGGACGGTGGGCAGTTCATCGAACAGGCCAATCAGGTCAGCCAGGTATCGCGGTTGATGTTGCAAGCCATGAATGAAGCGCGTGTGCGTCTTGACCAGAGCCGCAAGGGCGACGACAGCGCAGGGCAGGGCAAGATCGAGCAGGCCGACCAGGCACTGACCCAGGCCGAGCAGCTGAAAACCACGGTCAAGGATGAGGGTTACCAGACGGTCCTCAATGAAGTGGTCGGGCACATTGGCGGATTCAGCGAAAAACTCGCCGAGTACACCGGCCTGCTGGCGCAGGAGAAAACCGTCTATGAGCAACTCCATCAGCGCGCTTCTCAGGTGGTGGAGCGGGTGGATCAGGCTTATGTCGCCGAAGACCAATCGATGCAGGCGGAGCTGAAAAAGAATTCGCTGCTGATCATTGGTTCCTCGGCGCTGGCGCTGCTGGTCGGGCTGATTGCGGCCTGGGTGATTACCCGGTTGATCGTGGCACCGCTGCGCAGTGTGATCCGTGTTGCTCAACAGATTGCTTCTGGCGATTTGAGTGCGACGATTGAAGTGACCCGTCGTGATGAGATTGGGCAGTTGATGCAGGCCATGCAGCAGATGGGGGCAGGGCTTAGCAGTATTGTCAGCGGTTTGCAGGCGGGTATCGAACAGTTGGCCAGTTCAGCGCAGTCGCTGTCAGCGGTGACCGAGCAGACCAATCTTGAAGTCAGCAGCCAGAAGGAAGAAACCGAACAGGTCGCTACCGCGATGAATCAGATGACCGCCACGGTGCACGACGTTGCACGTAATGCGGAGGAGGCCGCTCAGGCAGCACAGACGGCGGACGGCAAGGTTGAAAGTGGTCAGCAGGTGGTGCGCCAGAGTATGGCGCGGATCGAACAGTTGGCGGATTCAGCCACCTCGGCCAGTTCAAGCATCGAAAGCTTGAGTGCCGAGATCCAGAACATCGGCACAGTGCTGAGCGTCATCAAGAGTGTGGCCGAGCAGACCAATCTATTGGCCCTCAACGCCGCGATCGAGGCGGCTCGAGCCGGCGAGCAGGGCAGGGGCTTTGCGGTGGTAGCCGATGAAGTGCGAGCCCTGGCCAAGCGCACTCAGCAATCGACCGAGGAGATTGAACGACTGGTGAGCGCCTTGCGTTCGGCGGCTCAGTCTTCTGTTCAGCAGATTCAGAACAGTGGCGAGCTGGTGAAGCTGGCGGTGAGTGATGCGTTGCAGACTGAGAGTGCGCTGGGGAGTATTGCAGCCGCAGTGTCTTTGATTCAGCAGATGAACCAGCAGATCGCAGCAGCTGCCGAGGAGCAGAGTTCAGTGGCTGAGGAGATTAATCGCAGTGTCACGAGTATTCGGGCCAGTGCGGATCAGTCTTCGTTGGCGATGCAGGGGAATGCGGCTTCCAGTATTGAGTTGGCGCAGTTGGGGGTTGAGTTGAAGGGGATGGTGGGGCACTTTCGGCTCTGAGGAGTACACCGATCAACTGTGGGAGCCGGGCTTGCTCGCGATGGCGGCCTGACAGCCGACCAATTACTCGCAGGTGTACACCATTCCCCTGTGGGAGCGGCAGTGCGACGACTCGACTTGCTCGCGAAGGCGGCCTGACAGCCGACCAATTACTCGCAGGTGTACACCATTCCCCTGTGGGAGCGGCGGTGCGACGACTCGACTTGCTCGCGAAGGCGGCCTGACAGCCGACCAATTACTCGCAGGTGTACACCATTCCCCTGTGGGAGCGAGCCTGCTCGCGATGACGGCCTGACAGCCGGCCTGTCTTTCCTGGATGTACACGCCAAACTCAACGCAAAAAAAAGCCACCTGTTCAGGTGGCTTTTCTGCTTTCTCTGATCAGTCGTAGATCACTTTTTTCTTCCAGTCCGCATCGGCCTCGACGTCTTTCAGGCCTTCGGTCAGCTGGTTCACTTCGCCTTCTACCGGGGCGATGTTGTCCATGACTTGTGCGTTGGCGCGAGCCAGAAGTTTTTCCAGGTATTCCAGCTGTTCGGCGTAGACCTGGGGTTCCTGTTGTTTGCGCAGGTATTGCACGCCGCGTTCGAACGCCAGGCGGGCCTGGCCGGGCTGGTTCTGTTGCAGGGCGTGCTGGCCGAGGTTGTTGAAGAACTCGATGTGCAGCAGGACCAGGATGTGGCGAACTTCGCGGATCCAGCGTTTGGCTTCGTTGGTTGGCAGGAAGCCGTCCTGTGCGGCGCGGGTGATTTGGCCGTGCAGGGCTTCGAGCAGGAAGCGTACGTCCTTGGCTTTGGCTTCGGTCTGGATCGGTGCTGGCGGGTTGTTGACCGGGATCGATTCGCCCTGGCCGACCAAGGCGCTCAGTTCGCCGATCCGTGCCTTGAGGTTGGCGTTGGTTTTTTCCAGATGAAGCAGGCGTTGGCAGACGTTCAATTCCAGACGGGTCAACAGCAGCTTGAGTGCCGGTGTCATCAACTGGCCGGGGAAGGTCTCGGTGATTTCGCCGCAACGACGCAGACGATCGTTGAGCTCAACTTTGGCGCGGGCCTTTTCCAGCTTATTGTTTTCCACCACATGGTTCATGTAGCCAATGGCGATCAATAGTGCGATCCCGGCTACGACTAGCAGGGTGATCATGAGTGGTGTCACCGGTAAGACCTCTTTATGGGGTTCGCGTGCGAGTGTAGTGGCTTGGCATTGGGACGCATAGCGCCGCTCGGCAAGTTGAATCGGCTACTGCACTGCCTGTATCGGCCGCGTTCCTGCTTATATAAGTAATAGCGTGCGAGGTGCACATTGCCATCATCTTGGGCGTGGGTGGACTATAACGTCTTGGCGGGTGTCAGAATATAGGCGTCAAACCCCGGTCGACGGAAAAGCCCGATTAGTGTCTAAAAGCAGGGCGAAGTCATTGATTTAAATAAATTTATATCTGGGGGTTGACGACCCCTCAATCCATCCATAGAATGCGCGCCACTTACAGCGTAAAGCACACAGCGAAACGCGGTAGGAAGTGAATGTTGTACGTGTGTCCCCTT
>Ga0255334_1000611_pt1 | contig 25283 bp, 19 predicted proteins | sample EtOH5_35cm_T3_12_FD_202080 | JGI IMG/M metagenome (GOLD analysis project Ga0255334, IMG submission 202080) | Sandy soil microbial communities from University of British Columbia, Vancouver, Canada - EtOH5_35cm_T3_129 | ecosystem: Engineered > Artificial ecosystem > Sand microcosm > Unclassified ... | reverse complement strand
CGCGACCCGGTCATGCCGAACGGGTGACCGATGGAAATCGAGCCGCCATTGACGTTGTACTTCTCGTTATCGATCCCCAGCCGGTTGCGGCTGTACAGGCATTGCGAGGCGAACGCTTCGTTGAGTTCCCACAGGTCAATGTCGGCCACCTGCAAACCCTTGGCCTTGAGCAGCTTCGGCACCGAAAACACCGGGCCGATGCCCATTTCATCCGGTTCGCAACCCGCCACGGTAAAACCACGGAAGAAAGCCTTCGGCTTCAACCCCAGTTCCAGCGCTTTTTCCAGACTCATCACCAGGGTCATGGACGCACCGTCGGACAGCTGCGACGAGTTGCCCGCCGTCACCGAACCGTCTTCGGCAAACACCGGTTTCAACCCCGCCAGACTTTCCAGGGTCGTGTCCGGACGGTTGCAATCGTCGCGGTCAACGACGCCATCGAGGATCTGCACCTGCCCGGTGGCCTTGTCTTCAACACGATACTTCACCGCCATCGGCACGATTTCGTCGTCGAACAACCCGGCGGCCTGCGCCTGAGCGGTGCGCTGCTGACTTTGCAGGGCGTACAGATCCTGTTCTTCGCGGCTTACGTTGTAACGACGCGCAACGATTTCGGCGGTCTGGCCCATGGGGAAGTAGATGCCCGGCACCTGTTCTTTCAGCAGCGGGTTGATCAGGTTGTCGGTGTTGACGCTTTTCATGGTCAGGCTGATGGATTCGACACCACCGGCGACGATGATGTCGCTGCAGCCCGAAGCGATCTGGTTGGCAGCGATGGCAATCGCCTGCAAGCCCGATGAGCAGAAACGGTTGAGGGTCATGCCGGCAGTGCCGGTGCCCAGGCGCGACAGCACCGCAACGTTGCGACCGATGTTGTAGCCCTGGGCGCCTTCGTTGGAGCCGGCGCCGACGATGCAATCCTCGACGCTGGCCGGGTCGATGCCCGAGCGCGCCAGCAGTGCATTGACGCAGTGGGCCGCCATGTCGTCCGGACGGGTCTGGTTGAACTTGCCGCGAAAGGACTTGGCCAGGCCGGTCCGCACGCTGTCGACGATCACCACTTCACGCATGGCATACCTCATTATTGTTGTCGGTTGAGAGTGGATCGAGCATAAGTCCAGCCGTGACCGGTCGCGACAATCATTCACCCCGCGTATGCGTCACCATCGGTTCAAGTCTTGAGCTTTTTCAGTTTCTTCTCATGCTTGTCGGACTTTTCGAATGCTGCTTCCAGCGCCTGGTTGAGCGTGCGCAAAACCTTGACCCGGGCCCAGCGCTTGTCGTTGGCTTCCACCAGTGTCCAGGGGGAAATTTCGGTACTGGTACGGTCGACCATGTCGCCGACCGCGGCGCGATAGTCTTCCCACTTATCCCGATTGCGCCAGTCGTCTTCGGTGATTTTGAAGCGTTTGAAGGGGATCTGTTCGCGCTCTTCGAAACGCTCCAGTTGCGTCTGTTTGTCGATGGCCAGCCAGAACTTGACCACGATCACTCCAGCATCGGTGATCTGCTCTTCGAAGTCGTTGATCTCACCGTAGGCGCGCAGCCAGTCGGCCGGGCTGCAAAAGCCTTCGATACGCTCCACCAGCACCCGGCCATACCAGGAACGGTCGAACACAGTGAACTTGGCCCGCGCCGGAATATGTCGCCAGAAACGCCACAAGTACGGATGCGCTCGCTCCTCTTCGGTGGGCGCAGCAATCGGCACGATGCTGTATTGCCGAGGATCGAGCGCAGCGGCCACCCGACGGATCGCTCCGCCCTTGCCGGCCGCGTCGTTACCTTCGAACACGGCGATCAAGGCGTGCCGGCGCATGCGTTTGTCGCGCATCAACCCGGAAAAACGCGCCTGCTCGGTGATCAGTTGCTCTTCGTAGTCTTCCTTTTCCAGGCGCTGGTTCAGGTCGAGGCTGTCGAGCAGGTTCACCAGATCGACACTGCTGGCCAATGGCGCTGCACTGACTTTATCCGGGTGAATCTTCGGCCTTTTCAAGGCGTCTTGCAGGCCTTCAAGCAGAATCTTGCCGACCGCCAGGCTCCGATAGCGCGGGTCCATCCCGGCGATCACGTGCCATGGCGCATAGTCGCGGCTGGTGCGGCGCAGAATGCGTTCGCCATACTTGACGAACTTGTCGTAAGTCTCCGATTGCTGCCAGTCCAGCGGGCTGATGCGCCAACTGTGCAGCGGGTCGTCGGCCAGGGCCTTGAGGCGGTCCTTCATTTGCTTCTTGGAAAGGTGGAACCAGAACTTGAAGATCAGCGCGCCCTCGTCGCACAACATCTTTTCCAGGCGTTCGGCACCGTTGATGCTCTGATCGAACCGGGGTTCCTTGATCACGCCATGAACCCGGGCCTGCAACATCTGGCTGTACCAGTTACCAAAGAAGATGCCCATGCGGCCCTTGGCCGGAAGCATCCGCCAGTAGCGCCAGGCCGGCGGTCGCGCCATTTCTTCGTCGGTCTGCTGATCGAACGTTCGGACCTCGATCAGGCGCGGGTCCATCCACTCGTTGAGCAGCTTCACGGTCTCGCCCTTGCCGGCGCCTTCTATGCCGTTGATCAAAATGATCACCGGAAAGCGTTTTTGCTGCTGAAGTTCGAACTGCGCTTCGAGCAGTGCCTCACGCAACGCCGGCACTTCGGCTTCATAGGTTTCTTTGTCGATGACGTGACCGATTTCAGCAGATTCGAACATGGGACGGCTCCTTCCAGGATTGAACAAGACTAGCGGATTGACCTCTCCTGCGTGGGAGAAATCCCATTTTCGCTGCCTGGCCCGATCCGGACGTTGCCATGGATCAAGCAGCGACTCGGCGATCAGCTAGAATGGTCGCCTTGCCGTTGCCGAGCCTGCCATGAAACCTGTACTGCCCCACGCCCAGCTCGACTGGGACGACCAAGGGCGCCCGCGCTCGCGGGTGTTCGATGATGTGTATTTTTCCGACCTGTCCGGTCTGGACGAAACCCGTTACGTCTTCCTCGAACAGAACGCGTTGCGTGAGCGTTTCGCGGCGTTGCCGGTGGGCGGGAGGCTGGTGATTGGCGAGACCGGTTTTGGTACCGGGTTGAATTTCCTGTGCGCCTGGCAGTTGTTCGAGCAGCACGCTGTAGCCGGTGCGCGGTTGCATTTTATCAGTGTCGAAAAGTACCCGCTGAGCCTGCCCGACTTGCAGCGGGCGCTGGCCTTGTGGCCGGAGCTCAAGCCGTTTGCCGATCAACTGCTGGCGCAATACGTGGCAATCCATCAAGGTTTCCAGCGCCTGATCCTGGACCACGGACGCATCACCCTGACGCTGCTGATCGGCGATGTGCTGGAACAGTTGCCACAGCTGGACGCGCAGATCGATGCCTGGTTTCTCGACGGTTTCGCCCCGGCGAAAAACCCCGACATGTGGACCGCCGAACTGTTTGTCGAGCTGGCCCGACTCTCGGCGCCCGGCTCGACGATCAGCACCTTCACCAGCACCGGTTGGGTACGTCGTCTGTTGAATGCCGCAGGCTTCAAGATGAAACGCACGCCCGGCATCGGCCACAAATGGGAAATCCTGCGCGGGGTATTTCTCGGCTGGCCGGAGGAAGTCACGAAGCCCGTCATGGCAAAACCGTGGTTTGCGCGTCCGGCCCCCCTGACCGGCGAACGTCGTGCCCTGGTGATCGGCGCCGGCCTCGCCGGTTGCGCGACAGCCGCCAGCCTCGCGGCGCGGGGTTGGCAAGTCAGTCTGCTGGAGCGTCACGGGGCACTGGCGCAGGAAGCCTCGGGCAATCCTCAAGGGGTTTTGTACCTCAAGCTTTCCGCCCATGGCACCGCGTTGTCGCAATTGATCGTCAGCGGCTTCGGTTACACCCGCCGCTTGCTTGAGCAGTTGCATCGAGGTCTCGACTGGGACGATTGCGGCGTACTGCAACTGGCCTTCAATGCCAAGGAAGCGGAGCGTCAGGCGCAATTGGCCGAAGCGTTTCCCGAGGACTTGCTGCACACGCTCGATCAAGCACAGGCCGAAATTCGCGCCGGCATCGCGCTGCAATCGGGTGGCCTGTTCTACCCCGAAGGCGGCTGGGTGCACCCGCCCGCCCTGTGCCAATGGCAAGCGGCGCACCCGAACATACAGATCCTGACCCATCACGATGTGCTGGAGTTGCGCCGAGCGCACGGGCACTGGCAAGCCCTGGAGGGCGAAACCGTACTGGCCGATGCCCCGGTGGTGGTACTGGCCGGGGCAGCCGAGATCAAGCGCTTCGCCTACAGCAGCGAGCTGCCGCTCAAACGCATTCGTGGACAAATCACTCGCCTGCCACAGACGACTGAAAGTCAGGCACTGGGCACCGTCGTCTGCGCCGAAGGTTATGTCGCGCCAGCTCGTTTGGGTGAACACACCCTGGGCGCCAGTTTCGATTTCAACTCCAATGACCTGACCCCGACCGCTGCCGAACATGCAGGCAATCTGCAAATGCTCGAAGAAATCTCGGTAGATCTGGTCGCTCGGCTCGGCGCAAATGCATTGCATCCTGATGCACTTGAAGGCCGTGCAGCGTTTCGCTGCACCAGCCCGGACTACTTGCCGATTGTCGGCCCACTGGCCGACGGCCAGGCGTTCGCCGATGCCTACAGCGCCTTGAGCAAGGATGCCCGGCAAACACCGGACATCCCTTGCCCATGGCTGGACGGCTTGTATGTGAACAGCGGCCACGGTTCCCGAGGTTTGATCACCGCACCGTTGTCAGGCGAGTTGCTGGCGGCGTGGCTGGATAACGAACCGCTGCCATTGCCCAGGGCCGTGGCCGAGGCGTGTCATCCGAACCGCTTCGCCTTGCGCCGATTGATTCGCGGCAAGGCCTGAAGCGATCAATCCAGCGCAAAGCAAATCTTTGACTCGTCAGCCTTCATGGCCGCCTCGGTCAGACGCTTCAACAACGCGGCCTCGGCTTTCTTCAACTCATCGGCGATGCCGTCGACCTTGGTGCGATAGCTCGCGCCAAGCGTTGCCTGCTTTTCAAACACCGTCGCCATCCGCACGTGAAAGGAGGCCGTCAGGTCGGTGAATTGCTTGCCATGGTGCTGTCGCAAAAAGTCGCTCCAGAACGTGCGACCAGTGATGTCGGCCGATAGTTCAGACGAGCTTTCTGCGGCCAGGACCTTATCGTAGGCAGCCTCCAGATCGTTGGCCTTTACGCCACTCAACGATGCATAACGCATGTGCCGGGGCTGGCCGACCAGTTCGAGCCTGCCGGCCAGACCGGTACGATAAGCCAGCTCCACTTCCACCGCATCGAGCGCCGGGTTGGCCTTGGCCTGTTCCCGGGCAATTCTGGCCAGGTAATCCAGACGGAACAGGCTTCGCCCAAGTTTCAATAGCCGAGCGGCCTGATCATGGACATTAGCGGACTGTCGAACCACCGTATCGATCTCAACGGCGACCTCAAGATTACTGAAGATCGTCGCCGCGTCATCAGCGCAATTGGCTTTCATTGCCATGGACAGCAATTGCGTGCGCAATGCCGGGTCAGTCTGGGTCGCCTCAATGACACTCCAGACTCGCCGCGTCATGTCTTCGTTCACATAACGGCTATCTGCCGAGCCTCCAACTTCTGCCAGCAATTCGAAGAATTCTTTGGAGCCGGGTTCGTTCTTCAGCGCCAGCCATGCACGATTACGACCGGCGTAAGTCTCTTCAACCGGTTTTGGCATCCACAGGTCTCGAGCCCTTTGATCATTGAGCACCGCCGTATCATTGGGCAGTATCCCCATCCCGATGCCCGTACGACTATGGTAAGCCTCAAGCCTCGTTTGGCTCGTCTCGGCTATGGGGTTATGGCGCAGGTTGATCGCCAGAGCGAATCGATCAGGGAGTTGAAACAACCATTGCGGCAGTTCCCGAATCTGGTTTCCTCGCAGGTCCACAAAGTCCAGATACGGCAAGCGGGAAAGCCCGACAGGCAATTCCGTCGCGTGGGTATCGCGCAGGAGCAGTTCTTTCAAATCCAGCATTTTGCTGACGTTAATCGTGTCTCCCAAGCGATTGCCGCTCAGCCATAACGTGCGCAATTGGCGCATGTCCGTCAGTTTGCGCAAGGTGTGCTCGGTCAATTGTATCTGATTACCCTGCAGGCTCAAATGCTCGAGATCGGGCATGTGCGACAACACTTCAGGCAATCGTGTGAGTTGATTGCGGTCCAGCTTCAAAGTGACTAGCCCTTTGAACGGCTTGAGGAAATACGCCAGCTCATCACCAGCCTGCATGTCCTTGATGGAGAGGCTACGCACATGGGCGACATCCTGCTCGGTCAGCGTTGGCAGTGGGCCTACAGGGTTGCGCTCCAGTGTGAGCGTTGTAGAGGGCTGATTTTGCCGTGCTATCCGGCGCCAGCATTTTTCAATGGTACTGGCCACCTGACGACGGCTGACACGGATATCGTTGAGCTGCCCCGGCAGTTTCTTCATTGCCACTTCATCGTCACGCCAGGTGTGCAGCACGCCGAGCAGTTTTTTCAGTTGCTGCTCCAACGTCTTGATGTGATTGACCCGCTGCATCTGGGTGCTGCCGGCCTTGTCGAGAAACGATGAAACCTGGGCATCCGTGAACAGCGGATAGAGCTTTTTGACTTTACGAATCAAGCCCCTTGCATAAGAGCCCGCAGCAGGGGGATCCGCCAGGACACAGGCAGAAAGGTGTTTGGGGGGATCACTGCGCTCCCCTCGTAATACTTGCCCGGTACGCGCCGGATCGCCAGCGGCAGCCCTCGACAGTCGCGATCGTAACGTCGGGACGTCCAGCGTATCGTCGCCAGTGAGACTCATGCGGGTGCGTTGGGTAGCTGGCAATGCGTCAAGTATCGACTCAAGCAGCGTGTCGCGCGTCAGCGTCGAAGTCACATTGCCACTGGTTTGGGTGACCTGGTAGCCGGTGGGCGTCTTGACAATGATCCGCAGCGATTGCGCATCCGCGTCACCCACGCTGTCCAGCAAAGTGCCGGTCGCGCGCGCCTCTCGCACTTCGATTCGACAGCTGTCATCCCAGCCTTGCACCCTGTCCATCAGCCCGAGCGTCAGCCTGTCGGTGTCGGCATTGGCCAAATACGGGAGGTGCAACCCGGTGAGCGCACGGTCTTGCCTGATCACCGCCTGTGCCTCGCTGACCTGCCCGGCGAGATCCATACCGAGGGTCTTGCGCTCACGCAGAAAGCTGCGATCCCTGCCAGAGGCGTTATCCAGCAATTCCTCACACACCTGCGTCGGAAGGTCAGCGGCGTGTTCACGCAATAGCGCTACGTCACCGGTGGCGGTGCCGTCCCAGGTTTTATAGAGCCACTCAAACAGCGGTTGGGGATTGCTCTTGAGAGTTGTCGCGATTTTCTTTGCCAACAGCTGCGATTTCGATTCAGTGGTTGTACTTCCGATGATGCTTTCCACTTCTGCCCGATAGAGGCCATCGATGACGGTATCGAGCAGCTTCCCCGAATCCAGATCAGACTGATGCACGTGCACGCTGTTGACTTCATCATCGTGTGGGGCTGTCTCGGGGAAGCGGGACACGACCAGGTCTTCCTCGTCGAGCACTTCAATGAAGCGCTCCGCCGGCCAGCCGGGCAGCCTCGGCAGCGTATGCAGTTGCTCCTGAATGAAGTCCTTGTTCGCGGTCTCTCCCCGGTCCATTGCTGCGACCATCGCGTTGATCCGCCGGTCAATCCTGAAGCGCTCGGCACAATCGTTAAGCCGCTGCGGCAGCTTGAGGTTGCTTTCATGAAGCTGGTGCAACGTGTCAGGCGTCATGTCGGTGATGTCGGCAATCGCGTCCAGATCACTGCCGAGCTCGCTCAGGCGCGGATCGGTGCGCCCCAATGCATAAGCACCATCGCGCCACTCGTGTGCGTGTTCATAAACATGCCGCCAGCCCCCTTCCACATTTCGCTCGACGGCAGGTGCGAATGCGTCAGTGCGTACAGGATGATTGAGGGTCAATGCCGATCCCGCTGCCTTGCGGGTGACTCGATAGGGAACACCGTCGATGACGATCGACGTCTGCCCGGCGTGCCGGTAAAGCCCCTGCGCATCAGATTGCGCGTCGATTGGCAGCGTCGTGGTCTGTTTATAGGGATCCAGGTCAGGCTTCCACAATCTTGCTTTGCCATCAGTGTGAGTGACGGCCTCGAAACCGTCGAAGAATGCCTCCTGCTCCTTCGCGCCCTTCCCGATCGCTGTGGCGATGACTTTTCCGCCGACGGCAAACGCTGCCAGCTGCGCGACGTTTTCCACAACACTCAGCAAATGGGACAACGCTTCGGCCCGCTCGCCGTGCGTCCAGTCAACCACGCCTTCATACACATCGACGAGGATGTCGACGGCGGCCGCCATCAGCATCAAATGGCCAATCACAGGTACAAAAAAAGCGGCTGCATTCAGTAGAAGAAGCCCACCATCGAGCAATGTCTGAAGTGTTTTTTCCCGCTGCTGCTCATCGACGTCTTCAGTCGGCACGGCAAGCATTCGTGCGTCCTTTTGAGTCGTGCTGACAAACGTACTGAAGAAAAAGTCGCCAACGCAGGTGTCGGCGGGAGCGGCAGCGAGCGTGCCCAAGGTCTTGCCCTTGTCAAACTGGGTAAAAAACCCGGTTTTATCGTGGCCATGCAGGTACTGCTCGGCGAAAGATTTCCTGTAGCTTTTGCTTTGCAAATGGAGGGTCAAGTAGACCTTGAATTCATCCAGCGAGGCGTATTCATAGAGAGGTCGTCGGGGTTCGTTCGGCATGTAGACCACACACCGGGCTTTGGGCTCGGTATCGATGGAGACTTTGGTGAATATCAGTGCCCCGCAGATGCAGGTGTCATGAATCATCAAGCCTTGCCAATGCACCGGCCCACCATCAAACAGGGCGTCCCTGGTTTGAGCTGCCGGGAGATCCTGATCGATCACACTTAGCAGCATCGTGTAGACAGCGGGAGTGATGGTCTTTTTCAGGGAGGCCACATGCAGGGCGACTTGCATGTCCAGCACCTTCAGCCGCCGGATGTCCGCGACGCTGGCCCGATCATCGACAGGCGCACCATTTGCGGGTTTGGCCGGTAATGCCAAGGCCTCGTCTATATGGCGCTGATAGCGGGCCCCCAGGTCGAGTTCGCGACAGAGTGCGGCGAATTTATCAGGGGTTATTTCAGCGCCTGTCTGGGCCTGTTCATTGATGCGTATGACCGAGTCCGTTGGAAAACCGCCGCTCCTCGCTTCCCCGGAGGTGAAGTTCTCCATGGCCGCCTGGAGCAGGCTGCGTGAGGTGGTCGTTACTTTTTCCGAGTAACCGATAACCGGGAGCACTCCGGTTGACGTGTAGGTTTTTTGGGTGATGTCCAGCATATCCCGCTCGACGTCGAAATCGACCGTCCATTTACCCTTGAGGAACCCGGTCAGTTGCTCCTTGCAGAACTCGTCCAACGGCTTGAGCTTCTTGAGCGCCTCTGTGACCTTGCCATGGGTAACAAAAGACTGCTCGAACGCAGCCTTCAGAGCCTGCACCACGCTCAGATCTGCAGTCGCCAGCCATTGCGCAATAGACGCTTGCAGCACTTGTGCCTTGTCCAGGTCGCCTGTGTATTCCAACAACGCTTCGAGGCGTTTTGCCGATGTCATGGGCACCGCCACGGGGGCGGTTTTGGCAGTCGTAACCTGCATGAGCAATATCCTTATTGCATTGAGAGACGCCCAGTTTAGGAAGCCCGGCAGGCAATTGATAATTCGAAAACCGGGTCGAATGGCCCCCCATCCAAGCAGCAACTTCTATGCATCCCATCAATAATTACCGCCACGGCCGACGGCATTTCTGCCGTGCCGGCCATTCGTCCGGCAATTCCTGCTTATAACTGATCGATCTAAAACTCCCACAACCGAGGCGGGTCAGTTTCTGAGTACCTGCCCTTTGGGTTTGGTATCGATTGACCCTCCCCAACGGAAAAACCGGTAAGGACTTTATGTGCGGATTAGCTGGCGAGTTACGCTTCGATCATCAACCTGCAGACCTTGCAGCCGTTGAACGAATCACCCATCACCTGGCGCCTCGCGGCCCTGACGCGTGGGGCTTTCACAGCCAGGGGCCGATTGCCCTTGGTCATCGTCGCCTGAAAATCATGGACCTGTCGGACGGCTCGGCGCAGCCGATGGTCGACCATCAACTGGGCCTGTCCCTGGCCTTCAACGGCGCGATCTACAACTTCCCCGAACTGCGTACCGAACTTGAATCCCTCGGTTACGCCTTCTATTCCGGTGGCGACACCGAAGTGCTGCTCAAGGGCTACCACGCCTGGGGCGAAGCGCTGTTGCCCAAGCTCAACGGCATGTTTGCCTTCGCTATCTGGGAGCGTGACGCCAAGCGCCTGTTCATCGCCCGTGACCGTCTCGGCGTGAAGCCGCTGTACCTGTCGCGCACCAGCCAGCGCCTGCGCTTTGCCTCGGCATTGCCTGCGTTGCTCAAGGGCGGCGACATCAACCCGATCCTCGATCCGGTGGCGCTCAATCATTACCTGAACTTCCACGCAGTGGTCCCGGCGCCGCGCACCTTGCTGGCCGGCATCGAAAAGCTGCCGCCCGCCACCTGGATGCGCATCGAAGCAGACGGCACCACCGAGCAGAAAATCTGGTGGACCCTGCCCTACGGACCACACGAGGATGAGAAGAATCTGACCCTCGAAGACTGGCGCGACCGCGTACTCGACAGCACCCGCGATGCGGTGGCGATTCGTCAACGGGCAGCGGTGGACGTCGGCGTGCTGCTGTCGGGCGGTGTCGACTCGAGCATGCTCGTCGGTCTGTTGCGGGAGGTCGGCGTGGTGAACCTGTCGACCTTCTCCATCGGTTTCCAGGATGCCGGTGGCGAGCGCGGTGACGAGTTCCAGTATTCGGATCTGATCGCCAGGCATTACGGCACCCAACATCATCAACTGCGCATCGACGAACAAGAGATCATCGAGCAACTGCCCGCCGCCTTCCGCGCGATGAGCGAGCCGATGGTCAGTCATGACTGCATCGCGTTCTATCTGTTGTCCCGCGAAGTGGCCAAGCATTGCAAAGTGGTGCAAAGCGGCCAGGGGGCGGACGAATTGTTCGCCGGGTATCACTGGTATCCGCAGGTCGATGGCGCGGCCGATCCGTACGCGGCGTACCGCGATGCGTTCTTCGACCGCAGCTACGAGGATTACGCCGCCACCGTACAGCCGAAATGGCTGACCGCAAATGACGCCGCCGGCGACTTCGTGAAGGAACATTTCGCACAGCCCGGTGCCGATGCGGCGGTGGACAAAGCCTTGCGTCTGGACAGCACGGTGATGCTGGTGGATGACCCGGTCAAACGCGTCGACAACATGACCATGGCCTGGGGCCTGGAGGCGCGCACGCCGTTTCTCGACTATCGCCTGGTGGAATTGTCAGCCCGGGTGCCGGGCAAATTCAAACTGCCGGACGGCGGCAAGCAAGTGCTGAAAGAAGCGGCGCGATTGGTGATTCCGAGCGAAGTCATCGACCGTAAAAAGGGTTACTTCCCGGTGCCGGGTCTCAAGCATTTGCAGGGCGACACGCTGAACTGGGTGCGCGAATTGCTGCTGGACCCGAGCCAGGATCGTGGCCTGTTCAACCCGGCGATGCTCGACCGTTTGCTGACCGATCCACAAGGCCAGTTGACCCCGTTGCGCGGCTCGAAGCTGTGGCAATTGGCGGCGCTGAACCTGTGGCTCAGTGAACAAGGAATCTGATCGATGAAACCTCACGCCACGGCGTACAGCCAACGCTTGTTGCGCGGTCAGGCGCCCTCCTACGAACGCTTGCAGGCGCGTCTGGCTGAAGACGGCAGTGAACTCGCTACCGCGCCGATTGCCGTGCATTGCGGCTGGGGCCGGTTGTTGATCGGCCATACGTTCCCCGACCCGGCGAGCCTCGCCCAAGAGTTGCTCAATGAGCAACCGGGCGAACGCGACATCGCCCTGTATGTCGCCGCGCCCCAGCAAGTGCTGGGGCTGGAGCCGGCACAGTTGTTTCTCGATCCGTCGGACACCTTGCGCTTGTGGTTCAGCGATTACCGACAGGCAACCCGTGTGTTTCGCGGCTTTCGCATTCGTCGTGCGCAAGGCGATGCCGACTGGCAGGCGATCAATCATTTGTATCAGGCGCGTGGCATGTTGCCGATCGACGCCCGTCTGCTGACCCCGCGTCATCTGGGCGGCCCGGTGTACTGGCTGGCCGAGGACGAGGACAGCGGCGCGGTCATCGGCAGTGTCATGGGCCTCAATCATCACAAGGCGTTCAACGACCCGGAAAACGGCAGCAGCCTCTGGTGCCTGGCGGTCGATCCGCACTGTTCGCGGCCCGGCGTCGGTGAAGTGCTGGTACGGCATTTGATCGAACACTTCATGAGCCGTGGCCTGAGTTACCTGGACCTGTCCGTGCTGCACGACAATCGCCAGGCGAAAAGTCTTTACGCCAAGCTCGGTTTTCGCAACCTGTCGACCTTTGCGATCAAGCGCAAGAACGGCATTAACCAACCGTTGTTTCTCGGCCCCGGTCCTGAAGCCGAGTTCAACCCCTACGCGCGGATCATCGTCGAGGAAGCCCATCGTCGCGGCATCGATGTGCAGGTCGATGATGCCGAGGCCGGGATGTTTACCCTCAGCCACGGCGGACGGCGGGTACGTTGCCGCGAGTCGCTGAGTGACCTGACCAGCGCCATCAGCATGAGCCTGTGCCAGGACAAAAGCCTGACGCACAAAGTGTTGAAGGCGGCCGGTCTGAATCTGCCGAGCCAGCAACTGGCCAACAACGCTGATGACAACCTGGCGTTTCTCGACGAACACGGGCGGGTGGTGGTCAAGCCGCTGGATGGCGAACAGGGTCAAGGGGTGGCGGTGGATCTGCGGACCATCGAAGACGTCCAGCAAGCCATCGAATCAGCCCGTCAGTTCGACAGCCGCGTTCTGCTGGAAAGCTTTCACGAAGGCCTCGACCTGCGGATTCTGGTGATCGGGTTTGAGGTGGTGGCGGCGGCGATTCGCCGGCCGGCCGAAGTGGTGGGCGACGGGCAGCATTCCATCGGTGCGCTGATTGACGCCCAGAGTCGGCGTCGGCAGGCGGCCACCAGTGGTGAAAGCAAAATCCCGCTGGACCACGAGACCGAACGCACGTTGCAGGCAGCGGGTTACGACTACAGCAGCATTCTGCCGGCGGGTGAACACTTGTTCGTACGGCGTACGGCGAATCTTCATACCGGCGGTGTGCTTGAAGATGTCACGGCGATCCTGCATCCCACGCTGGCGGAGGCCGCCGTGCGCGCGGCGCGGGCGCTGGATATTCCGATGGTCGGGCTCGACCTGATGGTGCCGGCGGCGGATCAGGCGCAATACGTGTTTATCGAAGCCAATGAACGCGCCGGCCTGGCCAACCATGAGCCGCAGCCGACAGCCGAGCGGTTTGTGGATCTGTTGTTTCCGCATAGTCAGCCGGCGGTCTCTTAGTGATGTGGTGCCTGGGTTGGCGCCTTCGCGGGCAAGCCTCGCTCCTACAGGTTTTGCGTCGTTTGGAATATCGCGCACGACGCTATTCCCTGTAGGAGCGAGGCTTGCCCGCGAAGACGGCCTCACAGACACCGCAAATAACCCTCATCGAAACCATCGATGCGCTTAACTCATCAGGAGTTTCCATGACCCATAAAATCCCGGAACCCGACCTCAACTACCTGCAAAAAGTCCTCCTGGAAATGCTCGCCATTCCGAGCCCGACCGGTTTCACCGACACCATCGTGCGTTACGTCGCCGAGCGGCTTGAAGAGCTGGGCATTCCTTTCGAGATGACTCGCCGCGGCACCATCCGCGCCACGCTTAAAGGCAAGAAAAACAGCCCCGACCGCGCCGTTTCCGCCCACCTCGACACCATCGGCGCCGCCGTTCGCGCAGTGAAAGACAACGGTCGCCTGACCCTGGCGCCAGTCGGCTGCTGGTCCAGCCGATTCGCCGAGGGCAGCCGCGTCAGCCTGTTTACCGATAACGGCGTGATCCGTGGCAGCGTGTTGCCGCTGATGGCGTCCGGGCATGCGTTCAACACGGCGGTGGACGAGATGCCGATCAGCTGGGATCACATCGAACTGCGCCTCGACGCGTACTGCGCGACCCGCGCCGATTGCGATTCCCTGGGGATCAGCGTTGGCGATTTCGTCGCGTTCGACCCGTTGCCGGAGTTCACCGAAAGCGGCCACATCAGCGCCCGTCACCTCGACGACAAGGCCGGCGTTGCCGCGCTGCTGGCGGCACTTAAAGCGATCGTCGACAGTGGTGAAGAGCTGATGATCGACTGTCATCCGCTGTTCACCATCACCGAGGAAACCGGCAGCGGTGCAGCGGCGGCGTTACCGTGGGACGTCAGCGAATTCGTCGGCATCGACATCGCACCGGTCGCGCCCGGCCAGCACTCCAGCGAACATGCGGTCAGCGTGGCGATGCAGGATTCCGGCGGGCCTTATGACTATCACTTGTCGCGGCACCTGTTGCGACTGGCAAGCGACAACGAGTTGCCGGTGCGCCGCGACCTGTTTCGCTACTACTTCAGCGATGCGCATTCGGCGGTCACCGCCGGCCATGACATTCGCACCGCCCTGCTCGCCTTCGGATGCGACGCGACTCACGGCTACGAGCGCACCCACATCGACAGCCTCGCGGCGCTCAGTCGCCTGCTCGGCGCCTACATCCTCAGCCCGCCGGTGTTCGCCAGCGATGCGCAACCGGCCAAGGGTTCGCTGGACCGGTTCAGCCATCAGATCGAACATGACACGCAGATGGAAAGCGATACACGGGTGCCTTCGGTGGATAGCCTGGTGGGGCAGCGGTCGGATAGCTGATACGGAATTTTCATTGCCTGGGCTTGCCCGCGAAGGCGTAAGCCCAGGCAACACATCAGGTCCAGACTAGCCGCAACCTCTCATTCGCCGTAGCATCGCGCCATTGTTTAGCCGAGGTGCCTATGCTGATTCCCCACGACCAACTTGAAGTCGACACCCTGACTCGCCTGATCGAGGATTTCGTGACCCGTGACGGCACCGATAACGGCGATGACACGCCGCTGGAAACCCGCGTATTGCGTGTTCGCCAGGCCCTGACCAAAGGTCAGGCGCTGATTGTCTTCGACCCGGAAAGCGAGCAATGCCAGTTGATGCTCAAGCACGACGTGCCCAAGCATCTGTTCGACTGACGCCTTCATCGCCCTTTGGTTTTTGCCAGTTTGACCTGGATGCGTTTGTAGACTTCGGCACGGTGCACATTGACGCTTTGCGGCGCGTCGACGCCGAAGCGCACCGTGTTGCCGTTGACGGCGACAATACGCACCGAAATGTCGTCGCCGATGGAAATCATTTCGCCCACAACGCGGCTGAGTACAAGCATGGCATTCGTCCTTCAGGGTTATCGAACCCTGAAGATGCCCGGCACGCGGCGGGCCTTCAATGCGACGAGGGCAAAACAGTCCCGCCCTACAGCGCGAGGCGAACACCTCTTAAGGAAACGTCTTACAAACTATGGCTTTGCTTCAGGCAGCGGAAAAACGCGGGCCAAACAGGATGACGCTTGCGCCGATCACACACAGCGCCACGCCGATCCAGTCAGAGCCGAGCGGGCGAATCCGTTCGACCACCGCCAGCCAGCCAATCGACGCAATGATGTAGATGCCACCGTAGGCGGCATAAGCCCGCCCCGCGTAGCTCGCCTCGACACGGGTCAGCAGCAGCGCGAACAAGGTCAGGCTGAGCAGCGCCGGCACCACCCACCAGACGCTTTTGCCTTGGCGCAACCACATCCAGAAGGCAAAGCAGCCGGCGATTTCGAACAGCGCGGCAAGAAAAAACCACAGGTAATTGAGCATGCGAACGTCTCGCGAGGATGGCCGATGGCGGCCACCCTAACGGCGACGTTGTACGCGGGCAAGTTCAGCCTGCGGTTTGTTTGGCCTTGGCGCGCATTTTATCGGCCATGAGGGTCATTTCGTCGTAGAGCAGTTGCGGGTTCTTCTGCTTCAGCGCCCAGGCCATACGGCCCTGTTCGTGGGGCAGGATCATGAATTCGCCGGCGGCGACGTGCTGATAGATGTAGTCGGCAATGTCAGCCGCACTAATCGGCGAACTTTCCAGCAACTTGCCAACCTGCGCTTTCATGGCGGGTGTCGGACCACGGAAAGAGTCCAGCAGGTTGGTCTGGAAGAACGACGGGCACACCACATGCACGCCAACTTCCTGATGCGCCAGTTCGATCAGCAGGCTTTCGGACAACGCCACCACACCGGCCTTGGCCACGTTGTAGTTACTCATCGCCGGGCCTTGCATCAGGGCGGCCATCGACGCGATGTTGATGATCTTGCCTTTGCTTTTTTCCAGCAGCGGCAAGAACGCCTTGCAACCCTTGACCACGCCCATCAGGTTGATCGCGATCTGCCAGTCCCAGTCTTCCAGGGACAGTTCGCTGAAGAACCCGCCCGAGGCGACACCGGCGTTGTTGACGATGACATCGATGCCGCCGAGCTTGACTTCACAGGCTTGGGCGAACGCAGTCAGCTGACTGTAATCGCGCACGTCGCAACGCTGGATAAAGCCATCGCCGCCGGCTTCGCGAACCAGTTTCAGGGTTTCCTGCAGACCGGGTTCGCTGACATCCGACAAAGCCAGTTGCCAGCCTTCACGTGCCCAGCGCAGCGCGATTTCGCGACCCAGGCCCGAGCCCGCGCCAGTGATCATCATGCGATTTTGCATAGCAAACAGCCTTGTTGTTCCGGGGAAGATGCGTCGAGTGTAGCGAAGGACCTTGCCCGACCCACGCTCCATCAGATTGCTGAATGGCGCAATCAAACCGCGAGCGCGCCTGAATCAACCAATCCCCTGAAAACGAAATAAGGCTTTCTTCGAAATACATTAAAAAAACTTGGAATTTTCCTTCAAGTGCACCAGTCGGAACTTACAAGCAGCTCGGGTTTATTGCAGTCCAGCTGACAATTAACACCAGGCAATTTCAGAACACTTCCGACAAGGAAATAGACATGGGCACAATACTAATCATTATTCTGATCCTCCTGCTGGTAGGTGGTCTGCCGGTCTTCCCTCACTCCAGAAGTTGGGGTTATGGCCCGTCGGGTATCATCGGCGTGGTGTTGGTGGTGCTGTTGATTTTGCTGTTACTCGGCAAGATATAAAGATCTGACAGGCAAAAAAAGAGGCCCTTGAAGGGCCTCTTTTTTATTGCATCAACAGTCAGTCCGGCTTGCCGTCAACGACACCGGCGGTGTTGTCGATCAGGCTCTTGGTCGCCGTTTGCAGGAACGCTTCGAGCTTGAGTTTCAGCTCGGCAGTGCGAGGTGCATTCGGAACGATCTCGGCGTGAGGTGTCGCGCCCAGTTCGTACTGATACATCTTCGGCTCCATTTCCTTTTCTTTCGGCAAGACCAGAATCTGATCCGCCGTGACAATGGCCGTGGTCTGTTCGCTGCCCGACGGTTTGATCACGCCAAAACCGGTGTCGCCTTCCGGCAGGTCGAGCAGGTCACGCCCCCAGCACTGATGACGCACTTCGCCACCGATGCGACCCATGATGGTCGGTACGATGTCGATCTGCGTGCCAACCGTGTGGTCAAGTTTGCCGAATTTTTCCTGGATGCCGGGTGCGATCATCAGCATCGGTACGTTGAAACGTCCCAGGTCCATTTCGGTGATCTGGCGCTCGTTGCCGAAACCGTGGTCACCGACGATGACAAACAGGGTTTCCTTGAAGTAAGGCTCCTTGCGGGCCTTTTCAAAGAACTGACCGAGCGCCCAGTCCGCGTAACGCATGGCGGTCAAATGCTCGTTCAGGCTGCCACGATCGGTCACGCGCTCGACCGGCAATGGCGTCGGCAAGGCGTATGGCGTGTGGTTGGACAGGGTTTGAAGCAATGCGTAGAACGGCTTGCCGTTTTCCCGCGCCTTGAGCTCGACCAGACCACGGTCGAACATGTCCTGGTCGGACACGCCCCAGGTCGGATCGGAGAACACCGGGTTGACGAAGTCGTTACGACCAATGAAGTTGGTCATGCCCTGACTGCTGAAGAAACCCGACTGGTTATCCCAGGCGAAGTCGCCGTTGTAGACGTACACGTCGTCATAGTCGCGGGCGCTGAGCAATTGCGGGAGACCGGACAGTTTGTGGCTGCCTTCCGGGGTCTGCATCAGGTATTCGAAACCCGGCAGGTTCGGGAAGCAGGCCATGGTGGCGAACATACCCTGGTGGGTGTGGGTGCCGTTGGAGAAGAAGCGGTCAAACAGCAGGCCTTCCTTCGACAGCTTGTCGAGGTACGGCGTGATGTTGCCCGGTGCACCGAGGGCGCCGACCGAGTGACCGGCCATGCTTTCCATCAGGATTACGACGACGTTCTTGATCGGCAGAGTCTTGTCGGCCGGCGGCGTGTAATCGCGACGCACCGCTGCGGTCTCGGCATCCACCAGTTTGTCGTTCGGCATCACCAGCATGTCACGCACGATTTGCTGAGCTTGCGGCTGTGGCAGCGTGGCTTTCCAGATGTTGTCGCGATCTTCGGACATCCGGCTCTTGGCTGCCGCGACCAGCGACAATGTGCCGTTGAGGCCCAGCTGGTTGGCGAAGTTGGAGTCGGTGGTGTAGACGTCACCCCAACGCAGTGGCGGGCCTTGGCGCAGAGTGCCGCGAGCCGCGACCACGCAAACCAGCAGGCACACCACGAACACGACAATGCGCGCGTACCACGGGGCGATCTGGCGCGTGCCGATGCTGCCGCCACTGAACGGACCGCGAGGACGGGTCGCGCGGTCGGCGCCCTTGAACGCCAGGGTCAGGATCAACGTGCCCACGGCCCAGGCCAGCAGGTAGCGAACCACCGGGAAGCCGTACCAGAGCATGCTCATTACGGTTTTCGGGTCTTCCTTCACGTACTGGAAAACCAGGCCGTTGAGACGCTGGTGGAACTCGCGATAGAAGTCCATTTCCATCAGGCCGAGGAACAGCGCGATGCTCGAAGCGATGGTCAGCCAGAAACGGAAGAACCCGCGGGCCGCCATGGCCCGGGCGCTGAACAGCGCCAGCAACAGCGGAATGCTGAGGTAGACCACCAGGCGCAGGTCGAAGCGCAGGCCGTTGGCGAACGCTTCGAAGAAGGTCGAGGCCGGGGTGTCGAGGATCATCTCGCGGTTGTAGACCAGCAGCGCGACGCGCAGCAGGCTGAACATGACCATCATGACCAGGGCACACAGCAGCGTGTAGGCCAGATGCGATTTGACGGTCGGTTGCAGCAGGCGACTAGAAGCTCGCTGCTGACTCAGGGCGTCCGGGATTGCCATGTCGTTTTAGGACCCATTGGAAGTTGAAGTTTCAAAATTACAGCTGCGCCCTGCCCTCTGTTGGCCAGTTCTCGGCCCCGGGGTTTGCGCGGTGCGCAAATGTTGCACGATCAACCGCGGCATTGCCATTGATTACTGATCTGCACGGCTGGCGCGGGCGAATTGTCTTGGAGGCTTTGTGAAAATTTTGTGTAGTGCATATTCGGAAACACAATAAAGTCTTTCAGACTCCATAAATTGGGCGTGGTCATATCCGTTTCTGCAGCAACGGATATGCACACCAATCAAACAAACCGGCAAAAAAAGCCCCGATCAAATCAGGGCTTTTTATAGAAAGAAACAAAGCGATTACTTCTCGGCATGCTCTTTCAGGGCTTTCAAGGTATTGAACGGCGCATCAACCACAAATTTGTTGGCGATCATCGAAGGCACGCTACCACCCGGCTCAGTGTGAACCTGATAGGTCACTTCAATCTGGTCACCCTTGGGCACGAACTTCCAGAACCCCTCAACCTTGGCAACCCGCACAAAACCCTTTTCCTCAGGAATGTACTTCGGCACGCCCTCAAGCTTACGGGTCAGACTGCCATCGGTACCTACGGTAGTCGTGATATGCAGCACCGAATCACGCGCGGTCACCGGCCATGGGGTATTGAACTGGGTGTAGGTCCAGCTCTGATCGCCTTCATGCTTGAGCAGCTTCTGCTGCTTGCATTCGTGAATCCACGAGCAGGCGCCCACCACGTCTTCCTGGAGTGCGCGCAATTTGGCCATGGTGGTTTTCATCAGGGTAACGCCCTGATAAGCCTTGTAGTCAGAGCCGGCCACTTCACTCAAGGACACCTTGATGCCGTCTTCATTCTTGGCCACCTTCCAGTCTTCGGCCTGTGCGGTGGCAGTCGCCAGCAAAACCGTAAAACCACACAGCACAGCCATACGATGCAGCGAACCCATAATCTTATTCCTTATTGTTGAAGTTCCGTTCGTTGACACATCACGCAGCCGTCATCTGCTCCCACCAGCCCAGCAATCTGATCGCTTCGTCACTGCTGTTTCCGCAGACTTCGACGTCGGCTTCAAACGCCGAACACACGGCAGGACGTTCCGGTTGGCCGAAAATACTGCACAGGTTTTCAGCAGAGAGTTGAACGCAACGTTCTCCGGCGGCTTTGCCATTGGGCATACCGGGAATCGGAGAACTGATGGAAGGGGCAATGCAACAGGCGCCACAGCCTTCACGGCATTTCATGACGACGAGCTCCTCGCGACGGGTGATGTGTTAAAGGACGGGGCACAGAGTAACCGCTAAAACAGTTGTTTTAAATTACCTGCCACCGGGTTTTTACGCTCAAACCAGCGTGACTGACCAGTCTCCGACAAAGCGTCTGGCCTGCGGGTCACGCCGAGGAAGGATTTACTGCTTGAACTCCAATTCCAGCGCCGCGCCCTCGACTTCCCGGCGCTCTTCGTTACGCAGTTGCAACTTCATTTCGTTGCTGATCAGTCGTCCATTGAGCTGGAACGGAGAACTACCGGCCTTCTCACCGAACATTTGCGGCAACACGGCGTCGTGCTGGGGCAACGAGACTGTACCGATCGGCTTCAACTCTTCGGCCATCTCCTCGGGCAGACTCAAATCCAGGTCAACCGAAGGCAGCTTGGTTTTCACCACTTCACTGGCCGGTTTCGATTTGGAGGCAATGGGCGAGCGTTTTTTCTGCGTAGCCGCTTTCTTTTTGACCGGCGTGGCTTTTTTTGCCGGTGCCGGTTTTTTCGATGTCGCGCTGGCGGCCGGTTTTTCCTGAACGGAAGCCGCCAGGACGCCTTCCGAATTGAAGGTTATCAGCAGGCAGATCGACAACCAGGCGGCAGGAAAAATCGGTTTCATGGATCCAACGGGGAACGGCGCTATCGGCAGAGGGCCATATGCTCGCTCGTTGGACGCGACATGACAAGCTCGGGCAGGAATTACCCGCCCGCCCGTCACATTCCGCCGGCCATCTCCTGGCAAAGCTGGGTAGCCAGCATGCCGAGGGTCATCAACGCACGCTCGGCTTCGCGATTCCAGGGAATGCCGCAATTCAGCCGAATGCAGTGATTGAACTGCTCGGTGTTACTGAAAATCAGCCCCGGTGCGATGCTGATGCCTTGCTGCAACGCGCGCACATGAAGTTCTTGTGTATTGACCCGCCCCGGCAGACTCACCCACAGAATGAAGCCGCCGGTCGGCCGGGTCATCTGTGTGCCTTCCGGGAAATACTGCTGCACCGCGAGCTGAAAAGCGCTGAGATTTTTGCGGTACTCCTGACGGATGTAGCGCAAATGCCGGTCGTAACCGCCATTTTCCAGATATGCCGCGATCCCCATCTGCGTAACGCTGCAAGCCGAATGCGTGCTGAAGGTCTGCAAGCGCTGGATTTCCTGCTGGTACTTGCCGGCAATCATCCAGCCAATCCGCACACCCGGAGACAGGGTCTTGGAGAAGCTTGAGCAGTAGATCACCCGATCCAGCCGGTCGTAGGCCTTGAGTGCCTTGGTGCGGCCCTGCTCGAACATCAGTTCACCGTAGATATCGTCTTCGACCACCTGAATATCGAAATCCGAGGCCAGGCGCAGCAGTTGTTTCTGCCGCTCTTCGGGCATGGTGCCGCCCAGCGGATTGCTCAGGCGCGTGGTCAGCACCAGCGCTTTGATCGACCACTGATTCGCTGCCAGTTGCAAGGCTTCCAGGCTCATGCCGGTGGCCGGATCGCTGGGGATCTCGATGACTTTCAGGCCCAGCAGATCGGCCAGTTGCAGCAACCCGTAGTAGGTTGGCGACTCGGCGGCGATCAAGTCGCCCGGCCGGGTCAGCACGCGCAGGGACATCTGCAAGGCATCGACGCAGCCGTGGGTGATCACCACTTCCGACGGATCGACCACCACGCCGGCATCGCGCATGCGAATTGCCACTTGCCGCCGCAACGGTTCAAAACCGGGGCTGAACATGTAACTGAATGCCCGCGGGCTATGGAATCGGGTGACTTTGGCCAACTGCTGATGCAGCGCCCGCACCGGCAGGTAATCGACGCTCGGCACCGCCGCGCCCAAGGGAAACACGCCCTCACGACGGGATTCGACCAACACTTGTTGAATGATGCTGCTGCGGGTGACCAGGCCGGGACGTTCGACCCGGGCGATGTCCGGTGTCGGCGCGGTCAGGGCCGGCGTTTGGTGCACGTAGTAACCCGACTGCGGCCGGGCACGGATCAGCCCCTGATCTTCGAGATTGGCATACGCCTGCAACACCGTCGCGTGGCTGACGTTGAGCTGCGAACTCATCTTGCGCACAGAAGGCACGCGCTCCCCCGGCTGATAGACCCCACGACGGATGTCTTCGGCCAGTTGTTGAGCAATACGTTGGTAGAGCAAGAGATTGGTCATGACGCAGCACTCGATTTCACGGGCATTTTATTCTTGTATGAAACAATACCGGAACAGTTTAGAAGTGTACGGGGACAGTTGCCACAATAGTCGACGGTACAGTGCAGTGTCAGCAAAATCTGTACTGCTTTGCGAGGCAATTCGCAGACACAAAAAAACCCGACGCTGCCTGGCAGGCCGGGTTTATAGGAGCCGGTTTGCTGCGGGCGGCTCCTACGGATTGCATGGTTTCACAAGGAAGCGTCCATTACCGGGCAGCGCCGAGCAGGCCTTTTTCGTCGGAGAACACAATTTCCACCCGACGGTTCTGCGCCCGGCCCCGTTCCGAGGCGTTCGCGTCTACCGGGTATTCGTCACCATAACCTTCAACCTTAATGCGTTTTTCGTCGATGCCCAGGTCCGTCAACACGTCCGCCACCGATTGCGCACGGTCACGGGACAGTTTGAGGTTTTCCTGCTTGCCGCCAGTGCTGTCGGCGTAGCCTTCGATGCGCACGACGCGCTTGGGATTAAGTTGCAGGAACTGCACGATCTTCAATACCACGCGGTTCGCCGAGTTTTTCAGCTCCGCTTCGCCGGTGTCGAACAGCACGTCGCCGAGGGTCATCACCAGGCCACGGTCAGTCTGGGTCGTGGCCAGCGCAACAATCTGCTCTTCAAGCCACTTGCCCTGCTGCTGCACGCTCAGCAATTTGGATTCGCGCAGGGCCAGTTGCAGGCGCTGACGCTCCAGTTCGAGCTTCGCCGCGCGCTCTTCGTTGAGTACCTGATTGGTGTGCTCCCGAGCGATTTCGCTGTAGCGCCGGCTCAGGTAGGCGTAATGCAGCACGTCGGACCCGCTGCCCCAGTAGCTGGACAGTCGATCGGCACGGGCCAGGGATTCACCGGCACGGATCACGTCTTTCGGCGCGATTCGCAGCACGCTGGAATCTTCTTTCACCTTCTGAAAGTCAGCACCCGCTTCTTGCAGCGCGGCTTCACTGCGCTGACCGGCGCAGCCATAGAGACTCGCACAGCCAACAAGGATCAAGCCGCCGATAGCTTTGGACGTGAGGTTCATTGTGCGTCCCCCACTTGCTTGCGCAATCGAGTGATGCGGGTGTTGAGAAGATCCAGCTTCTCTTCACTTTTGAGCGTCAGGACCTTGGCTTCGGCCAGGCGCGCGTCAAGTTCGGCCTGTTCGGCGCGCATGCGTGCATGTTTGTAAGACTGATCGGCCATATCACCTTGGGCACGGGCGAATTTTTCTTCGGCCAGTTTCATTTCCGGCACATCGTCTGCGGTGGCGCCCACGGCTTTGGCTTGCACGAGCACCTGTTCGGTCAGGCGTATCTGTTCATTCGGCGCCGGATCGGCTGCACAACCCGCCAGAGCCAGAACGGCCAGGGCAGCGAAAAGAGGTCGAATACTCACTAAAAATCCCTACTGTTTTGGGGTACTGGCGGGTGGGTGCTGTGGCTGCTGTTGCTGCGCTTTCCAGCGCTCGATGTTGCGTTGCAGCACGGCTTCCGTCAGTCCGGACGCGGGCAATTCTGTCATCTTTTTGGCCAGCTGTCCGCGCAACCACGGATCGTTGCAGGCAGAGTTATGGGAAACCGCGAGGAACAGGCCGGGTTTGTCGACCGGCTGCGGGCGCGCGACGAGGTCACTGGCCATGCTCAGGGCCTGTGCGGCTGCCATGCCCGAATAGCGTCCGGCGAGGACAAATTCCACTTCCCCCAACAGCAATTTCTGAAGGGCCTGGGTCAGGTTGGGGGTGCGTACGAGGGTCAATTGCTGCTCGGCGAACGTACCGAATTCCGGGGTCATTCGAGACTTTTCCGACAACGCGCCGGGATGACCGTGAAGGTCCTGCGCCTGGTTGTAGACTAGTGGCGAGTCTTTTCGGGTCCAGACCAGGTAATCGTTTTCCAGCAACGGCGGATGAATGTAATCCAGGGTTTCCAGCTCATTGACCGTCAATGGCGCGTCGGCCAGCATGTCCATGCGCCCACTGCGCACTTCCTCGAGCGCCTGGGCGCGTTTGCCGGCATAGAGCATCTCGACTTTGATGCCCAACTGCCCTGCTACTTGTTGCAACAGGTCGGCACTGGCACCGATCAGGTACTTGGGGTTTTGCGGGTCTTGCCACAGATAAGGCGGCGCATCCGGGCTGCCGGTGACCACCAGTCGCTCACACTTGCCCGCTGCGATGGACAGCGTCGGCAACAGCGTCAGACCCAGCAGCAATGACCAACCGAACACTCGATGCAGATCCATACTCAAACCCCGTTATATCCCCGGTCTCGCTCCTACAGAAGAGCAAAAAAAAAAGCCCGACCAAAAGGTCGGGCTCTTTATAGGTCAAGCGGCTGGATTAGACCAGCTTCTCGAACTCAGGGATGGCTTCGAACAGGTCCGCCACCAGGCCGTAATCGGCCACCTGGAAGATCGGCGCTTCTTCGTCCTTGTTGATCGCGACGATCACTTTGGAGTCTTTCATCCCGGCCAGGTGCTGGATCGCGCCGGAGATACCGACCG
>Ga0255334_1000610_pt1 | contig 25304 bp, 18 predicted proteins | sample EtOH5_35cm_T3_12_FD_202080 | JGI IMG/M metagenome (GOLD analysis project Ga0255334, IMG submission 202080) | Sandy soil microbial communities from University of British Columbia, Vancouver, Canada - EtOH5_35cm_T3_129 | ecosystem: Engineered > Artificial ecosystem > Sand microcosm > Unclassified ... | reverse complement strand
ACTGGCGCACAGTAGGGGGGGGGGGCAGGAGGGGAGGGAGAGAAGCTGCTTGCGCGCACCTGCACATACGCACCGTGCGCCTGTAATAGATACGGGACCCTCTATACGATACCGTCAAAAAATTCGCTCCCAGAGACAGAGGGCACAGATTTCGCGCGTGCGCCCCTTCCCTCAATGCTCTTTTCACCCCAAGCGCACGAGACCGACACAGCCCGATCGTGACCGAGAGCGCGATGTTGTCGGGAGACGATATCGCGCAGCGCACGGGTGTGATTATGCGCTCGATTATTGAGATAGACGCGCACAACCGGATGGTCGCGGGCCGAGCGTTGCACGACGTGTATGGGCACTTTGCGCACGCCGACGGGTTCCATGTTCTGGTCGTAGAAGAAGAGAGGATCGTACCGGCGGCGACCGCCGATCCACAGCCAACACTGCTATCACAGCAGCAGCAGCAGCAGCAGCAGTCGGGCCAGAGCGGCGCCTGCAGGCGCTACTACCGAGTGAAAGCGCTTGACGTACCAGAGGTGGCCGACGCGCTCAGCGGACCGAAGCGGTCCCCAAAGAGGGAGACAGCGTCACCCATAGGAGCAAAGGGCCAAGGCAAAGAAGTGAAGGAAGAACGGCAAGAGATCCATGAAGGTGTGGTATCAAGACGGCGGTGCCATCAGTTCACTTTCGACGACTATTGCCAGTACCATCTTCCAAACCAGAAGCTGCATTGCATCATGTGCCGCATTCGTGAGACGCTGCTGGCCGACCTGTTTCGCTGCGTTCTGCGGACAACGTACGGTCCCGATGCACAAGACAGAAGAAGCGCTGATGCAGATGATATGGACATTGCGCTCCAGGTGGCGCCATCAACGCACCGCTGCTTTCAGCCGCTCATGACGCGCTGCTATGATCGCACTGGACGCAACCCCGATGCGTGGCTCGCACAAACGTGCCGAGAACTGGAGCAGTGGCTCATGGACGAGAACCAGCTGCCCGTGCGCCGGTTTATGCTCGACGTGTGGGCCAGAGCCAAGTCCATGGCCGGCCACTCACACGGCGTGCCGCCGAGCCGGCGCCGACAACTCTCGTGCACTGTGTTCCGGAGTGCCTACAACGAGGTGCGCGGCACCACCAACCTCGACGGCAGGCTGCGGATCTCGTGTCCTCCAGACGCAAACGGCGACAGGAACTCGTTCGGATCGAACCATTGCTCCAGCGACTCGGTGGGCATGCGTGGTCCTGACAAGGAGACCCCACGCACAGAAAGTGCTAACGCTGTGGCGCTACCTCTTGCTTGCCAAGATGATATATCCGCCACCACCAAACGCGCGGGACAGCCTATCGTGTCTGCTGCCATCGCGCACAACCGCGCAACCACACCTCCCCACCTCACTACACTGTATATGGCGTTGACGCCGACTGCAAGCAGTCGGGCGACGATGTTGTGCAAACGATCTATGCATGGTCCAGGAGAGCAAGAAACGTGTGTGCCGCCGACTGCAAAGCGACGACGGTGTACGGAACGGCCAAGGGGCGCTACTGGTGATCGTCGCGCTGGCGGGGTGTGCGATGCCGACAGCGCACGCCTCGATGGAGTCCTGCCTGTCGCCACAACCGCCACTGTCGCTGGCACACCAGGGCAGCAATACGACTGTGCCGCTGCGGTCAATGCAGCTGGCATCACTTTGCTCCTGGCGGCAGAGGCGCTCCGCGCCGATACAGTGAGCGCGTCGGCGACGGCGCACGCCCACTACCTATCCCGGCTGACGATCGACACCCTCGCCGAGCATTACCGGTCCATGTCCAACATCATGGAGATGCACAAGACCATCTTGCCTCGTGCGTTTCGCGCGGATATCACCAGTAGCAGAAGCAGCAGCAGCAGCAGCAGCAGCAGCACCGCTGCCAACACCAACAACAGGGCAGCGTTGCCACAGGCACCGCCAACGACAACAGCAAGGGCAGGAACGCTAGATAGACCGCAAAGCGCACGACATGGACAAGGGGTGCGGTGTGCTCTTGGCAATGCATAGGCACATTGGGTGGATGTCACAAAAGAAAAGTTGCGGTTTTTCGGAAAGGGGCCTTGTGTTCTTTGAAGGTGCGGGGACCGTGAGTCGGGGCTTAACCGACTCATTGTGACGTTATCCGACTGTGGCTAACCATAAGCAGGCACGGGGGTATGGGCCTTGCCAAAGGAGCCAATTTCTGCCATATCCATCTGCCGGCGCGCACTGGTGCGATGCGTGTGCGAAACCTAGAAAGTTTGCGCTCCCTCTGTGTAAGCCATTGCTCAAAGATGTCGATTACTATTTCGGATTTGCCACAGGAACTCATCCTTCATATCGCCAATCTCACGCGCAGTGTAGAGGGTGTTCGCGCGCTGTCTGGCCTATGCGCTACAAATGCTTCGATTCGTCAGACATGTTCGATACCTTTTCTGAGACCGAGCCATATCGGTCCCTCGCTTGTGCCCTACTTGGAGAGCGCAAACGGTACAACGGGAGGTGGGGCACTTGTGTCGCCCCTGCAGGTTGTGCAAGCTGCCCAAAGGGCAGAGCGCGCGCAACTCGAGACTACCTGCGTGCGGTTTGCCCTATACTCGGCAATGGTATTGAGCGGATTCGACCAAGGAGAATATTATGGTCTCAATCCACTGCTCACGCTGGACCAATTTGCACGTCAAGATGACCCCCAGACCAACAACCTCTTCTACAGCCTTGTGGCAGACATAACTCTCGAATACCACTATCTTGTTGTCACTATTGATGTCACCGGAAGGCGCCAGGTGCGATTCAGCCCGGGCGGTTGGTGGCTTAGGTGGCCCTGCTCCATACCTGATCAACATGCGCGTGATGTCGTCAATGGCGCGCTTTCTCAGGCACTTTATGCTGCTGTTATTAACACAGACTCTGCCGAACAGACGCCTGCTCTGTGCACCAACGTCGACCTCTTTCGTGCCTACCCTCAAGCTGCACAATGCGTGCGGACGTCATCATCGGAATATGTCGATGAAGGCAAACACATTGTCTACACTGTTGCCGTGGACCTGGCCTCCATGCTGTATCCGCGCGGGCGCCCACCCCAACTTAGCATTGAAAGGCAAATGGCTGCAGAGATCGCTACAGCCATGGCTGGTCCTCCGGCAGTCGACGTCGGCGGGAGAATGGTCAGTCTCGCAGCCCCGCCCGACATGGGCCCGGAGGGGCTTGCGCCGTTGCAGGCATTCTATGAAAGCATCACAGGCAGACCGTATGTGCCTGCCCAACAGTAGGTCACGTTGTTGGCAGTTTGGCTGATAATAAAGCACAGTTGCTGAGCAGTTAGCCATTAGATGCGTCCCTCTCGGGAATATTGCGACTTGGTCGATTCAGCAGTAAGGCGTTGGCTTTGGCGGTCTTTTGCTTGGTTCAAAAGGTCGGCTCGTCGGTCTGGCTAGGCAATTTCCAGGCACAAACGAAACACGCACAGGAAAAGGCAACGGTCGGAATTGCAGACCGCAAGGGACCATACAGGCAAGCAACCATCGTTCATCGATCCCGCGCGCAACATCCACTATGTTGGGAGTTACGGGGCAAATTACGACCGGGTTCGGTGTTGGAGGGGGACCCACAGCATCGCCAAAACACATCAGAATGGGCACACTGTCGCCAGAACTGGTCCAACTTGTCGTATTTCGCTGTGACCGCCTCCATTGGCCTCTGATGCGCCACGCTTGCCGCGCATGGGAATTCTGGATCAATACCGAGAGAAACCGCCATAAAGGCCCACTCGACTGATGTTGTCTAGTACAAGCCGACGTTTGTGAGCCGCGTGGCTCGGCCACGGCTCCGGTTGTTCAAAATGTTACTTTTCAAGGGAATATGAGCGGGGTCATTGTTTAGAACTCGTACTCGACATGAGAATACTACCGGCAGGTCGTACGAATGCGAACGCGAGCCGAATGTGGGCGCCAGCACTCGCGTGTGGCCGAAGCACGTTTTCCATAAATTGTAAACGTTTTGTGCTCGATTAAATCATGAGTTGCGAGTGGAGAACGATGCGAGGGGGGAGGATGGGAAAGAGAAAGGCCAGTCGATCAAGTCAGAAAAGGGCCTCAAAACAGGCCGCAGAACGCAAAGGTCATGGGAGGGACTGTGCATGCCTGGATAAACGAAACGACGGGGCCAATGAAAAGGTAGGATTCCGTCATTCGTTGGATTTGGATATATTGTTTTGCGGGATGGGCAGCCGAGAACGAAAAGGTCCGGCCAGGGGAAAGAGTTGAGTTGGAAACAGAAACGTGGTTGCGGCAAACGTGGCCGGCCCCGACAGATTTGGTTTCTCGGGGGCAGACGCAGGGCAGGGATAATCCGAAAACAGACCAATGGCAGGGAATGGTGGGTTTCAATTGGTTGGGTTGGTAAAAGGCAGGTGGGACGAACGAGGGACGGTAGGACAACGTGACCGTCGATGAAAGAGACGAGCGGTGTACCGATAGGAGTGGCGACCTGGACGAGGATACGGGTCGCTGTCTTTGCCTTGGGAAAGAGGTAGAGACGAGGGAATGGAGCAAATAGCTTGTGAGCGGTAAAGGCCACTTGGCGCATAGAGAGAGGACTCGAGAATGCAAAGCAATGGTAGAAAAGATCTTGTTTCGAATGATGGGGGGGAAAGAGGGCGATGGTGGACTGTGTAGATAAGGTCTCTTGCGGATATGGAAGAGACGGATGTGGCGGCCGGCAGGCGAAAAGGGCTCCGCGATGGTCGCGACCATCGTAAGAGCAAGAAACGCATGGGTCTAAAGGCGCATCAAGGTATCATTTATGGTTTGGCTCTTGGTGGGCGTATGGGCATAATGCCATTGTATGCCCTTGGAGAAGATGGGAGCGTTTTAGGTACACTACTTTGCTCACAAACAGTTTCTTGTGTGGGAGCAAAAGGATACAGGGAACAAGATGTGCCTGCGAGGACAGACAACTGATGTTTGGGAGGGATGAGCAAAATGCATGCAGGTGGGATCTATTTTGCGTGTACGGGGGAAAATAGTGTGGATACAGGAAAGAAGGGGCCTCATCGATATGCACGGCGAGTATCGCGGATGGTCTCCTTCTCCTTGAGCACATGGGCAGGGAGATGGTGTGCTGTTTTATAGAGCACAGAGGGTTTCCTCCGCATGCCGATGATGGCGGCAGTAAACAAGCGAGCACGCCGTTCGGGATGCTCGCGCGCGAGCAGGAATAGGGAAAAAAGGCAAACCTGCTGATGGTCGACAGTATGTGCGCACGAGCGACGAGAAGTGAGGGCGATCGGTTGCGAGTTGGTTTCTCGTGGTCTTTTTTCGGTCTGATGTCCAAGAGTGCTTTGTGCAGCGCGAGTGTGCGCGCATTTCCCTCGCAAGGACACAGAGTACAACAGCAAGCGAGCAGCAAGGCACGCGTGCACCATCCCGATTGTCTCAGCTGCACTGGCGTGACGCGAATCAAGCCCTGCGCTGTGAGCAAGCACGCGCACTGCAGGAAACAGATCGTAATAATAGCGAGAGAAGGCGCAGCCCACACATCTGTTTAGGGTGAGATTGAAGCAGAGAGGCCAATCGATGGAGGCCACAACGGACGTTGCCTTTGAGTTGCCATTGCAGCCGACGGCTGCTGATATCCTGCGCGCGGTGAGCGCATCGTGCTGCGATATCGCGGTGCAGCCAGACAGCGCGCGAGCGGTACTCGTAGGCCGCCACGAGCATGGTGGGCGTGCCAAAGGGGTGCCTGCGCGACAAGCACACACCGCCATCGACCAGAGCATTGCTGAATACGATCGGGAGAAGCTGGCAGCGGCGGCAGGCGACATCGACGCATCCGAATCGAAACTGCCAGACGACATGTTTAATGATTTGGTGTCCTCTGTGGAGAAGGACATTGACGCGATGGAGAGGCAGTTTCAGGTGATCAACCTAAAATTACATCGAGTGCTCGTGCACGAAAAGGCCATCAAGGCTTCTGGTACAAAGGAGCAGGGCGGGGAGGAGTGCGCTTTGGCGCAGGACTTAGACTCGCCTGAGGCCAACCCACGCGTGCCATCGGAAACCAGGACCGAAAAGAAGAGGAGCGAGTTTAAGCGCCTGTGCAAGAGAATGGGACCAGAACCAAACGCAGTGCATAGGAACATCAAGGCGGCGGTTCTGTATGACCTGATGTGCAATAGCCTACTGTGCGCCCAGGGTCTTGCGGTCGGTGATGGCCACCCAACGGACGCGCTGGACAAGAAGATGGTGGACAGAGTAGCGGCCAGTGCGCTACGGCCTCTTGTGCCATGGCTCACCTCCGAACTGAGCGATCGGTACCAGATCTTGCGTCATACGCTCGAAGCCATACGTGCATGGTTTGCGCATCAAGATCGGAAGCAGTTTCGCGTCAGACTCATCACCGTATGGCAGACCGCGAGAGAGATCGTGAGCAAGGCCGGCCGCGACAGGCCGTCCGAGGCGGTGATCACGCAGGCCATCGCTGCATGTTGCGATCCAACACCGTCGCCGTCACGACGTGCAAACAGGCAAAAGGTTCTAATAGTAACACCAGCAACCAATGCTGCAAACGATACAGCCAATATCGGGCGCCACGCACAGGAACAGTGCGAGGCCAGGCCGGATGCAATGCCCGCCCGTATGCTGCCACTGCCCGTGGATGGTCGGTCAGACAGCGCACACGCCGTAACGTTGCTGGAGTCCACAGGACCGCAGGCACAAACACGTTCAGAAGGGCAAAGTGCGCCTCTCGACAAAGAATGGAGCGCGCGCGACAACGGCGACGACGCGTGCATGCCGCTCCCTAACGCTTGCGGCGATCAAGTCGCTTGGAGCGCGCTGCATGCGCCGATTGGCGAGAACGGCAGTGGGGAAGGCGATCAACTGCGGCCACTGGCGCCGTCGATCGATTGGCAAGATCAACGACACCAGGTCAGCGGGCGACCGATGACCTGCTTTTCGGGAGAAAACGCCCTCGATGTAGACCATAGCGTTGCGATCACCGATAAGCGCGCAGCCCCATGCGGCGCCCAATCTACGCGCAAGCGAGCGCGCGATCCGTGGAACGACGACCGTCTCCGCAACGACGGGGAGGAAAATGAGGCAGATAGCAGAGAAGGAGAGGGCAAAGTACCGAACGGCGTTGACGATAACGACGACGGCGGCGAGGACGATGACGACAGCTTTATGTTGCCGGTGTGGGAATGGAATGACGACGAGGATGAATATCAGCAGCAACAGCAATCTACTGGGGCACTAGTAACGGAATATGACGAGCGTATCCATTGCGAGAGCAGCGATGCCGCCGCGAATGGCGCCGCCATTGGCGGGACACGAGGCGAAAGCACGAACAGAGTGAGTGCGCGCCGGACGGCAAAGAGGAGCAAGACCAGCGCAGACAAGAACGACAAGGACGCCAACGCCGTCAATGTCGCAATCGTCGAACCTCCACCCATCAGCTGCGTTCGGCGCACCGTCGAGGTGCCTACGGCGGCGCCTCCTCTGAAAGACATCAAAGAGGCGATCGACTGCGCAGAGTTTGTCATACGGCATGCCGATGACATCAAGGCCTGGGGCCTGACAGGCATGTGCAGCTTCGACATGGGAGACAGTTTCAAGTACTGCCCGGATTACTGCTACTCCATGGTCGAGCGCAACATAAAGGTAATCAGCCAGTACTGGTGCGCCCGCCGGCAAGGCAGGCTCACCACGACGACAGGCTGTCGGGTGGACGGTCCTGCCTACGTAGATTCCATTCGCATGCTCATGGCTAGTAATATGGAGGCGTACCAGTCGCTGGACTGGTTGACGTACATGCCCAGTAGAAGGCACCTCCCTGTGGAGCACGGCGCACAGGACAAGGATGCAAACGATGACCGCCCATGAGACGATATCAATAAACACACGCGAACGCTTTACATTGAAAGCAGCGAGACGCACATGGTTGTTATCATTGCTGCAAGGGCGGCAGCGGCATTAATCGACAACTAGAGTGGAACGCCACCGCACGATCCCAAGGACATTGTCGCGGGTGATTAAAACCGATCTCATAAACCGGCCCACGTGCGCTGCGTTGCCTGCACGCGTGCTGTGAAGCACATGTTGCGGGTGCGTCCTGCCCCATCATTTGGAATCGCTCGCGCCATGGCATGAGCGCCAATAACATTTTGGGTAGGAAAAGGCCACGTAGAAGATAAAAATCGTGACGCGACTGGTCACGCCAAAGACGTTCCTCGCTACTGCTGCTGGTTGGGTCTGGGTCACACTTTCATCGTAGCGTTCGGTCTCATTCGCATAAATACCGTCTTCTTCGCTCGGTTGTCGTACACTGGCGCACGGTAAGGGGGCTAGCTTGTGTGTATGCGCGCGTCTACATACACACGCTGTGCGCCTATAGTCAGACGCAGGACCTTATATACGATACCGCCAAAAATTCGCTTCCAGAGACAGAGAGCGCACATTTCACGCATCAGTCCCCTCCCCCTCCTCTCAATCTCATTCTCATCCCAAGCGCGCGAGACCGACACAGCCCACGATACCGACCAAAGGTGCGATGCTATCGGGCGACGACATCGCGCAGCGCACGGACACGATCATGCGCTCGATCATCAAAAAGGACGCGCACAACCGCATGCTCACGGGTCGGGCGCTGCACGACGTGTATCGGCACTTTGCGCACGCCGACGCGTTCCACGTTCTGGTCGTAGAAGAAGAGAGGACCGTGTCGGCAGCGAGCGCCGATCCACAGCCAACACCGCCGTCGCAGCAGCAGCAGCGGTCAGACCAGAGCGGCGCCTGCAAGCGCCATTACCGAGTGAAAGTGCTCGAGGCACCAGAGGTGACCAACGCGCTCAATGGACCCAAGCGATCGTCAAAGGGCAAGGCTGCGCCGCCTGCGGGAGAAAGAGGGAAAGGTAAAGAGCAGGAGGAGGAAGAAGAGCGGCAAGAGATCGATGGAAGGGTCGTATCGAGGCGGCAGCGACGACAGTTTACCTTTGGTGATTATTGCCAGTACCACCTTCCGGCGAACCAGAAGCTGTTTCGCGTCGTGTGCCGCATCCGCGAGACCCTGCTCACCGACCTGTTTCACTGCGTCCTACGGGCAACGCGCGGTCCTGATGCACAAGACACAAGAAGCAGCGATACAGATGATATGGACATTGCGCTGCAGGTGGCGCCATCAGCACATCGCTGCTTCCAACCGCTCATGACGCGCTACTATGAGCACACTGGACGCAACGCCGATGCATGGCTCGCGCGAACGCGTCAGGAACTCGAGCGGTGGCTCATGCATGAGAACCAGTTGCCCGTGCGTCGGTTCATGCTAGCCGTGTGGGTCAAGGCCAAAGCCATGGCCGGTCACTCACACGGCGCGTCACCGAGCCAGCGTCGGCAACTCTCGTGTGCCATTTTCCAAGATGCCTACAATGAAGTGCGCGGTACGGTCGACATCGATGGAAGGCTACACGTCTCGTGCCCTTTGGACGCCGACGCCGACGCCGATACGGACTCGTTCGAATCAAACGACCGTTGCTCCAGCGATTCAGCGAGCATATATGGTCCCGACAGGGAGATCCCATGCATGGAGAGTGCTAACACTGTAGCACCACCTCTTACTCGCCAAGATGATGTATCCGCCACCACCGAACACGCGGGACAGCCTGTTGTGCCTGCTGCCATCGTGCACACCACTGCGGCCACACCTTCCCGCCTCACCACATTATCTCTGCCGTTGGCGCCGGCCACAAGCAGTCGTGCGATAATACCAGGTAAGCGACCCACGCATGGCCCAGATAAACTACCAGGAGAACAAGAAACCTGTGCGCCACCGACGGCTAAGCGACGACGGTGTACGGAACGACCAAGGGGCGCTACTGGTGATCGTCGCGCTGGCGAGGCGTGCGATGCCGACAGCACATGCCTCGATGGAGTCCTGCCTGTCGCCGCAATCGCTACTGTCGCTGGCACACCAGAGCAGCAATGCGATTGTGCCGCTGCAGCTACCGCAGCTGCTACCACTTTGCTCCTGACGGCGGAAACGATTCGCGCCGAGACACTGAGCGCGTCGGCGACAACACACGCCCACTGCCTATCTCGACTGACGATGAACATCCTTGCCGAGCATTATCGGTTTATGTCCAACATCATAGAGATGCACAAGACCATCCTGCCTTGTGCGCTTAGCGCAGACAACATCAGTAGCAGCAGCACCACTAACACCAACAATATGGCAGCATCGCCACCGACAACAGCAGCAGGAGCGGCAGGAACGTTAGATAGACCGCAAAGCGCACCCTCTTCTTCTTCTTCTTCTTTTTGTTCATTTCCATGATCATAACAATCACAGCAAAGAACGTTCACACTGTCCATGTCGTCCCAACCCTATCGAGAGACACCAGCAGCAACAGTGGGCGTCCATGGCAACAACGGCACCAACTCTTTCCTCTTTGAGCGCATATTTCGGCGATCCTGCCACAAATCGCACCGCCACGGGATCACAACGGCGTTCATGGAATGTGTCTGCAACAGTAAACGTGCTGGGCCGACACACGAAAAACCTTTTTTTAATGGATTATTTGTGCCGGCCTTGCACAAGGAAATCATCGAGGGGGGGCGTGGTTAATTTATTTACACATTTCCTTGTGCAAGGCCGGCACAAATAATCCATTAAAAAAAGGTTTTTCGTGTGTCGGCCCAGCACATTCCAAGCGGCGCTCTCAAATTGGGCACTACGTTTTGCACGGGTGCGCATGCATTGTGCGCGACAACTTGGTGGCCAAGGTCGGCTGGGTAGGTTGGACAGGGTCGGAAGCAAAACATCATAAACGAAAACAATAAGGACCAATGAAAACAGGGACATTCCTAGAGGTTTTTCGAAACATAAAGGGGAGCACAAAAGGAATTCCCAAAGGCCAGCAAAAGGACTGCAAACGTGCTCGATGACACGCAAGAGAAAGAGAGATGGAGAGGGCAAAGTGAACGATGGAGGAGGTCTTGATGGACTGCCGGCAGAGATAGTGGCCATGGTGTTGGAGCGCACGGACAACCTGTCCAAGGCCATCGTGCGCTGCGTATCGCCCCTATGGATGCGCCTCGTCGACTGTGGGCGTCCAAAGGGGCCCAGGCTGCGCATGCAGTGTCGCAACCCGATGTGCAAAGAGGGAGAGCAGACACGCTGCCAGATGCGCCAGTGGTGTGCAGTCCAGTGGGCGCGCGGCGCGATCAGAGCGAGGCGATGGAGTCTCTTTGAATGGATGAAAGACTGCACGGGGCCCTTTGAGGCTTACAATAGGTGCGACAAATGGGCCTGCGAGGCGGCGGCGGCAGATGGCGACATGGAGCGCCTCCTTGCATTCGATCGGTACGGATATCGGTGGGTGAGGGACAAGGTGAGCGGGCGTGCCGCCACGTATGGGCACATGCACGTGCTCGAATGGGCCCAGCAGGGAGGGCAGCGCAAGGAGACAGAATCCAAGGTGTGGCGTCGGGCGGGCGAACGCGGCGATATGGACATGCTCAAGTGGCTACTGGCGAAACATGGCCATATCCCTCGCCGCCATGTGTCCAACGCGGCGGCCCGGTACGGTCATTTGCACGTTTTGCAGTGGCTATGTGACATTGGACACAAGCTGGGTCAACGAGAAGTGTGCGTGGGTGCCAGTGAAGGGGGTCACTTGCACATTCTCGAATGGATGGCCGGGCGGACGGCCCGTTGGGGCGAAGAAACGTTTGACGGGGCCGCTCGCTGTGGCCAACTCGACACTCTCAAGTGGCTCCGCGAAAGGTGCCCGTGCCATCTGGGATTGGTGCTGTTTGAGACGGCTGCTCAGGGAGGGCACCTGCACGTCATCGAGTACCTCTGCAGCCAAAAGTGGGAGTGGGGCCAACGTGACTGGAAGAACGCGGCAGAGTACGGCCATATGCATTTGCTCGATTGGGCGCTCAGGAACCAAGAGGAACGACAGAGCGGACATACATGGGAGGCCGGCCTCTATGCAAGGGCGGCCACGGGAGGCCACATCGATGTGCTCGAGTGGGCCTATGCGCAAACGGATCACAAAACCAGGCGAGAGTGGAACACCGAGTACATGGTCAGAAAGCGCGCCAAGGCGGCCAAAGCGGCGGCCATGAATGGGCATTTAGAGACCCTCGTGTGGCTCCATGCGCGTGGATTCCCCTGCTGCACGGTCGAGTGCATGCGCGCAGCGGCGCGCGGCGGCTATATGCACATTGCACAATGGTTGCATGCCAACGGGTGCGACTGGGACGCCCAATGTTGCGCGCAGGCGGCGCACAGCAGGAATATGGATATGTTGCAATGGATGCGAGCCAGCGGGTGCCCGTGGGACGAGTGCGCATGCGCCAGCGCCGCCTATGCTGGCAACTGTGCCGTGCTCAGATGGTGTCGCGCCGGTGGATGTCCCTGGGATGAGCGGACGTGCGCTGGTCTTGCGTCTGCCGGTGCCACTGATACGCTGCAGTGGGCCATTTCCGATGGCTGTCCATTGGGCAGCGATGCGTGCGAGCGTGCCGCAGGAAAAGGTCGCATCGATGCGCTCAAGGTGCTCCGCGCGTACGGATGTCCGTGGGACGCGGGCGTGTGCTCGGAACTGGTCCGTTGCGGCAACTTGGAGGGTCTCGTATGGGCACGCTCACAGGGCTGTCCGTGGAATGAGAGCGTGTACCTGAGAGCAAAGGTCTATGGACACGGTCATATCGTAGAGTGGGCCAAGGCGAACGGATGTCCCACCGGGCTATAGGGCAACGAACCCCCGATATGTGTTGCGGACGTGCAAGTTAGTTGACATTGATAGGAGACACACGCCATTACGGCAGAGCCAAATGTCGGGTCAACTTGGACGGCAATTGATATACAACAAGACGCATCCGCGTGGGGTCTTGAGATTGATCTGTTTAGGACACTCATGCCGTATCCAGTGGGTTTGATATTTGCGAGCGACTATGTAGGAAGTCTATTGCAAAGCCAGAAAGAGCATGGTCGTTGCGTTTGATTATCGCCTGTGGTTCCTTTGTCATCTATATCTTTATCGTCCTCTTTGCGGCTGAGCGTTCTCTGTCATGTTTCTGGGCACACTGACCTAGGGAACAAGAACGAGTCTTTGGCGACCTCAGCTGTGCATTGCTAGGGGGGGGGACGATCGCCAACGGCTGTCTGACAAGATTGACGATATCATATTTGAGACGATGGCCAGAATCATTGGTGCGATTGGGCGTTCTGCAGAGGCACTGCTTGAGCATGAACAGGGCGTAGAGACTATCGTTGGCGGCACCCAGGATCAAGCACAGAGGGGAACGCTCACCGCTTTGGCTGCTTATATGGGAGGCACGATGCTCAACATGCACCATTCGATCCGACGCATCGCAGATACGCGCCAGCAGCAGCATTAGAGATACTGCTGCCATCTGTTTGTCATGCAAACGTGTTTTCCCATTTGAAAGAACAAGTCCTTGCATCTCTCCAGTCTTATTGAAAGACATTGTGAGTGACCCCAGCGTGTCCACGCCGACCTCAACGGTGTGCTGTCCATATATACCACATTGTGTGGCGTTCTGCCGTCTTTTAGGGCACAGTCTGCGCACTCTCAAAGCATACAAGAGCGCATCATAATAGGGCGTCGTAATCAATGTCGGCAGAGTGCCGCTTAGACTTTGTGGACTGACTGTGAATGTAACGTGTCTATTGTCGGCAGTCTTTGGCCCGTTCAGGCAGTATGAATCGCACATTTGCAAACTTTATATGACTCACTTTTGCCTCCTTTGAAAACACAGGGACTGCATGGGGAGACAAAGGAAACGCGACGGTGGGGGCAGATAGTTGCCCGATGCAACTGCGTCTGGAAAAAGTGTGTTCCGTGCGTCCTAAACACGCGTGGCCGTCCACACCTGACGGGACACCGCAAAGGGGCAGGGCGGGCGGCACCAGATAGAGGCATGAAAAAGGCCAGGCAGAGGAAAGGGATGGCAAAAACGCGAGTCATTTAGGATGGCTGTCATTGGTGTGTGCATGTGCAAAGATTCAACATGTTGGAAAAAACAACCAAAAACGGCACCCGTTGTGGTTTCGACATGCTGAAACGGGGACTGGATACCATACGCGAAACAGGCCACAACGGCGACACACCGCCCACACGAGACACTGCACCCGACACAGGTGCGCACAGCACAAAGGCAGCAATGTCGGCGATTGAGAGGACGGTCGGTGCCGTCGGAGAGGTGCCATTTGCGTTTGGTTCGGACACGCACGCGCCAAGTGCGGCGGTGCAAGCAACCGCTGCGACCATGTCGGAAACTGTGCCATGCGCCAGCAGAGGCCGCAATGTGCCGAGTACGACGGATACAGAGAGCGCCGTAATCGACATTGAGCCGGATGATGACATCAGCGACGAAAAACTCGACGCCATCATTGCGCAGTTGGATGCCGATCAAGATAGCAGCGGTGCTTCGATGGAGCCGGAGCAGCTTTTGCGCATGCGCTTGGCGCCCAATGTTGTAAAGGCGCTGATCAGGTCGGCGGTGCGTGCCAAATCGGCAGAGACAAACGCGTATATGGCTAGATACCGTCGGCTGCACTATGCGTTCTTGCACGACGAGGGAAAGCGCATCGAGCGGGAGAGGAAGCTGACAGTGGACAACCAAGATGGACGAACTCTGCGAATGAGCGCCAGAGCCGCAAAGAGAGCGCGCTCAAAGGAGAGCGCCAAGAGCGTGTTTAGGGACATATGCAGTGATGGCCGCGAGGCGCCCAGAACTGCGCACGTGGGCATCAAGATAACTATTCTGTGGATGCTGATGCACGATGTGCTGCTCGCGCCAAACAATACATCGGTCAAGGATGCAAACGCGATAGAGGGCGATCAGGCTCTCATGGCGTGCGTGAGCCCGACGGCGTTGCGTCCGCTGGTGCCGTGGCTTACCAAGATGCTCCCCAAGCAGGAAGGCATCAAGCAGACACCTGGAGGCCTGCGGCGATGGTTCGCACTTGACGAGTGCAAAGTCTTCCGAGACAGGCTACAGTGGGTGTGGAACAAGGCAGTGGAACTTGCCAACGGGTCCGAATCATCGGGGGTCACAGAGGGCGATGTCGCTGTCCAGCATCACGCCGTAAAGCGCCGGTCCACAGACCATGCGCCGACGTCTGGCGACTTTAAGATGGCCAAAGCCAGTTACCCGCATCCAACAGATGACAACGACGACGATGCACACCAAAAAGGAGCAGCCACAACTGCGATCGGCCCAGAGGTCACCGTGCCGGCGGACGCCCATATCGTAGAGACAAATGCCAAGTGTGCGAGTCTTTCGGTGTGTCTCACCGATGCGCAAGGTGATGTGTGCCCTGATAGCCCAACGGTCGCGATGTTTACCGTGCCCAGGGGCATAGAGGAAACACAACAATGCGCCTCCGGGCACCAAGACAATCGGGTGTGCTCGACAGATGACAAGGACGCACCAACCGATTTGTCCCCGTGCGTTGCGCGCGAGAGTGCGTTTGACAATGAGCATATCGTGGAACCAGTTGCGCATGTACCTGAACTGCCGCAGGACACTGTGCAAGACTTGCGCATCGAACCGGCCGTCGAGAGCGGTGGCAACTCTGGCGCTCGTGTGGAACAACCGCAAGAAGAAGAAGAGGCGCCCTCTGCCTACCGGTGTCTCGTCGGCGGCAACATCCTGGACGTGCCCTATTGGCAATCAGTGAGGACGCAAGAGCAACGCATCCGTGCGCTCGCCGAACATCGGGAGAAATGCCATAGGTGCTGCAAACCTCTTTCCATTGAAGAGTGTATATTGCGTAGCGCGTCATCGCCGCCCCCTCGCCCGCCGTGGGCCGCACAGCCGGTTCCCTACTCGATCGGGCCACCGCCTCCCGAACAGTGGGCACCATTCCCGACCGTGCCGCCGCCGCCGCCGACTGTAGCATGTGTCCCCAGGAGGCCAGAGCCGCCCGCGCACCGTGAAACCGCATCCGCGAGCGTGTGCGCTCCGACCTATAGCACATCCGACGATACCGAAACCCAAACGTCGTCTGAAAGTGAGACCATAGCACCGACTATGACGCAATCCAAGCGTAAGCGCGATCCACGCGACGACAAGGTCCAGAAGCGACGCAAACGGAGAGAGAAGGAACGCGCCAGCACGCCGCCACGTCCTTTACTCAAGACGGGCGCAGCGACGGCGACGACGGCGACGGCGGCAACAAGACAAACCCACAAGGACAGCGCCCGTCATGCAAGTTCAAACGGTCAAACTGCAGGATCTATGGATCACACCTTTGGAAACTTGCAGGGCCTATCGCTGTATGTCACGCAAGAGGTGGAATACCTGCGGCAGAGCCGCACCCGCTTGGAAGCCTGGCCCAAGGATCGGGGCGCACTGGCGGGCCTACGCTCTCATGTAGCAGCCTGCTGGACCAAAGTCGCAACGTGGGCCAATAGGTTCTCGGCCTACCACGGCTCGTCAGACAGGCGGCAGCCATCCGCACGCAATAGAACGGCGACTGGCGACGACGCCGATGATGATGATGATGTCGCACACGCAGAGAAACTCAATGGAGCGATCAGCGTGATGGTGGCTGAACTAGGGGTCTGCAACAAAATAATACATCATCTGTCCTAGATAGGTTCACAACAAGATCACAACTTGCTCACTTGGTCACCCTCTAGTACAATGTTGGGCATAAGCGTGGTCAACTTGACCATACCGTACCTCTATCCTAAATCGCTGTCGCCCACCACATGTACATAGTCACCGTCACACGATCCCCTTTTGGATGTGGTACAGTGTTGGACAGCGCCAGAAGACTGGACGTTTACCAAACATAACTCTGGGCAGCACGCTGTCCATGAGACCAGACCATAACAACACATTACATGATAATAGCGATGACCGAGCGGGTGACGTTGCTCGCCTGCATGGAATCACGTGGGAAGAAGAAGAAGAAGGGCCCCATGCGCACCAACAAATAGGTGCCACTCGATCATGTGGCCAATGGAACATGTCTGTTTTTTTAATTGGCGCAAAGCGCACAATTGGGTAGATACGTTGGTCGCTTTTGCACAAAATACGATTTGCGCGCTGGGCGAGACAGGCTGTCGACGTGTGTTTCCAAACACGCAGAGCGAGTGCCTCACCTATCGGTGCTCCGCACTGCCTCTCGAAAAGCAATACTCAAGGTCGAGCGCAAGGGTGGCAGGCATAATAATCCAACGCGTCCTCCCCCCATCTGTTACCGTCCACTCCATGCTGTCGGCCCCCGAGTTTGCAGGCATGACAGCCAGCGTGCGCCAACTGATCGATAACAAGGATGTGCCAAGCCGCATGAGCCTAGGGCGCGTTCTTCATGCCATCTATAGGCACTTTGCCGAGGCGACAGACAAATACGTCCTCGTAATCGAGGAGCGGAGAAGGACCGCCTCGCTCATAGATCAAGGAGAAGAACGTCGTGGCCGATATGCCGCGCCTGCCTCCTCTGGCAACGGCAAGTCGATCAGACGCAAGGGCATCGCACCCAACGGGCAGCAACAGAGTTTGACCTCTGAGAGCGCAGTCATTTGCGAGTACCGACTTGAGCCAGTCGAAACAAGTGAACGCGGCGATGGCACCCACCTACCGTGTGCCGATGACAATGGCGCGGATGCGCTCTACCACTCCAACCCCCGTGAGCCATGCGTCACAAGGAGGTGGTGCTGCAGCAATTTTGAAGACTATTGCACGTACGCTCTGCCTCCACACCACAAGGCGTCACGGATGCTTTCCTTTATGCGCGAAGTCGTGATGACCGATCTGTTTCACGATGTGCTGTCGGCGTCAGCGGCGGCGGCGGCGACGACAACGGTTTCAGCTGACGATAGTACCGCTCCGCGCAAAAACATGGCCATGGCGCTGCAGATGCCGCCGTCGGCACATCGGTGCTTTATGACCCTGATGACCCAGTACTATGGACGCGGTACGGACGCATGGCTCGTACGATCACGCAAGGATCTGGCCGCATGGGCCGATATGAGAGCGCAAGACCCTATGCGCCAGATCATGATCAATACGTGGAGGGGCACGCTGGCTCTCGCAAATTGCTCCGTGCCAGAATTAGAGGATGACGCTCTCGCGTCCGACACAAAGAAGGCCTCTTCTCCATCGTCAGGAATTCGGGCATCACGCACTGGTCGACGTCAGGGGCAGCAGTCAATGTCGGCGCTGTTGCGGCGCGCATACGATGACGCCAGGGCCGAGTTCAAGGCCGCATGTGACATGCGCACAGATGCAGTGGCGCCTAGTCGGGACACACCTGCTCGCGAGGCGGTCGACGATATCGTCGATGTCACTACAGAGGTGACGGGCTCGCTGACATGGTACAGTAGTGAGACACCATCACGAAAGAGGAAGCGCTTGTGCGCCCCCGGAGGATGTGCCACCGAGGCTGTCGGTATTGATGCGAGCGCCGACATACAGTCGCGCGTAGACGGCGCCCATCCATGTGCACCCAACGATATCGATCAGCAACATAGAAGCACAGTCGCTTCCATAATTGCGCACGGCGATGTGCCCACGAGGATAATGGATAGCGCACGACACCAAGATGTCCACCAACAGAATAGTGGGACTGCGGGCACGTTCAACGGAACAAACAATCAACATGCCACAGAACAAGAGCCAAGCAAGCGTCGCAGACGATGGAACGCCAACACCGGGAGCGTCTGTGCCAACAAAGATGGTAAACAAGACGACCACCATGTCCCTGTGCATGCTGTTGCTGCACCCTGCCAGGACCTATCAGAGAACGACCAATCCGTAATGGTCCCACGAGAGCAGCAGACCAAGGGCGATAACAACGATGACGCGTACGACGTCGCGCGAACACCGCCATCAATGACAACAACAGTATCCAAGACGCTGGGAAGTTTCATCGCCGCCCAGCAGAACCTATTGGCGTCCCATATAAGGCTCCTGGAAGAGTTGGCTAAACGGGTGCCCGAGGCAGCGTTGGACGAGATCCTGGACTCTGGCGACAGCTGTCTAATGCACTTGCGCGCGGAACCAACGTTGCCGGTGCCACGTATGCAGCAAGCAACGTCACCATCTCAAACACATGCACGCAATAACCAATAAACCATAGTTGTTGTGCCATTGAATTAGGCGCGCGCGCTTTTCTAATCTGTCCTGCTGGACTGATGTTTGAAAAGGTGCACACAGAATTGGCTGACCTATGTTCCTCACCTCCCGTTGGTATGACAGTACCCAGTGCGACCATGGGAGGAGAGGGATAGCCTACTGCGCATGTACACGCATAAACGGCATGCATGAAAGGAAACCAGTAGGCAAGCACAACAGAAACAGGCAGCCAAATGAATATGTACCAAGGTACGCGTTGGATAGCCAAGGCATGGTTGCCGTACAAGGTTTGGGCCGATTGTGAGGGTGCACTTTTTGGATGAACACCGGTCCCATAGTCGTCCATTTTTTAAATACCTAATGCTCAAAACCGCACCGCGGTTGCAGTTTTGGTCGTCCATTTTTTAAATACCTAATGCTCAAAACCGCACCGCGGTTGCAGTTTTGGTCGTCCATTTTTTAAATACCTAATGCTCAAAACCGCACCGCGGTTGCAGTTTTGGTCGCTCAAAAAGAAAATATATTTCCTCTTTGATATCGGCAGCCCGCATCCGCCTCCCCCCACGCATAAAACCAATGCGGAAAGGCACTGCCTGGTGGTGACCGGTTTGAGGAAGTGATATTTCCTGTCAAAGGCACACGCGCACCAGCGAGTACCCCACAACCAAAGCTGGCTAACGGCTAGCCAATCGGCTTGTCTCCACCAAACCCACACGCTTGGTCCTCCTACTGTGTCCGGATAAACCCTACTGTTTCAAGCTAGCGGCTGGTCGTTAGCCAGCACGACTCACAGCACGCCTCTTCCGAAGCGCCACTCGAGGTGCGCAGCGGCTCTGTCAGTGCAAGGCCACCCAGCAACCACGCTCGAAGCGGTTGCAGCGACGGCGACGCCCACAACACGAATTACGGGAAAGAAGGAGCGAGCGATGGTCGACGAGAACGACAAGAAATCCGCCAGATGCGCAAGCGCAGGCGCGCCACCTGCGAAACACCTCCTCAGCAGCTTGAGACAGACGCTGCTGCACAGCCCGACGTAGTGCGGGACCAGACTGACGCTCGAAGCACACTCTCACCATCGCCGCCACAACCATCGAGTTATATGCAACAAGTCCAGGGGGAAACGCCAGCATCGCCAAAGATGCTCGCCTACATGTATGCGGCCCAGCAGAAGCTGCTCGCAGAATTGATGGGACACGTACCCGAACCGACCCTAAGTCAGATCCTAGCATCCAACGCTGAGCAGCTGTACCATCATGCCTGTTCTCCTGATGGAACGACACCATCGGCATTACCCCAGTAAACCCATTGTCATGACATTGCGCACGCGTGCGGATACACTTTCTGTCTGTGGTGCACCGTTCTCTTTACCCGAACCCCTGCCTGGCTGCAGGCTCGCAACACAGAAGGGCACCCAAGGGATTGGGGGAGCGATAAAAAACTAGGGGACGATACCGGCGGTAGTGGCGGACACGTGTCTGCTAACGAGGGAGGGCACAGACAGAGGGTGCTCGCTGCGCATGCATTCCTGAAGCAAACACGTGCGCTCTCGCACAACCGTGACGGCTGCCTGTTGTGAGGTTATGCAATGACAGCATGGGCAAAGGATAGCACCGCTGTGTGTATGCATGTATGTGCCGCTCGTTCCCTCCCGCTCTTGAGCACCACAAATGCATGGCTGCTGAACATAACCCAGGCTTATTGGGGATGACGTCATGCCCTGCTGGAAATTGATTAAAAAATGAATTTATGGGCTAACTGTTAGCCAGCTAAATCCTTTTTAAATGGATTTATTGGGGATGACGTCATGCCCTGCTGGAAATTGATTAAAAAATGAATTTATGCGGCTAACTGTTAGCCAGCTAAATCCTTTTTAAATGGATTTATTGGGGATGACGTCATGCCCTGCTGGAAAGTGCAAGAGAATGGGGATGTTGTCGACAAGGCCTCATCGTGGTCGGTGCATTCATGGCATAGCTGGCAGCGGCGACAAAGCCACCACCATGTATGAGGCAATTCCGCAGCTTTGAGATACCTACTCTATTCTGGGGTCTTGGCCAATAAACAACTACTCTTGGGCTGGGGGATGCGTCTGCATCGATGTCACGTTGCCGCTTTGCACATGGCTCGCCAGGGACCCTCCTTTTCAAAGTCGAGCACAACAAGGAAGCGGTGTGCATTTAGAAAATTAGCGATTGGTCGAGCCGTTCGGACCATGACCAGGGTGAGTTTGACCACCGGGCAAGAGACACCCGCGTGTTTGAGCAACAACAACAACAACAGTCGAGCGCGATGGCTCTGTTTGTGATAACAAGCGATGGCCGTTAAGGGTTCTTTTGTTTATTGAGGATGCACTGGCATACACTCTATGCGTTCAAGGTGGTGCGACGTGGTCGCTTTTGCGTGAGCCTCATGGGCGATACCGTTTTCCCTTGGATGTTGCATCCTTTAGGCGCGAGCCTGCCTGGCACAATGTCATTAACGGTGCTCTCAAGACATGTGCGGCGGTCATGCCCTTGCGCGCCTGAATCCTGCATACGCTTGTGCATCTAAAAGGGATTACGCTTTGGGCGTCACAGACGTGTACTCGTCCCTATGTAAACCACAAGAGACCAAAGGTCGTGCACGCACATGAGGGCCAAAACATAACATGCCCCCCTCCCTTGCTTTGAACGCGTTTGGTCCTTTTCCCAAGCCAGAGCACGATACAGAAACCTTGTCTTGTGCCCAGGCATCGTCATGCAAGAGCCACATAGGGAACGGTGTTTGGCACGTTCAACGCACTGTCTCTTGCAAAGCACGCACGCTCATTGGGATACGCTGCAAAGATACGCAGGATGCTTGGGCACGCGAATCCTCACCAAAAGGTACGACGTTGGAGATACATGGGCAGCCTTGGCCTGTGGGGTTGCCACAAAGCATCAAGGGCAAGAGTGCATCCCACTGGCATCCTTTTGCTGCAAAGCACGCCATTGGGTTCTTTCTGGCACAGTAGGTTATACGCAAGTTTGGAAAAGTCATAAAGCGACTCGAGGATGTGTTCGAATGGCAAGCGACTGGTACGTACGCATGCAACGGTGCAAGAGATGCACTTGTTAGAGCCAACCCGTGTGGGTGCGTCCGATGGCGTGCTTTGGTGAGCCCGTCAGAGGTGGACAAGAGACCCGATCTTGCGCACTGCTGGAGAAGATGAAACCGCTCCACGAGTACCCTTTTCTTTCCTAAAACACGTCGTCGTGCTTTCGCGGGCAGGGTAGGCTTGTGCGTCAAGGCCAATACACTCGTCCTTGCAATGGGCAACATAGGGCGGGCATAAAGCACCTTGAGGACCAATTCAAATGGGAGAGCAACAGACACGTACACGCGCCATCGTCGCAGAGATGCGCTCGTTGGAACCAACTCACAGGTGCACAAGAGACGGCGTCTTGCGCATGCAATGCGTTTACGCACTGTTGCCGCCACTGAAAGCCAATGACGGCTTTTGGGGCGTGTTTCCCCTGTACCGAATCGCCGCTCTGACAGGTGCTCGCGCTGAAAAGCGTCCAAGGGGTTTCGTGCTCTATGAGCAGTGAGTGACAGCACTTTGCAGGGCACAAGCGCGATGAGAGCGATATAGGGCGCATTGGGGCTGCGTTTAAAGGGACAAATGGTATATAGGTGCGCAATGCTCGAGACCGTCGCAGAGGTGTGCTTGTTGGGGCCAACTCGTTTGGGTGCGACCGATACCGCGTTTACGCAGGTCAAGGGCGTACGGGAGATGGCACCTTGTGTTTGCGTGCTTCTACAAAGTGTCGTTGGCCCTAAAGCAGCTTTTGCAGCAAAGCACCCTGTGTTTGAGAGAGAATCGTTCTTGAGCACCCAAAACAAGTCGGCAGCAATGCGCAGTAGTGCTTTGCAATACGCTCGCACAAGGGAAAGCATGGGGCGTCTTTGGGGGGTGCGTTCAAGGGACAAGGGGCATTTGCGCACGCGATGCTCGAGACTGTCGCAGAGGTGTGCTTGTTGGGGCCAACTCTTTTGGGTGCGAGCGATGCCATGTTTTCGCAGGTCAAGGGCGTATGGGAAATGGTACCTTGCGTATGCGTCGTGTTTGCGTGCTCCTACAAAGCGTTAGAGGGCGGAAACAGCCCAAAGGCATCTTTTGCAGCAAAGCATCTTGCGTTTGTGAGAGAGTCCTTCTTGTGCGCCCTAAATAGGTCGGAGACAATGCCTGGTAATGCTCTGCAATGCGCTTGCGTAAAGGAGAGCATGGGATGCCTCGAGGGCGCGTTTAAAGGGGCAAAGGGCGTATAGGTACACGATGGTCATGATCATCGCGGAGGTGTGCTTGTCAGGGCCAAATCGCATGGGCGAGCACGGTACCACGTTTTAGCGAGCCAAAGGTGCGTGAGAGACCCTGTCTTGCTCATGCGTTTCGTTTGCGTTTTGCTCCAGAGCCAATGGCGCGTTTTCGCAGGTGTTCTTTTGTGCCGACGCACCCTTCCGAAAGATGCTCACGCTGAAGGGCACTGTGAGGCTCCCCGAGGATGGACCCGCGTTCTGGAAGCAGCCAGCAGCAGTGCCTCCCAATACGCTCGCGTGAGGGAAGCATGGGACGCCTTTAGGGCGCATTCAAGGGCCAAAGGGCGTATGGGCACGCGACCATCATGACCATCGCGGAGGTGTGCTTGTCAGAACCAACTCTTGTGGGTGAGCACGATATCGCCCTTTAGCGAGCCAAAGGTGCGTAAAAGACCATGTCTTGCATAGACACCGCGCTTGCGTGCTGCTACAAAGCACGAGAAGGCGAAAGCACTGTAGACAACACTTTTTCGCAACAAAAGCACTTTGATCTTTTGCATGAAGAAGGGATCGCTCTATGAGCACGAAACAGTGGCATGGCATTGCGTCATAGCGCCTTGTAATGCCCAAGCATGGGCCAGGCATGGGGCGCTCCAAGAGTGCATTTAGGGCGATAAAGAGCGTTTGAGCACGCGATGGTCGTGACCGTCGCGGAGGTGTGCTTGTCAGGACCAAATCGCATGGGTGAGCACGATGTCGCTCTTTGGCGAGCCAGAGGTGCGCAAAAGACCATGTCTTGTGCATGCGGCGCGTTTGCCTATTGCCGCAAAGCCAATGAGGCGTTTGCGCATGCGTTCTCTTGGCCAAAGCATTGCGCAACATGTGGTCGTCTGAGAGATACTGCGTGCGCTGGGAAAGCTTGAGAACGCGTTGGAAGCAAGCGCGCAGCATTGCTTTTGCAATGGGATCGCGCGGGGGAAGCATGGAACGCCTCAAGGGCGATTACAGGGGATAAAGGGCGTTTGCGTGCGCGATGGTCTTGACCGTCGCGGAGGTGTGCTTGTCAGAAGGAATGGGTGTGTTTGAGCAAGAATACGGGGCCACAAGTGCGTCACAGACGCTGCCACGTGGGTATGCGTGCTGCGCGAGCACGGCAGAGTAAGGCGCAAGCGCGTAAAATACCGACAGATACGCTCCAGCAGTGGGAAGCGCGATAGAGTAGGTCATTGCGGAGGGTTGGCAGTGCGTATGCAGTGCTTGGCAGTATTAGAACACGTTCTATGCGCTCTTGGGGTGGGTAGCGTACCCATGAGCATGTGTGAGGGGCCTATGCGTGCGGTAGCATGGGTATGCGTGCTGCCGCGGTCTATGCGGCAGTGGTTGGGGTACAGTGGTTCCGCGATGGTCGCGACCGTCGCGGAGGTGTGCTTGTAGGGTAGTCGTGCGAGGAGGGCGAAAAAAAGGGTACGCCTCTTGAACGATAGAGGTCGGTTGATAGGGTAGTCATTGGTGCTCGCATGTATGTGTGACGGTGGTGCGGGGTAGTATGGGTGGTGGGGTGGGTGGGTTGGGTAGGTTGTTGAGTTGGACGTGTTGGATGGTGAACCGGGTGGGGGTGGGTAGTGGGGGTGAGTGTGGTTGGTGTGGGTGTGTGATGGTGGTCGTGACCAAGGTAGGAGGGTGTGCGGTGGTGGGGTGGTGGGTGGGTGGTCGGGGTGACCAAGGCGTGTGTGTATCCGATCGAGACATGCTCGAGGGTGAGTAAAACCGCGTACGGTGGTCTTGACCACTGGTAAGCACTGTGAGAACGTCCTAGTCGCATTTTTTCGCCACGGTGGTCGCGACCACCGTCATCATCCCAACATAACACCCTGCACCCAATTTTGACCTAGGTAAAATCGGCGATAAA
>Ga0255334_1000609_pt1 | contig 25306 bp, 23 predicted proteins | sample EtOH5_35cm_T3_12_FD_202080 | JGI IMG/M metagenome (GOLD analysis project Ga0255334, IMG submission 202080) | Sandy soil microbial communities from University of British Columbia, Vancouver, Canada - EtOH5_35cm_T3_129 | ecosystem: Engineered > Artificial ecosystem > Sand microcosm > Unclassified ... | reverse complement strand
CTGGACTGCATCGTTTCGAGCTTCCCGTTCGCCGCCAATGGCCGGGCGATGACGCTGGAATCGAAAAGCGGCTTCGTGCGGGTCGTCGCTCGCCGGGACAATCATGTGATTGTCGGTTGGCAGGCGGTCGGTGTGGGTGTTTCGGAGTTGTCGACCGCGTTTGGCCAGAGCCTGGAAATGGGTGCGCGGCTGGAAGACATTGCCGGCACCATCCATGCCCATCCGACGCTCGGTGAAGCGGTTCAGGAAGCGGCTTTGCGTGCTTTGGGGCATGCACTGCATATGTGATTCCGGGAGATTGATGGCGATAGTGGCGGCCCCTTCGCGAGCAAGCCCGCTCCCACACTGGATCTGCGGTGTTTACAGGCTCCAGGGCAAACAGAGATCGAATGTGGGAGCGGGCTTGCTCGCGAATTCTCAAGGGCGACAGCATTTATATGCCAATCACCCGATAGTCCGGGCTGCGAAATGGGCCCGGAATGAAGTATTGTTGTCCCCATCCAAAAAACGTCAGAAGCCTTGAACCGTTTCGGCGGTTGTTAAGTGATAGAGGGTGTCATGGGTAACGAAAGCATCAATTGGGACAAGCTGGGTTTTGATTACATCAAGACAGACAAGCGCTATCTGTCGCACTGGCGTAATGGCGAGTGGGACAAAGGCACCCTGACCGAAGACAATGTGCTGCACATCAGCGAAGGCTCCACAGCCCTTCACTATGGCCAGCAGTGCTTCGAAGGCCTGAAGGCCTATCGTTGCAAGGACGGCTCGATCAACCTGTTCCGCCCGGACCAGAACGCTGCACGCATGCAACGCAGCTGCGCACGCCTGCTGATGCCACAGGTGTCCACCGAGCAGTTCATCGAAGCCTGCAAGGACGTGGTCCGTGCCAACGAGCGTTTCATCCCGCCTTACGGCACCGGCGGCGCGCTGTACCTGCGCCCGTTCGTGATCGGCGTGGGTGACAACATCGGCGTGCGTACCGCACCGGAATTCATCTTCTCGATCTTCTGCATCCCGGTCGGCGCTTACTTCAAGGGTGGCCTGACCCCGCACAACTTCCTGATCTCCAGCTACGACCGTGCCGCCCCACAAGGCACCGGGGCGGCCAAGGTCGGTGGCAACTACGCCGCCAGCCTGATGCCCGGCTCCCAAGCCAAGAAAGCGCATTTCGCCGACTGCATCTACCTGGACCCGATGACCCACACCAAAATCGAGGAAGTCGGCTCGGCCAACTTCTTCGGGATCACCCACGACAACAAGTTCGTGACCCCGAACTCGCCGTCGGTACTGCCGGGCATCACCCGTCTGTCGTTGATCGAACTGGCCAAGACGCGTCTGGGCCTGGAAGTGGTTGAAGGTGACGTGTTCATCGACAAGCTGTCCGATTTCAAGGAAGCCGGCGCTTGCGGCACGGCTGCCGTGATCACCCCGATCGGCGGCATCAGCTACAACGACCACCTGCATGTGTTCCACAGCGAAACCGAAGTCGGCCCGGTTACCCAGAAGCTCTACAAAGAGCTGACGGGCGTACAGACTGGCGAGATCGAAGCGCCAGCAGGCTGGATCGTCAAGGTTTGATCCAGCGCTTCAGGCACTAAAAAAGCCCACCCCTCGCGAATGCGTCGGGTGGGCTTTTTGTTGGCCGGTCGTTTTTCAGCACCGGACATTTGCAGGCGAATCACCTTGCGATCCACCTCCTACCTGACCGGCATCCTTTTCAAGCCGGGCAAACAACCATTCAACAAATACCCGTGTCTGCGCCGTCACATCCGGCACAACACCGTAGAAATAACGCGGCAATGGCATTCGCAACTCGGGCAACGGGCAAATCAGGCGACCGCTCGAAAGGTGGGTGCCCAGCAAAGAGGTCGGGCACAAGGCAATGCCCTGTCCATCCACGGCGGCCTCAAGCACCAGGTGCATGTGATCGAACTGCCGGGTGACCTGAGTGGCAGACTGGTTTTGACCAAAGTGCAGGGCCCAATTGTGCCAGTCTTCGCGACGCGCCTTAGCGGTCAGTAACGTGTGCCGGCCCAGGGACGCGAGGTCTTCAAGGGCCAGGCGCTGGATTAGCGACGGTGCCGCGACCAGCATCAGTTCGTCTTCGAAGAGGGCTCGCGCCTCAATCGCCGGAGCCCAATCGTCACGACCACGGCGTATGACAATGTCAAACCCGTCGCGTGCATGATCCGGGGCCTGGGTCTGGGTAATCACCTGCGGCTTGATGTCCGGGTGCTGCGCAATGAAATCCTCCAGCCTGGGCATCAGCCAGAGCATGGCAAAGGAGGGACGGACATTGATCTTTACGGTCGGCAGTGAGGCATGTTGCTTGAGCGCAGCGGCGGCGTTGGCGATCTGCGCCAGCCCGGCACTGACTTGCTCATAAAAGCGCTGACCGGCCGGTGTCAGCGCCGATTGACGGACACGCCGTTCGAACAGCAGCACCCCCAAGTGTTCCTCAAGCAATTTGACATGTCGGCTGACGGCACTGTGACTGACATGCAGCTCCTCGGCCGCCAGGCTGAAACTCTGATGACGAGCCGCAACGGCGAAGGCGCGAACAGCATTAAGCGGCGGTAGTTGATTAGTCATGCGTCTAATTTAGTCACCTATGCGCTGCATTTAAAGTGTTTGTCACGCCCACGTCGTCGCGCCAATCTGCCAGCACCACCTGACGGAGTAAGACATGAACAGCTACGGACTCTTTCTACTGTTTGCTGCCCTGGCCATTTTGAGCCCGGGGCCTGGCGTGGTGCTGACCCTTTCCAACGCGGTGCGCCACGGATGGACAGGGGCGGTGCCGGGCATTCTGGGGATCGCGTCGGGGGCGTTTGTCGTCGCCACCATCAGCGCCACCAGTGTCGGCCTGATCCTCAGCACCTCCGCCAACGCCTTTACCGCATTGAAATACGCAGGGGCCGCCTATTTGTTGTACCTGGGTTACAAAAACTGGCGCTCGGATCGTTTCAGCACGCTGCTTGAAACGCGCCCCTCAAGTCCGGGCTATCGCTTCCTTGAAGCGGCTTCCATCCAGTTCTTGAACCCCAAAGCTGTGTTTTTCTTTCTGGCGGTGTTCCCGCAATTCATCGACACCTCGGCGCAATTCTCCACCCAGTTCTTCAAGCTCGTTGCCTCCTATGCCGTACTGGTTGTCCTGGTGCATGGCAGCTATGCCTTGCTCGCCAATGCCGCCAAAGGCTGGTTATCGAGCCCGAAAGGTTCCTGGCTGGCGGCGAAAGTCTCGGGCGTGACCTTCGCCGGTTTCGGTGTGCTGATGGCCTCGGCCAGTCGCTAAGGCGCAGAACTGGCGATCGCGCGGCGCTTGCTCTCGGTGGACGCGGGCTGTGCTGTCGTGACCTGCACCGGCAGTTCAACGGCAAACCGGCTGCTGAGTTCCTTTCGCCCCGTTGCCGTTAACGCCAGCGCGCGGCTGTCCAGGTCTTGAGTCACCCATTGGCGCTTGATCGCCGTTTGCAATAACGCCGCCCCCAACGAACCGCCCAGATGCGGCCGGCGCATGCTCCAGTCCAGGCAGGGGCAGGCGAAGCGGCGGCGCAACGTGTTCAGGTCCTTGACCTCGATCCCCAATCCTTCGAATAACTGCTCGCCACTGTCGCTCAGCCGATAGGTCTGCTCGTCGGTTTCCAGCAACCAGCCTTTTTCCAGCAGCCGGTCATGCAGTAACACGGCCAGTGTGCCGGCCATATGGTCATAGCACGTACGGGCAAATTGCAGACGGTCTGGCGTGCGCGAGTTGAAGGTCGGCGCCGTGTTCTGGCCGATCACCATCAATGCTTCCAGTGCCTGGGCTACGCGCTTGTCCGCCAGGCTGTAATAGCGATGGCGGCCCTGGACATGCAGGCGCAACAGCGCCAGTTCCTTGAGTTTGGCCAGGTGCGCGCTGGCGGTGGAAGCGCTGACCTCGGCAATCGCCGCCAGCTCGGTACTGGTGCGAGCGTGGCCGTCCATCAATGAGCAGAGGATTCTGGTCCGGGCCGGTTCCGCAATCGCTGCGGCCACTTGAGAAACGCCGATGTCGCGTTGTTCTACGTTCATATTTCGTTCCCGGACGAATCAAGGGCCTTTCGGACTGGAGATAGTAGCAACACTTTTTCAATCACGAACAAGGCTGCGCCCCATGGACCCGATCATCGCTGCGACTCATGACGACCCTTATCCTTATTACGCGCAATTGCGCGCTCAAGGCGGGCTGGTTTTCCACGAAGGATTGAAACTTTGGGTAGCCTGCAGCGCCAAGGTTGTCGCTGCGGTGCTCGCGCATGCCGACTGTCATGTGCGGCCGGCTCATGAGCCCGTGCCCAAGGTGATTGCCCGCGGTGTGGCCGGTAAAGTCTTCAGTCATTTGATGCGGATGAATGAAGGCGAACGCCAGCGTTGCCCGAGGTCGGCCATTGAGCCAGGGCTGGCGATGATCGACAGGGATGAGATCACTGCGCTGGTCAGCGCGCGATTGATCAGCCCGCACATTGATGGACTGCACAAGGCGATGTTCCGTGGCCCGACTTGCGTGGTGGCGGCGCTGCTGGGGTTCACGCCTGCACAGGGCCGGGTCGTCAGTGAGCTGACCGCGGATTTTGTCGCATGCCTGTCGCCCCTCAGCGATCAGACGCAACTGGACGCAGCCCATGTGGCGGCGGAACAGTTGAGCGGCTATTTCATTGAGTTACTGGATGATCCGGACAATCAAAGCACCCTGCTCGCCGGTATTCGCCAGCGGTTTGGGGGGACATCCTCCGACAGCGATGCAATGATCGCCAATCTCATCGGCCTGCTCTCCCAGACCTATGAAGCCACCGCCGGCCTGATCGGTAACGCGTTGTCGGCGTTGATTCGAAACCCGCAGTGGCTGAACGATTCGATCAACATTGACGACTTGGTGGCCGAAGCCCAGCGTTTCGATCCATCGGTGCAAAACACCCGCCGGTTCGTCGCCGCACCCTGTGAAATCGATGGTGTGAGCCTGCAGCCCGGCGATGTGATTCTGGTGCTGCTGGCCTCGGCCAATCGTGACCCGCAACTCAATGACCAGCCTGACACGTTCCTGTTCGAACGTGCGCAGCGGCGCAGTTTCACCTTTGGTGCAGGGCGTCATCAATGCCCGGGCCAGACGCTCGCCATGAACATCGCCAGCGCCACGTTGACGCAGATTCTGGCGTTGAGACCCGCACTGGACCGATTGACCTGGCACTACCGCCCTTCCCTCAACGGCCGGATTCCGCAGTTCTCATAAAGGGCACGCTATTAGTTACATGGCGTTAAAGGTGAAATGACTGGCCATGCGTTTATCACGGAGGACTTTCTCCATAGAGTCAGGGTGATATCAGTCAGCGAGGCGCCATCGATGCAAACCCAACTGGACAAGTCCCTGAGTGCTTTTGCGCGAGCAGACCTCCTGCAAGGCCCAACGCCCATTCAGCGCGCCGAGCGTCTCGAACAGCTGTTGGGCCTGCAACCCCGGAGTATCCGCCTGTATCTCAAGCGCGACGATCACATGTTGCTGGGCGGTGGCGGAAACAAACTGCGCAAACTCGAATTCCACATCGGTGCAGCGCAAAAGGCCGGCATCGATACGATCATTACCGTGGGCGGCGTTCAGTCCAACCATGCGCGTCTGACCGCGGCGGTCTGCGCGCGTCTGGGCATCGACTGCGAATTGATCCTCACCCGCTCGGTCCCCAAATCCGAGGTGGATTACGAACTCAACGGTAACGTGCTGCTGGACCAGTTGTTTGGTGCACAGCTGCAAGTGCTTGCCGCAGGCACCGACTCACTCACCCTGGCCGAGAATCGGGCGGCGCAACTACGGGAATCGGGACGCAAGGTGCTGGTGATTTCCATGGGTGGCTCAACCCCTCTGGGCGCTCTCGGCTACGCGCGATGCGCGGCGGAAATCGCAGAGCAGGAGACGGCGCTCGGTCTCACCTTCCACCAGATCGTGGTGCCCAACGGCAGCGCCGGCACCCACGCCGGGCTCGCGACCGGCTTCCAGTTGCTGGGCCGAGGCACATCGGTCGTCAAGTCTTACTCGGTATTATCGGATCGCGATTCGTCCGCGACCCGAACCCTGAAACTGACCCAGGACACCCTGGCGTTACTGGGCAGCAACGCCCTCGTACGGCCCGAGGACATCGTGATTGATGGCAGTCAGTTGGGTGAGGGTTACGGCCTGCCGACCCAGGCCATGCAAGACGCCGTGCGCCTGATGGCGCGCGCAGAAGGTCTGCTGATCGACCCGGTGTACTCCGGCAAAGCGTTTGCGGGCCTGTTGGCTGATCTGAGGCAAGGTCGTTTCCGTGACGGTGATAACGTGTTGTTCGTGATGACAGGCGGGACGCCGGGGTTGTATGCCTATCGGGAGACGTTTCAGGGTTAGCGCATGCCAGGTTGACGACGTTATCGTTTATCACCAGCAAGCCGGCCCCTGCAGCGTTCTGTGCTGTAGGAGCCGGCTTGCTGGCGATGGCGCCCTGTCAAACGACGCATTCGTCCGCCGATGCGGCAATCAATCATCCCGCGTCAGCACTTCCAGCAATTCAATCTCGAATATCAGGTTCGAATGTGGCGTGATCTTGCCCATGGTGCGCTCGCCATAGGCCAGGTGCGCCGGCACCAGCAACTTGCGCTTACCGCCGACCTGCATGCCCATGATGCCCTGGTCCCACCCCTTGATGACCCTCCCTGTACCGATCACACACTGGAAAGGCTTGCCTCGGCTGTAGGAGGAATCGAATTCGGTACCGTCTTCCAGCCAGCCGCGATACTGGGTGGTGATCAGTGCACCTTTGACGGCGGCTTTGCCGTCGCCCGGCTCGATGTCGATGATTTGCAGTTCGTCGTTCATGTTTCTACTCGTTTACGGTCGCCCGGGTCCGGGGCGCGGACGGAGGTTTTCGCAGAATTCGGCGCCGAAGGCAATCCATGGAACCGAAGCCCCTGACGCCTGCTCACATGAGTATCGACCTCGTGCTCAGTAAAGGATGCTCTGATGACCGACCCACGATCATTGCGCAGTTTCATCCCGCCTTACATTCTCAACCGAATCATCGCCCACGGGTCCGAGCATCAACGCGCCAGCGCGCTGGTCACGCTGACCCACGTGCGCACGCTTCGGCACACCCCGGGCTCACCCGCGCCTTCTGCCGCGGCGGCGATCCTGCCCACTTCGTTTCAACCCGGCCAGGTCCGGCGCAGCATTCATGATGCGCAAGGCAAAATGCTTCTGCCGGGAATGCCTGCGCGCCTGGAAGGCCAGCCAGCAACGGGCGACCCTGCGGTTGATGAGGCGTACGATGCAATGGGCGCCAGTCATGATTTTTTCTGGAAGGTGCTGGGTCGCGACTCCATCGACAATCGGGGTTTTGCGCTGATTGGCAGTGTGCATTACGGCCAGGATTACGAAAACGCATTCTGGAACGGCGCGCAAATGGTCTTCGGGGATGGCGACGGCGAGATCTTCGAGCGTTTCACCCGCTCGCTGGATGTGATCGGGCACGAGCTGACTCATGGTGTGATCGAAAGCGAAGCTGGCCTGGTCTACGCCGGCCAGTCCGGGGCATTGAATGAGTCGGTATCGGATGTTTTCGGGGTGCTGATCAAGCAACGCGTGCTGGGTCAGACGGCCGCGGAGGCGGACTGGCTGATCGGCGCCGACCTGCTGACGCCTCGCATCAAGGGCGTCGGTTTGCGTTCGATGGCTCATCCAGGCACGGCTTACGACGATCCGTTGCTCGGCAAGGACCCGCAACCGGACCATATGCGCAAATTCGTCATCACCCAGGAAGACAATGGCGGCGTGCACATCAATTCCGGCATTCCCAACCGGGCGTTTTTTCTGGTGGCGCAAGCCCTGGGCGGCTTTGCCTGGGACAAGGCCGGGCGCATCTGGTACGACACGTTGTGCGACAAACGTTTGGGCGGCGATGCGACATTCGAGCAATTCGCGCAACTGACCGTTGCCCACGCTCGCAACCGTTTCGGCACCGACGAAGCCCGAGCGGTAGAGCACGGATGGGCCGAAGTGGGTGTCAAACCGAGTCAGGAGGGTTCATGAAAAAGCTGCCAGCATTGGGCGATGAAGCTGTTGTTAGTCTTTCCCGCCAGGGCGGTTTCGCGATGCTCCACACGCTGACCCGCCCCCGTGAAATCGAATTCGCGCAATGTGATCCCGATCAGCGCACGCGTATTTGCACGTTGCTGGAGGGTTGTCTGCCCCTGACTCGCGAATCTTCCGGCCAGGGCGATCAGCGCTTCTATCAAATCGAAGTGCGCTACCGCCTCAATGAACAGGACGACCGGCTGGTGCTGAAAGTGCCCGAGGACAAAGCGCCGGGAGAATTGGTGCATTTGTGGGACAAAGGAGAAGTTCTTTAAGGCTACAAGTGCCATAACGCAGGCGTGTGAACTACCATACGCACACTTTCCGTAATGATGGCTCGCCATGATGGCAACCCTTGAATGAACTTCGTCTGGACCAGCGCAGCCCTCGGCACCCTGGTGCTTGCCCTGATCATCGTGCTGATCTGCCGCGAGCGTTTGCTGCGCAAGCAGCTGGCCGAACATCGGGCGCTGATTGCCAGTCTGTCGGATCGGCAGACTATCCATCAGGACAGCGACGCTGAACGCTTCAAGCGCAGCCAGTACTTCGCCCGTATCGGCACCTGGGACTGGGATGTCGACACTGACCGGCTCTACTGGTCGGACGCGATCTACGGCATGTTCGGCTTCAAGGTCGGCGAAGTAACGCCCTCCTACGCCTTGTTTTGCGCCTGCGTGCACCCGGACGACCGGATCAAGGTGCGGGCCGGTGAGCTGCGCTGCCTTGAAACCGGAGAAAACCATGACGAGGAATACCGGGTCATCTGGCCTGACGGCACCATCCGCTGGTTGCGCGAGACCGGCAATGTCGTTAAAAACGACCACGATCAAACGATCAAGATGATGGGCGTGGTCCGCGACATCACCGAAGAAAAAGCCTCCGCCAGCTACTTGCAGCACTTGGCTCATTTCGACCCGTTGACTGGCCTGCCCAATCGTCTGGTGCTCGAAGAACGCCTGTCCAAGGCGCTGGAGCAGGCCCGAATCACTGCTACCCGAGTGGCGCTGGTGTTCGTCGACCTCAACGGTTTCAAGGCCATCAACGACCATTACGGCCATGCCGCCGGTGACCGCGTCCTTGTCACCACCGCCACACGCCTGAAAAAGATCCTGCGCTCAACCGACACCGTCGCCCGCATCGGCGGCGACGAATTCGTGATCATCCTCCAGGGCCTGCCTCAAGGCAGCAGTCTGCAAGACGAAGCCCGCAGCATCTGCCAGAAAATCTTCGTCGAACTCTCACCCCCCGTGACCATCGGCACCGACCAACGCCACATCGGCACCAGCCTGGGCGTCGCGGTGTTCCCGGACCATGCGCCGAGCATGGACCGCTTGATTCATATTGCCGACCTGGCGATGTATGAGGCCAAGCGCAGCGGGAATAATCAGTATCGGTTGGGTGAGCAGACGTTGAGTCATAGTCGGGTTGAGTGACCCCTTAATGGTGGCACTGGCGGCCTAACGCTCCACCGGCGTGATATCCATGATCGTACCGTTGGTGATCATCACCATCATGTACTTGCCATTGATCTGCACCCACTGCGCCTGTTCCTTCGGTGCTCTCAGGCCCTTCGCCTTCCAGTTGCCGATGGCCTTCTCGCTGCGCTGGTAAACATCCGGGGCACGGTCGCCGACCACCAGTTCGCGGGTGTTGTTGACACCGGGCTGGACGGTTTTTTGGGGTTCATCGGCTTGAACCATCGGGCTGATACCGGCGATGCCTGCGACGAGGGCGAGGCTGGCGATAAGGGTCTTGCTGTTCATGAGTGAATCTCCAGTAATGTCGTGGTAACTGAAGTCCGACTGCGGGTGAAAAAAAACATTCCTTTTTGTTGCGTGCGAAGTACGCAACGACGCGCCATTCATACAATCATTGCCAACCGGGCTGACGCCTGCCATCGCAGCCTTTATCCTTGTGCCCCCCGCCGTACCGAGTTCTGGAGTTTTCCCCATGCCCCATGAAGGCAACCTGTTGCAAGCCGCTGTCGTGTTTCTGTTCGCGGCGGTGCTCACCGTTCCTTTGGCCAAGCGCCTGCAACTGGGGGCGGTGCTGGGCTATCTGTTTGCCGGCGTGATTATCGGGCCGTCGGTGCTGGGCCTGATCGGCAACCCGCAAAGCGTCAGCCATATTTCCGAACTCGGCGTGGTGTTGCTGCTGTTCATCATTGGTCTTGAGCTGTCGCCACGGCGCTTGTGGGTGATGCGTAAATCGGTGTTTGGCGTCGGCCTGGCGCAGGTGCTGCTGACCGGTTCGGTGATTGGCGTGGTGGCGCTGTTCGTGTTTGGACAATCGCTGAACAGCGCGATCGTACTCGGCCTGGGCCTGGCCTTGTCGTCCACTGCGTTTGGCTTGCAAAGTCTGGCTGAGCGCAAAGAGCTGACCAGTCCTCATGGGCGCCTGGCTTTTGCCATTCTGTTGTTCCAGGACATCGCCGCGATCCCGCTGATCGCCATGGTGCCACTGCTGGCGGGCGGCGATCACACCAGCAGCGCGGCCGAGGATTTGAACCACGGCTTGCGGGTATTGGGCAGCATTGCGGTGGTGGTCATTGGCGGTCGCTATCTGCTGCGACCGGTGTTCCGCGTGGTGGCCAGGACCGGTTTGCCGGAAGTCTCCACCGCCACCGCGTTGCTGGTGGTAATCGGCACGGCGTGGCTGATGGATCTGGTGGGCGTTTCGATGGCGTTGGGCGCGTTCCTCGCCGGTTTGCTGCTGGCGGACTCCGAGTATCGCCACGAGCTGGAAGCACAGATCGAACCCTTCAAGGGTTTGCTGCTGGGACTGTTTTTCATCAGCGTCGGCATGGGCGCGAACCTGAGTTTGCTGCTCAGCGCGCCGATCACGGTGCTGGGGCTGACGCTGCTGCTGATCGCCATCAAGCTGCCGCTGCTGTTTGTGGTGGGCCGACTGGCTGGTGGCCTGGGCAAGGTCAGTGCGATTCGCCTCGGCATCGTGCTCGCTGCCGGTGGTGAATTCGCGTTCGTGGTGTTCAAGATCGGCCGGGATCAGGGCTTGTTCGAGCCACGCCTGTATGACCTGCTGGTACTGACGATCACGCTGTCCATGGCCGTGACGCCGCTGTTGTTGCTGATCTGCGCACGACTGATCAGCCCGAAGGTGCAGCCGGTGGTGGTGCCGGAGAAATTCCGCGAGATCGACACCGACAGCCCCCGCGTAGTGATCGCCGGCATGGGCCGGATGGGGCAGATCGTCGCCCGTATCCTGCGCGCGCAAAACATCAAGTTCGTGGCCCTCGACACCTCGGTGGAAACCATCGAACTGTCGCGCAGCTTCGGCGGCGTGCCGGTGTTCTACGGTGACCCGATGCGCCCGGAAATCCTCAGCGCGGCCAAGGTCGAGCAGGCGGAATATTTCATCATCGCCACCGATGACCCGGACACCAACATCAAGACCGCCGAGGTGGTGCACAGGCTGTATCCACACATCAAGATCATCGCCCGCGCCCGTAACCGCCAGCATGTGCACCGGTTGGTAGACCTGGGGGCGGAAGCGATTCGGGAAACCTATTATTCGAGTCTGGAAATGAGCCGGCGCACGTTGGTAGGACTGGGGCTGACCCAGGCCCAGGCCGATGCGCGGATCAAGCGCTTCAAGCATCACGATGAACAGGTGCTGGAAGCACAGCACGCGGTGTATGACGATGCGGCGAAGGTGTTGCAGACCGCGCAGGAAGCCAGGGCGGAACTGGCGAAGCTGTTTGAGTCGGATCAGCTGGAAGAAGAATCCAGCAAGAGTTGAGGTGAATGTGAGGGCCTCTTCGCGAGCAAGCCCGCTCCCACCGTTGAAATGTATTCCCCTGTGGGAGCGGGCTTGCTCGCGAAGAACGATAACGCGGTGTATCTGAATAAATAACGACTTCAAGGAATCCACAATGGCCGCTGACCAACCCGCCCCTGCCCTCAAGGAAATCTTCAACGCCGAGCGCCTCCAGCACATCGCCACCGAGATGACCGCGGTCTACCCCGAGTTCAACGCCAGGTCCTTCCTGAAAATGGCCAACGACGGGCTTGCCGAGTTGTCGATCATGCAGCGCATGGCCCGGGTCAGCGAGTGCCTGCACGCGGTCCTGCCGTTGAGTTATGAAGCGTCGCTCGAGGTTCTGCGCGCCCTCGCCCCGCGCCTGAACAGCGGCTTCGTCAGCATCTCGCTGCCCCATTACGTCGCGACCTATGGCGGCCACGCGTTCGAACACTCCATGGATGCGCTCAAATACTTCACCACCTTCGGCTCAGCTGAATTCGCGATCCGCTATTTCCTGCGCAGCGACTTCGAGCGCGCGCTGGCGGTGATGCACGAGTGGTCGCTGGACGAAAACGAACACGTACGGCGTCTGGCCAGCGAAGGCTGCCGCCCGCGTCTGCCGTGGTCATTTCGACTGGAGCAGATCCAGGCAGACCCGACCCTCGCCGCCGCCATTCTCGACAACCTCAAGGCCGACGACAGCCTCTATGTGCGCAAGTCGGTGGCCAACCACTTGAACGACATCACCAAGGACCATCCCGAATGGGTGCTGGACCTGATCGAAGGCTGGTCGCTGGACAACAGGCACACCGCGTGGATCGCCAGGCACGCCCTTCGCAGCCTGATCAAACAGGGCAACCCGCGAGCACTGGCGATCATTGGCGCGGGTTGCAAGCCCGAGGTCGAGATCATGGACGTGAAAGTCGAACCGGCGGTGATTGCGCTGGGCGAGAAAATCACCTTGTCCTTTACCGTTAAATCCACGGTCGAGAACAGCCAGCGACTGGTGATCGATTACGCCATCGATTACGTCAAGGCCAACGGCAGCACTTCGGCGAAGGTCTTCAAGCTCAAGGCGCTGACATTGCCCGGCAAAGCGTACGAACTCATCGCCCGAGGTCAGCACATCAAGGAACTCACGACTCGCAAGCATTACGCCGGCAAACATGCAGTGCACGTAATGGTGAACGGCGAACGGCTGGCCAGCACTGCCTTCGAAATCCTCCCCTGAAACGCGGCCCCCTGTAGGAGCCGGCTTGCTGGCGATAGCGTTCTGAGAATTGATGCTGGATTCAAGGGCCCATCGCCAGCAAGCCGGCTCCTACAAGGGGTTCTGGCCCAGCAGTAAAGATTGCTCGCGCTCACACAATTCCACCACGTAATCCCACAACACCCGCAGCCGCACGGATTTGTGCAGCTCGCGACGGGTGCTGATCCAGTAGCTACGCTGGATGCTTTCATCCGGCAACAACGGCACCAGCTCTGGATCGGCACTGGCCATGTAGCACGGCAACACCGCGATCCCCAGGCCCGAACGCGCCGCCTGTTGCTGGGCGATCACGCTGGTGCTGTGGAAGACCACCTGCGGGTTGCGACAGAAGCTGTTGAGGAACATCAGTTCCTGGCTGAACAGCAAATCGTCGACATAACCGATCCAGGCATGCCGACCGAGGTCTTCGCGGCTGCGCAGCGGTGGCGACCTGTCGAGATAAGCCTGGCTGGCATACAGCGCCAGGCGATAGTCGGTGAGCTTGCGCGTGACCAGCATGTCGGCGGACGGGCGCTCCAGATGGATGCTGATCTCGGCTTCGCGGTTGAGAATGCTGACAAACCGTGGCACCGCCACCAGTTCCACTTCCAGCCCCGGGTAGCGTTCGAACAGCCCGTTCATGCGGCTGGCGAGGAACATGATGCCCAGCCCTTCCGTTACGCCGACGCGAATCTTGCCCAGCGGCGCCGTCGATTGGGTGATTTCTTCCTGCGCCAACAGCGCCACGTTTTCCATCGCCTCGGCGTGTTTGAGCAACGCTTCGCCGGCCGGGGTCATCTCGTAGCCCTGGGCGTGCTGGACGAACAGCGCCGTGCCGAGGCTCTTTTCGATGGCCTCGATGTGCCGGGCCACTGTCGCGTGGGTGGTGTTCAAACGGCGGGCAGCAGTGAGCAAACGCCCGCTGCGCTGCAATTCGAGAAAAAACCGCAGGTCATTCCAGTCGAACATGAACGGTCCTCAGGGCTACGCTGTTTAAAAACGCACAGCGGCTGCGCAAAAACTAACATTCTTTTGACGAAAGCTAACAACTAGGATGACCCACAACAAGAACAACAATACGAGGTCAGGGATGCAGACTTCCCTTGATGAATACGACTACATCGTGGTCGGGGCCGGACCGGCCGGTTGTTTGCTGGCCAATCGGTTATCGGCCAACCCGCAACACCGGGTACTGCTGCTTGAAGCCGGCGGCCGCGATAACTACGCATGGATTCACATCCCCGTGGGTTACCTGTTCTGCATCGGCAACCCGCGCACCGACTGGTGCTTCAAGACCGAGGCGCAACCCGGCCTGCAAGGTCGCGCCCTGAGTTACCCACGCGGCAAGGTGCTCGGCGGCTGTTCCTCGATCAACGGCATGATCTACATGCGCGGCCAGGCCCGCGACTACGATGGCTGGGCCGCTGAGGGCAATCCCGGCTGGAGCTGGAACGACGTCCTGCCGCTGTTCAAGAAAAGCGAAAATCACTTTGCCGGCGACTCGGCGTTTCACGGTGCCGCCGGCGAATGGCGGATCGAGCGCCAGCGTCTTTCATGGCCGATTCTCGATGCTTTCCGCAGCGCCGCCGAACAACGCGGCATCGCCAGCATCGACGACTTCAACCAGGGCGACAACGAAGGTTGCGGCTACTTCCAGGTCAACCAGAAGGCCGGGATTCGCTGGAATGCGGCCAAGGCGTTTCTCAAACCGGTCCGCCATCGGGCCAATCTCACCGTGCTGACGGACGTCGAAGTAGACCGCGTGCTGCTGGAAAACGGTCGCGCCTCGGCGGTCAGCACGCGCTGGCAAGGCCAGGCGAAAACCTTCAAGGCGCGCAAGGAAATCATCCTCTGCGCAGGCGCTGTCGGTTCGCCGACCATCCTGCAACGCTCCGGCATCGGCCCTCGCCCGCTCCTGGAAAAACTGGGGATCGGCGTGGTCCATGAGCTGGCCGGCGTGGGCGGCAATCTGCAGGATCACCTGCAACTGCGGCTGATCTACAAACTGGAAAACGCCCGGACCCTGAACCAGATCGCCGGCAGCGTCTGGGGCAAGATGGGCATGGGTTTGCGTTACCTCTACGACCGCAGCGGACCACTGTCGATGGCGCCGAGTCAGCTCGGTGCGTTTGCCCGGTCGGGGCCGGAACAGACCTCGGCGAACCTCGAATACCACGTGCAACCCTTGTCGCTGGAACGTTTCGGCGAGCCCTTGCACGCCTTCCCCGCCTTCACCGCGTCGGTCTGCGATTTGCGCCCGCAAAGCCGTGGCCGAATCGACATTCGTTCGACCGATCCGCAGGAAGCTCCGCTGATTCAACCCAATTATTTGAGCCACCCGGAAGACTTGCGCGTCGCGGCCGACGCCATACGCCTGACCCGGCGCATCGTTTCCGCCCCCGCCCTGCAAGCATTCAAACCGGTGGAATACCTGCCCGGTGACAGCCTGCAGAGCGAAGAAGAACTGCACGAAGCCGCCGCCCGCATCGGCACGACGATTTTCCATCCGGTCGGCACCTGCCGCATGGGCAACGACGCCGACGCGGTGGTCGATGCGCAGCTCAAAGTCCATGGCATCGCCGGCCTGCGCATCGCCGATGCGTCGATCATGCCGCGCATCACCTCGGGCAACACCTGTTCGCCTACGCTGATGATTGCCGAGAAAGCGGCGCAACTCATCCTCAATCCCCCCTCAAGGAGCCTGACACCGCCAATGGAACTGGCGACAAATACCTGAATTCACAATCCGGACATTGTAGGAGCCGGCTTGCTGGCGATAGCGACCGATCAGCCAGCATCAGAGTCGCCAGACACGCCGACATCGTCAGCAAGTCGGCTCCTGCAACAAGGGTTACACCCCGATGCATCGCAGTAGCGGCACCCGCCCACAAGGCAGGCGCCGGCAGTGGAACAACAAAAACAATCACTGTGAGGGATACCGATATGTCAGAACATGTACAGCCTCTGGAAATAGCACGCAGCGTCGACACGAGCAGCGATACCCGCAAAGTCATTTTCGCGTCGTCACTCGGGACGGTGTTCGAGTGGTATGACTTCTTCCTCTACGGCGCCCTCGCGGCGGTCATCAGTAAACAGTTTTTCGCCGGGGTCAACGACACCACCGCGTTCATCTTTGCGCTGATGGCGTTCGCCGCCGGTTTCATCGTGCGGCCCTTCGGTGCGCTGGTGTTCGGTCGCCTGGGGGACATGATCGGGCGTAAATATACCTTCCTCGCGACCATCGTTCTCATGGGTGTCGCGACGTTCTGCGTCGGGCTGCTGCCGACCTACGCAAGCATCGGCATTGCCGCGCCGATCATTCTGGTGGTGTTACGCATGCTTCAGGGCCTGGCCCTGGGCGGTGAATATGGCGGCGCTGCAACTTATGTCGCGGAACACGCGCCCATCGGCAAACGCGGTTTCCACACCAGCTGGATTCAATCCACTGCAACCCTCGGCTTGCTGCTGTCGTTACTCGTGGTGCTGGGTTGCCGTTATTTCACCGGGGACCAGTTCGAAGTCTGGGGCTGGCGGATTCCGTTTCTGTTTTCGATCGTGCTGCTGGGCATCTCGACCTGGATTCGCCTGAGCCTGCACGAATCACCCGCGTTCGTGAAAATGAAAGAGGAAGGCAAGCTCTGCAAGTCGCCGCTGCGCGATTCCTTCGGCAAATGGGAAAACCTCAAAGTCGTATTGATCGCCCTGTTCAGCATCAACGCCGGGCAAGCAGTGACGTTTTATGCGGCGCAGTTTTATGTGCTGTTCTTCCTCACCCAGTTCCTGAAAATGGACCCGGCACTGGCCAACAGCCTGTTGATCGTCAGCGTGATCATCGGCGCGCCGTTCTTCATTTTCTTCGGTTGGCTGTCGGATAAGGTCGGGCGCAAACCGGTGTTGATGATCGGTCTGTTGCTGGCTACCGCGCTGTACTTCCCGATCTTCAAGACCCTGGCTCATTACGCCAATCCGGCCATCGACCAGGCCAGCCGTCAGGCGCCGATCACCGTGCTGGCCGATCCGGCCACCTGCACGTTCCAGTTCGATCCGGTGGGCAAGGCGAAATTTGACAGCCCGTGCGACAAGGTCAAAACCTTCCTGGTGAAACAGGGCTTGCCTTACACCAGTGAAGCGGCCCCGGCTGGCAGCGGCGTGCAGGTCAGCGTCGGCGAGGTGAAAATCGATGGCTATGACGAAGCGGCGCTGCGTGGTGCGGTGACGCTGGCCGGATATCCTTCACAGGCTGACACTCAGCTGATCAACAAGCCGATGATCGTGGCGTTGATCGTTGCACTGATCATCATTTCCGCCATGTGCTATGGCCCGCTGGCGGCGCTGATGGTCGAACTGTTCCCGACGCGCATCCGCTATACATCGATGTCCCTGCCTTATCACATCGGGAATGGCTGGTTTGGCGGGTTTCTGCCGACGGTGTCGTTTGCGTTGGTGGTGTATACCGGGGACATTTTCTACGGGCTTTGGTACCCGGTGGTGATTACTGCGGTGAGCCTGGTGGTGGGGATGATCTGTTTGCGTGAGACCAAGAACGTGGATCTGGATACCAACTGAGGGCTGGTTGGTGGGCAAGCGATTGGGGGCATATCCATTATTTTGGTGATGGCGGCTGGCGATTTCGTCCTTACGGCGGGCCCCTTTCGAAAAGCCTGCGCGGCCCGGCGGAAAGTAACCAAAGCGCTCTTGCCCTTTCGTTCGGTGCCTTGCTAAGGCTCGGCATGCCACCGTACGTCAGGGGCGCAGGCGCTTGGTTACTTGGCGCTCTTCCAAGTAACCCGCTGTAAAAGCGGAACCAATAGCCGCCGTTACCACAGCAACGGATATGTACACCATCAAAACCTACGGCGCCTGACACTCAGCCATCGCTAGCAAGCCTGCTCCTACAGGGGGTCCGCGAACATCCGCGAGATCAAACCGCTATCCGATTACTCAAGTGAACAGAATTACCGCAAACGCGAGCCGTTTTCGCTACTCTGACCCCACGCCCCCATCGCCCCGCCACTCACCCGACCGAGGCACCATGATCATTTCATCCGCATCCGACTACCGCGAGGCAGCCCGCCGCAAACTCCCTCGATTCCTGTTCGATTACATCGACGGCGGCGCTTATGCAGAGCACACCCTGAGGGCCAACAGCGCCGACCTGACAGGCATCAGCCTGCGCCAGCGCATCCTGAAAAACGTCGAAACCCTGAGCCTTGAAACCACCCTCTTCGACCAGCCCCTGGCAATGCCGATCATCCTCGCGCCGGTCGGCCTGACAGGCATGTTCGCCCGTCGCGGTGAAGTGCAGGCGGTCAAAGCCGCACAAAACAAAGGCATCCCCCTGTGCCTTTCAACGGTCTCGGTGTGCTCGATCGAGGAAGTGGCGACCCAAACCCGACAATCCATCTGGTTTCAGCTGTATGTGCTGAAAGACAGAGGCTTCATGAAAAATGCCCTGGAGCGAGCCAAGGCCGCCGGGGTGAAAAATCTGGTGTTCACCGTCGACATGCCTACGCCCGGCGCGCGCTACCGGGACGCACACTCGGGCATGTCCGGGCCTTTTGCGTCTTCGCGAAGAATCTTGCAGGCCATGACCAGACCCGACTGGGCCTTCAACGTCGGCCTCATGGGGCGCCCGCACGACCTGGGCAACATCTCCAAGTACCTCGGCAAAGCCGTCACCCTCGAAGACTACATGGGCTGGCTGGCCAACAACTTCGACCCTTCGATCAGCTGGAGCGATCTGGAGTGGATTCGCGATTTCTGGCAAGGCCCGATGATCATCAAGGGCATCCTCGACCCTCAGGATGCGCGGGACGCGGTCAGCTTTGGCGCGGACGGCATTGTGGTGTCGAACCACGGCGGGCGACAACTGGACGGCGTGCTCTCCACCACCAAGGCACTCCCGCCGATCATGCAAGCGGTGGGCAATGACCTGACGGTGCTGGTCGACTCGGGAATCCGTTCGGGGCTCGATGTCGTGCGGATGCTGGCGCTGGGCGCGAAAGGCGTGTTGCTGGGGCGTTCCATGGCGTACGCGCTGGCCGCCGACGGTCAACGCGGGGTGGAAAACATGCTGGATATTTTCGCTAAAGAGATGCGCGTGGCGATGACGTTGACCGGGGTGACGTCGATTGCTCAGATCGATGAATCCACGCTGGTGCAGGCGGTTCGTGAGCTGAAAGCCTGATCGTAAAAACGCCCTGTCACTGCAGGGCGTTTTCCATCATTCGACGTTTTTCAGAATCTCGAACGTGACTTGATCGGGATAGAACGCCACGTAACCTTTGATCTGCTCTACCGACACCTTCGGGTTTTCATAGCTCCAGGCTGCATTGGCCCCCTCATGCCCCGTAACCTGCAGGCTGAAATAGCTCGCATCGCCCTTGTAAGGGCAATAGCTCGTGTGATCGGTGCGGGCAAAATATTGCTCGTCGATGTCCTCCCGCGGGACGTAATACACCGGAGGGTAATTGGCCTCCAGCAGCACCAGCGCGCGGGTGGACGCGGCCACCTGAATATCGTGAAACTTCACCAGCAGGGTGCCGGGTTGCTCGGCGATGGTGATGACAGGACTGGGACCGGAGCTTTTCATGAAATGCGTTCCTCGGGACGATGATAAACCTGCAGGAGCGTGCGATGCGGCGATCCGATGTCCGCGACGGGTTGCGCAGCGGCCCCAACACTTGAGAACACAACTGTGTCAGGTATAACCCAGATTTCGTCATCACGACGCCTTCACAGCCGAACGGGGGAACCCTGACGGTTATCCGTCTGTAGCCCGCGAATAGACCAACGGCTCAACTGCACCGAAATATCGTCTACGATCAATAGCACCGTTGACATCCCTGCTTCGCAGTCAGGTCGTCGTGGTGTGGGGGTTCGAGTCTCAGAAACCTGAGGGTCACCAACATGCCGGCCAGTCGATTTTCCCTCGATCAAACGATCATCACCCTCGATGCACGCCCCGATCGCCTCGATCTGCGTGATCGCCTGTTCACTCCACGCATTCAATCGTTGCCGCCCTCCTGGCCCGCCGACAAAGACATCGCCGCCGAACTCTCGGGGTATCTGGCCAGAGACATGGTGCTGTTCCAGGGCAGCGAAGGCGCGTGCACCGGGTTTGGCCTGGCGGCGGTGGTCAACTTTCTGTTGTGGCGACGGGACCGCGCGTCCACCAAAACCAGCCCGCGCCAGCTCTATCATCTGGCCAAACTGTATGACGAATGGCCCGGCGAGGATTACTCGGGGTCGAGCTGCCGGGGCGCGTTGAAAGGCTGGCACAAACATGGCGTCTGCGCGCAGGAACTGTGGCCCTACACCGTCAAGCCTGATGGTTCGGCCCCGGCGTTCGAGGCGCCGGCCGAGAATTGGGCCGCCGATGCCGTGACCCGGCCGCTGGGGGTTTACTACCGCGTCGAGAAGGACGATGTCACCGCGATGATGGCGGCGCTGTATGAAGCCGGTGCGCTTTACGTCTCAGCCAATGTGCATCAGGGCTGGGCGCTGATGCGACCCAAAGGCAGAAAAAGCCCGGTGGCGGCGTTCGAAAGCATGTCGCAACTGCCTGTGATCAAGTGCTCGGCAAACAATCAGGGCGGCCATGCCTTTGCCTTGATCGGCTACACCAGTCAAGGCTTCATCGTGCAGAACTCCTGGTCGACCGACTGGGGATTTTCGGGGTTCGCCATCCTGACGTTCGAAGACTGGCTGGCCAACGGTACCGATGCCTGGACCGTGGCCCTAGGCGTACCGATCGAACATGGCGGGCTCTCCCAAAACTCGCGCACGTCACGTGCCAGGGCCGATGTGCAATCACCGTTTCGCAACGCCCTGACGAGCTCCATCGCCAAGCGCGAGGGCTTTTCGTTGTTCACCGCCAGCACCCGCGATTCAGAACGCAAAGGGCCCGCGCTGCTGACCAAGGATCAGGCGTACGGCCTGACCATCGTCATGGAAAACAACGGCAGCATCGGCCCCCGACTGACGGACGTGGAAAACGTCCGGGCGGGAGTCAAACGGATCGTCTACGAAGCGCCACGCACCTGGTTCGAGAAACTGCCCGCGTCCAGCAAACCTGCCGTATTACGCATCGCCATTGTGGCCCATGGCGGGCTCAACTCCGAACAGGACTCCATCAACCGGATTTGCGCGATGGCGCCCTACTTCCTCGAAAACGGAATCTATCCACTGTTCGTGACCTGGCGCACCGGAGCGCTGGAAACATTGGCGGATATCATCCAGGACACCCTGCCGGGCGTGTTTGATGCCGGCGGCGTCAGCGACGTATTGAAGCTGATCAAGGACAAAACCGTAGAAGGCCTTGATCGCACGGTCGAGCTGGCGACCAAAAAACTCGGTGGCGATCAGTGGAGCCAGATGAAGCAGAACGCCGAAGCCGCTGCCGTTACGGGTTTCACTCCGCGGGGCTTGGTGGAGATGGCAGACAACCTGAAAAAACTGGTCGACGACCTGGGCCCGAAAAAAGTCGAGCTGCACCTGATTGGTCATTCTGCCGGCTCGTTGATCAACGGCCACTTGATCCGCCTGTTGTGGGCCCGAACGTTGCCGACCGAGACATCGACGCTGATGGCCCCGGCGTGCACCCTCGATTTCGCTAACCAGACCTACCGCAAAGTCATCGAAGACGGCGGGCTCAAGCGCAAGGACCTCCATATTTACCTGATGTCCGACCAGCGCGAACAGACGGATAACGTCATTGGCGCCTACCACAAATCACTGCTCTACCTGGTTTCCCGGGCTTATGAAGAACTGCAACGCATGCCACTGCTGGGCATGGCCAGCAGCCTCGACGGGAACTGCCAGAACTTCAGCGACCCCGATCTGGCGGTATGGAACATTGCGGCCCGAAACATGACCGAACAATGGAACCGCTTTTACTGGGGCAACAGCATTCCGAGCGGTTTCGCCACAACCGGTCGCGGGCTGCCAGACGCATTCGCGCAAACCCTGCATATTTTCAACGAGCCAAAGATGAACTACGGCGCGGGCGTCAAGGCGGACACTTCTCACGGTGGGTTCGACAATGACATCAACATCATCACCAGTGTTTTGCTGACCATTCTTCGACTGGCACCCGGCGCCAGACTCGCGCAGCCGGTGGTTAACCTAAACTACTGATGTGTGCGAGCCTGCTCGCGATGGACGTGAACGATAATGCGGGGCACATGACGAACCGCGGCGCTCTGTCGGTCATCGCGAGCAAGCTCGCTCCTGCAGGGGGATGATTGACGCCGTTGCAATGAATCGAAATGCACGAGCTGTACATCCATACAGATAAAGATTGCTCCATCGCTCATCAGCCGCCATTCTGTGCACCTCCCGGCAGCTGATGAACGATGGTGGTTATGCGGTTGTACCTCTGTGAAAAACCTTCCCAGGCCAAAGACATTGCGGCCGTGCTCGGCGCCCGGCGTCGCGGCGACGGCTGCTGGCTGGGAACGGACGTCACAGTGACCTGGTGCATCGGCCATCTGCTGGAAACCGCACCGCCGGATGCCTATGACGCACGCTACAAGCGCTGGGTGCTGGCGGATCTGCCGATCATTCCGGACAAATGGAAAATGACCGTCAAACCGCGCACTGCCAGTCAATACAAAGCCGTCAAGCGCTTGCTCGGCGAGGCTGATGACCTGGTGATCGCCACCGATGCCGACCGTGAGGGCGAAATGATCGCCCGGGAACTGGTGGAGCATTGCCATTATCGCGGACCGATCCAGCGGTTGTGGCTGTCGGCGCTGGACGATGCGTCGATCCGCAAGGCGCTGGCGGCACTGAAACCGGGAGCGGAGACGTTCAGCCTTTATCATTCGGCACTGGGCCGCTCACGGGCCGACTGGCTGATCGGGATGAACATGAGCCGGTTGTTCACGCTGTTGGGGCGCCAGTCCGGTTATCAGGGTGTGTTGCCGGTCGGCCGGGTGCAAACGCCGACCCTGCGGCTGGTGGTGGATCGCGACCGTAGCATTGCCGATTTCGTCCCGGTGGCTTACTGGGCCATCGACGTGCAACTGCTGCACGATGGCACCGCATTCACCGCCCAGTGGCGTGCAGCCTCCGACGCGTGTGACGATCAGGATCGCTGCCTCAACCAGACGCTGGCGCAACACGCGGCGGCAGCCATTGGCAGCGCGGCGAGTGCCCGGGTGATCAGGCTGCGCACCGAGCGGATGCGAGAAGTGGCACCGTTGCCGTTCGATCTGGGCACCTTGCAGGAGGTCTGCTCGAAGAAACTTGGCCTCGGCGCTCAGGAAACACTCGATATCGCCCAGGCGCTTTACGAAACCCACAAGGTGATTACCTATCCGCGCAGCGATTGTGGCTACCTGCCGGTCAGTCAACACAGCGAAGCGCCAGGTATTCTGGCAGCGTTGAGGCAGGCTGATCCGGCCCTCAACGCCTTGCAGGATCACCTGGAGCCCCAGCGACGCTCACGGGCGTGGAACGATGCGAAAGTCAGCGCTCACCACGGCATCATCCCCACTGCCGCGGCAAAAAACCTTGATCGGCTGGCGGGCAAGCAGCGCGCGGTCTACACCCTGATCCGGGCGCGCTATCTGGCGCAGTTTCTGCCCAATCATGAATACGACCGGACCCAGGCCGACTTCGACTGTGCCGGTGAAGCCTTGCGCGCCGTCGGCAAGCAGATCATCGAACCTGGCTGGAAGCGCGCCCTGCCCGAGGCCCTCGCTCCGGCCAAGGGCCGCGAAGCACCGGTGCCGCAAACATTGCCGACACTGACTGAAGGTCGTGAATGCGCGGTGGACGACGTGAAGCTCAAGGACCTCTGGACCCAACCGCCCAAACCCTTCACCGAAGGTGACCTGATCAAGGCGATGAAGAACGTCGCCAAACTGGTGGAAGATCCACTGCTCAAGCAAAAGCTCAAGGACACCACCGGGATCGGCACCGAAGCCACCCGCGCCTCGATCATTCAGGGCTTGCTTGACCGTGGTTACCTGATCAAGAACGGCAAGGCCCTGGCCGCGACGCCGGCCGCTTTCAGTCTGATCGATGCGGTGCCACGCGCCATTGCCGATCCGGGCACCACGGCGATCTGGGAACAGGCGCTGGACATGGTGCAAAGCGGCGAAATGAGCCTGGAAGAGTTCGTCACCAAACAAGCCGCGTGGATGAGCAAGCAGGTTGCCCGCTGTGCCGGCCTCAGCCTGACCATCAGCGGCCCCGCAAGCCCTGCCGGGCGCAGTGCCGCGCCATGGAAAAACAAACGCAAACCGACCAAGCGCAAACCCGCGACCGCTAGCAAGCGCGCGGCAAAACCGGCAAGCAAGGCGTGATCGAGCGATGGTCTACTGTTCATCAAAACCGGTGACATCAGGAGCGCCCCCGCATGCCCTCGATTGAACTGCACGCCGCACAGCGTGATGAACTGGAAACCATTGAAAACCTGATGCAGTTCTATCTGCACGACTTCAGTGAGTGGCTGCCACTGAAACTCGGCGCAAATGGTTTCTTCAATATCCAGGACCAACAGGATTACTGGCGAAACCCTGCCACCCGCCCCTTTCTGATCAAGGTCGATGGGGAACTGGCCGGTTTCGTGACCGTGGACGATCACACCCACCTTCCCGGGGCCGAGTACAACATTGGCTATCTGTTCGTCAGCCGCCGCTTTCGTGGCCAAGGTGTCGCGACGTTTGTCGCTTCCACCCTCTTGAGCCAGCTCCCCGGTCAATGGCAGATTTTGCACATCGACGCCAATCAGCCCGCGCGTTTGTTCTGGGCGAGCGTGATTGACGATCTCACCGGTGGTGCGTACACACGGCATCAGCGGCCGGTGAACGATTTCCCCTGCACCTTTTACCGCTTCCAAAGCACACCCCCATCGTCCTGAGTGACGCTTTCCGGTTCCGCTTTCTCATTCCAAACAGCTTTGTCCGACAATATGTAGTGCTTGAAAATAATCACTACAAAACCGTTGACGCCTCCGATTTGCCCTTGCATGATGCAGACATCTCCCCGATCGGGAGTACGGCAACATGTTTGAGCAAGCTCGTCTGACCGCCGAGCTGTTTTTCCCGGATACACGCTGCCCACAAGGCAGATTGAAGAAGCTGACCTGGCCCGAACGTCCAGTACAAGGACGAGAAGCGCTGGCGATCAATCCTCATGAAGCTTGTGGCCGACCCTGAAAACGTCGG